>Ga0209391_10001999_pt1 | contig 10672 bp, 11 predicted proteins | sample PPLLak3March2015_FD_187246 | JGI IMG/M metagenome (GOLD analysis project Ga0209391, IMG submission 187246) | Freshwater sediment microbial communities from Prairie Pothole Lake near Jamestown, North Dakota, USA - PPLs Lake P7 Core (1) Depth... | ecosystem: Environmental > Aquatic > Freshwater >... | reverse complement strand
GTTTAATGAGACGTTTGCGTGCTGTTGTGGCCAGATCTTCAATTATTTCAACGGAATAAACCTGTTGTACCAATTGGGAGAGGACGGCTGCCTGATAACCGGAGCCGCTACCAATTTCAAGAATAATATCAGAGGGTTTCGTATCTAATAAGTCGCTCATCAAGGCGACAATATAGGGCTGGGAAATAGTTTGACCTGAACCGATGGGCGCCGGACCGTTATCGTAAGCACAATAGCGTAAATCCGGAGGTAAAAACTCATGTCGCGGCACTTTTTTCATAGCGGTCATCACTCTGTCATTCAATGAGTTTTTACCGATGAGATGACGGGTCAAATGAACTTCCATTTCAATATCATTCAACATACGTTGCAGATCTTTCATTTGTTATTTCTCCAAGGTTATTTCATGGTTTGACTGTTCGACAAGGCTCCCCTGAGCGGAGCCGAAGGACTCATAGCTTACCCTGAACGGCTTAACCTTAAACTGTCCTGTCCTGAGATGAAGGCCGGTTTCTCTAAAAAACACATTGTAAAACGAAAATTCCAATATAACATTGACTAAATTATCAATTGGGGACCAAGGGTGAGAACAATGAAAGCGATGGTATTGAAAAGGCTCTGTAACCTTACCGATAATCGAACGCCGCTGGAACTTATGGAACTGCCCGTTCCTGTTCCCGGCGAAAAAGAAATCCTGCTGAAAGTTTCAGCATGCGGGATTTGTCATACCGAACTGGATGAAATTGAGGGCCGCACGCCGCCCTCGCAATTGCCGGTAATTCCGGGGCATCAAGTGGTAGGCCGGGTTGAAGCAGTCGGCAGTAAAGGAAGCACTATTCAAATAGGCAACCGGGTTGGAGTCGCGTGGATTTTCTCTGCTTGCGGAGCCTGTAAATTCTGTCTGACAGGCAACGAAAATTTGTGCCGGTCTTTCGAGGCAACAGGTCGAGATGTCAATGGCGGCTATGCCCAGTATATGATTGCAGCAGAAAATTTCGCTTATCCAATTCCGGATGTTTTTTCCGACGCACAAGCTGCACCTTTGCTTTGTGCCGGAGCAATCGGCTATCGATCGCTACGATTAACGGGGCTAAAAGACGGACAACGTCTGGGTTTGACAGGCTTTGGCGCATCAGGTCATCTGGTTTTAAAGATGGTCAAATACAGGTATCCGAATACCGAAGTTTATGTTTTTGCCCGAAGCGCAGAAGAAAGATCATTTGCCATGGAATTGGGCGCTGTCTGGGCAGGAAATACCACTGAACCTGCGCCACATAAATTGGACAGTATTATTGATACGACGCCGGCATGGGAGCCCATCGTTGAAGCTTTGGCGAATCTGGAATCCGGCGGAAGACTGGTGATTAATGCGATCCGCAAGGAAGGCGACAAGCAAAGCTTGCTGAAGCTGGATTATCCGGTTCACCTGTGGCTGGAAAAAGAGATAAAGAGCGTTGCCAATATAACGCGTAGCGATGTAAAGGAGTTTTTAAGCCTGGCGGCTGAAATGAATCTCAAGCCCGAAGTTCAGGTGTTTGCCTTGGAGCAGGCAAATGAAGCATTGTTTGAATTGAAGACTGGAAAGATACGCGGCGCCAAAGTGTTGAAAATAGATTAAAGTCTAAAAACTGAGATTTAATCTGACAATATTAATCCTCTTTTATATATCAAGCAGGATTGCCTGATTTCAGAAATAGAATAACTTAAGCTACATTGCGGGAAGTCTTCCAAAACTATACATTTTTGTAATGTTTTTATGTAATATTTTTCTTTACGTAACACTCTAAAATTCACTTTGTTAAGCTTGCATTAAGTTATCAAGCTGCAAAGTATATCTAACCCATAGGCGGTTATTATCGTGAAGAGATTATTTATTATCCGCCGCCGCAAGTTCAATATTATTCCCCACCACCACAGGTCAATTATTATGCAGCTTCCGTTTCTAACGATCAGTTGATCAGTGTGAAAAGAATTATCTTCGACTTAATTGTTTAAATACACCGTTGTTTCGGTTGATTTGAACCTATGATCATTAATAAAGTTTTCATAAGCCGCACTACTTCTGAGCTCAGGTAATGGCATACCGCTTGCTTGATTTTATATAGTGTAACCTGGATATTTTGCTGAATAAGGTGTTTATATGTCACGAATTCTTGAAAAATGGATGGATGCCGAGTTGGTATACGAACAAAACGGTTATTCTTTACATGTGTTAATGGGAAGTCAGATAAAATCTGTTATTAAGCTTATAGCTGAAAACGATGATGACGCCAGAAAAAAAGCTCGGCGTGCGATTTATCTTTTTCTGGATTAAAAACAAATATGAATATATTTCCCAACCTGAATGCCAATTTAAAGGGCAGGTTACACGGATTTTTTTTCATTCTTGGCAGATGTTCAATTAAAGGAATTAAAATGTTTAAATTAGTTTCCCTCCTTATATTACTCTACAACTGAAGGCAAGGTTCACTTAAAAGGGGCCTTGTCGGCAAACGGCGAACCTAGCGGCAAAGTAGCACGGTATGCTTATCTCAATGCCTATTATGAGACCGGTTTCAATAATCCGATCGATGAAGCAATACGAAGTTATCGTGCATACGATGTCAAAGAGTGCCGGAAATTAGCTGAAATTCCGTACGATTTTTATCGTAAGCGTTTAAGTATGCTGATTTCGGATTCAGGCTCAAGTGTTCTGATAACAAAAGGCGCATTGACAAACGTACTGGCTGCCTGCTCGCATGTTGAAAACAATGACGGGACCCTGACAGCTATCGATGAGGTTCGCGAAGATATTGAACAAAGCTATGAATCCTACAGCGCTCAGGGCTTGCGTACCTTGGGCGTTGCTTACAAAGTCATGGATGCTGAAAAGGAATTGGATAAAGACGACGAAACGGGAATGCGATTTTTGGGGGGTCTCACCCTTTTCGACCCGCCCAAAGCCAACTGCGCCCAAACCATTGAGCAATTAAGACAACTGGGCGTTACCCTTAAAATCATAACCGGAGATAACCGTCTGGTTGCCGAATCCGTCAGCCAGCAATTGGGACTTTCCGGCTCCAAAATCCTGACCGGCCCGGAGATCGCACAAATAAGCGGAAACGCGCTGATGAATCAAGTGGCTGAAGTGAACGTATTTGCCGAAGTCGAGCCCAACCAGAAGGAACAGATTATCATCTTTCCAAAGCCGCCCCGGCAACTATCTGGTGATCGCCACACTCACTATTGTCGCTGTTACTTTGGCCTTGCCTTATCTACCTTTCGCATCGCTAATTGGCTTTCAACCGCTTCCGCTAACTGTGCTGGCTTTATTAGGGGCCATTGTCGTTCTTTATCTCGTAACGGCAGAAGTGGCAAAGCATATATTTTATCGTTTCGTAAAGATTTAACTTAGGAATGGGCATGAAATATCTCGGGCAACTGACGCAGTGCTTACTAGCTTAGGCTATTTCCTGCGAAGGAAATCGTCAGAGAATTCATTCGGAATGTTTTAATTAAATGATTTCAAATGAGAAAATTACCGTGATCAATGTCATTGAGACCAATCCCACTAAGAAGATCATCTCCGCCCAACGCTCTAAAAGCTCAGTGGACTTCTTTAAACGAATTGATGAAAATGAAAGTAGAGCGCTAATCATGAATAATAAGCTATCAATAGCTAATGCTTTATCGATCAGGTAGTTCGCAAGCCCCGGCCCCATGCTTTTAACGATACTGATAACCATGATACAGACACCCACCATCGTCGCGGAATTCGGCAAAATGTGATGAGAGAGATCATTGGAACCGGAGCCTGAATTGTAATTATGATTTTTCATTAAGCGTTTTAGCATCAATGAAGTTCCTTATTAGAATGTTCTGTTTTTGTCATCTAAAGGATTTCACTTAAATTAAAATAGTTAAAATGCATTTACTCCGAATTACTTCTGGCATCAATATTAGCTTGTGCCGCAGGATGTCCCTGATCCGCGGCTTGCTGATATAATTCGAGAGCCCTTGCTTCATCCTTTGGGACGCCTAGCCCATTTTCATAAAGATAGGCGAGTTCGTATTGCGCATCAGGATCCCCCTCTCGCGCTTCTCTTTGCAATCGGGCGATCTTATCTTCCGGCACAGTGGATATCGCTGTTTCTGTCTGGGAACGGTCTTTAGCCTGGTTACGGTCTTCTGCGTTTTCAGTACAAGCCACGAATGCTATCGCCGTCGTTATAACTGCGGCAATAGCAATGTGGTTTATTTGTTTGTGGAGTGATGTCATTATTTTGCCCGGTTAAAGAATGAAAATCAGCACAGGGATCAATTGCCGGTAATTTATTTTTTATATTTGAGTTAGTTTACATTCAACAAAGTTTAGCCGTGTTAATTTTTTGTTCCTAAATTTGGGCGAATCATCATCTTCAGCTTTCTTACAGCAATTGCTAAGTCCAGTCGTCACCTCCATTACTAGCCTCATCGTCATCCCATGAGGACGCATCTGCAACACCAAAATCTGTACCTCCCATATCATCAGTTTCACTCATGTCACTCGATGTATTCCAAGGAGAGGTATCTCGGAATGGTGGTTCGGCGATACCGTTATTCTTGTTGCCATCGATAAAACGGTGCATCAGCGCTTCACCTGCTACTGCTCCAGCACCCATGGCCGCCCCTGTTGCAAGACTCCCCATAATGCCAGAGCCTATTCCGCCAGCTGCCGGTTGCCCCATTACTGCGCTGGTTCCACTTGCACCGATAGGTGCCATGTTTGGGCCGGGGGCATTACCTGAGTATATATTGGCGGGAGTCACCCATGAATTTCGCCGGCTCATATACCCGATCAATATTAAGATTAAACCAATACCCAAGATCAATAGAATCGACGGCTGCCGATTCTTAACGTTAGATGTTGTGTTTTGACTAACCATATTTGACTGCATCGCTCCATTTGATGCCGAAGCAATGCGACTCCTGAGATTCTGCAACACCTGCGGCTTGGCAAAGGGCAAGCCGGGTTGCAAGCTTTCAGCGGTATTAAGTTCGACGCCGGCGTTGCTGAACAGGCCTTGTTTCGCCAGTAATTCGGCTTCCACGAAATGCGCCTTGGCGCTGTTGGGATGGTCGCTCAGCACTTTGTCCATCATAGATTGTGCCTCATCAAATTTCCCTGCTTCAGCTGCCAAATAGACTTGATGCATCGTGGCATCTTCTTCGGCAAAAGCAGGCGCTGTAAAGCAGACAGTTAAAAACAGTAATGCGAAAGTAATGACGGGGGATTTTAACATTGATTTAACTCCTAATCGTTTCGTTATATAAATATCTCTAGCAGTTTATAGGCCACTAATAATAAATACATATAAATCATAGGGTAATAGGATACTTAAAAGAAAAAAGATCATTATGAACGTGGGAAATCAACCAGTCATAATCAGCATTGCGGTGCAAATCAACCACTAGTCAAAAGTTGACTCAACAAATTCACTTCATGATAAAAACATCTATTACCAAGTTCGGCTAGATCAAGAGCCTGCTTCAAAAATTGCGCGAACACCTAACCTTCGAAAGTCATTAACTTTGGGAAAACGTTACCTGATAAAGTGGTTGTGAAAGACGTTGTGCCGGAAGCCAAGTTAAAGCACAACAAGCTGGAGCTCCTGATGCTTGTGTTAAGATGAATTAACACAATTCAACACAGATTACTGGGTGGCTATTTCCAAATACCCATTTTTCTAATAGAGACACGAAATGCATTTGAAATCGATTATGAAAAAGCACATTCTTGGGGTTTCCTTAGTGGTGTGTTTTTTACTCCTTGAAAATTTTACCTGGATCTTGGAACCTACCTTTTTCGGTAGGCTGTTGGACGCGCTGATCGACAGATTTTATAAACATGAGTTAAAAATGAACTATGTTCTACCGCTATCATTGTGGATCGGCATTTATTTGCTCAATACGCTGGGCGGCGCATTGAGCAGGTTTTACAGCGGCAAGATTTATTCAAAACTCTATGTCGACATTGCCGGTGAAGTCATCTCGAGTTCAACAATAAAAGGTCTTCCGCCTTCCAGAACGCTTGCCCGCGCCGAATTGGCAAAGGACTATATCGTTTTTTTGAAAGACCGCGTGCCGGAAGTTATTTGGCAACTTTTTGCTACTTTCGGAGGAATCATAGCGCTGTATTTTTACGACTGGCGCATCGCCGCGATCTGCTTCGTCGTTATTTTCCCGATTGCCTTCATCTATAGCCTTTACCGGAAAAACGTGGTCGAATTGCACAGAGATTTACACGATAACCGTGAAGACTTGTACAAATTATTCGAGGACCAAAATACCGAAGCCATCAGTGATTATTATCATAGCCAGGTCATGCCTCAAACCAGGATTTCAAAATGGAATTCGCTTAACTTTACTCTTACCAAATTGTTGATGATGGTTGTTTTTGTCGTCGTGTTGTTTATCAGCGTTGATGTTGACAAGTTTTCCACGGGCAAAATTTATGCAATTGTTTCTTATTTGTGGACGTTCATCTTGTCTACCGAATATTTACCGGGTTTGATGGAAAGCGTTACTTCGCTGATTGAGATGAACAGCCGGCTCAGGCAGGAAAAATAATTGACCCATACCCATGGACTTACCTCGACAAGTCCTTAAAAACCCATGAAATGTGGCTGACGCTCTCATAGACAACAGGACCTTCGCCATTCGACGCGAGAAAACTGTCGATGTGGGCGAGGGCTTTCTCGATTCGCTTGTGAAAGCCCAGGCTGTAACTGACCGGGTGGAATCCAAAAACAAAAGTCGCAGGACGAAGCAACGGTGTACCGGGCCAATTATCGTTAAAAATTTTAATCATCTCATCGCCGGTGACGTAATCTACCAGGCTGCCGTTGTCGGGAATTTCCAGGATTGGAATAGCAGGGTTGGAATAGCAGGATTTCCCGCTATTGCGGGATTATACACACTCGGATAGTAGGGCTGTGAAATATCGGTTATTGGTTTCCAGTGTTGGCGGTTCCATTTGTAAAGCATGCCGTTGTTATCATACTGCGATTCCTCAATCCTGGCCCAATTGTTGGCACTGCTGTCGGCTACGAAACCATCTGCGGCCAGAGCTTTAAGTGTCCCCGCATCGGCCGCCCAGCTTCCCGTTCTAAAGGCAGTCGGCTTTCCCAAACCGTGAGCGGTGAACAGCGTATCCGCAGCCTTTAGTAGTTTTAAATATTCGCTCTCGCTATAAGCACTGCTCAACACGGTATACCCTGTGGTATCGTCTTTGTCGTAGCTGTCGGAAGGCTTAAAGCGGCATGGAACTCCAGGCACTGTATTGACAAAATTACTGAAAGGATGGATATGCAAGCCTATCTCGTCCTGATAGGTTGTACGCAGCTTGATCAGCCAATCGGTGAGATAGGCTTGACGTACTTTTGAAACGGCGGGATCGGTAAATGTATAAGGTCCCAAGAAGTGGGTGAATTTTAACCCAGGATGTTCAGTGTGCAGCTTTTCATGTAAACGGAGAATCGAATCCTCGCTATCCGGAGAATCCCAGTCTGTCGTCATCAGCACATAAAGCGGGTGGCTGCGGCGGAAATGCAGATTTGCAAAAGGTGATTGGCTTCCGTCCGCAGCTAGGGTCAATGTATGTAAACCGGGCGGCAATTGCGAAATATCGATCGCTCCGCCAAAACCGGCAGCCGTCTTGGTTAAATGCCGGGCAAGCCCTCCGTCGATAACTGCTTCTAGCGATTCAGCCCTTCCGCTAACGTCTATGCTCACGTTAAGAGTATCGTTCCCCGGCGAGATCGCGTTGCCGATCAAATACCAGTCCTTGACGCCGCCGATACGGAATAAGGGCTCATGTGTTTTATACGCAGTGATGTGTAATTTCCAGCTTAACAGGCTACCCGCCGCAGAGGGAGCGTTATCGTTGATTCGTAGCTTCCAGTTACCCGCAGCCTGGGAATTGTCGCATTCCGTAACGCGATAAATTGCATCAATATTTTTCTTACGACCTCCATCACGATTGTGCAAAGTGACGACTTGACCATTGGGACACTCCAGTTGCACCAGAAGATCACCAATGTGAGGATGGGCAATATGAATTTCTACATTGACCGTTTTCAAGAGCGCGAAATTGTCGATTCGGATAGATGACACAATGCCCAACGGAAAATCGTCAGGTATTTTGAGGGCAATATCAGCGCTGCGGCGATCGATGTGCTGATAAGCAGACATTGGCTGTTTGGCTTTTTCCGATAATTCCGAGCCTTTGCTGCCATGATTATCCGCGAAAACGGTATAGTTGCCGCAGACGGTAAAAATAATCGCGAATAATAAGAGGATTTGGAACAAACGCATGAATCTTGCTCTGCATAACTAATAACATGAGTAATATCAACCCTATCTGTTAAATAAGAGGGACTTAAAACGATTGAGGAAGGTGTTAAAGAGGTCAAATAAGCCTTTTATCAAGGTTTTTTCAACTATTGGAGCTTCTTGCTCACAATCAGCATTGAATGTCCGTAAAGGTAGCGACTGATTGCGGAGGTTTTTCACATAGAGCCCTTTTTCTTTTCCCTTCCGGGGTGATAGGCTAATTTTACCGGGTGGTGAAGGCTTGGAACCCAAGGCAGAGGGATATGCACAGAAGGCTGTTCTAACCCAGCTACAACTTTCATTTCTGTTGCGCCGGTAAGACCAAAGCGGCCATCCACCTCAGCGATTATGCCTAAAGCGGCAAGACCAGTTGCAGATACTAGAGACCCGATCCTCAAGCCCCGAGATGTCATATGACCCAGAAGTAAATGAAGAAATATTTTGGGGAATCCACTTTTTGGTAACGCTACGCTTACGCTAGATGTTGGGTTATTATTCATTAATTTGCCTGCAAGAGTGAACGGACTACACTTGCCTGTTAGGCTTTGTTGTCGTTCATAGACCAGGCACTCTGCGATTTTCAGCCTGACGTCTTGACCAAGAGTCCTGGAAATAGCTTCTACCCTTAATGGACTGGTGATAACAAGAACGACAGAGTGTTGATACATTACTGCTTGAATGTCTTGGATGGACTGGAAGTCTTTTTCCCTAGCTGGTGCGTCATCGTAATCGTCGAGACTGCCTATTGTCTCAACAGGAATTGGCCAATGCGGTAAGCTGAACTTCGCAGCGATAATTTTCGCCATCTTCTGCGCCTGGGGAGAAGAAGAGCAAAGAATAATGTGGGGAAAAGTCTCATCCGCCACAAATTTATCGTCGAGAAGCTTTGCTTGTTGTATGCTCTGTTCGATCAGCGCTTCGGGGTGATCCTGAGTGTGCATTAAAAATAGCTGCTTTAACATAAATGAATCTATTGCAAAAATTGGCTTAAATGTAGATTGCCTACCGATACTTTAAGGTTGGAGAACCATATTTCGTAACAATAAAGACGTCCTGTTCGTGCTGTTATTTTGGGGGTGGTGGAGGCAAACCCGGGGGTGGAGGCGGAATATCCGCGGAAGGTGTCGCAGCTCGAGGGGGGGATATACCCGAAAATTGTCCCGACACCGGAACCTGATGGCCCTTGGCATACATGCATTGAATATAAGCCGCATCATAACGTTGTTGATCTGCATACATGGAACCGCCGGCTGCACTTGTACCCACTATGCTGCCGCCAACCAACCCGGTCCCGGCTCCAATGGCGGCACCGCTACCTCCGCCGATTGCGGCGCCGGCAGCCGCGCCCAGCGCCGTTCCGACTACAGCGCTAGTCACCCCGCTTTTCATGCCAGCTTGATTAGCTGTTGAGCCGCCAACCTGGAATAAAGCGTATTGCTGACAGATCGTATCGTCATTACGAAACTGCTCGAAAGACATACCGGTACCCGGCAGCACCATGACACTAGGTCCGTTGGGCATGCTGGCGCAACCGGTCAAAGCCAGTATAACCATGTACGGAAAACCTATGAAAAAACGTGACATACCTGGATCCCTTAACGAGGTGAGGAAGGTGCGGACGGTATCGGCGCAACTTGTTGCCAACCGTTTGGGCATTCCTTGATATAAGGATAATAACCTTCTGGGTTGGTGCAGTAGTACCAGTAACCAGGTGGATTTTGTTGTGCCGCCGGCGGTGATTGCTGGATATAAACAGGTGGTGTTGCCGGTACTGTGATGATAGATGGCGGATAATAATAAGGGTAGCTGTAGTAAGGATACAAAGGTGCGCCGAAGTAGAACCCAAAACTGGAATGGCCGTAGTTGCCCCCATGACCATAGCCCCACCCTCCGCCATAGTGGCCGACACCATATCCGCCGCCTCTTGCCCAAACAGAGTTGCTGGTTACCGGCCCAATCAGGACAATAACTAAACATGCCACTGTAATCTGTTTCATTGGAGTCTCCATCCCGCACTGACGGGATTTTTCAAATATTTAAGTCGTCGAAATTACGCCGAATAGACAGTGTAGTAAGCAGTCCTTACCCGTTCAAACTTAAGGTTTTAAATTGGGAATTGCTGCCTTGACGGCTTTCATTACATTTCGCATTCTATTTTTAGGAGTCCGTTATTTTCCTGGAATAAAACCACATCTGATATACGCTGAGCAGGATTTGCAAGCCGTGCGACAAGCGAAGCTTGTCATTTCTTGCAAGGTGAAAGTCCTTGCCTGGAATTCAAAGGAAGGAATTCATAAGGCCTAACCAGCCACCAGTATCG
>Ga0209391_10001998_pt1 | contig 10679 bp, 11 predicted proteins | sample PPLLak3March2015_FD_187246 | JGI IMG/M metagenome (GOLD analysis project Ga0209391, IMG submission 187246) | Freshwater sediment microbial communities from Prairie Pothole Lake near Jamestown, North Dakota, USA - PPLs Lake P7 Core (1) Depth... | ecosystem: Environmental > Aquatic > Freshwater >... | reverse complement strand
GGCCTGCCTGCTGCAGGCGATGACCCTACGCGGCACAACACCGCCGGCCACAAGCGCTGCCGCAATAGCGCCCTGCATGGCAGCGGCTACCAGCTGATCTATCCCGACTATAAAACAGGTTACGGCGCGCTGCTGGCCGCGCACTAAAGCACCAGGATAGCTTCGATCTCGATTTGCGCACCTTTAGGCAAAGCGGCGACTTGCACACAGGCGCGGGCAGGGAAAGGTTCTTGAAAGAATTGCGCCATCACCACGTTCACGTCCCCGAAGTGCTCCAGGTTAGTCAGCGAAAGATTGATTTTGACGGCATTCTTGAGACTTCCGCCGGCCGCTTCTGCCACCGCAGCCAGGTTCCTGAAGGCCTGGGTGGCTTGCGCGGAGATGTCTCCGGCCACCAGTTCTGTGGTGCCGGGCACCAGCGGGATCTGGCCGGAGAGCCAGACGGTATCGCCAACCTTGACCGCCTGTGAATAGGGCCCGATGGCAGCAGGGGCATCGGGTGTGGAGACGATGGCGCGATTACTCAAAGCAGGGCTCCAGTAGTGTTGAGGTCAGGCGCACGCGCCTAGTTTTTGACTCTGATAACTTTGCGCACATGGTTGATGGTGCGTAAACGTTTCATGATGCGAGCCAGGTGCACCCGACCCTTTACCAACAGTTCAAGATTGACGTAGGTGAATTGATAGTCCTTGTCTTCGGTGGATATCTTTTCAATATTAACGCCCATGCTGTTGATGCGGGTGGCTATGACGGCGATCATGCCGCGACGGTTCTCGACCTCGACGCGCAGTTCGGCAGAGTATTCGCCTTCCACATCTTCATCCCAGCGCAATGCGATGCCCCGTTCGTTGTGATCCCGTATATCGACCAGGTTATGGCACTGTGCCCGGTGCACCACCACGCCCTTTTCGAGGCTCAGGTAACCCTCAATAGAGTCGCCAGGAATGGGATGGCAGCAGCGCGCATAGCTGACCATGAAACCTTCGGTTCCGCAGATGGCAACCGGTTGGGTGCTCCCACCGTTCTGCTGTAATTGTCCCCCCCCTCCCGCGCCGCTGAGCAATTGCTGCGCAGTGAAGCCTGGCAGGCGATTGCCGCGAGCCACATCCACCAGCAGATCGTCCAGGTGTTCGTACCGCTGCTGTGATAGAAAGCCCGCGAGCTTCTCTTCGGGAAGGCTCTCCAGTTTGCTGCCAAACCCCATTAGTCCTTTGTCGAGCAGGCTGCGCCCCAGCGCCACCGAGTCATCCCGGGTCTGGTTTTTGAGGAAATGGTGGATATTAGAGCGCGCCTTGGCGGTGACTGCGTAGTCGAGCCAGGCGGGGTTGGGTCGTGCGCCGGAGGATGTAAGGATCTCTATTGTCTGGCCGCTCTGCAGCGGCTCGGACAAGGGCGCCAGACGTCGGTTTATACGACATGCTACGCAGCTATTGCCCACGTCTGTGTGCACGGCATAAGCAAAATCCACGGCGGTGGCGCGCCTGGGCAGTTCAAGAATGCGACCTTTGGGAGTAAAGACATAAGTCTCATCAGGGAAGAGGTCAATTTTGACGCTCTCGATAAACTCCAGGGAATTACCCGCCCGCTGCTGCATCTCCAGCAAACCCTGCACCCACTCCCGCGCGCGGGTGTGGCTCCCCTTGGTAGACTGACCGTCACTTTTGTATAACCAATGGGCGGCGATACCGTTGTTCGCCATGTCTTCCATCTCCTGGGTGCGGATCTGAACTTCTATGGGGACGCCGTGCATACCCATCAGCACGGTGTGCAGGGATTGATAGCCATTGGCTTTGGGAATGGCGATGTAATCCTTGAATTCTCCGGGTACCGGTTTGTACAGGCTGTGGATGCAGCCCAGCACCCGATAACAGGTGTCGACCGAATCCACGATGATGCGGAAAGCGTAGATATCCATGATCTCGGAAAAAGATTTTCGCTTGGATTTCATTTTCTTGTAGATGCTGTACAGGTGTTTTTCGCGCCCCACTACGGAAACCTGGTGGCCTTCCTGTTCCAGGGTAACCTTGATCTGGTTGCGAACTTTCTCCACCAACTCCTTGCGGTGGCCTCTGGCCTGGCGCAGGGCGGCGTCGATTCGGCTGGCTCGCATCGGGTAGAGAGTGCTGAAGCCCAGGTCCTCAAACTCCATGCGCACGCTGTTCATGCCAAGACGCATGGCGATGGGAGAGTAAATATCGAGCGTCTCCCGGGCGATACGACGCGCCTTGGCGGATTTCAGTACGCCAAGCGTACGCATGTTGTGTAGCCGGTCGGCCAGCTTGACCAGAATGACGCGAATATCCTGCGCCATGGCCAGCGCCATTTTCTGGAAGTTTTCCGCCTGCTTTTCTTCCAGGGACTGGAATTCCATTTGCGACAACTTACTTACCCCGTCCACCAGCTCTGCCACTGTGGAGCCAAACTGTTCGCCAATGGCGGACTTCTCGATGCCGGTATCTTCAATGACATCATGCAGCATTGCGGCCATTAGGCTTTGATGGTCCATATGCATGTCGGCGAGAATGCTGGCCACCGCAAGAGGGTGTGTTACATAGGGCTCGCCGCTGCGGCGTCGCTGGCCGTAATGTGCTTGTTCAGCAAAAAAATAGGCCCTGTTGACGTGGTTGGCCTGCTCGGGATTGAGGTAACTTCGTAGGGTGGTGTTCAGGGTATCCAGGGTTTGCATGTCGTCGACCTATGACTCGTGCCAGAGACACCCGCAACGCTTATAGCGCTTCGCTGGCATCCATTACTTCAGCTAACTCTTCCTCGGCTTCCATTTCACTCTCACGGCGGAGAATTTCGTTGGTAATAAAGCCCTCGGCAATTTCGCGCAGGGCAATCACAGTCGGCTTGTCCGATTCTTCCTGCACCAGGGGATCTCTGCCACCAGTGGCCAACTGTCGGGCTCGCTTGCTGGCGACCATGACCAGTTCGAAGCGGTTTGCAACGTTTTCCAGACAATCTTCAACGGTTACACGTGCCATTTTTCAGTACTTCCTATATAGCGTGTGCCACAACAAGGTACATTTCTTGCGGACACAGGGTTAATTTAAGTCGGCGCGGCGGAGATCTTGGCGCTCCGCTCCTTGCCAGATAACGATGCTGTCCCGGAGGAACCTTTAATTATAGCGCGATGTCCAGGGGGTGCGTCCAGCGTTAATAATTTCTGATACGCCCTCAGCGCTTGGGTTCGATAGCGTAGGAAATACTAGCTGAGGAGGTCCTGCAGCATGTCGATCAAGACTTCCTGCTGCCTTACGGTGAGCAGGCGCTGGCTGCTTACAATGGACTGTAGTTCATCCAGCGCCTGGTCAAAGTCGCTGTTTACCACCAGGTAATCGCTCTCCACGTAATGCGACATTTCCTCTACGGCGACATTCATGCGTGTCTCGATGATGCCGGGGTCATCCTGCCCACGGAGCTTAAGTCGATGCTGCAGTGCCTCGCGCGAGGGCGGCAGGATGAAAATGGCTCGTGTTTGGGGTAGCAGGCGTTTGACTTGTTGCGCGCCCTGCCAGTCGATTTCCAGAATGATGTCGTTGCCGCGTTTGAGCTGTTGTTCCACCCAGACGCCGGAGGTACCATAAAGATTGCCGAAAACCCGCGCGTGCTCTAGGAACTCGGCGCGCTCGAGCATGGCGAGAAAGACCGTTTCCGGAACAAAATGGTAATTGACCCCATCCTTTTCGCCGGGGCGCATCGGTCGGGTTGTGTGTGAGACCGACACTACGAGCTTTTTACAACGCTCTACCAGCGCCTTGACCAGGCTTGTTTTGCCAGCTCCCGACGGGGCTGACACAGTATAGAGTGTTCCGGTGCTTGTCATCGCTGTTCCAGTCCTGTTGCGAGTGCCGTGGCAGTGTATAGCGTCCTACTCAATATTTTGTATCTGTTCACGCATCTGTTCAATCAGCACCTTCAATCCTACCGCGCCCTGGGTCGTAGTGGCCGACTGCGACTTCGATGACAGGGTGTTGGCCTCCCGATTTAACTCCTGCATCAAAAAGTCCAGCTGTCGGCCACAGGCCCCGCCTTTTTTTAGCGCGCGGCGTACTTCGCCGATATGCGCGTCCAGTCGATCCAGCTCCTCGTCCACATCGGCCCTTTGCGCCATATAAACCAATTCCTGCTCCAGGCGACCCTGATCAAACTCCACCTGCAGATCCGCTATTCGATTGGTGATGCGGTCGCGCTGTTGCTGAATCAGCAGGGGTAGTACCGCCCGCGTCGCTTTTACCTCGGATTCGACCTGTGCCAGCCTATCCAATACCAGTGTCGCTAACTTGCCACCTTCGCGTAGTCGGCTCTCGTGCAGATTACCCAGCGTTTTGCTGAACAGGGACTGAGCTTCTTTTTGTAATTGTTCTTCAGATTCCTCCCTGGAGGTATAGATGCCAGGAAATTGCAGCACCTGCAGCGGGCAGATCGGAGCCGCAGTGTCCAGCCGGTCCCGGATAATACGGGTAGCTGCAAGTAAGTCATCTAACCTTGCGTTATCAATTTGCAGTCTGCCGACTTGCAGCGGGTGAGCCTGCAGACGGATCATGCACTCCACTTTACCTCTTGCCAAGGTAGTGCTGGCCTTCTCGCGCAAGCGCGGCTCCAGAGATCGCAGTGCATCGGGCAGTTTAAAGCTACAGTCAAGATAGCGGTGATTAACGGAGCGCAGTTCCACGGTCAGGATACCCTGGTCTGTGGGCGCACTCTCTCGAGCGAAAGCGGTCATACTCTGGATCATTGCTGGTCGTGAATCCCGTGTGATGCGGCTGGGCATCGAGTGTAGCAGCTTGTTAATAGTGCATACAGGTGGGCTTGTCTGAAGGCCGCGCCCGGGTTTTTTCTACTTCGACCTGCGGGCTCGCGTATACTGACGCGAACCCAAAACCAGACGGAATATCCCCATGCAACGACCCAGCGGACGCGCGGCTGAACAACTGCGAGAGATCAACATCACGCGCAATTACACCCGCCATGCCGAGGGTTCGGTGCTGGTTTGTTTCGGTGATACTCGTGTTATTTGCACCGCCTCAGTGGAAAAGGGCGTGCCGCCTTTTATGCGCGGCGAGGGTCGGGGCTGGGTGACGGCTGAGTACGGCATGCTGCCACGTTCCACCGGTACACGTATGGGCCGGGAGGCCAGTCGTGGCAAGCAGGGAGGGCGCACGCTGGAAATCCAGCGTCTGATCGGGCGATCCCTGCGGGCGGCTGTGGACCTCGCGCGGCTCGGCGAGAACACCATTACGGTGGATTGTGACGTTATTCAGGCTGACGGCGGCACCCGCACTGCCGCAATCACGGGAGCCTGCGTTGCCCTGGTAGACGCTATTCATTACCTACAGCGTGAAAAATTGATCAAGAATGACCCCTTGCTGCAAATGGTGGCCTCTGTGTCGGTGGGGATCTATCAGGGTATTCCAGTGCTGGATCTGGATTATTCCGAGGATTCCACGGCAGACACGGATATGAACGTCGTCATGGGCGAATCAGGAGGGTTTATTGAGGTGCAGGGTACTGCGGAACGGACACCATTCGTGCGCGGTGAACTCAATGACATGCTGGATTTGGCGGCTCAGGGGATACAGCAGTTGATCGCACAGCAGAAGATGGCGCTGGCCAACTGACCGCCATAATACCAGGACTACAATTCTATATCGTAGTCCATGATGACAGGTGCATGAGTTGAGAACTCTTTGATCTTGTAAATAGCGCCATAGTCCACCGCGTACTTGAGACCCTGCGATATGATTTGAAAATCCGTGCGCCAGCCGTTTTCACCCCGTATGCCATCCGGCCACCAGCTGAACTCGTCCTGATCCGAGCAAACTTCGCGAAACGCATCAACATATCCCGATTCAAGTAGTTCATTCATCCACTGGCGCTCTTCAGTAAGGAAGCCGGATGTCATGCTATTGCTCTGGCTGTCCTGGACATCGGCGGCACTATGTGCAATATGCCAGTTGCCGCAGATGATAAATTCCCTGCGTTTATTGCGGATTTTCTGCAGGTGGCCTCCAAGGAGGGTGTAAAACTCGTTCTTGCGCGCCTGCTGCGCGGGATCGTTTTCATCTGCGCGCGGAGCCAACAGGCATCCCACACTCAGATTCTCGTAGTCAGCCTGAATATAGCGACCTTCCATATCAAAGTTAGTAAAACCCAGTCCGGTCATGATTGCTTTGGGCATCTGGCGGCAGTAGATCGCGACGCCATTGTTTTTGCCGTTGACGTCGTCTAAAAAGTAGGGGTTGTACTCCGCAGGAAAAAAGATTTTGTCCTGTAAATCATATTCCGAGCACTGCAAATCCTGAATGCAGATAAAATCCGCATCCTGCTCTTTCAGCCAGTCGAAAAATCCTTTTTCTGAGGCAGGTTTAATACCGTCAGCACTGAAGCTGATGATTCTCATTCTTTCCTCCTTGACATGAGACCGTGTATTATCATGCGCGAACCGCGCGTCGATTTAATAACTTGCAGGGTTTCAAGGAAACGCTCTTGCATGTGATTGCTTTAGCTGAAACTTAGCTGTCTCGCCAATGGTGATTTAATGGCGTCAGGGGCGAGACTTTGCGGCTCGATCCCTGTTATTAGAAAGTGGTCAAGACCGGATTTGAGTATTCTATAGCGTAAACGGCGGAATACAATGCCTCCTTTAAGGATTCAAGATTGATATGCATGGCTACCAAACAGAGTTTATCGAACTGGCCCGTAGATGCGATGCATTGAAGTTTGGTGAATTTACCCTCAAATCGGGCCGCGTTAGCCCTTATTTTTTCAATGCGGGAGCCTTTTCCACTGGCCGGACACTGGCTGCATTGGGGCGCTGTTACGCGCAGTGTATCGTGCGTTCGGGCGTGCACTTTGACATATTGCTGGGACCAGCCTACAAAGGTATTCCGCTGGCGGCTGCCACTGCCGTCGCATTGGCAGATCATCACGACCTGGATGTGCCCTTCGCGTACAATCGCAAGGAGGTCAAAAAACATGGTGAGGGCGGTATGCTGGTGGGTGCGCCCTTGCGGGGTCGAGTATTAGTGATTGACGATGTCATTACTGCAGGTACAGCGGTACGTGAGGTGATCAGTATAATTATTAATGCCGGTGCCGATCTGGCAGGTGTTGTCGTTGGCCTTGATCGACAGGAGCGCGGAGCGGGGGACTGTTCCGCTGTACAGGAAGTGGAACAAGCGCATGGGGTGCCCGTGTTAAGCATTATCAACATGGGTAATATCATTGATTACCTGGAGGCTGCGGATGATGCTCCATCGGGTGCTTTGGTCGCTATGTGTCACTATCGTGAGCGTTACGGAGTCTAGCTTGTACCAATTTGGTGCAGGTTCTATATTGGGCATATGATTTTTCGAGCCGATAATATGCGACTGGTTTTTATATGGGTACTTTTGCTGAGCCTTGCCTCTGTGGTCGAAGCCAAGCCGCTTTATCGCTATCGCAATGCTGAAGGTAACGTGGTCGTGGATTATCAGGTACCGGCAGATTCGGTAGGCAACGGCTATGAGATCCTCAATGATAAGGGTATTGTGATTAAAGTGGTGCCGCGTGCGCTCAGCGCGGAGGAATTGAAGGCAAAGGATGCCGAGAGAAAGCGGGAGCAGGAGGCTAAGGCAGAGGAGGAGCGCCTGCGTAAGTGGGATGAATCCCTTATGCTGCATTACAGTACTGTGGCCGACATAGAAGACGCAAAGCGTCGTGGCTTGGGAGAGCTGCAGATCAGGCTGAGCATCCTCAAGAGTAACCGGTATTCCCTCAAACAAGAGGTGGAAAACTATCAGGCGCAGGCGGCAGACACAGAGCGCGCTGGCAAGAGCGTGGATGTGGAGCGGCTCAGGACGATTGAAAGACTGCAACAAGATATCGCGGCCACCGAGTCGGATGTCAAACAGCGAGAGCAGGAAATACGCACACTGGAAGCCGCTTATCAGGCGGATATCGAGCGCTTTAAAATGTTGCAGGATGTAGTTGAACTACGGCAAATGCTGAGTAACAAGGGGGCAAAGTCGCCCTGATAGAATGTGCTTAGCTGACGACGCTGGTGGCTTGGCCCGAGAGTGGCTCAGTTATTGCGTTGCGAAAGAAACCACCGATTAACAATTCCCACTGTCTGGCCCATTCTGTGGTGGGGAGGCGTTGAAACCCGCTGCGTACATACTGGGATATCCGCCCCTCTGCAGCGGCCATCAACAGGTTGGCCGCTGCTGGTAGGGGAATGCTGGGACGCAAACCCTCGCGCAGCTCTGCTTCTCGAATAACTTGTTTGAGTTGTGTTTCGAAGCGATCGAATAACTGCGCCACTCGCGCATGCAGGCGTTCAGTCTCTCCGGTCAGCGCGTCGCCGGTCAGGATGCGGGTAAGGCCCGGGTTACGTTCCGCAAAAACCAGCAGCAGCATGAGCATTTTCTCGCAGCGCTGTGACGCCGTTTGTTCTTCGCTCAGGATAATGTTGATACGACTGAATAGAGTGTCTTCAATGAATTCGATAAGGCCCTCGAACATTTTAGTCTTGCTGGGAAAATGCCGATACAAGGCGGCCTCGGAAACCCCGACTTGTCTGGCAAGTCCGGCGGTGGTGATGCGGTTGCCGGGGTTGGCCTCCAGCATTTGGGCCAGAGCTTCCAATATTTGCTGGCGCCGTTGGGATCTTCTCGGAGGCATGGCATTCCATAACGAATAGCGTCTAGCCCAATGCTAGCGATTACCCGCCGCCCCTGCAATAAGCCGGACTACAATGGAGGCGCATTTCGATTGTTTTTTCCTGCTAGGAGCGTTTATTGGTGATGAGAGTGCCCATACCCTCGTCCGTGAAGGTTTCCAGCAGCACCGCATGGGGCACTCTGCCATCGACAATGTGGGCGCTGGTGACTCCGGACCTTACCGCGTCGAGGGCGCAGCGAATTTTTGGTAGCATGCCGCCAGTGATAGTGCCGTCTGCGATTAGTCTATCAACCTGTGCTGTGCTCAGCCCGGTAAGAATCTGCCCCTGTTTGTCCAGCAGCCCTGCGACATTAGTCAGCAGCATCAATTTCTCCGCTTGCATAACCTGAGCCAGTTTACCGGCAACCAGATCAGCGTTGATATTGTAGGTGCCACCGTCTTCACCGACGCCGATAGGGGCTATGACTGGAATAAAGTTGCTTCTTAGAATGACTTGCAGCACCTCGGTATCAATCTGGTCTACCTCTCCCACATGCCCTATATCGATAATCTCTGAAACATCGAGTTCCGGACTGTACCGACTGACGGTAAGTTTACGCGCCCGGATCATCTGGCCGTCCTTACCCGTTACTCCGATAGCCTTGCCACCATTGCGGTTGATTGACGAGACAATTTCCTTGTTGACACTGCCACCCAAGACCATTTCTACCACATCCATGGTTTGGGCATCGGTAACACGCATTCCGTCTACAAATTCGGTTTGGATATTCAGTTTAGCCAGCAGGGCACCGATCTGTGGTCCGCCACCGTGCACTACGACGGGGTTCATTCCAACCAGTTTCATGAGTACCACGTCTCTGGCGAAGCTCTCGTGGAGGAGAGGATCGACCATAGCGTTACCGCCAAACTTTACGACAATGGTTTTACCGATGAAGCGCTGGATGTAGGGCAGCGCCTCGGTAAGAACTTGTGCAATGTTGAGGGCAGCTGCGCGATCGAGTGACATATCCTAACCTACTGTTGAATCTGGCTCCGGGAAGGGGAGCCAGGCGATTAAAAATTGAGGTTGATTGCGGGATCTATCAGCGCGATCTGAGCTCTGAATTCGTCCTGTATGATTTCGAGGTTTTTCTGCGTGTCTGCTTCGAAACGAGCAGTGAGCGCCGGTCCGGTATTGGAGGCGCGCACGAGGCCCCAGCCATTGCTGAAATCCACCCTTATACCGTCGATAGTATTCACCTTACCCGAAGAGAAGTCGGCGTTGTTTATTATTTTTTCTATAAGCTCGAATTTGTAATCATCTGGCACTGGAATGATGATTTCCGGCGTGTTAATTGTGACGGGGAATTTTGCAATAGACTCGTCCAAGCTTTCTCCGTGGGTACTGAGAATTTCAGCAAGCCGACCCGCCGCATACATACCGTCATCAAAACCGTACCAGCGCTCACCGAAGAACATGTGACCCGAGAACTCGCCGCCTAACAGTGCGCCGGTTTCCTTCATCTTCTCTTTCATAAAGGCGTGCCCGGTTTTGCACAATACCGGTCTACCACCGTGCCGTGTAATTAGTCTGGATAGTTGACGGCTGCACTTGACGTCGAAGACCACGTCGGCACCAGGGTTGCGTGACACGACGTCCTGGGCGAAGAGCATTAGCAGCACATCAGAACGAACAATCTGTCCGGTGGGTGTGACCACCGCCAGCCTGTCGCCATCGCCATCGAAACCCACTCCAAAGTCGGCCTGTACTTCAACCACCATTCTAGCCAACTCGGCCAGATTTTCCTCGTTGCTGGTATCGGGAGCATGGCCGGGAAAGCGTCCGTCAATCTGGCAGTTAAGTCGCTGCACTTCACAACCGAGTTCTTCAAACAGTTTGGGAGCGATATCACTAGTGGTGCCATTGCCAGCGTCAATGACAATCTTGAGTGGCACTGCGATTGCGATATCATGCAGCACCTCCTCCATATAGGCGGGCACGACATCCTCTCGGGTCATGCGCCCGTTACCCG
>Ga0209391_10001997_pt1 | contig 10681 bp, 14 predicted proteins | sample PPLLak3March2015_FD_187246 | JGI IMG/M metagenome (GOLD analysis project Ga0209391, IMG submission 187246) | Freshwater sediment microbial communities from Prairie Pothole Lake near Jamestown, North Dakota, USA - PPLs Lake P7 Core (1) Depth... | ecosystem: Environmental > Aquatic > Freshwater >... | reverse complement strand
TGAGCTTCGTTTCCTTGTAGGCGACGTGCTTGCGCGCCACCGGATCGAACTTGGAAAACGAGAGCTTGTCCGGGGTGGTCTTCTTGTTCTTCGTCGTCGTGTAGAAGTGGCCGGTGCCGGCCGTCGACTCAAGCTTGATCTTTTCGCGGGCGCCTTTTGCCATGGCTAGCTCCTATGTCCTCAGATTTCGCCGCGGGCGCGCAGGTCGGCCAGCACGGAGTCGATGCCGTTCTTGTCGATCGTGCGCAGGGCGGCGTTGGTCAGGCGCAGGCGCACCCAACGGTTCTCGCTTTCGACCCAGAAACGGCGGTATTGCAGGTTCGGCAAGAACCGGCGCTTGGTCCTGTTGTTCGCGTGCGAGACGTTGTTGCCGGTGATCGGCCTCTTGCCAGTGACTTGACACACGCGTGCCATGACTAACTCCTTGATTCCGCTCTGAGTGGTGGCGTCGGGGCCGCTCGTTCACGAGGGCCGCAGACCAACGCCGCGGCGCGCCAGACGACGCAAAGCCGTGAATTATAAGCGGAATCGGGTTTGACCGCCAAGTGCGTCGAGCGGGCGTTCCAAACGCGGCCCGGCTGGGGGTCCTACACGAGGCCACGCTCGGCAAGCGAAACAGTGGCGTTGCCGGCGACGATCAGATGGTCGAGCACCCGCACGTCGACCAGCGCCAGCGACTGCTTGAGGCTGGCGGTCAGCAGTTCATCGGCCCGGCTCGGTTCGGCGACGCCGGACGGATGGTTGTGCGCAAGGATCAGGGCGGCGGCGTTGTGCTTAAGGGCGTGCTTCACGACTTCACGCGGGTAGACGCTGGTCTGGGTCAGAGTGCCGCGGAACAGTTCCTCGGCCGTCAGCAGCCGGTTCTGCGCATCGAGGTACAACGCCACGAAGACCTCGTGCTCCAGGTGGCCGAGCCACAACCGCAGGTACTCCCGCACCTTGTCCGGCGAGTTGAGCAGGGTGTCGCGTCGCACCTCCTCCTTCAGCGCGCGGCGGGCGAGTTCCACGACAGCCTGCAGCAGCGCGTACCGGGCGGGCCCAAGGCCGGGAACCTCGGCGCAGCGATCGGGGGTTGCGCGGAGCAGGGCGTTCAGTCCGCCGAAGTGGGCGAGGGCCGTCCTTCCCACGTCGATCGCGCTGCGGCCCGCGCTGCCCGTTCCCAGGAACACCGCGAGCAGTTCGGCGTCGGACAGCACGCTGGCGCCGTGCGCCAGCAGTCGCTCGCGCGGCCGTTCCGCCTCGGGCCAGTCCTTAATCGCCATCGCGCGTGTGTCGACTAAAATCGCCGTCCATGGTTGCCATCTCTCGCGTCGCTGCCGGTTCCCACGTGACGCTTCACTATCGTATTGCCGTGCGGCTGGATGGCAACGAGCACGAAGTAGTGAGTACCTTCGACGCCCGACCGGCGACCGTGCAGGTGGGTGCAGGGCAGTTCTCGGAAGCGCTCGAACAGCGGTTGATCGGGCTCGAGGAAGGGCAGGAAGCGAGTTTCGACCTCGCGGCCGGCGAGGCGTTCGGCCACCGCGCCGCCGACCTCGTGCAGGCGCTGACTCGCGCGACGTTCGATGCGAATGCGGACCCCGGCACCGAGTACGTGCCAGGCGATATCGTCGAGTTCAACGCGCCGGATGGCCTGCGGTTTTCCGGCGTGCTCAAGCAGCATGGCGACGACCGGGTCATCGTCGATTTCAACCACCCGCTTGCCGGGTTGCCGGTGCGGTTCTCGGTACGCGTGATAGGAGTGCTGTAGGCATGGAAGTACTGCTGGCCCAACCGCGCGGTTTCTGCGCCGGGGTCGATCGCGCGATCGAGATCGTCGAGCGGGCGCTCTCAATCCACGGCGCGCCCGTCTACGTGCGGCACGAGATCGTGCACAACCGGTATGTAGTCGACGAATTGCGCGCGAAGGGCGCGGTCTTCGTCGACGCACTGGACGAAGTTCCAGCCGGCGGCATCGTCATTTTCTCGGCCCACGGGGTCCCCAAGGCTGTGCAGGCGGATGCGACGGCGCGGGGGCTGCGTGTGTTCGACGCCACGTGTCCGCTGGTCACCAAGGTCCACATCGAAGTGGCCAAGATGCGAGCGGCCGGACGCGAGATCGTGATGATCGGTCATCAGGGCCATCCGGAAGTCGAGGGCACGATGGGGCAGGCCGACGGCGGCATGTATCTCGTCGAGACGGTCGGCGACGTCGACAGACTGCAGGTGCGCGACCCGGACGCGCTCGCCTACGTGACGCAGACGACGCTTTCGCTCGATGACGCAGCCGAGGTGATCGCCGCGCTGAAGCGGCGCTTCCCGGCGATTGCCGAGCCGAAGAAGGCCGATATCTGCTACGCCACCCAGAACCGGCAGGATGCCGTCAAGTTCATGGCACCTCAGGTCGATTTGGTGATCGTGGTGGGCAGCGTGAACAGTTCGAACTCCAACCGGCTGCGCGAGGTGGCGGAGCGTTTCGGCGTCCCGGCACATCTGGTGGATGGTGCGGACAATATCGATCCGTCCTGGGTGCAGGGCCGGCAGCGGATCGGCGTGACGGCCGGCGCGTCGGCGCCGGAGGTGCTGGTCGACGCCGTCGTGAGCCGGCTGCGCGCACTCGGCGCGGGCAACGTCCGCGCGTTGACCGGCGTGCAGGAAAGCGTGGTGTTTCCATTGCCCAAGGGACTCGGCAAGGTGGCGGCGTGATCGCATCCCCGCTGCGAGGCCTGCGTTGTCTGGTCGTCGGACTGGCCGTCCTGGCCGGTTCGGCCGGCGCCCAGGTTGTGGTCGAAGGCGCGCGCTACGACTCGAGCATCGCGCTGGGTGGCCAACCGCTCCTGCTCAACGGAGTCGGCGTGCGCAAGCGCCTGGTGTTCGACATCTATGTCGGCGGCCTATACGTGACCAAGCGGGCTGCCCGCACCGAAGAACTGGTCAGCCAGCCCGGGCCCAAGCGGGTGGCGCTGCGGTTCCTGCGGGACGTCGAGGGCGAACTGTTCGTGAACTCGCTGCACGTGGGGCTCAAGGCCAATCACACCGACGCCGAACTGGCCCGCTGGGAGAAGCAGATCGACACGCTGACGACGACGATCAAGACGATCGCGCTGGCTCGCCGCGGCGACACCGTCTACTTCGATTTCACGCCACAGGATGGCACCCGGGTGAGCGTCAACGGCGTCACGCGCGGGCCGCTGATTCCCGGAGACGACTTCTACGCGGCAGTGCTGCGCGTCTGGCTGGGCGAAACGCCGGCCGACGCGGGGCTGAAGAAGGGCATGCTCGGCGGTTGACGCCGCCGGTTCGAGTGAAGCGGAAGCACCAAAACAGGAGACGCAAATGACAAGGTGGCTGACTTCGATCGTGTTGGCAGCGGGACTGCTGGCGTTCGGCCAGGCGCAGGCCCAGCAGGCGGTGGAGGTGGAAGGGCAGAAGTTCGAGCCGACGGTTGCCCTTGGCGGGCAGGACCTGAGCCTGATCGGGGTGGGGCTGCGCAAGCGGGCGATCTTCAAGGTCTACGTCGCCGGCCTCTACGCGGGGCAGAAGAGCACGAACGCCGCTGCGATCGTCAACGACAAGGGCGCGCGCCGTGTATCGCTTCGGATGCTGCGCGATGTCGAGGCACAGAGCTTCATCGACTCGTTCAACGAGGGGCTGAGGAACAACACGCCGGAAGCGCAGCTCAACGCGATGAAGCCCCAGGTCGATGCGCTGGTGTCCACGCTGAAGTCCATCGGCGAAGCGAAGAAGGGCGACGTCATCAACTTCGACTTCACCCCGGACGGCGGCACGCGCATCACGCTCAACGGCCAGCCCAAGGGCAACCCGATCCCGGGGGCCGATTTCTTCTCCGCCGTGCTGCGCATCTGGCTGGGCGACAAGCCGGCCGACGAGACGCTGAAGAAGGGCATGCTCGGCGCGTGACGCGCGGCAGCGCCCGGGCAGTTAGTGGTCGCGGACTACGACGCTGTGCTGTTGCTGCCCTGTGCGGCGGTCGGCATTCGTGTGAGTGGAACCGCGATCGGGGAGATCGTCTTTCTGCCCCTCGACACCCCGGGCCGCCCGCCGTCGAACGACCCCGCTGCTCGGGCCTGCGACCAGATCCGGGCGTACGCCGACGATCCGGCACGCCCGATCGAGTTGCCGCTCGCGATCGAGGGCAGCGAGTTCCAGCGGCGTGTCTGGGCCGCCATCGCGCGGATTCCGTCGGGCGCCACCCGGACCTACGGCGATCTGGCTGAAGAGCTCGGCAGCACGGCGCGCGCGGTCGGGCAGGCGTGCGGCGACAACCGGTTGCCGCTCGCCATTCCGTGCCATCGCGTTGTGGCGGCCCGCGGCATGGGTGGTTTCGCGCATCGCACCGACCGCGTGATGCTGGACGTGAAGCGCTGGCTGCTGGCGCACGAGAGCCTGCCAGTGTTTGCGCTGACGCCGTGACCGCGCCGCGCGGCCGGTCGGGCATGGCGAAGAGGGCGGCGAGGCCGGTGCCGGCGCCGCCGTCGGCGGATCCGCTGATCGATCGCTTCATCGACGCGGTGTGGCTGGAGGACGGACTCGCGCGCAATACCCTCGTGGCCTACCGGCGCGACCTCGACGCCCTCGGGGCCTGGCTCGGCAAGCGCGGGACCCCGATCTCCCTGGGAGGTGAGCCGGAACTGGCGGCGTACTTCGCCGAGGAGCACGCGAGCACCCGGGCCACCACGGCCAACCGGCGCCTGGCGGTGCTGCGCCGTTTCTACCGTTGGGCACTTCGCGAAGGGATCGTGGCGCTCGATCCGACGCTGCGGCTGAAGGGCGCGAAGGTACCGCCTCGCTTCCCAAAGACGCTGAGCGAGGCACAGGTCGAGGTGCTGCTGGCAGCGCCCGACGTCGATACGCCGCTCGGGCTGCGCGATCGCGCCATGCTCGAACTGCTCTATGCGACCGGCCTGCGCGTGTCCGAACTGGTCGCGCTGACGATGCTGAACCTTTCCCTGCAGGAAGGTCTCGTGCGCGTGATCGGCAAGGGGTCGAAGGAGCGCATCGTCCCGCTCGGTGAGGAAGCGCGCCGCTGGATCGAGCGCTACCTGAAGGAGGGCCGGCCGGCCCTCCTCGCCGGTCGCGTTGCCGATGCGACGTTCGTGACGCAGCGCGCCGCCGGCATGACGCGGCAGATGTTCTGGGTCCTGATCAAGCGCCATGCCATGCGGGCGGGCATCGAAGCGCCGCTGAGCCCGCATGGGCTGCGCCACGCGTTCGCGACGCACCTGCTGAACCATGGAGCCGACCTGAGGGTGGTGCAGCTCCTGCTCGGCCACGCAGACATCTCCACGACGCAGATCTACACCCACGTGGCGCGCGCGCGCCTGAAGTCGCTGCACGCGCAGCATCACCCGCGCGGCTAAACTCGCGCGCCATGTCGAAGGCCAGGCACGTCTCCGAGACACCCGCGACGCAGTTGCTGCGCGAGAAGGGCGTCGGGTTCACCGAGCACGCGTACGAGTACGTCGAGCACGGCGGCACCGCGGTGTCCGCGCAGTCGCTCGGCGTGGACGAGCACAGCGTCGTGAAGACGCTTGTGATGGAGGACGAGAAGGCCGCCCCGCTGATCGTTCTGATGCACGGCGACTGCACGGTCTCGACCAAGAACCTTGCGCGGCAGATCGGCCGCAAGAAGGTCGAGCCCTGCACGCCGGACGTGGCCCAGCGGCACTCGGGTTACCTGGTTGGCGGGACATCGCCATTCGGGACGCGCAAGCGGATGCCGGTGTTCGTCGAGCGAACGATCCTCGATCTGGCGCAGATCTACATCAACGGCGGGCGCCGCGGTTACCTTGTCGGAATCGCGCCATCCGTTCTCTCGGCGCTCGTGCAGGCAACACCGGTCGACTGCGCACTCAAGGAGTAGAAGCCATGGAGTTCCTCGCATCCGTCCTCGCCGCGCTCCTTGCGTACCTGGTCGGTTCGCTCTCGTTCGCCGTCGTGGTGAGCCGCGTGATGGGCCTTGCCGACCCACGCACGTACGGCTCGAAGAATCCCGGCGCGACCAACGTGCTGCGCACTGGCAACAAGGCCGCGGCGATCCTGACGCTCCTCGGCGACGCGGCCAAGGGCTGGTTCGCCGTCTGGCTGGCCATTCGCTTCGGCCCGAAGTTCGGGATCGGTGACCTCGGCGTGGCGGCGGTGGCGGTCGCGGTGTTTCTCGGACATCTGTTCCCGGTGTTCTTCGGGTTCAAGGGCGGCAAGGGTGTGGCGACGGCCGCCGGCGTCATCCTCGCGCTCAACCCGTGGCTCGCGCTCGCGACCGGGGTCACGTGGGCGATCATCGCGGGTTTCTTCCGCTATGCCTCGCTGGCGTCGATCGTCGCGGCGGTGTTCGCGGCCTTCTACTCGGCGTTCGGCTGGGGGTTCGACGAACGCTTCCTGGCGATCGTCGCGATCGCGGGCCTGATCGTGTACCGGCATCGCGCCAACATATCGAACCTGCTGGCGGGCAAGGAGCGGCGGATCGGGCAGAAGGCGCCGGGCACGGCGCACTCCCGGCACTGACGTCAGGCCGTCGCTTCGGAGAGCGGCCAGCGCGGTCGCACCGAGAACGACATCGAGCGTGCGAGCGCGGCGGGATCGACGCGGCGCAGTTTGGCGAGGCCGGCCAGCGCGATCATCGCGCCGTTGTCGGTGCAGAGGTTGAGCGGTGGAAAGTAGACGGTGGCGCCGCGGGCCGCAGTTTCCCGCTCGAGGCGGTCGCGCAACTGCCGGTTCGCGCCGACGCCACCGGCGACCACGAGGGTGTCCAATCCCGTCTGCTCGAGCGCGCGCAGCGCTTTCGCGGTCAACACGTCGACAATCGCGTCGACGAAGCCGCGCGCGATGTCCGCGCGCGCCTGCTCGCAGACGTTCGAGCCCCCTTCCCGTTTCACTGCGGTCAGCACGGCGGTCTTCAGGCCGCTGAAGCTGAAGGCGAGGTCGTTGCTGTGGAGCATCGGCCGGGGCAACCGGATTGCGTCCGGCGTGCCAAAGTCGGCAGCCCTGGAAACAGCCGGACCGCCTGGATAGCCGAGTCCGAGCAACTGGGCGGTCTTGTCGAACGCCTCGCCGGCGGCGTCGTCCAGCGTCTCTCCCAGCAGTTCGTACTGACCCAAGCCTCGCACGGCGAGCAGTTGCGTGTGCCCTCCGGACACCAGGAGCGCCACGAACGGGAAGGGCGGGACAGGATTCGCCAGCAGGGGTGAGAGAAGGTGACCCTCCATGTGGTGCACGTCCAGCACCGGTTTGCCCAGGGCGTAGCCCAAAGCGTGGCCGATGCTCGCGCCGACCAGCAGCGCGCCGGCCAAGCCGGGGCCGGTCGTGACCGCGATGGCGTCGATGTCGGCGAGGGTCCGGCCGGCGTCTGCCAGGACCGAGTCCAGCAGCGGCAGGACGCGCCGGATATGGTCCCGCGAGGCCAGCTCTGGCACCACCCCCCCGTAGGCCATGTGCATGTCGACCTGGGAGTGCAGGGCGTGGGCCAGCAGGCCGGCCTCGCTGTCGAGCAGGGCGAGCCCGGTCTCGTCGCAGGAGGTCTCGATGCCCAGGATAAGCATCGGACGAGTTTACGGGAGCGTCCCGGCACGGCCCCGGGGCGATTCGCGGCCTGAATCCCCGACTTGTCTCGCCAATTGGCTTCGGGCTAGAATTGCCGGCTTGACAGCTCCGTGCCGGCGCTCAATTTCAGGATCCAGATGCCTACCATCCGACTCAAGGAAAACGAACCCTTCGAAGTGGCCCTGCGCCGCTTCAAGCGCACCATCGAAAAAAGCGGTCTGCTGACCGAACTGCGTGCGCGCGAGTTCTACGAGAAGCCGACGGCCGAGCGCAAGCGCAAGAAATCCGCTGCGATCAAGCGCCACTTCAAGCGCCTGCGCAGCCAGATGCTGCCGAAGAAGATGTACTAGCAGAGCAGGGGTACCGGCACACGAAGCGCGCCTACGGGCGCGCTTTCGCTTTGTGGAGAACATCTTGAGGAGGTTCACGTGAGTCTGAAGGACCGGATCACCGAGGACATGAAGGCGGCGATGCGCGCCAGGGACGCCGCGCGCCTGTCCGCCATACGCATGCTGCAGGCGGCGATCCAGCAAAAGGAAGTCGACGAGCGCATCGTCGCAGACGATGCGGCGGTGCTCGGCATCGTCGAGAAGCTGATCAAGCAGCGCAAGGACTCGATCGAGCAGTTCGCGAAGGCGCGCCGCGCGGACCTCGTCGACAAGGAAACGGCCGAGCTCGACTTGCTGTCCGGCTACCTGCCGGAGCAGATGTCGGAGGCCGAACTCGCTGCGGCAGTCGACGCCGCCATCGCCGAGTCCGGGGCCGCCGGCCCGCAGGGCATGGGCAAGGTGATGGCCGTCCTGAAGCCACGCATCGCCGGCCGGGCCGACATGGGCAAAGCTTCCGCGCTGGTGAAGCAGCGCCTTGCGTGACGCTGGCTGGATGGCGGCCCGTTCGTCGCGGCGCGGCGCTGACGCGCGCGCTCTCGGGTGAGTTGACCAAGGTGCGCGTGCATCGGCAAGACCGGTGCGTACACTTTCGTCGACCATCATGATTCCCCAGGGCTTCATCCAGGACCTGCTCGCGCGCGTCGACATCGCCGATGTCGTCGGCCGCTACGTCCAGTTGAAGAAGGCCGGGCAGAACCTGCTCGGGCTCTGTCCCTTCCACGGCGAGAAGACGCCGTCGTTCACGGTCAGTCCGTCGAAGCAGTTCTTCCACTGCTTCGGATGCGGCGCGCACGGCAGCGCGATCGGCTTCCTGATGGAGCACCGGGGCCTCGGCTACGTTGAAGCCATCCGCGAACTCGCGCAGATGGCCGGCATGCAGGTGCCCGAGGAGTCCCCGCGCGCGGGCGAGGCGCAGTCGAAGACGCGCGCGCTCACCGAGTTGCTGTCGCAAGCGGCGGAGTTCTACCGCAAGCAGCTGAAGACCAGCGAGGCCGCGGTCGAATACCTGAAGGGACGCGGCCTGACCGGACAGACTGCCGCGCGCTTCGCGCTCGGCTTCGCGCCGGATGCTTGGCAGCCGCTGCGCGCCGCCTTTGAAAACTACGATGACCCGCGTCTTGCGGAAGCGGGACTCGTCATCTCCGACGAAGGGAAGAGGTACGACCGGTTTCGTGGCCGGATCATGTTCCCGATTCGCAACCCGCGCGGTCAGGTCATCGGCTTCGGTGCGCGGATCATGGGCGCGGGTGAGCCGAAGTACCTGAACTCGCCGGAGACGCCGGTCTTCCACAAGGGCCAGGAACTCTACGGTCTGCACGAGGGGCGCGATGCCATTCGGCAGGCGGGCCGCGCCATCGTGGTCGAGGGTTACATGGACGTGATCCAGCTTGCGCAAGCAGGCTTCGGCGAGTCCGTGGCGGCGCTCGGCACGGCGATCACCGGGGCGCACGTCAGCGCGCTGCTGCGGATCACCGACCACGTCGTCTTCGCCTTCGACGGCGATGCGGCCGGCCGCAAGGCGGCGCGGCGCGCGCTCGAGGCCACGCTGCCTGTCATCGCCGATACCAAGCGCGCGAGCTTCCTGCTGCTGCCCGAGGGCGAGGACCCGGACAGCTTGATCAAGGCGCACGGCAAGCAGGGCTTCGAGGGCGAGCTCGAACACTCGCTGCCGCTGTCCCAGTTCTTGGTCCGTGCGCTGGCAGGCGGGAGTTCGCTCGGCACCGCGGAGGATCGCGCCGCCCTGGTGGCGGCCGCGAAGCCGCTGCTGCTCTCGATGGCGCCTGGTGCGATGCGAGCGCAGCTGCTGCGGGAACTGGCTGATGCAGCGCGCCTGCCCGCCGATGAGGTCGCATCGATGTTTGGCCTGCGCCGCGCCGCACCGAGTCGCCCGGCGCCGATGGCACGGCGCACGCGGCATATGGATGTCGACGATCTCAAGCGCCGCGTGCTGCAGCAACTGCTGGTGCATCCCCAGCTCTGCGCTGAATTCCTCGACGTGGTGACCGAGGAGCACGGCGCTGGCGAAGACCAGGCCGACCGCGAGATCATCGAGGTGTCGAACGCGTCGGTCGGACAAGGCCCGGGCGCGGCAAGCGCGCTGAGCCACGGCGCCCTGATGGAACTGCTCGCCGAGAGCGAGCATGCGAACGCGTACCGAGCCCTGGCCGCGCAGGAAATGGAGCTGGAGACCGACGTCGAGACGGCCCGGCAGATCCTCGCCGAGGCGTTCGGGAAGCTGCGCCTGCGCCGGCTGGAGCGGGTGCGCTCGGAGCGCCTCAACGTCTACCAGCAAGACCTGTCGGCGGAGGCGCTCGAGGCCTATCGACTCGCCGACCAGGCGTATCTTCGCGCGCGGTCGGAGGCACCGGAGAACCCCCACCGATAAGACTGTCCTGTTCCGGAACTTTTTCCAGGCCGGACGGCGCCCATCTGCTATACTCTTGAATTTTCAGCGGTTTCGTTCCTGCCGAAGCACGCAATTGGAGCACGGCAAGCGACACGAAGCGCTGGCGCCCAGGAGATCGCGTGAAGATCGGTGGCGCGTAGTGGCAGTTCATCGTGACAGCGCAAGCCAATGAGGCGCGATCGATTGATTCGACGCCTGTTCGACGCGGGATCGCCGTCCCGCACGCGCACTGCGATGCATTCTCGATTTGCCGCCGGAGTGGGCTTGCCCGAGCGCGGACCCGGTGCCGTTGAGAAGACGCAATTGAACCCAATGATGTCCTTGCAGGATTCGACTCGCGCCTCCC
>Ga0209391_10001995_pt1 | contig 10685 bp, 8 predicted proteins | sample PPLLak3March2015_FD_187246 | JGI IMG/M metagenome (GOLD analysis project Ga0209391, IMG submission 187246) | Freshwater sediment microbial communities from Prairie Pothole Lake near Jamestown, North Dakota, USA - PPLs Lake P7 Core (1) Depth... | ecosystem: Environmental > Aquatic > Freshwater >... | reverse complement strand
CCTCCATCGACTCGAAGTCCTTGGCCATCGCTCGCTCCGGGGTTGCTGTTATTTCACCTCGACGATGTTCCCCATCTTCCACGAGCGATCGAAAAACGCCTTCGTCGGCGAGTACCAGCGGAAGTAGGCGAAAAAGCCCTTCTTCGGGTTGGTCTGGATCCAGTTTGCGTCGGGCACGCCGGCGGGCTTCTTCGCAGAGAAGACCAGGCGGACGGAGCCGTCAGCGTTCTTGACGAGCGGCTGGCGGCTGTTGACCTCGGTCTTGCCCTGCGGATTGACGATCATGCAGCGCGTGTCGTTGTCGTAGAGGACGACCGACCAGAAGTTCAGCATCGGCACGTCCCGCGGCACGAGCAGTTCGTAGGTCTTGCCGCCGTCCAGCCACTTGCCGGCATCATCCTTGTAGGCCGCGAGGTACTGGATGCCGGCGTCCACCAGGTTCTGCGTGCTGGCTTCGGTGACCGTGATCGCCTCGTAGGTGTAGGCGGTCCGCGCATCGATCTCCATGTGAGTCCTGGCCATTTGGTCGAGCGGACTCTGCATGAACAGGATGTACTGCCACTGCGACTTCGGATCGTCCGTCCAGTGCTTGACGGGATCAGGCTTCAGGAAGCTGTTGCCCATCGCCCAGGTCTCGCCGACGAGCGCCGCTTCCTCGAGGATCTTCTTCTGCGCATCGCTGGGGTTGAACGGCTTGCCCTTCTCGATGCCGAGGTTCCTCAAGCCCTGCAGCACGGCCATATCGCGTTCTTCCACCGGATTGAGCTGGATCGCCTGGTGGACCACCTTCCAGTACTCCAGCCCGCGGGGGTGGTGGCCTTCCCAGTTTCCGTTCGGCGCCTCGAAGACGCGGATCGTCGACTTCTTGCCGAGGCCGTGGATTTTGTGCGCGTTGAGGATGCGCTGACCTTCCTTGGGATCCGGGGTCAGGATGCGGGTGCCGATGAAGATCGTGTTGGTTTTGGAGGTGATCACGAAATCTGCCCCGTGGTTCTTCGGGACCTTGGTGCCCTCCAGAACGATCAGGAACTTGCCGCCCTTGCCGCGATCCGGGCCAACCATGCCGGTATCCGAGACCGTCCGCTGCCAGAGGTCGTTGATCCCGCCCCCGGTGGGTCCGGGCGGCACCTCGTACATCAGCAGACCGCCGGTGTCGCTCAACTCCGCAAAGGTGATGACGTAGGTCGTCGTGTCGTTCGCGGTGATGATCGGCAGCTTCTGTTCGGTGGTCCGGTAGACGATCAGGTCGCCGGCCTTGCCGCCGAGAGCTCCGAAGTGCCCGTTGCGCCACTGCATCATGGCGACCGCCGGGATGTAGTGGATGTAGGCCTGTACGGCGCGCTGGTAGTCGATCTCCTCGCTAACGCGCTTGACGGTCTGGTCGGTCGGATAGCCGTTGGCTTCGAACTCGAGCACCCCGGAGCGGGTCTCTTGACGACCGTGCAACTGGGCGTTGGCGACGGGCATCCACGCGGCAAGCGCGCAGATCGATGCCATGACAAGTGAGTTTTTCAGCATCATTGGTCGAGTTCCTTGGGGGTTAGCGTTTCGTCACCGGCGGCGGAACCCAGTCGCCGGTCAGGATCGGGGCCTGCGGCGAGTAGTGCCGCGTGACGAGGTAGAAGCGGCCTTTGGGCGCGGGGAGCCAGTTCGCCCGCTCGACCGGATCGGTCGGCTCTTCGTGGTGGAGGAAAATCTCAAGCGATCCGTCCTTTCCGTACACGGTGCCCTTCGTGCGATCCCCGAACGAGTAGCGATCGATGGGATTCGGCACGAAGAGCTGGTTCTCGGCCGAATACATCGTGACCGACCAGAAGCCATCGACCGGCGGCGGCGGGGCGAAGCGGAGGACATTGCGGTTGCGCCCGTCGAGCGGCGCGCCGGCTCCGTCGAAGAAGGCGATGTCGTAGGTGCTGATCTCGGCCGGGTTCCAGAGCAGCCCGAGCATCGCCGCGGCAGCCGCGATGACGGGATCACCGCTCTTCCGCTTGTCGAGACGGGCGAGCTGCCAGTTGTTCACGATCGGCACGGCCCGCGGCATGCGTTCGGCGATGATCCGGTGCGCGTCCGCCGTCGCCCGTTCGAGGCCGCGTCGTGCCTGGGGCGAGAGCTTGTCCCAGTCGAACCGGGTCGCCGGGTCCATGCCGATCTCGCGCAGCCAGCCTGCCATCGCTTCATCCATCGGGTTGCCGATGCGCGGCGAGAGCCGAAGCAGCGTGTTCAGCGTCGTGAAATAGGCCTTCGCGTCGGTGAGTTCGGCACGGGTGAGGCGGGGGAAGTCGGCCGGGTCCGACTTCGGCCGAGCAATCTGCGTCGCGCCCCACTGGCTGAGCGGGACGAGCCGGACCTGCTTCTGCAACGCAACCGCGCCCGGCAGATCCGCCGCGCCGTCGACCGCGATGCGGGGCAGCGTCCAGATGATCGGCGTGCCCATGTCGATCCGCCGTACACCCTCCGGCAGCACGCCCTGCCAGCCTGGCGGGCAGAGGGCGAAGGCGCCGCCGCGCGCGCCGACGGTGTCCCACGACAGGTTGGCATCGAAGTCGTGCCGCATGTCGCTGACGGGAACCCAGTACTGCCGGTCGCCCATCGGCGGAATCACGAGGATGATCGGCTCCGCGCGCAGGTCCAGGAAGGCTCGCAGGTAGATCGTGTCGTTGTTGGGGGTGATGACCCAGTCGTCCTTGCTCGTGATCAGGCGATCGAAGACGAAGAACTCGTTCAGCGTCCGGTCGTGGCCGCGGTTGGGGTCGAACGAGGTTTCCCACAGCGTCCGGTAGAGGTCCATCATCGGGAAGCCGCTGATGTAGGTCTGAACCCCGACTGTGTAAGCGAGGTTCTCGTCCTGCGCCGGCTCGGCAGCACGCGCGGGGGTCAGCGCGGCGGTCGCGCACAATAGGCCGGTGACGATCCAGGCTGCGTAAGCCTTCGCTCTGGACATGAAGTGATTGACCTTGCGCATTGGGGCTCTCCATCTGGCGGCCTGAATTCGATGCTTGATGGTAAGAATCCCCCCTTGCCACCATTGTTCGAAACCGCACAATTAGGGCAGACTATTCGCCATGTTCCATATCCCGATTTCCGAACGCCTGGCCATCCTGACGCGCAACGAGGGATGGTTCGGGCGTGCTCCGAAGGAGTTCCAGGATGCCGTCCTCTCCGGCTGCGAGTGGACGGTGTGGCCCTCCGGCAAAGTGATCTTTGACTTCGCCGATCGGCAGGAACACTTTTCCGGCATCGTCGATGGAGCGGTCGAGTTCTATTCGCGGTTCGGCGCCGGGGACAATCCTCTCGTGCACATCGCCCACGAGGGCTTCTGGCTCGGGTACGGATCGTTCGCGGCCCGCGAACCGCCGCGTGTGGCCGCTTTGGCACGCGTTGATACGCTGCTTGCCAGTGTGCCCGAGCGCCACCTGAGGGGGCTGCTCGAGGCACGGCCCGAATGGTGGCGGTTGATCGCCACCGGTGCCTTCGAGTATGGCGACCTGGGTGTCTCCGGCTACGCCGACTCGCTGATCCAGGACAACGACCGCCGCTGCGCCAGCGTGCTGCTGCGCATCACGGGACAGAAGCCTCCACGCCGCTCACGCCTCGAACGCACCGAGGTGCCGGTCACGCAGGACGAACTGGCGACCATGGTCGGGTTGTCCCGAACGACCTTGGTGCAGGTGCTGCGGCGGTTTGAGCGCCGCGGTCTGATCGAACAGGGTTACCGGACGCTTCGGGTCGTCGACGTGCTGGGGCTGAAAGCGGTCGAGGCGGGCGGGTGACAGGCCATCAGTTGCTGACCCCGTACGGCCTCTTGAGGTTGTGTCCGTCAAATTGTGCAAAAAGTTGGGCATGGCTGAGAATAACAGGGGACCACGGTTTTCTGCTGAACGGCAGCATTGACCGAAAACCCGAGGTATGGAGCGGTCAGCCTGACTGGCCGCTTCGGGTCGATAGGGTGAGTAGCGGTTTTCGATAAGCGGCCGCTCGGATTTATCGCCGCTGATTTTTTGTTGGCGATCGTCGAACGGCAGCAATGTGAAGTCGAGCGGCCGCCCGAGTAGCAATCTCCCAATGGCCGTTCAGGCCGAGTTGCACGCGTAGCCTGTTCGGCAGGTTTCAGTGTGGAGCAGCCAGCCGAATGGCTGCTCTGTGGCATTCACCAAGGACGGCTCATGGCCGGGAGTTGCCCCTGAGGCTTTGCCCTTAGGAGTCATTCACGCCGATGACCACTTTCTGGAACGGTGAGGGGCAGGCCCCGACCCCGAAGAGACGGTCGAGGCTTGTTCTATGAACGTCTGTTCATGCGGCGAGAGCAGCCTCGTGTTCCATCCCCCAGCCCAGACTTCTCGCTAATCGTTTGGCTTCTTAACAGGTGCATAATCCGCCTACCACCGGTCTGGGCCTATTGATTAGCCGTTAGGGCGCACCGTGTGAGGCATCAGAGACGGGCGCTTCTGCGAAACAGGAAAGGAACAACAGTGATGAATTTCGGATACAGCGGTATTTTGGGCCTACTCATACTCGCCGGAGATATCTGGGCGATCATAAATATTTTCCAAAGCTCCGCTTCGAACGAGAAGAAACTGCTTTGGATACTTGTCGTTGTGCTGCTGCCATTGCTGGGCTTGATCCTCTGGTTTTTCCTCGGGCCACGAGATCGCAAGGCGTAACGTGGTAATTCGCACTGGCTGTAAGGCGTGTCCCTCTTTAGCGGTTTGTCGCTGCGGGCAAAAGTGCGCCCCAACCTCTCGCTCAACCGTACCGCTCACAGCCGCCGCTGGTGCTCCATCCGCTCGCGGCCAGTTAGCTTCGTTCGTTCTGCTCAGAAGGACATGCGAATGAATGATGGAGCATCGCCATGAGAGTTCAGGTTTTCAAAACACTGGACCGCATCCGCTCCAGTTTCTGGTTTCTCCCCGCAGCCATGGCCAGCGGGGCGATGGTGTTGGCCTTCGCAACCGTCGCCCTGGAAAAGCCGGTGACGGACTGGTTGACGCTTAACTGGGGTTTGACTTTCACTGGTGGGGCGGAGGGGGCGAGTTCCTTGCTGGGGGCCATCGCCGGCTCAATGATCACCATCGCCGGCGTGGTCTTCTCGATGACCTTGGTCGCCCTGTCGCTTGCCTCGTCACAGCTCGGCCCCCGTCTGCTTCGCAATTTTATGCGCGACCCCACGACCCAAGTGGTGCTCGGTACGTTCGTCGCTGCCTTCCTGTACTGCTTGCTCGTCCTCCGCACCATCCGCCGCGCTGAGGAGACCCTCTTCGTCCCCCACCTGTCTGTCACCCTCGGTGTGCTACTCGCGGTGGTGAGTGTGGGGGTGTTGATCTACTTTATCCATCATGTGTCTATTTCTATCCAGGCCAACGAGATCGTGGCACGGGTCGGAAAGGAGTTGATTGAGGAAATAGAACTGCTGTTTCCGGAAAACATCGGACGGGGTGCACCCCGAATTCCAACGGAGCCGCCCAACCCAGACTTCCTCGAAAGGTTCGAACGGGAGGCGCGTCCGATTGGATCTACCGGGGACGGCTATCTACAGTTCATCGATGGGGATGCCCTGATGGCGTTGGCCATGCAAGAGGATGTCGTTATTCGAGTGGAGCGACGACCCGGCCACTACGTCGTTGCCACACGCCCGCTGGCGCTGGTCTGGCCAGGGAACAGGGTTACCGATCAGCTGATTGACAGCGTCAATTCCGCGTTCGCCCTGGGTAACCAGCGTACGTCGGGGCAGGACATTGAGTTCGCGGTCAACGAGCTTGTCGAAATCGCGATACGAGCGCTCTCCCCCGGGGTGAATGACCCGTTCACGGCGATGACGTGTGTGGATCGCTTGGGGTCGGCACTGTGCCGCCTGGCTCAACAAGATGTGCCGTCGCCTTATCGATATGACGCTCAGGATCAGCTTCGGGTCATTGCGCCTGTCTTCACGTTCCCGGACGTCACGGATGCGGCGTTCAACCAGATCCGGCAATATGGCCGTACCAGCACCGCGGTGACCATCCGTCTGCTGGAAACGATTGCCGAGGTCGCGGGATCCGTACATCGGTCCGAGGACCGCGTTGCGCTGTTACGGCACGCCAGGATGATCGCCCGCGGGGCAGGTGGCGGGTTGCCGGAAGACGAGGACCGCCAGGAGGTGGAAAAACGTTTCCAATCAGCGAACCGATTGTTGAGCGAGGCGCGAGATTCTAGCCCCTGAAATGCACGCACGAAGCCAGCACTCCGATGGCAAATTCGCCGAACCATTTACTGGTGCGGTCAGGGAGCCGCGCCGCACAATTCGAGCGTTGAACGGTGCTTCGACTGCTTAGGGCAGCAGAAGACCTGACATATGGAACGGTCAGCCTGACCGGCAGCTTTGGCCGGAGGCCGTGTGGAAACTCCCAGGAAGTTGATGTTGAAGACGGTGTGAGCCGGACGAACTTTCGATGATTGTTGGAATCATCAAATTTCCGTTGTTTGTTTGGTGAGTAAAACAGGCCTTCAGGCCTTGATTGCCGCCATCAGGGTTGTCATCCCAACGATCTGTATTACCCGCTTCAGGTTGTACGCCAGCACATGCAAACTCATCTCGGTTTGCACATGCTCAAGAGTGCGCATCAGGAAGTGTCTTGCACCCATCCAGAATTTGATCGTGCCAAACGGGTGTTCCACCGTCTGCCTTCGGATGCGCATCACATTCGGTTTGCCGTCCAGCCGCTTTTGCATCGCTTCGAGCACAGCCTCGTGCTCCCAACGGCTGACACGGCGGTAGTCGCTTGGCGTGCACTGGGCCTTGATGGGGCAGCGCGGGCAGTCCGAGCTCCAGTAGCGATGAATCAAGTGTCCCGCTTCCACTCGGGCAAATCGTCGGATGAGCTGACTGCCCGCCGGGCAGCGGTAGGTGTCCGTATCGGGCTGATAGACAAAGTCCGATTTGTCGAACCGGCCCTCGGCCTTGGCTTCCGACGTCATTGGTTTGGAGACGTAAGCGGTAATGCCCGCCTGATCACAGGCCAGAACTTCATCGCCGTTGAAGTAGCCCCGGTCCGCAATGGCCTGAAGTTCCTGACCCGGCATAATCTCCTGGGCCTGCTTTGCCATCCGGGCCAACTGTCGTCGGTCTGAACCTACGTTGGTCACTTCATGCGCCACAATCAAATGGTGCTCGGTCTCCACCGCGGTTTGCACGTTGTAGCCCACCAGTCCACGACTGGTGCTGGTGGCCATGGCCCGTGCATCGGGATCGGTTAGCGAGACCTGACCGCCTGAGGCCTCCAATCGCGCTTGCATTCCCTTGAGGTCACGCATTTCACGCTTCAAGGTCTCGATCTTCCGGTTCAGATGGGCCGTCTTGGTTTCCGTGACTTCCGACGGATTGCGATCCGCCGTCTCGATCGCAGTCATGTAGTCATCAATGCTGCGCTCGATCTCTTGTACCCGCTTGGTGAGTTTGGCCTGCGTGAAGTTGCGGTCGTGCGCATTGACCGCCTTGAACTTGCTGCCATCAATGGCGACGATGGCCTGGGTAAAAAGGTCAAGCCGCCGACACAGGAGGATGAACTCCCGGCAGACGTTGCGGATCGCCTGACCGTTGTCATGACGGAAGTCAGCTATGGTCTTGAAGTCGGGTGAGAGCTTGCCAGTGAGCCACATCAACTCGACGTTGCGCTGAGACTCCCGCTCCAGCCGCCGGCTGGACTGAATGCGATTGAGATACCCGTACAGGTAAAGCTTGAGCAGTACCGAGGGGTGGTAAGAGGGGCGCCCGGTAACCGCTGGCGCTACGCCAGCAAAGCCCAATGACCCAAGATCCAATCCGTCGATGAAGGCTTCAACGGCTCGTACCGGATTGTCTTCTGCAATGTAGTCGTCCAGGCATTCCGGCAACAAGGTGATCTGTGCCCGGTCTTCGCCTTCGATGAATCGCTTCATGTCCTCTTCCCACTGACACAACTGAAATCAGTGTAGGAAATGTGCAGGGGTTTTCACACAGCCTCGCCGAAGACCGGACGGATTGAGGAATAGGTTGATTAACCGCAAGGGGTCAAACCGAGACACTGTTGCTACCTCCCGTAGCCTCGAGTTCTTTTAATTGCGTCATCCTGGGGCAGTAACGGACGTCCGACGGACCGTATGCCCGGCGTCTGGCGTGCATCTTCAGAGGGCGCGCCGGCCTTTGCCTTTATGATTCAATCTCTCTGTTCATGACAACACCGGTGGATCCCCCTTGAATACTGATACACCCGACTCCAGACGCAAGGCTCTGATCGACGCCCTGCTTCTCAAACTCCCTGGCGTCAGCGCAAGAAAAATCAGCGGCCTTGATGCCTACTTCGTCAGCGACAAGATGTTTGCCTGCATCAGCGGTCGCGGCGTCGGACTGCGCCTGCCCGCCGCCACCGCGACCGAACTGCAGTTCTCAAGGGGCGACGTCGTCCCGTTTCAGCCCGGCGGCATGGCAAGCACTCGGGAATGGGTACAGATCGACCGCGCCGAGGCGGCTGAGTACGAAAAGGATCTCGAGCTGTTTCAGGCCTCGCTCGAGTTCGTGAAAGCCGCCCGAACCCGCTAAATTGGCAGCGGCGAGACAACCGCTTACCGGCCAGAAGCAGTCGACCTGTTGCCTGCGCGGCGACAGCGTTCATCGGCCGAGGACGCTGGCCTAGAGATCGCTCATGACCGTTGTGCAGCCAAGACCGGACGTTAACCGCTCGAAGGTCCCGAACGGCAGCTTGTATGGTTGGGGTGGTGTTATCGGCTTTGTTCTGCAACAGTGAAGAAGCCGGGGTGGTCAAGAAGATCCTCACCCATCTGGATGAGCAAGCGCCTGAGCCCGAAGCCCCGAGACGGCCGCCGTGTCGGGCACCGCCCCAATGTGGGCAGTTCCAATATAAAGGGCATGACCCAATGAAACCCTCCTTGGGCTGCGCCGTCGAAGACGCAGCCGCGGTGGCAGCTGCCCAGAGAATCAGCGTTATTGCGAAAAGGGCGCCGACGAACCCGTCGCCGGGGAGGATTCGGGCGCCGTGATGCCACTCAGAGCCGACGGAAGAGTCGTAGCGACCGGCCGAATGCAGGTACTGACAACGAGGAGGAGAGACTGCCGGCCGCCGAGGACGCCATCTATACTGCCGGTAGCCCACGAAAGACGCAGCCCATGTCGACCTCGCAGCACCCCCTGACGTATCCGCCGATTGTTATCGCACCCTACCGCGCCCTGCGCCTGCTCGCACTGCTATCGGGACTCTGGATCACGGCCGTGCTCGCCGGCTGCCAGTCGCCGGTGCGGCTGATGCCGACGCCGTTGCCGTTCGTCGACGGCTACGTCGACCCGTTCGTGACCGCCGGCGTCGAGCTCGAGGGCACCGACGTGCCGGTGTTCTACGCCACCAACCGCGCGGTGCTCGTCGAGAAGCCTGAGCCGGTGCACCTCATCGTGCCGTCGGAGACACTGCGCCTGGGTGTGGCGCACGTGCGTGTCGGCGACGAGACGCTCGACTGGCCGACGCTGCACCGCCTGTCACTCAGCGCCGACTCCGGCGAGCGGCCGATCCTAGAGTTGAAGCGGCTCGAGCAGCTGGCGACGCTCGACGTTGACGAGCGCGTCGAGGACTCGGCCGCCGCGCGCGCGTTCTTTGAGCACGTGAACGAGGCGCTCGCCTCCAGCCCGAACACGGAGTTGCTGGTCTACGTGCACGGCTCGAACAACACGGTGCCGCGCGCGTCGGCGCAGGCGAGCCAGTTTCGCCACTTCACCGGCCGGCGGATGGTGGTGGTCGTGTTCATGTGGCCGTCGGCCGGGTCGCTGCTGCGCTACCTGACCGATGTTGGCAATGCCGCCGCGACGGTCGACACGTTTGCCCGCTTCGTCGAGCTGCTCGGCACCCACACCCGCGCATCGATGATCGACGTGCTCGCCTACAGCGCCGGCGCGCAGGTCACGAGCCCGGCGCTGGCGAAGCTCGGCACGCCGCGGCCGGGCGAGTCGCGCGAGCAGCTGCGTCAGCGCCTGCGTCTCGGGCAGATCTACTTCGCCGCGCCGGACATCGACACCCGCCGCTTCGTCGACGACATGAAGGCCTACGTCGACCTCATCGACCGCGTGAGCCTGTCGATCAACCTGAACGACTCGGTGCTACGCCTCGCTGCGATGGTCGCGCGCGGCTCGCGTGCCGGCCGCCCGGACGCCAGTGAGCTGAGCGCCGAGCAGACGACATTTCTCATCGACGCGTCGAACGAACTGCTCTTCGACGTCATCAACGTGAGGCCAGAGGACATCCCGAACCTGCCGCCGAGGTCGCACGCCTTCTGGTACGAGGACCCCTGGGTCAGCGGCGACCTGCTCGTGCAGTTCCTGCTCGATCGGCCGCCAGACCAGCGCGGGCTCGACCCGCAGGCCACCCCTAGCGGCAAGCGTTACTGGGGCTTCCCGGCCGATTTCGACCAGCGCGTCAGGCGCATCGTGCGCAGCGCGGTTGCGCCGCACACCGAGGCCGCGCCGCGGTGACCGGCGCGCACCACCCCGCCACCCGCCCCCGACCCCTAGCCCCAGGTTCTGCGTGCAAGGCACCCGACAAGGCGATTCTCCCGCCACCCGCCCGCGAAGCCGTACGCGGGAATGCTGGCGCGGGACTGGGGAATCGTGTCCAGAGACGCCCTCATTCCCGCGTATTAGGGGGACGGGTCACACCCTGCATAGCGCGACC
>Ga0209391_10001994_pt1 | contig 10687 bp, 9 predicted proteins | sample PPLLak3March2015_FD_187246 | JGI IMG/M metagenome (GOLD analysis project Ga0209391, IMG submission 187246) | Freshwater sediment microbial communities from Prairie Pothole Lake near Jamestown, North Dakota, USA - PPLs Lake P7 Core (1) Depth... | ecosystem: Environmental > Aquatic > Freshwater >... | reverse complement strand
TTTTTGAGCGCTCAATTTTTGAACTTGAAGCCCAACTGGCTTCCATTTGACGCATTTCTCGACGTAGTACTTCATCACGGGTTTTAGCGTTACCATGCATATTTATACGATTAACATAGACACGCTTACCCGGATCGACAAAGAAAGTCATATCAACTGTCTTTTGAGCTTCGTTGATTTCTGGAACCATGTTAACGTTCGCAAATGCATAACCCTCATCACCCAAACGATCCTGAATGGCTTTTGAAGTTTCAGTTGCATTTTTTCTGGAAAATATCTCTTCCGGCCCAACGCTGACCAGTTTAATCAATTCGTCAGGGGCTACCACCAGATTACCTGCTAACTTTACTTTAGATAGCCTGTAAACATCGCCTTCCTTGACATTAATGGTGACATAAATATCTTTTTTATCCGGCGTAATGGCTACCTGAGTGGACTCAACTGAAAAATTAATATAGCCCCGATCCAGATAATAAGACCTGAGAGTCTCCAAGTCCGCGGATAATTTTTGCTTGGAGTATTGATCATTTTTAGTGTAAAACGACAACAAGTTGGAGGTGCTCAATTCAAATTTACCCAACAGGGTTTTATCATCAAAAGTATTATTACCAACAATATTGATCTCCTTGATCTTGGTAACTCTACCCTCGGAAATTTTAATATGGATACCGACTCGATTCCGGGTCAAGTTAGACACGTCTGTTTTAATCTTTAAACCATATTTACCATGACTGAGGTATTGGCGTGTTAATTCCTGTTCTACTTTGTCTAATATTTGCCGATCAAATATTTTGCCTTCAGACAAACCAATTTTATCTAACGCTTTTGTCAAGTCCTCTTTGCTGAGATCTTTATTGCCTTCAAAAATTATTTTTGCTATGGATGGACGCTCCACCACATTAACAATCAACGTTGAACCTTCTCTTTCTATTGATACATCCTTAAAAAAACCCGTTTTGAACAAGGCCTTGATGGCGGGAGAAACATTATTCAAAGAAAACTTTTCACCGACATTAACCGGAAGATAGTTATAAACAGTACCCAAAGAGATGCGCTGTAAACCTTTAACCTGAATATCCCTAACAACGAATTCTTCGGCACCTTTAACCCCCTGCGACACCAGCAGGCCCAGCAATAACAAGCAAGAAAAAGTATTTGATTTCATGTAGGTGGCTAAAAATAAAACATCTATAGTCTAAACAGCTAAAACTCGTAAATTATAACACATTAATTATTGAACAAGCTTAAGCCCTGTGAATTGGGAAATTAAGCACATCATCAATGGAAGCACTATTTGCCAATAGCATCAGTAAACGATCCAAACCTATGGCTATGCCCGAACACTCTGGAAGTCCAGCTTCCAGTGCTGCAATAAGATGTTTACCCTTAACACTAGCAGGGCGTTTTCGTATCTGCCTGATGGCAATTTCCTCATCAAATCGTCTGCACTGCTCTTTCGGATCGGTCAACTCATAATAGCCATTACCTAATTCAATGCCATTAATAAAGACTTCAACACGATCAGTTATTTGTGAATTGTATTCATTAATGCGTGCTAATGACGATTGACAGGCAGGATAACCATAAACCATGCACACAGCGTTTTTACCCAACAGTGGCTGAACATTGTGACTGAAAATAAAATCCAGCCATAAGGCGTGATCATATCCGCAAATACTCACTGCTTCAGGCTTGTGATTGTCCCGTGCGTAAGCACAGTAATCCTGGTAGGAAAACTCTAAAGGGTTCAAGCCTGTATAACGTTGAAATATCTCCTGATAACTAAACCGTTGTGTCGGGTTTAAAGCCCTGTGTCCGTTAAACAAAACCCCCAGCAATTCGGCAATTTCATCCATCAACTGAGGTAACTTGAAACCGACCCGATACCATTCCAACAGCGTAAATTCAGGATTATGAAAGCGCCCCGCTTCACCATTCCTGAATGCCTTACATATTTGATAAATAGAGCCACTACCTGCAGCAAGCAATCGTTTCATGGCAAACTCAGGCGATGTTTGAAGAAACAAGGTATGCTGCCGTGGAGGCGAGCAATAATCGGTCGTAAAAAAATCTAACTGTGGATCTGTTATGCTGCTATGACTGAGCAGTGGAGTTTCTACTTCGAGTACTGCTCTTGCTGAAAAAAACTGCCGTATGTCATTAAATACTTGCGCCCTTAAACGCAACATTTCTATAGAGCATGTCGGCTGCCACTCATTCAGCACTATTCTTTTACACGAGAGATATATTCACCGGTGCGTGTATCGACCTTAATGACTTCACCCTGTTGCACGAATAACGGCACCCTAACCACCGCGCCGGTCTCCAAAGTAGCTGGCTTACCACCACCACCAGAGGTATCACCACGCACACCCGGATCAGTTTCAACAATAGCCAGTTCAACAAAATTGGCTGGTGAGACCGACAAAGGCGCGTCATTCCATAAGGTGACGGTACAAGAATCCTGATCTTTAAGCCACTTACTCGCTTCACCGACAGCTTTTTCATCACACTGATACTGCTCAAACGTATCCGGCACCATAAAGTGTCTAAATTGGCCGTCGTTATACAGATATTGCATCGCAACATCAACAACATCGGCTCCTTCAAGAGAATCACCTGATTTAAAAGTCCTCTCAATGACCCGACCTGTCTTAAGATTTCTGATTTTTACCCGATTAAAGGCTTGCCCCTTACCCGGCTTTACAAATTCATTTTCGATAATTGCACAGGGATCATTATCCAACATGACTTTTAACCCGGCTTTAAATTCATTGGTACTGTAACTGGCCATTTTATCCTCAAGATGACAAACAATATAAAACTCAGCCATTATAATGGAGGCAACAATCGATAGAAACTTTAAATATCTACTTTTATGCCAGAACAACTTAGCGAAACCCTGCACTTTACTAAAAACTGGCAACTACAACTTGCCGAAGCGTTTAATAATATTGAGGACTTATGCCATTATCTGCACTTATCACTTAATGACTTACCTGTTTCAGTTGCTGCTGCCGAGAATTTCCCATTACGCGTACCCTTAAGTTTTGCTGCCAGCATGCAAAAAGGCAATCCGCATGATCCTTTATTGCGGCAAGTATTGCCGATTAAAGATGAGTTATTTACTTACCCTGGTTTTAGTAACGACCCGGTTGGTGATCTACCCTCTGCTGCTCAAGCAGGTGTTTTGCACAAATATCATGGCCGGGTTTTGTTTATCAATACCGGCAGTTGCGCTATAAACTGCCGATATTGTTTCCGGCGCAACTTTCCCTATTCCGACCTTCAACTTGGCAAACAAAAAGAAAGCGCCGGTATCCAATATATTCAGGAAAATCCAGGCATCTCGGAAGTTATTTTAAGTGGTGGTGATCCGTTATTGCTTAGCGATGCAAGATTAACAAGACTCCTCCAACAGTTAGGTGCTATCAGGCATTTAAAACGCATCAGGATACACACCCGCTTACCTATCGTTCTACCGGCACGGATCACCGATGAATTAGTTAACACCTTCGCTCAAAGCGCCAAACAAATCGTGATAGTCGTACACTGTAACCATGCCAATGAAATAAATCCCCGTGTCATTGCTGCCTGTAAACTGCTCAAGAAAAACGGCATAACGTTGTTTAATCAGTCGGTATTATTAAAAGGAGTTAATGACAACATAGCGGCGCTATGCGAATTGAGTGAACAACTTTTCAGCCAGGGTATCATACCTTATTATTTACATTTATTGGACAAGGCCATTGGAACAGGTCATTTTGAAGTATCTGAAACGAAAGCAGTAGCCCTTATAAAGCAGGCTCAAGCCACACTGCCCGGCTACCTTGTGCCCAAGTTAGTAAAAGAACAGGCGGGGGCAATGTCCAAGCAATACATCCTGTAAATCTAGAAAGTATCTATTCACCCAACCCAACTATTCCAAGGATAACCTATGCCTGAATCCCTAAGTTCTGCTTCTGAAAAATCCGGTTTACCACCCGGTTCGCTGGTGCATGTAGGCGAAGTGCATACGCACGAACATAAAATCTCTGTGATAAATTACAATAAATCCACCCTGAAAAAGCACACCATCAAATCTATTGAAGAACTTCTGCCCTACAAAACAACCGATACCATAACCTGGGTAATTGTTGACGGATTAAAAGATGTTTCCATTATCGATGCCATAGGGCAACATTTTGGTATCCATGTACTGGTGCTGGAAGATATTCTTAACACTCACCAACGGCCTAAATTCGAGGAATTTGATGGTTATTTATATATTGTTATTAAAGCCATTTCCTTAGGAAACGATGATTTCAATGTCGAATATGAACAAATCAGTTTATTGATATTAAACAACTTTGTTTTTACCTTCATGGAAAAACCTGATGCACTATTTGATCCAATCCTGAACCGGCTTGATAATGATAAAAGTCAAATAAGAAACCTGGGCCCCGATTATCTCGCTTATATTATTATGGATACTGTTGTCGATGAATATTTTGCTTTACAAGATGCCTTCGATGAATTGATTGAATCAGTTGAGGATAAATTATTATCCGATCCATCCTCAGAAACACTATCCATAATCCAGAAAATCAAGCGTGAACTCATCTTTTTACGCAGAACGGTATCACCCTTGCGCGAATTACTTGCCGCCATTCAACGCAGTGAGTCGCCTTTACTCAATGAAAAGACAAGACGCTATTTCGGCGACATTTATGATCATGCCATACGCATTATTGAAGCAATAGAATCCTACCGGGATTTGATAGCGGGTATGCTGGATATTTATTTATCCAGCGTCAGTAACAAAATGAATGAAACCATGAAAGTTCTTACGGTATTTGCCTCCATTTTTATACCATTAACCTTTATCGCTGGCGTATATGGCATGAACTTCGAGTATATGCCTGAATTAAAATGGCGCTGGGGCTATCCGGCTTTATGGTTTATTTTTATTGGTGTATCGGTGTTTTTACTAAGGTTTTTTAAGAAGAAGAAATGGCTTTAGGTAGCTGCTTAGCTTATCTACCTGGAAGATCGGGCTAAAGCCCGATCTTCCAGATCTATATGAGGTGTGAATAGTTACAATTATTGTAGATGAGTATTTTTTATAGAAAACATCCTTGTAAAATTCTCCTTTAAGAATATTTTCACTTGTGAATTGTTATTCTTCTGATAATACGTCAATTTTTTTCGGTTTCACCGCTTCTCGTTTCGGTATGACAATTTCCAATACGCCATGTTTGCATTTCGCACTGATTGCTTCACCATCGGCAGAATCCGGCAAACTGAAACGACGATAAAAAGAACCATACGTTCGTTCAACTCGTTTATAACCTTCTTTTTCGGTTTTAGCTTCGGTCTTTTTTTCACCTTTTACCGTTAAGACCCCTGCTTCCATATTAACTTCAATATCTTCCGGTTTAACCCCCGGAATATCTGCCTGAAGTATAAACTTATCATTCTCTTCTTTTATATCAACAGCGGGCGCCCACTCGGCAGTTGAAATTGAACCCTCGCTGTTTTGAATGTCCTGGGAACGCTCCAATTCTTTTTGTAATTGATTCAACAAACCCCAAGGTTCATAACGGATAATAGCCATTTCTGTATCTCCCAAAGATTAAATGTTTAATTGAAATGAATGAAAACGTCAATTTGCTTTCACATTGAAAATAGTGACTGCGATTTATTTTTCAAGGGATTTATAAAGATTTTTATCGCGTTGAGGGCTGTCTCGATGATTCGCTAGCGTCGGCGTTCTTCGGGGTGTAAATCCGGTATAGATCATAGGGTGCCGCTACCGTATCAAAGACAGTTGAGAAAGGCAGATCGGCGATAAGGATAGCTGCTATGAGCCCCTTGACCCAATTCGGCTCCGAACGCTTTCCGCTGAATATCTCCCCGGTCTCTTTTGCGTCCAGCCGAATGCCAGGGTAGACAGCCCATTCCTTATCAGGGGTTACAGTCCTGGCGCGTATGCTTGAGCAACCAGACATAAGAAAGCTCATGAGAACAATCACGGCCCATATTTCAATGCTGGATTTCATCGCATTTTATTTTGACCTTGACCCTTTCACCTTGTCATTTTTATTTTCTTTTGCCAAATAACCAGCCGCATTAACAGGGACAGAATCAATAGCCAGAATTGCACCTAACTCACTCATCGCTTTTTGATAAACCTTACGCTTGAAATACACGACATCATTAAGTGGTTCCCAATAATCAACCCAGCGCCAGCTATCAAATTCCGGTTTTGCACAATGGTCAAAACGCACATTTGAATCCTGTGTAATCAGCCGCAACATATACCAGATTTGCTTTTGCCCGATACACAAAGGCATGGAATTCTTGCGGATATAACGTTCCGGTAACTGATACCTTAACCAATAGCGAGTCCGACCCAGCACCTGTACATGCTGCTGTTGCAGCCCTGTTTCTTCCCACAATTCTCGATACATCGCTGTTTCAGGGTCTTCATCGTCATTTATTCCGCCTTGCGGGAACTGCCATGCGTTCACGCCCATTCGTTTTGCCCAAAACACGCGACCCTCGTCATTGCAAAGGATGATCCCGACATTGGGCCGGTATCCTTTAGAGTCTATCATGTTAAAACCTGTGTCTTTTACCCGCCCTATATCTTAATCTTGCTAACTGGTAAAATTATAAAATAGGTCAAGTTGTTTATTTAATGGCTCCATTGTTCCATAAAAAAACGCCAGATACCAGAGTCCACCCCCCTTTTAATTACTTGAGACAGGTTTAACGTGAGTTTAGCGATTTTTGATTTGGATAATACCCTGATAGCCGATGACAGCGACTTCTTATGGGGACAATTTCTTGTCGATCAGGGCATTGTTGATAAAGATCACTATGAAAGAGCCAATGCAAGGTTCTATGATGATTACAAACAAGGTATACTGGATATTGTTGAGTTTCTGCGCTTTTCCCTGCAACCCTTGGCTAATAACGATCCTGAACAACTGTATCTATGGCGGGCGCAATTTGTACAAGATGTCATCACACCAATATTATTAAAACCTGCACTGCAACTGATAGCCAAACATAGAGACAGAGGCGATACTTTACTGGTCATTACCGCAACCAACCGTTTCGTTACCGAGCCTATCGTTAAACTCTACGGTATCGAAAATTTACTGGCAACAACACCTGAATTTGTAGCAGGTAGATATACCGGCGGTTTTAATGGCATCCCCTGCTTCCAGGAAGGTAAAGTGAAATTACTGGAAGAATGGTTAAAAAGCTCAACGGAAACCATGCAGGGCAGCTGGTTTTATAGCGATTCGCATAACGATCTGCCATTGCTCAAATTGGTCGATAATCCAGTTGCAGTTGATCCCGATGAAAAACTGACTGAATTTGCCAAAGCTGCTGGTTGGCCGATCATCAGCTTAAGGCAGGGGCAATGTCCGGCTGAGCATTTTCATAAATAAATAAATTTATGAACAAGCTTAATCATTGAAAAACCACCCTTTCATCAGCAATCTTTTACTATATATCACTCACTGAACTGCAATTTTACAGATCACGCATGACCTTAACCCTTAACGAAATTCTCAAGGATTCCGCTTACAAGCTCACGCAATTTAGCGCCGCGCAAATCCAGATACTGGAAAGCAGCATCACCGTTAAAGATACGCGCGGTAAAGCCACGCCTTACGCCATTTGCCTGGTGCGTAATAAAGAAATCAAACTTACGCCAGAAGAAGCCGTGCGTCAGCTTTATTTACTGGTGCTGCTGCAAAACCTCGGCTATCCAGTCAATCGCCTTGCGGTTGAATATGGCGTGACCTTCGGACGGGAAACCAAACGCGCCGACATTTGCGTGTTCGATAAAGACCGCCCCACCGTGCCATACATTCTGGTGGAGCTGAAAAAACCCAAACTCAAAGACGGCAAAGAACAACTCAAAAGCTATTGCAACGCCACGGGCGCACCCATTGCCGTATGGACAAACGGCGACCAGATTTCTTACTACCAGCGCAAAGACCCAAATTATTTCGAAGACATTCCCGCCTTACCGAAAGCGATAGAAAAACTGCCTGACATTTTGTCGGAACGCTGGACGATTGATGACCTGATAAAACACGACAAACTGGTCAACGAAAAAAAATCGCTCAAGGATTTGATACTGGAAATGGAGGACGAAGTGCTGGCGAATGCCGGTGTTGACGTGTTTGAAGAATTGTTCAAGCTCATTTTTACCAAACTCTATGACGAAATGGAAAGCGGCCGCAATAAAAAACGCCATCTGGTGTTCAGAAATTACGGCGATACCGAAACCGAATTAAAAACCAAAATTCAAGATCTGTTCGACAAGGCACGTAACAAATGGGAAGGCGTGTTTACCGATGACGCCAAACTGCAACTGACTCCCAGCCATTTGGCGGTCTGCATCGCCTCGCTCGAAGGCGTAAAACTGTTTAACTCCAATCTGGACGTGATCGATGAAGCTTTTGAGTACCTGATTAACAAATCCAGCAAAGGCGAAAAGGGCCAGTATTTCACGCCGCGTTATGTCATCGACATGTGCGTGAAAATGCTCAACCCGCAAGCTCACGAAACCTTCATTGACACCGCCGCCGGCAGTTGCGGCTTTCCCGTGCATGGCATTTTTCATGTCTGGGAACAAATTATGAAAGAGGAGGGCCTGAACAAAAGCCACTTGTTCACGCTGGACTACGAACGCTGGGACGAAAAAACCAAGGACGAAGACTGGACCGATATTTACGGCGAAGACTGGAAAAAGCTGCGCAAACTGCGCACCGGTAAAGACAGCAACCGCGATTTTGGTTTTGATATTTTGATGGCGAACCCGCCGTTTGCCGGTGACATCAAGGAAACGCGCATTCTGGCTAAATACGAGCTGGGCAAAAAGGACAACGGCAAATACCAGTCTACCGTGGGCCGCGATATTTTGTTTATCGAGCGCAACCTCAACTTTTTAAAGCCCGGCGAACGCATGGCGGTGGTGTTGCCGCAAGGCCGGTTTAACAACTCCAGCGACAAACAAATCCGTGAATTTATCGCCGGACATTGCCGCATCCTGGCGGTCGTCGGTTTGCACGGCAATGTCTTCAAGCCGCATACCGGCACCAAAACCAGAGTGTTGTTCGTGCAAAAATGGGATGATACGCTCTGCTCCAAAGTCGATGACTACCCGATTTTCTTTGCCACGATGCAAGAACCCAGCAAGGATAATTCCGGCGATAAAATTTATGTGAAGCGGCCAAAAGTAACCACTTTTGAAACGGATACTCAAAACGGTCATCTCCAGCCCGTCAAATACGAGCAAGCCGATTTTCTCAAGAAATACGGCAGTATCAAGGAAGCGACCGTTTACCAGTTTCAGCTTGACGGCAAGCAAACCCGAATGAACCTGGAGCAGATCGAATCCCGGTTCAATGGCCTGGAGTTTGTTGAAAACCCGGTCAATCTGGTAGCGCCGATCGAGAGCAATGAATTGGTCATGGATGCGCACGGCCACCTGATTGTGAAGCACGATTTGTTTAATCACGATGGGCTGACGCAAGACGGCATTGCCGAAGCGTTTATTGAGTTTGCGAAGAAGGAACGCTTAAGTTTTTTTGCCTAGACCTGCCAGGTTTTAAAAACCTGGCAGGTCTAAATGCCGAACCTTTTAATGAAGTTAAATATCGGGCGTTGTTGGGAAGGTTGGAAGTGACAGAAACCAAATACTCAGAAACGCTCACAAATAAAGACCTCAGAATGGATAGCGATTTCTGGACGAGAGTGCCTAAACCTAATCCAAAGCTGAAATATGTTTCAATTGGAGATATTCTTCTTGAATCTCAGTATGGAATTTCCATTGAAATGAATGAAGAGGGTAAGGGTTATCCTATTTATCGAATGAATGAAATTCATAATATGATTTGTGATTTTCAGGTTGATAAATGCGCCGATATTTTGCAATCTGAGTTCAAAAAATTTGAACTTAATGATCGAGACGTCTTGTTCAATAGAACTAATTCTTATGAGTGGGTTGGTCGAACTGGACTATTCAAAAAACAAGATGGCAAAGACTTTATTTTTGCTTCGTACTTGGTACGTTTTGTACCAGATCAAAAATTAGTATTACCGGAATATTTGGCATCATTTCTTAGCACTAAATTTGGAGTTTGGGACATTCGCCGCAGAGCGCGACATTCAATTAATCAAACAAATGTAAATCCCGAGGAAGTAAAAGCAATACAAATACCGCTATTGAATTTTGAAATTCAGAATGGAATTAAAGTGTGTTTTGACCGAGCAATTGAAAATCTTTTCCATTCCAAAAAACTGTACAACCAAGCCGAAACTCTGCTGATCAACGCACTAGGTATGACGAATTTTTCACCTAGCACCGAAAAGCTCAACATTAAATCATTAAAAGATTCTTTTGTTGCCACAGGTCGTCTGGATGCTGAATATTACCAACCCAAGTATGAAGATTATCAAAAACATATATTCAGCTATACCAATGATTGGGATTCTTTAATCAATATTTGCAATTTAATGGATAGCAATTACGCACCCAAAGATAGTAAGGTGTATCAATATATTGAGCTGGCAAACATTGATAAATCAGGCGGTATTACGAATTGCACAACTGAAATAGGCAAAGAACTTCCTTCACGTGCAAGGCGTAAAGTCAAAAATGGTAATGTACTTATTT
>Ga0209391_10001993_pt1 | contig 10690 bp, 10 predicted proteins | sample PPLLak3March2015_FD_187246 | JGI IMG/M metagenome (GOLD analysis project Ga0209391, IMG submission 187246) | Freshwater sediment microbial communities from Prairie Pothole Lake near Jamestown, North Dakota, USA - PPLs Lake P7 Core (1) Depth... | ecosystem: Environmental > Aquatic > Freshwater >... | reverse complement strand
TAAAAATGGGTTATCAAATTGGGAATGTCATCCTGGTTAATAAAGAGATCCCTCCTTCGTCGGGATGACAAAAAAGAGGGTAACTAATAGTTGCTATTTATAATCCACTCTCCTGTCATCCCGACTCGCCTGCCGTACCTCGGGGAAGGCAGGCGAAGGAGGGATCTTTTACAAACTAACCGCAATTGAAAATAGCAGGCTAAAATTATTTTCTGAAAAACCGCCATCTTTTGGAAAAACAGCCGTTTGATTGTTCAGCCATCGGCCTTCAATCCGTACAAAAGTTTGGTGAAAGGGAATATAATCAAGGTTTAGAGAAAGGCTGGTGGCTTTAAATTCATCCGGTAATGCAAAGCCGATAACAAGACCATTAGAGTCGCTATAATATTCTCCCCGCATGGCAACAGCCATTTTGGATGTTGGTTTATAGCGGATAATAGCTTGTGGTGTAAACCAGGTTTTTAAGGTTGCATCATTGGCACTGGTCTCTTCCTGCCCGATATCTGTTCCAAGGATGAGTCCCCATTTAGAGGTTAGCGGGAGAATGGCGTAGAGGTTGTGAAAGTACCTCATACGGCGTGCACTGTCCGGAAAAACGGTACCTATAAAGGTACTGTAGTTTAAAACTGTTTCATTTCCAGGTTTGTATTGCAACTGCGTACCCCAGTTAATCAATGAGAAATTGTCTTTACGGGTAATATTCTGCCAGCCATTAAGTGCCAAAACAGCAAAATTCCATTTTTCATTTTTCGATGTATATCCAAGTCTGGCACCCGTTTGGAAATAAGGAGAATTTTCAGCAGACATGCTTCTGCTTAAAGTCCAGCATTCACTTGAAACGGGACCTTCAAAGCCAAGGTGTGAAGGCATAATGCCGATGTCAAGCCACAAGTTATTTTTCTTTGATAACCGAAGTCCCACATTGGCTTCCAACAAAAATTGTAAAAGTGCTGGTTCTTCGGCATAATTGGCCTGCATATAGGTACCTGCGGCAAGGGCAAGGTTCACTCTTGTTCTTTCTGATTTATGCGAGGCTTTTATAAATGCCAGGTTGATATTAAATTCATTGGCCCGGTTAAAATTATATAAGAAGGATGGACGCCTATTGTCGGCAGGTTTACTGAAATCATATCCATAATATGCTTCAACATAAGCAGATAAAAGCAATTTTTTATTTTGATCCAGCGTACTGTCTTGCGCAACTATGCTTGTGGGTAATAAAAAAATCAGCCAGCGTAACTTCATTAGATTAGTACTATGCTTTAAAGTTCAGTATTTAATTTAAATTGGCATTTTTTTCAATGCGCCAATTCTCTACTTTTTCTTCACTGCTTAATTTAAAATAGCCAGATGTCGTATCTTGTAACATGCACAAAATAGTAAGCTTTGGTGAGATAATGATGAAACTCTCGCCTCCCGGAAAACAAAAAATAAGCCAGGCGGTAAACCTGGAAATTCTATTTAGTGGATCAGAGGCAAATGTTACTGCTGCGTTAAGCATGTGGGGTATGCATGGGGTTCATGTTACCCGTTTCCCGGATAATGAACTTGGTAAGTCGGCTATCAGCTGGCTTCGTCACAGGGGTATGGATACCCGTTATATCCAGATGGGCGGTGAGCGGCTGGGTTTATATTTTGTAGAGCAGGGGGCTATGAGTCGCCCAACAACCATTACCTATGACCGGTTACCTTCTGCGTTTTCATCTATCAGCAAGGGCATGTTCAATTGGCAGGAAATCCTTGATGGTGCCGACTGGTTTCACTGGAGTGGGATAACGCCGGCTATTTCCGCAGGTGCAGCTGATGTATTGATGGAGGCGCTTACTGAATGTGCGGCCAGGGGTGTAATGGTTTCGGGCGATATCAATTTCCGATCCGGCTTATGGAACTATGGAAAGACACCCGGAGAAATTATGACGCCCATGGTGGCGCTTTCCCAGGTTGTGGTAGCCAGTGAAAATGATACGCGAAATATTTTTGGTATCGCAGCCGAAGAAACATCAGATAATGCCTTCATTTCCATTTGCCATCAAATGAAAAAACGTTTCCCGGCTATCCGTTCCATGATTACATCACCAAGGGAGCAACTATCTGCCACACATAACCGATTATCAGGTTGGTTATGGAACGGCGATGCATTTATGAAAACAGGGAATTATAATATGGAGCAAATCGTTGAGCGTATAGGTAGCGGGGATGCTTTTATGGCGGGATATATTTATGCTGCATTGCAAGGCTGGAACGACCAGCAAAAAATTGATTTTGCTACGATAAGTGCCGTATTAAAGCATAGTTATGAGGGAGATATTATGCTCGGTTCTGTGGAACAGGTTTTGCAGGTGATAAATGGTGATACTGGGGGTAGGATCGTAAGGTGATTATTTTTTGGGTTTTTGGTCATTAAAATTTAAGATTTTTTTAGCCCACAGAGGGCCACAGAGAAAAAGGAGAACCACAGAGTAAAGACTGTATTCTCTTGGCGTTCCTCTGTTTTCTCTGTGGCTCTCAGTGGCCTGTATTTTTGGTCATCTATTTTGCAACATCTATAATTTGATTTATGTCCCGATTCAGTAAGGAAGAAGTTTTTCAGAAGATAGAGACCAACAGGGTACTTCCTCTCTTCAACTACGCTGATACAGATATCTGTAAATCGGTTATGCGGGCTTGTTATATTTCAGGGGTGAGGGTATTTGAACTGACTAACAGGGATGAAGCAGCATTCAATGTCTTTAAGCAATTGGTCCCTTTTGTTGAAAAAGAATTACCGGAACTCTCTTTAGGTGCCGGTACGATCCTGGATGCTGAAACTGCACAACAGTATATTGATGCCGGAGCGAATTTCATTATCGCTCCTAACCTGGAGCCTTTAGTAGGGGAGGTTTGCATCAAAAATAATATACCCTGGATACCGGGTTGCTTTACCCCTTCTGAAATGAAAACAGCGTATGATCATGGTGCAGAAGTAATCAAACTTTTTCCGGCCGGTTCTGTTGGTCCTTCATTTGTAAAACATCTCAAAGGTCCTTTGCCATTTTTGAAAATTGTGGTTACCGGAGGAGTTGATTTGGATGAGGCATCGTTGAAAAGCTGGCTTGGAGCTGGCGTTTTTGCCATTGGTTTAGGCAGCCAACTGTTCACTGAAAAAAATATCAGGGATAAAAACTTTGAGGAGATAGAAGAAAAGATTAAAACAATAATTCAACTGACAGAAAAATTTTCAGTGAGCTAAGTACTGATTATAAAAATCCCAGTTCCAGTTTGGCCACTTCAGTCATCATATCTTTGTTCCAGGATGGGGTCCAGGTTACTTCTACATGAACATCATTTATACCTTCAATTTCACGAATTTTCTGGTCTACGTCATGCGGAATGGTTTGAGCGGCCGGACAACTGGGTGCGGTGAGCGTCATAACAACCTGCACATTATTTATAGGGAGAATATTCACTTCATAAATAAGCCCGAGATCCCAGATATTAACCGGAATCTCAGGATCATAAATCTCCTGTATCTTCTCAATAACCTTTTCTTTCAATGCTTCGTTGTCCATAAATCTGACCTTCCTGCTTTAATTATTTTCTTTAGATGCCCATACCATAGCATCCAGTTTCATTTGTTTGATCATCGAACGCAGCCCGTTTGAACGTGTCTGTGCAAGATGCGTACTCATCCCGATGGCATCAATAAATTTCATATCAGCCGCAACAATATCTGCTGGTTTCTGTCCGGAGAATACCCGTATAAGCATGCTGACCAATCCCTTAACGATCATGGCGTCGCTGTCAGCCTTATAAAATATCCTGCCATCTTTATATTCCGACACCATCCAAACTGTAGACTGGCAGCCCCTGATCTTATTTTCATCTTTCTTGTGGGTATCTTCCAGTACGGGTAATTTCTTACCTATATCAATCAGGTATTCGTATTTATCTTCCCAGTTGTCAAATAGGGAAAACTCATCAACAATTTCATCTTCAATGGCGGGGATGGTGGGGGTATCTGCCATTTTAAGAAAGCATTTTTTTTACTTTGAATAATCCTATTACCAAAGCGTCAATTTCTTCAATCGTATTATATACCGCAAACGATGCCCTGCTGGTACCGGAGATGCCTAACCGATGCATTAATGGCTGGGTACAGTGATGTCCGGTTCTTACGGCAATACCCTGGTTGTCAAGCAGGATGCCAATGTCCTGGGGATGAATACCATCAAGAATGAAGGATATCACACTTACTTTATTTTCAACATCACCTATAATACGCAGGCCCGGGATCTCCTTCAGTTGACTGGAGGCATAAGTGAGCAGCGTATGTTCATGTTGTGCAATGGCAGCTTTGCCTAACCCTGTGATGAAATCAAAGGCAGCTTTTAAAGCTATAACATCGGCAATATTTGGTGTGCCGGCTTCAAATTTGTAGGGCAGGTCATTAAATGTTGTACCACTGAAACTTACTTCACGTATCATTTCACCTCCACCCTGGTAAGGGTTCATGGCTTCAAGAACGGCTCTTTTTCCAAATAATATACCTACACCTGTGGGGCCGTAAACTTTATGACCGGAAAAAGCAAAGAAATCGCAATCAAGTTCCTGAACATTAATATCAAGGTGAACGGAAGACTGCGCACCATCAATAAGCACAAGGGCGCCAACGGCATGTGCAGCATCAATTACCTTTTTCACGGGGTTGATTACTCCGAGGGCGTTTGACGCATGTACCAGGGAAACAAATTTAGTTTTTGCAGACAGCAAATGTTCAAACGCCTCGTATATAAATTCACCTTCATCGGTAACAGGCACCACTTTCAGTAAAGCACCTTTCTCAGCCGCTATCATTTGCCAGGGAACAATATTTGAATGATGTTCCAGTGTTGAGATGATGATCTCATCCCCTGGCTTCAGGTTTGCGCGTCCCCAACTGGAAGCAACAAGATTTATGCCTTCCGTGGTTCCACGCGTGAATATGATCTCTTCCGTGGAACTTGCTCCTATAAATTGCCTGGCCGTTTCCCTCGTTGCTTCAAAAGCAGCAGTGGCTTCTTCTGCCAGTGTGTGAATCCCCCTGTGAATATTGGCGTTAAATCCTGCATAATATTCGGTCAGTGCATCAATAACAACAGTGGGTTTTTGAGAAGTTGCGGCGTTATCCAAATATACCAGGGGCTTACCCTTTACTTCACGTGCAAGAATGGGAAACTGATTCCGGATCGAATAGATGTCAAGCCCTTTTTGCAAAGTCACTGTTTCCATACTCAGAAATTAAAATCGAGCCTTTCGGAAATTATTTTATCTACATGTTCCCTCAGTGGCCCCAGTTTGATATTGTCAAGGATGTCTATAGCAAATGCATGCAACAAAAGCGACTTTGCATTTTTTTCACTGATGCCCCTTGATCTCAGGTAGAATAGCGCTTCATCATCCAGCCGGCCAATAGTGCAACCATGAGAACACTTTACGTCATCGGCAAAGATCTCCAGCTGGGGTTTGGTATTGGCAGAAGCTGAATCACTTAATAGGATATTCTTATTTGATTGATATGCGTTTGTCTTCTGTGCATCTTTACGTACAAATATCTTTCCATTAAATACGCCGGAAGATTCTCCGTCCATAATGCCTTTGTACAATTCATTACTGTAACAATGAGGCATCACATTATCCACGATAGTGTGGTTATCAGCCAGGGTTTTGCCATCCAGCAGGTAAAGGCCATACATGTGAGATTCGCCATGCTCGGACTCCATGATCATATTCAGGTTATTCCTTACCAGGGCACCACTCAGGGTGATCGTTACCGCATTGGTGAGGCATTTGCCAACCTGGCGTATATGCGTTGTACCTACATGATTTGCCAGTTGGCCCTCATGCTGGATTTTATAATAATCAACAATAGCATCTTTTTCAGCTACAATTTCAAACACTTCGTTGGTGAAACTTTCATTTCCACCAATAGTGATATACTGTACTGCAATTTGCAATTGAGCCGCAGCTTCTACATGAACAAGGGTTCTTGGCTGGGCGAAAATAAATCCCGGCCTGCTATCCGCAAGGTTATATATGTAAACGGGCTTTTCAATTACTTTTCCTTTTTTTGCAGCTATAAATAATCCGTTATCGGCAAATGCCGCATTCAGCGCATGTATGCCATCCGGGTGATAATCTGCACTATGTCCTAAGTTTGCTTTTACAAATTCAGCATAGTCGCCGTTGGCTGCATCTTCAAGGGGGATGGCAATAAGTTCTTCCGGGAGGTGGCGTACTGCAGATAAGGCCGGATTAAAAATGCCGTTTATAAAAATAAGTTCCGTTGCACTATCAGCATCGGGCAACCGAAATTTATCAATATCTGCTTTTGTAAGGCCCGTTTCTCCCGTGCCAATCTGAAGGTCTTTACGGAAGAGGTTACTCACGCGCGCATATTTCCATTCTTCGTGGCGCACTGCGGGCAGCCCAAGTTTCCGGAATTCGGCCATGGCTTTATCGCTAAAGCCGGCAAGTGCACCTGGCTTTTTCTTTTCTTCACTGAACTTCGCGGAGAAATAACTGATCGCATCGTTCGACATAAATAATACAGTATTTTAAATTGCTGCCATATTGACTTCGGGCAACAAATGATGTTGATTCAAATAAATTAATCCTGTTCGGCCAGTTCCACCTCATTTTTTATAAAATCGTATCCTCTTTCTTCCAGTTCCAGCGCCAGTTCCCTGGTGCCTGATTTTACAATACGTCCGTTGTATAACACATGCACAAAATCAGGAACAATATAATCAAGCAGGCGCTGGTAGTGTGTAACCAGCAGGAAGGCATTGTCTTTAGTGCGGGATTTATTTACACCGTTGGCAACAATGCGAAGCGCATCGATATCCAAACCCGAATCAGTTTCATCGAGTATGGCAAGCTTTGGTTCCAGCATCGCCATCTGGAAGATTTCATTCCTTTTCTTTTCCCCACCGGAGAAACCCTCGTTCAGAGAACGGCTAAGCAGCGACTGATCAATCTCAACCAGTTTCATTCGCTCTTTCATCAGCTTCAGGAAAGCAACTGCATCAAGCGGATCAAGGCCGCGATGCTTACGGGCTTCATTAACCGCAGTTTTGATAAAGTTTGTTGTGCTCACACCTGGAATTTCCACCGGGTATTGAAAGGCCAAAAACATTCCCTCACGGGCCCTTTCTTCGGGCGACATGTCCAGCAGGTCCTTACCCATGAATTCAACCGAACCTTGAGTGACCTCAAAGTTGCTGCGACCGGCCAATACAGACGCCAGTGTACTTTTCCCGGAGCCGTTAGGTCCCATGATAGCGTGTACCTCACCGGCTTTTATATCCAGGTTAATTCCCCTCAGGATTTCTTTCTCTTCAATATTAGCGTGCAGATTCTTAATATGTAACATTATATTTTTTTTGACTGATTTTCAATTTTCAATTTTCAATTTTCGAATTTGAACTTTCGATTTTTTATCCCACGCTTCCTTCCAGGCTTATTGCAAGGAGTTTTTGTGCTTCCACGGCAAACTCCATTGGAAGTTGATTCATCACTTCTTTGGCAAAACCGTTGATGATAAGTGCAACGGCTGTTTCTGTATCAATACCCCGCTGGTTGCAATAGAAAATCTGATCTTCGCCAATTTTAGAAGTGGTGGCTTCGTGTTCAACGATCGCGGTATTATTTTTTACTTCGATATAAGGGAAAGTATGCGCGCCGCATTTATCTCCCAGCAGCAAAGAATCGCACTGAGAGAAATTTCGGGAGAAAGATGCATTTTTTCCAACCTGCACCAACCCGCGATAACTGTTATTGCTTTTACCTGCAGAGATACCTTTGGAAACGATCCTGCTTTTGCTGTGTTTTCCGATATGGATCATTTTTGTACCGGTATCAGCCTGCTGGAAATTATTGGTAACTGCAACTGAATAGAATTCGCCGGTTGTATAATCGCCTTTCAGGATCACGCTCGGATACTTCCAGGTGATCGATGAGCCCGTTTCTACCTGGGTCCAGGAAATTTTGGAATGGTCGCCCTGGCAGATACCACGTTTCGTTACAAAATTGTAGATACCGCCTTTCCCTTCTTTATCACCCGGATACCAGTTTTGTACTGTAGAATATTTGATCTCCGCTTTTTCCATGGCTATCAGTTCCACAACGGCAGCGTGTAATTGATTTTCGTCACGCATCGGCGCCGTACATCCTTCAAGGTAACTGACATAGCTACCTGCTTCTGCCACGATCAGGGTTCTTTCAAACTGACCGGTATTGGCCGCATTGATACGGAAGTAAGTAGATAATTCCATCGGACACTTTACACCGGAAGGAATAAAACAAAATGAACCATCGCTGAAAACAGCGGAATTCAATGCAGTGAAATAATTGTCCGTATGTGGTACTACCGATCCGAGATATTTTTGAATAAGTTCAGGATGTTCCTGAACAGCTTCGCTCATGGAGCAAAAGATAATGCCTAATTCAGCCAATTCTTCCTTGAAAGTTGTGGCAATGGAAACACTGTCGATAACGGCATCAACAGCAATGCCCGACAACCTTTTTTGTTCATTTAAAGAGATGCCCAGTTTTTCAAATGTCTTACGGAGTTCTGGATCGATCTCATCCAGGCTATTGGGAGCGATTTTCTGCTTTGGTGCGGAATAATAGATGATATCCTGATAATTAATGGGCGGATAATGCACATTTGGCCATGTAGGTTCTACCATTGTAAGCCAATGGCGATATGCCTTTAATCTCCATTCCAGCAACCATAATGGCTCCTTTTTTTTAGCCGAAATATAACGGACAGTATCCTCGCTAAGGCCCATGGGAGCATCTTCCGACTCAATATCTGTTACAAATCCGTACTTATATTCGGAGGATGTTACCTGTTCTAAAATATCGTCATTTTCTGCTGGCATAAACTTAACCTGGTTTGATCTGCAAAGGTCTGAAATGTGTACCGATTTATAACAGGAACAGCGTTAAATGGTTAAACAGGGAGGCTTTTTTTCCCAATTTCGTAACACAAACCGCAAAGTCGCCATGATCCCAAGGTTCGCAAAGAGTTTAAGTATATTTGAAGTAAACCAAATATTGAGCAAATGCAAAGGGTCGTTTTTGTAACTGGCAGTTCGGGAAATCTTGGAAAGGCCATTACCCGGAAATTTTTGGCAGAAGGAGACAAGGTAATTGGCACATTGCTGCCAGGAGAGGTTTATACCCCAACTATTTCCGAAAAGGGATTGGAAACCAGGCATATAGATCTGTTCAATGAAACCGAAACAAATGCTGTCATTGAAGCTGCTATTCGGGATTTTGGTGGAGTTGATATTGCTGTTCTTACTGCCGGTGGATTCAAAATGGGTGATATAGCCCATACCGAAACAGCAGATATTTACCAGCAGCTGAGGCTTAATTTTGAAACTACCTATAATGCAGCCAGGCCCATTTTTCTGCACATGTTAGAAAAGGGAAAGGGGCAGATCTTTTTGACCGCATCCCGGCCTGGAATTGATATGCGTAATGGAAAGGGGATGGTGGCATATAGTCTATCTAAGTCACTGATTTTCAGGCTTTCTGAAATCATGAATGAAGAGGCCAAAGGGACAAATGTAGTTGTTTCAGTAATGGTACCAAGTACTATCGATACTCCTCAAAACCGCAAATCCATGCCGGAAGCTGATTTTACCACCTGGATGGATCCGGAAATGATGGCAGATATAATATATAATTACTGTTCTCCTTCTTTTGCCGGTTTAAGGGAGCCTGTACTTAAAATGTATAATAAAGCCTGACAAGCTGATGAGCTAACTTACAACCTCTTTCTCAGCGCATTATATATTTATTTGAACTGTTTTTGGTTTGTTAATTTATAATTTTTGTGCAATCTGCCTTCGATTGATACGTTTTTAGCATTCAACAAATATTCTAAGTACCATGAAAATCCTGCACTTAAAACAGTTCAGTCTTTTAGTCTTTCTATCAATTGCTGTTTTTGCCTGTACTAAAGAGGAAAAGAATCCGGCACCGGGAACCGATGATACCAGGATAGTAGAACTTTCCAGCCAGAAAGCGATCACCGATGCATATTATGATGATGTATCTGCAGAAGTTTTACAGGTAAATACAGATAATGGTTTGACTAATCAGCCGTCGACTCAACAAGTTGCCTGCGCAACCATTACGGTTAGTCCACAGGATCAGACTACCTGGCCAAAGACTGTTACTATAGATTATGGAACTGCAGGATGTATTGGTTTGAATGGATATGTGCGTAAAGGAAAAATCTCCTATACTATCGACAAGAAGTTATTAAATACTGGTGCAAAGATTATTGTGAGTTTCGATAATTATTCTGTTAACGGATACAAACTGGAAGGCGTGTATACTATCACCAATAATGGTTCGGCCAATGGTCTTAACGTAACAGTTGTGCTGGCCAATGGTAAGGTTACACACCCGGATGGTAAATGGTATACCAGGACCAGCACTACCAACTGGATTCAATCTGCCGGAATGTCTACGTTAACAATTATTGATGATGAATATAACCTGACTGGTAATGGCACTATTGCTTCTTCTGAGGGAAATATTTTGACCGCTGCAAGTAAAACAAATCTGCTGCGTAAAGTGAGTTGCGTAAATACCGTATCCGGGCAACTTGACCTGACCTACAATAATATTGCCGGCATACTTGATTTTGGAA
>Ga0209391_10001989_pt1 | contig 10694 bp, 3 predicted proteins | sample PPLLak3March2015_FD_187246 | JGI IMG/M metagenome (GOLD analysis project Ga0209391, IMG submission 187246) | Freshwater sediment microbial communities from Prairie Pothole Lake near Jamestown, North Dakota, USA - PPLs Lake P7 Core (1) Depth... | ecosystem: Environmental > Aquatic > Freshwater >... | reverse complement strand
GCACGCACGATCACCGGCCCCACTTCCCAGAGGGTGTCATCGAGGTCGAAAATGACTGCCTGCACGCCCTGCATCACGGCGCGCAGTCTAGCGGAGCCGTCGCGCCGACGGCGGAGAACGCCCCCCCATGAACTTCACCACTCGCTTCGCTCGCCGGTTCGTGCGCCCCACCGGCGCGCTCGAACTGATGGAGGACCTCGGCAGTGCCCGGCCCGGCACGCTGATGCTCGGCGGCGGTAACCCGGCGCGGATTCCGTCCATCGAAGCGGTGTATGCCCGGCGGCTCGCCGAGATCGCCGCCGATCCCGCACAGTTCGGGCGCTTCGCGGCCGCCTACGCGGCGCCGGGCGGTGACGTGGGATTCCGCGCGACGGTGGCGCAGACGCTGGCCGCCCGCTACGGGTGGCCGCTGACCGAGCGCAACGTCGCGCTGACGAGCGGCAGCCAATCCGCGTTCTTCACCCTGTTCAACCTGTTTGCGGGCGACTGCGACCACGGCCGGCGTCAGCGTATCCTGCTGCCGCTCGCCCCGGAATACATCGGTTATGCGGACGTCGGGCTCACCGACGACATGCTCGTGTCGCGCCCGGCCGCGATCGAAGAGCTGCCGGACGGCCTGTTCAAGTACCACGTGCGCTTCGAGGGTCTCGACGAAGTGCCCGACGTGGCGGCGATCTGCGTATCGCGCCCGACCAATCCTTCCGGAAACGTCCTCACGCTCGACGAGCTGTCACGCCTCGACGCCCTGGCACGCAGGCGCGGCATACCGCTGATCGTCGATGCCGCCTACGGCCTGCCCTTCCCGGGCATCCAGTTCACCGACGACGGCCTGCTGTGGAACGAGAACGTGATCCTCTGCCTGAGCCTCTCGAAGCTCGGCCTGCCCGCCACGCGCACGGGCATCGTCGTCGCTGCCGAACCCGTGATCGAGGCAATCACCGCCTTCAACGCCACGGCAGCGCTTGCACCGGCCTCGACCGGCCCGATGATCGTCGAACCGCTGCTCGCGAGCGGTGAACTCGACGCGCTGTGCCGCGACGTCATCCGTCCGTACTACGAGGAGCGCTCGCGGCAAGCTGTGGCCTGGCTGCGCGAGGAATGCCGCGACCTGCCGTTGCGCATCCACAAGCCGGAGGGCGCCTTCTTCCTCTGGCTGTGGTTCCAGGGGCTTCCCGTCCCGAGCCCGGAACTGTACCGTCGCCTGAAGGCCCGAGGCGTGCTGGTGCTGTCGGGGCACCACTTCTTCCCCGGACTCGAGGAGCCTTGGCCGCACCGCGATGAGTGCCTGCGGATCAACTGCTCGCAGTCAGCCGAAAGCGTGCACGCGGGAATCCGCATGATCGCCAAGGAGGTCCGATGCGCATACCGAGCCTGATTCCAGTCCTGCTCGCCGGCCTGGCGCTCGCGGGCTGCGCCACGAACCCGGTCACCGGCCGCTCCGAGTTGCACATGGTCTCCGAGGGGCAGGAGATCCAGATCGGGCAGCAGTACTATCCGCCATCGCGCCAGTCCCAGGGCGGCGATTACGTCACCGACCCGCGCGTCAATGAGTACGTCCGCCAGGTGGGCAACCGTCTCGCGGCCGTGGCCGACCGGCGGCTGCCGTACGAGTTCGTGGTGCTCAACAGTGGCGAGCTGAACGCATGGGCGCTGCCGGGCGGCAAGATCGCCGTCAACCGCGGCCTGCTGCTCGAACTCAGGAACGAGGCCGAACTCGCCGCGGTGTTGAGCCACGAGATCGTGCACGCGGCAGCGCGACACGGCGCGCACCAGATGGAGAAGGGCCAGCTGATGCAGATCGGCGCAGTCATCGCCTCGATCGGCGCCTCAGCCTACGGTGGCTCGGAACTCGGACAGGTGGTCGGCCAGGGCGCGGCGCTCGGCGCACAGCTGCTGCAGGCCAAGTACGGTCGCGACGACGAACTGGAGTCCGACCGCTACGGCATGCAGTACATGAAGCGCGCCGGCTACGACCTGCAGGCGGCCGTCGCCCTGCAGGAACTGTTCGTCCGCAAGTACCAGGCCGGCACCGAGCAGGACTGGATGACGGGTCTGTTCGCCAGTCATCCACCCTCGCAGGAACGGGTGGACGCGAACCACCGCACCCTGCAGGAACTGGGTGGCCCGGGCGGCGACCTCGGCACCGAGCGCTACCAGGCGGCGCTGGCCGGCCTGCTGCGCGACGCTCCGGCATACGCCAAGCACCAGCAGGCACTCGCGGCTGCGAACAAGGGCGACTTCGCGACTGCGCGCCGCCTCACCGACGAGGCGGCGAGGCTGCAGCCGCGCGAGTCACGCTTTCAGGGCACGCTCGGCGACATCGAACTGGCGCAGAAAAACCCGCGCGGCGCCCTGCCGTACTTCCAGAAGGCCGGCCAGCTCGATCCAGGCTATTTCAAGCCGATGGCGCAGGCCGGCATCACGCAGTACCAGCTCGGCAACCGAGCCGCCGCCGAGCCGCTGCTGACGAAGAGCATGCAGCTGCTGCCCACGGCCCCCGGCGCCTACTACCTGGGTCGCCTGAACGAGGACCGGGGCAATACCGCCGAGGCCGTGCGCTACTACACCCTGGCCGCAGGCACCAAGTCCGCGCTCGGCGAGGACGCGCGCGGACGCCTGGCGCGACTCGACCTGGCGCAGAACCCGGAGTCCTATCTGGCGATCCAGCCGCACCTGGACAACCAGGGGCGCATCTGGCTCACGGTCGGCAACCGCACCACCGTGCCCGTCGCCGGCGTGAGCATCGTGGTGGGCGTCGTCGACCAGAGCGGACGGACCGTCTACGGGCCGGAGCGCGTCGGCACAGGCAGCAGCGTGATTCCTGCAGGCCAGTCCGCCAACCTGCGCACCACGTTCGGGCCGTTCAACAGCGGCGACGTGTTGCGCTACGTGAAGTGGAAAGTCGAAAGCGCGCGGCCGGCGCAGTGAGCGCGCCAACCTGGAGGACGTCCATGATCGGTGCCATGCGGCCTAGGAAGCCCGCTCCCTGAGAAAGTCGCGCAGCACGCGCGCAGTGTGCGATTTTCCCCGGTCGCGCGCCACCGTCTCAGGCGCGCCCTGTGCCACGATGCGGCCGCCGCCCGCGCCGCCCTCCGGCCCGAGGTCGATGAGCCAGTCGGCCTCGGCCATCACGTCGAGGTTGTGCTCGATGACGACCACGGTGTGGCCTGCGTCCACCAGCCGGTGCAGCACGCGAATCAGCTTCTCCACGTCTGCCATGTGCAGGCCGACGGTCGGCTCGTCGAGCACGTACAGCGTGCCCGGCGCGCTGCCCGCCCGCCGCGGATCGACCTGCGGCCGGATTCGTGCGAGCTCGGTGACCAGCTTGATGCGCTGGGCCTCGCCGCCCGACAGCGTCGGACTCTGCTGGCCGAGCGTGAGGTAGCCGAGGCCGACGTCCTGCAGCAACTGCAGTGAGTGGTGGATGCGCGGGTGTGCGGCGAAGAACTCGACCGCCTCGTCCACGCTCATCGCCAGCACGTCGCCAACGCTGCGGCCGCGATGCTGGATGGCGAGCGTCTCCGCGTTGAAGCGGCGCCCGCCGCAGACGTCACACAGCACCTTCACGTTGGGCAGGAAACTCATCTCGATCGTCTGCACGCCCTGCCCTTCGCACGCGTCGCAACGGCCGCCCGGGGTGTTGAACGAGAAGCGCCCGGGCCCGTAGCCGCGCACGCGTGCCTCCGTGGTGCCCGCATAAAGCTTGCGGATGTCGTCCCAGAATCCCACGTAGGTGGCCGGGCACGAGCGCGGCGTCTTGCCGATCGGCGTCTGGTCCACCTCGAGCACCCGCCCGACGTGCTCCAGTCCACGCAGGTCATCGCAGCCGAACCAGGTCCCACCCTTGCGCCGTCGCTTGCCCTCGCCCGTGTGGGCGCGAAGGTTTGCATACAGCACATCGCGGGCCAGCGTCGACTTGCCGGAGCCCGACACGCCGGTGATCACCGTGAGGCGGCCCAGCGGAATTCTCGCGTTCACCTTGCACAGGTTGTGCAGTTCGGCGCGCACGACCTCGAGCACGGGATCGGTGCGACGCACCGCACGGCGCCCGGCCAGCGGATGACGCAGCGGGCTCGCGAGGAATCTGCCGGTAAGCGATTCCGGGGCGGCGATGAGGTCCGCGACACTCCCCTCTCCCACCACGCGGCCACCGCGCGTGCCGGCCCCGGGACCGAGGTCGATCACGTGGTCGGCACGGCGGATCGTGTCTTCGTCGTGCTCGACCACGAGCAGCGTGTTGCCCTTGGCGCCGAGCTTCTCGAGCGTGTCGAGCAGCACTGCATTGTCGCGCGGGTGCAGGCCGATGGTCGGCTCGTCGAGCACGTAGCAGACGCCCTGCAGGTTCGAGCCCAGCTGTGCGGCGAGCCGGATGCGCTGCGCCTCGCCGCCCGAGAGCGTCGGCGCGGCACGGTCGAGCGAGATGTAGCCGAGGCCGACGTCCTGGAGAAACTCGAGCCGCGAACGGATCTCGGCCAGCAGGTCGCGCGCGATCTCGCGCTCGCGCCCGGCGAGCTTCAGTCCGTCGAAGAACTTGCGCGCACCGTCCACCGGCAGCGCCGCGAGCGCCGCGATCGAACGCCCGCGGAACAGGACGTTGAGCGCAACGGGATTGAGGCGCTGGCCCTCGCACTCACTGCAGGGCGCGGCCTCGCCCTCGAACCAGTCGTTCCACCAGATCTCCTCGCCGGTCTGCTCGGCGTCGAAGCCCTTGATCGCAACACCCGTGCCGAAACACGACTCGCACCAGCCGTGCTTGGAGTTGTACGAAAACAGGCGCGGATCCGGTTCGGCGAAGCTCGCGCCACAGCCGGGGCAGGCGCGACGCGTGGAGTACACGCGCACCTTGCCGCGATCGAGCACGTGCACCACGCCCTTGCCGTAATCGAGCGCCTGCTGCAGCAAACGGCGCAGCTCGCGCTCCTGCTTCGCGCCGGCCACCACGCCACCCACCGGCAGCTCGATGGTGTGCTCGCGGAAGCGGTCGAGGCGCGGCCACGGCGACGTGGGCAGCAGCTCGCCGTCGACGCGCAGCTGCCTGTAGCCCTTGCCGGCCGCCCACTTGGCGAGATCGGTGTAGAAACCCTTGCGCGCAACCACCAGCGGCGCGAGGAACTCGATGCGGCGCGACTTTCCCTCGCGCAGCAGGCGGGCGGCGATCGAATCGGCGCTCTGCGGCTCGATGGGCTTGCGGCAGTCGGGGCAGTGCTGCTGCCCCAGCTTCACGTACAGCAGGCGCAGGAAATGGTGCACCTCGGTGAGCGTGCCGACCGTGCTCTTGCGGCCGCCACGGCTGGTGCGCTGCTCGATCGCGACCGTCGGCGGGATGCCGAAGATCGCGTCCACGTCGGGCCGGCCGGCCGGTTGCACGAACTGCCGCGCGTAGGCGTTCAGCGATTCGAGATAGCGCCGCTGGCCCTCGGCGAAGACGATGTCGAACGCGAGCGTCGACTTGCCGGAGCCCGACACGCCCGTCACCACCGTCATGCCGTCGCGCGGGATGGCGACGTCCACGTCACGCAGGTTGTGTTCGCGTGCACGGTGCACGACGATCGCGTTCTTCGAAGCATCGGCGACCCGCAAATCAGCGTGCTCCGCGCGCACCGGCTGCCTGGGCCGCGCACCCTCGGCAAGCAACCGTCGCTGTTCGGCCTCGTACTCGACGAGCGCACGCCCCGTGTGCGAGGCCTCGCATCGCATGACCTGTTCGGGCGTGCCTGCGGTCACCAGGCACCCGCCCCGCTCGCCACCCTCGGGCCCCAGATCGAGGATCCAGTCGGCCGCGCGGATCACGTCGATGTTGTGCTCGATCACCACGAGCGAATGACCGGCGTCGAGCAGGCGCTTGAACGCGCCGAGGAGCTTGGCCACGTCGTCGAAGTGCAGGCCCGTCGTGGGCTCGTCGAACAGGAACAGCGTGCCGCTCAGCGCCGGGGACGAGCCTTTCTGTCCGGCGGCGGAAAGCGAGGCATGTCCGCTGTTCTTCGCGAGGTGGCCGGCGAGCTTGAGACGCTGTGCCTCACCGCCCGAGAGCGTCGGCACGGGCTGCCCGAGCCGCAGGTACTCGAGGCCCACCGCCACCAGGGGCTCGAGGCAATCGAGCACGGCGCGGTCGCCGGCGAAGAACCCGGTCGCTTCCGACACCGTCATCTCGAGCACGTCGGCGATGCTCTTTGCGGGGGCGTCGCCGTGCGCGAGCTTCACCTCGAGGATCTCGGGCCGGTAGCGGCGGCCGTCGCAGTCCGGGCAGCGCAGGTACACGTCGGAGAGGAACTGCATCTCGACGTGCTCGAAGCCGTTGCCGGCGCAGGTCGGGCAGCGGCCGTTGCCCGAGTTGAAGCTGAACGTGCCGAGCGTGTAACCGCGCTCGATCGACACTGCCTCGGCGGCGAACCGCTTGCGGATCGCGTCGAAGGCACCGACGTAGCTCGCCGGGTTCGAGCGAGTCGTGCGGCCGATGGCCGTCTGGTCCACCATCACCACTTCGGCGACGTGCTCGGCGCCGAGCAATTCGCGGTGCGCGCCCGGCGACTCCGTGGGCTTGCCCTTCGCACGCAGCAGCGCCGCGTGCAGCACGTCCTGCACCAGGGTCGACTTGCCCGAACCCGACACCCCGGTCACGCAGACCAGGCGGCCGAGCGGGATCTCGACGTCGAGTTCCTGCAGGTTGTGCTCGGTGGCGCCACGCACGACCAGGCTCGGCTCGCCGGTGCGAGGCGGCCCGCGGTGGCCTGCGGCGTGCACCGCGTCCTTGCGGCCGGAGAGGTAGTCGGCCGTGAGCGTACTGGCACCGCCGGCGAGCTCGGCCGGCGTGCCGTTGAAGACGATGCGCCCGCCGTGCTCGCCCGGACCCGGGCCGAGGTCCACGATGCGGTCCGCCGCGAGCATGATCTGCGGGTCGTGCTCCACGACGAGCAGCGAGTTGCCGTTGTCGCGCAGCCGCTGCATCACCTCGATGACGCGGCGCATGTCGCGCGGGTGCAGGCCGATCGACGGTTCGTCCAGCACGAACAGCGTGTTGGTGAGCGACGTGCCGAGCGCCGTGGTGAGGTTAATGCGCTGCACCTCGCCGCCCGACAGCGTGCGCGACTGGCGGTCCAGCGTGAGATAGCCGAGTCCGACGCGCACCAGGAAGTCGAGGCGCGCGCGGATCTCGGCGAGCAGCAGGTCGGCCGCCTCGTCGAGCGGCGCCGGCAGCTTGAGCCGGCCAACGAATTCGCTCACCCGCTCCACCGGCAACAGCATCAGGTCGTGAATGCCCAGTCCGGGCCCGGCTTCGCCTGCACCGCCGAGCCGCCACAGCAGCGCCTCGGGCTTCAGCCGTGCGCCGCCGCAGTCCGCGCAGGGCGTGTAGCTGCGGTACTTCGACAGCAGCACGCGGATGTGCATCTTGTAGGCCTTGGTCTCGAGCCACGCGAAGAACCGCTTCGCGCCGTACCAGACCTTCTTCTCCCACGGACCCTCGCCGTCGAGCACCCAGCGGCGTTGCTCCTCGGTGAGTTCGCGCCACGGCACGTCGAGCGGAACGCCCCGCTTCTTCGCGAACTTCTCGAGGTCGTCCTGGCACTCGCGGTACGACTCCGTCTGCCAGGGACGAATCGCGCCGCCGCGCAGCGTCTTCGATGCATCCGGCACGACCAGGCCGTAGTCCACGCCGATGACGCGGCCGAAGCCGCGGCAGGTCTCGCAGGCACCGAGCGGGGAATTGAACGAGAACAGGCTCGGCGTCGGTTCGCGGTAGTGGATGTCGCAGTCGGCGCAGTGCAGGTCGGACGAATACCGCCAGACGGTCCCCTCGCCCGCACCCGCGGGCGGAGATCGGGGCGTGGACCCATCGACATACACGTTCACCCGTCCCCGCCCCACGCGCAGCGCAGCCTCGACGGCCTCCAGCACGCGGCTGCGATCCGCGGAGCCGGCACGGAAGCGGTCCTGCACGACCTCGAGCCGTCCGGGCTCCCGCGCGTGGATGCGCGTGTAACCCTGTTGCTCCAGCAGGACGAGTATTTCCGCCTCGCCGAAATTGGCGGGCACTGTCACCGGGAACGTCACGATCAGCCGCGGATCGCCGCCGGCCGCCGCGCGCGACCGCAGGTCCTCCGCAATGCTGTCCGGCGTGTCCCGGCGCACCGCGCGGCCGCAGCCACTGCAGTGCAGGCGCGCAGCCCGCGCGTAGAGCAGCTTCAGGTGGTCGTTCAGCTCGGTCATGGTCCCGACCGTGGAGCGGGACGTGCGCACCGGGTTGGTCTGGTCGATGGCGATGGCCGGGGGGATGCCCTCGATGCGATCGACCTGCGGCTTGTCCATGCGGTCGAGGAACTGCCGGGCGTAGGGCGAGAACGTCTCGACGTAGCGACGCTGGCCCTCGGCATAGACAGTGTCGAACACCAGCGAGGACTTGCCGGAACCCGACACGCCGGTGACGACCACCAGCTGCCGCAGGGGGATGTCGAGGTCGAGGCCGCGCAGGTTGTTCTGCCGCGCACCGCGCACCCGAATGCAATCGTGGCTTTGCGAAATCATGAAGTCACGGGAGGCGAATGGGGGCGTCCCGGGAAGGTCACGCTACCACGGCACGCCTCGATCGCGGATACTTCGCAGGACAACTAGTCCAAGATTCCGGGGCATCGACACCATGCGGTTCCTGTCCGCCCTCATGCCGCGCGGCGCTGGTCGAGCAGGTCGGCGACGTTGAGCGCCGGGCGGGCCAGTCGATTCTCTGAGGACCCCTCATGAACGCTCCCTATCCGCACCTGCTCGCCCCGCTCGACCTGGGGTTCACCACGCTGCGCAATCGTGTCCTGATGGGCTCGATGCACACGGGCCTCGAGGATGATCCGAAGCATTTCCATCGCCTCACCGCGTACTTCGCCGAGCGCGCGCGCGGTGGCGTCGGTTTGATCGTCACCGGCGGGTTCGCGCCCAACATCGAAGGCTGGGCGGCACCTTTCTCGGGCCGGCTCACGACCAGCGCCGCGGCCCGCAAGCACCTCCCGATCACCGGCGCCGTGCACGCCGAGGGCGGCAAGATCGCGCTGCAGATCCTGCACACCGGCCGCTACGGCTACCACCCGCTGGCCGTGGCGCCGTCGCGCCTCAAGTCGCCCATCTCGCCGTTCACGCCACGGGCGCTGTCCGGGCGCGGCGTCGAGCGCCAGATCCGTGGCTTCGTGCGCTGCGCGAAGCTCGCGCGCGAAGCGGGCTACGACGGCGTCGAGGTGATGGGCTCAGAGGGCTACTTCATCAACCAGTTCATCGCGGCTCACACCAACCGGCGCACCGACGAGTGGGGCGGCAGCTACGAGAACCGCATGCGGCTGCCCGTGGAGATCGTGAGCCGCACGCGCGAGGCGGTCGGCCGCGACTTCATCATCGTTTACCGCCTGTCGATGCTCGACCTCGTGCCCGACGGCAGCACGTGGGACGAGGTCGTGCAGCTCGCCAAGGCCATCGAGCGCGCCGGCGCCACGATCATCAACACCGGCATCGGCTGGCACGAGGCGCGCATTCCCACCATCGCCACCTCGGTGCCGCGCGCGGCGTTCGCATGGGTGACGAAGAAGCTCAAGGGCGAGGTGTCGATCCCGCTCTGCGCCACCAACCGCATCAACGCGCCCGAGGTTGCCGAGCAGGTGCTCGCCGATGGCAGCGCCGACATGGTGTCGATGGCGCGGCCCCTGCTGGCCGACGCGGAGTTCGTCAACAAGGCGGCCGCTGGCCGCGCGGACGAGATCAACACCTGCATCGCCTGCAACCAGGCCTGCCTCGACCACGTCTTCCAGCGCAAGGTGGCGTCGTGCCTCGTGAACCCGCGCGCGGCCTTCGAGACCGAGATCGTGATCCGTCCCGCGACGACGCCGAAGCGCATCGCGGTCGTCGGCGCCGGACCGGCCGGGCTCGCGTGCGCGACGACGCTCGCGGAGCGCGGCCACGCGGTGGACCTGTTCGAGGCGTCGGGCGAGATCGGCGGCCAGTTCAACATGGCCAAGCGCATTCCCGGCAAGGAAGAGTTCCACGAGACCCTGCGGTATTTCCGGCGCCGCATCGAGACCACGGGCGTGCGGCTCTCGCTGAACCGCACCGTGACCGCCGATGAGCTCGCCGCCGGCGCCTACGACGAGATCGTGCTCGCCACCGGCGTGATGCCGCGCAATCCGCGCATCGAGGGCGAGGACGAGTTCACCGCCACCGGCAAGGTCATCTCCTACGTCGACCTGCTGCTGCACGGCAAGCCCGCGGGGCAGCGCGTGGCCGTGATCGGCGCGGGCGGCATCGGCTTCGACGTGAGCGAGTTCCTGGTGAGCGGCGGCCACTCGACCACGCTCGACACCGAGGCGTGGCTGCGCGAGTGGGGCGTCGCCGACCCCGCCGTCGCTCGAGGTGGCCTGGGCAAACCCGACATCACGCCGGCCGCGCGCCAGGTGTACCTGCTGCAGCGAAAGGCCAGTCCGCTCGGCAAGGGCCTCGGCAAGACCACCGGCTGGATCCACCGCGCCCAGCTCAAGATGAAGCGCGTCGAGATGATCGGCGGCGTGAACTACGAGCGCATCGACGCGCGCGGACTGCACGTGAGCTTCGGCGAGCGGCGCGAGAAACCCACGCTGCTCGAGGTCGACACGATCGTGCTGTGCGCCGGGCAGGAGCCGCAGCGATCGCTGGCCGAGCCGCTGCAGGCGAAAGGCGCCAGGGTGCAACTG
>Ga0209391_10001983_pt1 | contig 10700 bp, 6 predicted proteins | sample PPLLak3March2015_FD_187246 | JGI IMG/M metagenome (GOLD analysis project Ga0209391, IMG submission 187246) | Freshwater sediment microbial communities from Prairie Pothole Lake near Jamestown, North Dakota, USA - PPLs Lake P7 Core (1) Depth... | ecosystem: Environmental > Aquatic > Freshwater >... | reverse complement strand
CGGGCGAGGCCGCCGGCAGCCAGGACTACTATCTCGGCCCCGAGGAGCAGGTGCGGAGTTTCGTGCGCGCGCGGGCGGAGCAGGCGGTGTTCGCATCGGGCGAGCGAGCCGTCCGGGTCGAGGTCAGCAGCGCGCGCGATCCAGAGGCGGTGCGCATCGACGCGGGCGGGTCTCCGATCACGGCCGAAGCACCGCCCGGGTACACGAGCCTGCTCGTTCCCGCCGGGCCGAACACGGATCGTGCCGTCACCGTGTCGATGACCGCGGGAGACGACGCGCCCGTCGTTCAGACGATCGCGCTGAAGACGGTGCCGGACCGCTCGCTGCACCTGCTTCCGCACTCTCACGTGGACATCGGCTACTCGGACCCGCAGCCCGAGGTCGAGCGCAAGCAGTGGAAGAACCTGCGCGACGCGGTCGCGCTCGCCCGCAGGACGGCGTCGTATCCGCCCGGCGCGCGTTTCAAGTGGAACGTCGAGGGGCTCTGGTCTGTGGAGAGCTACTTGAAGCAGGCGTCTCCCGACGACAGACAGGCGTTCATCGAGTCGGTGCGCAACGGGACGATCTGCCTGCAGGCGAACGACGCGAACCTGCTCACGGGCCTGGCGACCCCCGAGGAATTGCGGCACTGGACGTCGGGCTCGCGCCGCCTGCGCGCGACGCACGGCCTCGAGATCGGGCGCACCGCCATGCACTCCGACGTCCCCGGCCTCAGCTGGACGTCGGTGGCCGCCCTTTCCGAGGCCGGCGTGCGCTACTTCAGCAGCGGTCCGAACTACATGCCGGGCCTGCCCGATGGCGGCGACCGCATCGGCTCGACGCTGAAAGCCCTTGGGGACAAGCCGTTCTGGTGGGTGTCGCCGTCGGGCGAGGAGCGGCTCCTCTTCTGGATGGCCGGCCGCGGCTACTCCTGGTTCCACGGCCTCAACACGGGCCGCATGACGGATCGCAGTCGCGACGACGTGCTCCAGTACGTGCAGGCGCTCGCGGATGCCGGCTATCCCTGGGAGATGGTGCAAGTGCGGTACACGATCGGCGGCGACAACGGCCCGGTCGATCCGTCGCTGTCCGACATCGTAAAGGCCTGGAACGAGCAGTTCGCCTCGCCGCGGCTCGTCATCAACACGGCCGACGCGATGTTCGCGGAGTTCGAGCAGAAGTACGGCGCGAAGCTCCTCGGCATGGCGGGCGACATGACGCCGTATTGGGAAGACGGGGCCATCTCGAGCGCGGCGGAGGAAGCGACGGCGCGCGCGGCGGCGCGCCGCCTCGTGCAGGCCGAAGCGCTCTGGGCGCTGCGCCAGCCCGGCAGGTTCCCGGCGGCTGACGCAGACGAGGCGTGGCGGAATCTCATCCTCTGGCGCGAACACACCTGGGGCGCGGCCGATGCCGTCAGCCAGCCCGACCGCGCCGATGTCGTCGCCCAATGGACCTACAAGCGCGCGTTCGCCCTCGAAGCGGCGAAGCGGTCCACGGCCCTGCTCGACGGCGCTGCACCCGCTCCCGGCAGCGTCCTCGAGGTCGTGAACACGCTGTCGTGGCCGCGCAGCGGGCTCGTGTTCCTGTCCGCGGCGCAGTCGGCCGGCGGCGACCGCGTGCGCACGGCGGACAACCGCGCGCTGCCGTCGCAGCGCCTCAAGGACGGCCGCCTTGCCGTGTGGGTCGAACAGGCGCCGGCACTCGGCGCCGTCAGGCTGCTTGTCGGACCTGGCGAGGCCGCCGCGCCAAGGTCCCAGGTGCGCCTGACCGCCGGCGCGCTCGACAACGGGCGGCTGCAGGTGCAGCTCGATCCTCACGCCGGCACCGTGGCCCGCCTGGTGTGGCGGGGAGCGACGGACCGCCGGCCGGTGTTCGGACCGGCCTCGCCCCGGAGCCCCATCGGCCCGCCCGGCAGGCCAAGCTCTACGGCCATCGATCTCACGTGGCGGTCAGGGGGATCAGGCCGCGAGACGCCGCTGAACGCCGGACCGCTGTTCCAGTATCTCTATGTCGCCGGCCGTGACCCGTCGAGGGCCGTCGGGGCCTCGGGCGGAGCCATCGCCGCCTCGGACATCGGCCCGCTCGTGTCGGTCATCGAGCTCGCGGGCCAGGCCCCCGCCACGAGCGGGATCCGCCGCACGCTCCGCGTGGTGGCCGGGTCCGATACGGTCGAGATGGACGTCGAGATCGACAAGATCGCGGTCCGCGACAAGGAGAGCGGGCACCTGGCGTTCCCGCTCAACATTCCGGGCGGCGTGACGCGCGTCGATCTGGGAGAGGCGCTGGTCGAACCCGAGCGCCACCAGTTGCCGGGATCGAACCGCGACTTCATCGGGGCGCACAGCGTGGTGGACGTCTCGAATGCCGACTCCGGGGTGTCCATCGCCACGCTCGACGCGCCGCTGCTGCAACTGGGCGCCCTCACCGACGAGCGCCAGAACGACCGGGGCACGCGGAACTGGCGCGAGCGCACGGCCGCCGGCACGACCATTTACGCGTACCTCTTCAACAACTACTGGCATACCAACTACAAGGCGTACCAGCAGGGGCCGATGACGTTCCGCTTCGTTCTGCGGGCGCACGCGGGACACGACGCGCTGGCACTCCGCCGCTTCAGCGACGAGCAGGACCATCCGCTGCTCGTCTTCGCGGCGGACCCGGCGGCGCCCCAGACGCAGGCCCCCTTCAGCCTTGCGGGCGACCCGGTCACGCTGTCGTCGTTGCGCGTCGCGGACGGCGGCGCGGCACTCGTCGCGCGCCTCTTCAACCCGTCGCCGAAGCCGGCGACGGTCACGCTTCGGCCAGCCGGCCAGGGCGCCCGCGTGTCGCTGATGTCGGGTGACAAGGCGCAAGCCGTGCCGGACGGCCGCGTCGCCGTGCCCGCGATGGGCACGCGCACGGTGCGCATCGAGCGCGCACCGCTCAGGTGAGATTGTCACCACGTCCTCACATCCGTGAGCCTGGCGCTGATCTCGACGTGTCCAACGCGGGACTCCTATGTCATCCAGCGCCACGCCGGGACGACGTCGATGGCGACGCCGTCTTCGACGAGGCGGTCAGCCTGGTCGAGCGTGACGATGAGGCCGCGCCGTCTGCCTCGCAATCGCGCCCCCTCTACCGCGCCTCGCAGCTCGCGGTTCCGGTTGGCTGGCGTCAATTCCATGCATACCTGAATTGCGGCATCGGGCGTCACGAAGTCGCACTCCCAGAGGCCGCGTTCCCCGGCGTATGACAGAGCCGGCGTCTGCTGACGCAGGTGAAGGGCCACGGCGTTCTCGAGGCGGTGGCCGACGTCGGGCTGGGCCTGCACCGAATTCGCCCTTCGCAGCCCGTTGTCGACCGCGTAGTACTTCGGCGGTGCGACGACGCGTTGTTTGACCGACGTGCTGAAGCGCGGAACCGCGAAGAGGAGGTAGGCATCAAGCAGGTGCTCGACGTAGCGCGAGGTTTGTCCGACCGTCGGTATGGCGAGGCTCTTCGTCAGTGTCTGAAATGAGAACGGCTGGCCCGTGTTGGCGAGGAGGAAGAGCGCGATGTTCATGACGTGCCGCGTCTCGCGCAGGCCGTGGCGCGCCGCGACGTCGCGCTGCACGATATCGCGCAGCAGCGTCTGCAGCACGACGTCCTGCCCCAGGCTCAGGACCGCCGGGAACCCCCCGTCGTCCAGGAAGGACCGGAACGACGCCGGACCAGGGGCCTGACCCGTGAAGGCCCGGTATTCGGCGTACGAGAACGGAAACACCTCGAACGACAGGTGCCGCCCCGTCAGCCGGGTGCCGACCTCGCGCCCGAGCAGCGACGCGTTGGAGCCCGTCACGCAGGTCACCCGGCCCTGATCCAGCAGGGCCCGCACCAGACGCGGCCAGTCAGGGGCTTCCTGCACTTCGTCCAGGAACACCGGCGCTCCGGCGCCGCCGATCCCGTCGACGACCGAGATGAAGGAGGAGAAATCGTCCGGGCCGAAGCCGAAGAGGCGCGTGTCTTCGAAGCTCGCGTAAACGGCCCTGCCTGCGCTGCGCATCAACTGGGCCTGCAGCGTGCTCTTTCCGCACCGCCGCACACCGGTCAGGACCGTGGCGTGCGACGGGCGCAGCGCCAGAGTCGAGGTCAGCGTGCGGAGAACCTCGGGATCGGGCGGGGACGGCAGGACGGGCGCGCGGAGGACGGCCTCGAGTGTACTCCGTAATAGCATAAAGGTGTTCTATTGTAACATACACACGCGGCAGTTGGTGCTTTCTTGGCCTGAGCGCAGTCGAAGGCAGCCTGCGTGAGCCCGGAGCGAAGGGTCCCGGCCGAAATGAGCTCCGGGGTCAGCGGCAATCCTGTACACTGGCCCGGTCCACAGGGAGGACCGTGATGGTGTCACGCTCGCGAACGCTTTGGCTGGTCCTGTTCCTCGTTGTCTGCGCGCTCGCGGTCGGGTCCGCGTCGGGCCTCGACCAGCAGCGGCGCCCGGCCCAGAAGCCGGCGGCCACGGCCATACAGCCCGCGCCCGCTCCGCCTCCCGCGCCCGCGCTCGGACGCCTGCCGGCCATTCTCACCCTGCGCGAGCAGGAGGAGATGTACAACGCCTGGCTCACGGTCCGCCTCGATCGCCTGCTGCCGGATCTGATGCGGCAGGAGGGCTTCGACATGTGGATCGTGATCTGCCGCGAAGCCAACGAAGACCCGGTGTTCAAGTCCCTCGTCCCTTTCACGACGATGTACGCGAGCCGGACGTCGATGCTGGTCTTCACCGACAAGGGCCCGGAGGGCATCGAGCGCCTGAACGTGAGCCGTTCCAGCATCGGCCAGCTCTACAAGGCTGCGTGGGATCCGGATCGCACGGACCAGTGGACGCGCCTCGGCGAGATCATCAAGGAGCGCAGCCCGAAGAAGATCGGCATCAACGAATCCAACATGTTCAGCTTCGGCGACGGCCTGACCGCGTCGCTCAAGGCGAAGCTGCTCGCCGCCGTGCCGGCCGAGCTGCAGTCGCGCATCCAGCCGGCCGAGCGCCTGGCCGTCCGCTGGCTCGAGCGGCGGACGCCGGACGAGATGGAGGTGTATCCGCACATCGTCGCCATCGCCCACGCGATCATCGCCGAGGCGTTCTCGCGCACGGTGATCACGCCGGGTGTGACGACGACCGACGACGTGGTGTGGTACTTCCGCGAGCGGTCGCGCCAGCTCGGCCTGACAAACTGGTTCCAGCCGACGGTGGACATCCAGCGCCCGAGAGACACGCCGTACGGCCAGAGCCCGGTCATCCACCGTGGCGACCTTTTGCACTGCGATTTCGGGATCACCTACCTGAACCTGACCACCGACACGCAGCAGATGGCGTATGTCCTGAAAGACGGTGAGGTTGACGCCCCCAAGGGCCTGCACGCGGCGTTCGCCAGGGCCAACCGGCTCCAGGACATCCACCTGGCGGAAATGCGCGTCGGGCTCACCGGCAACGCCATCCTCGCGGCGATCCTGAAGCGGGCGCGCTCCGAAGGGCTGCAGGCGAGCGTGTACTCGCACCCGATCGGCTTCCACGGGCACGCGGCCGGCACCATCATCGGGCTGTGGGACCAGCAGGGCGGCGTGCCGGGCCGCGGCGACTTCCCGCTCCACGAGGACACGGCGCACTCGGTCGAGTTGAGCGTCCGGTCGGTTGTAGCCGAGTGGGGCAACATCGACGTCCGGATCCCGCTCGAGCAGGACATCCTGTTCCGCCGGACCGGCGCGACGTGGATGGACCAGCGGCAGACGGCGATCACGCTGATTCGCTGAGTGTCTCGTGTCCGTCGAGGCTGAAGCCTCGACCTCCACTCAGATGGAGTCCGGGGGCTTCAGCCCCCGGGTGGCGCCGCGGCCGGGATCTCCCATGCGCGCTGGCAGGTCATAGCACTCGTGTCGTTGCCGAAGCCACGTCTGTGCCACGGTCTCTCGCGGGCAGCCGCCGCGCTCCTGTTGCTGGCGGCGCTTCCCGGGGCCGCATCCGCCCAGGCCGCCCAGGCGGCCCCCAACGTCACCGGCCGCGTGGTTGACGCCTTCTCAATGGGCCCATTGGCTGGCGCCCGTGTGACCGCCGGATCGGCCGGGGCGGTCACCGGCCGGGACGGGCGGTTTGCGCTGACGCTGCCGAAGGGGACCTTCCGCCTCGTGATCGAAGCCGACGGCCATCTGACCGAGCAGGTCGAGGTGGGCGTCGGTGACCAGCCGGTGACGGTCGAGATCCTGCTCCTCAGCCGGTCCCAGTTCAGGGAGGACGTGGTCGTCACGGCCGGCGTGAAGCCGGTGCCGGTCGCGCCCTCCACAATTGACGTGAGCCCGCTCGCCGTGCGGAGCATTGCCGGAGCGGCGGAGAACATCTTCCGCACGGTCCAGACGCTGCCGGGCGTCAACGCGACCGAGGACTTCGGCAGCCGCCTGTCGGTGCGGGGCGGCGGGCCCGACCAGAATCTCACCGTGATGGACGGTGTCGAGATTCACGACCCGTACCGGCTCTTCGGCCTCACCAGCGCGTTCAATCCGGAGACGATCGAGAACTTCGAGTTCGTGGCGGGCGGATTCAGCCCCAAGTACGGCGACCGCCTGTCGTCCATCCTGCTCATCGAGAACCGGGCGGGCACCCAGGCGAAGGCGTTCGCCGGATCGTTCTCGCTCGCGCTGACCGACACCAACGCGGTCGTCGAGGGCAGGCTGCCCGGCGGCATGAAGGGCGCGTGGATCGTGAGCGCCCGCCGCACGTACTACGATCTCATCGCGAACCGGATCGTGGGCACGACGCTGCCGGCCTTCGCCGACGTGCAGGCGAAGGCGTCGTGGGAGATGCGCCCGGGCCAGCGCCTGTCGCTGTTCGTGCTAGGCAGCCGCGAACGGACCGACGCCGAGTTCGAGGAGGAATCCAGCGACTCGAACCTGGGCCTGGGCAACCGCGCGTCCAATACCCTCGTCTCGCTGACGCTCGCCTCCACGTGGGGCGCGCGCGTGTCGTCCCGGACGATCGCATCCTGGTACAGCTACACGGACAGTCTCGATGCCGCCGGGAACCTCGAAGACGGGAGCAGGCGCGCCAACGCGCCGGGCGACGAGGCCTTCGGGCGGGCCGATGTGGCGTTCACCCGCGATCTCGGCGTGCGCGACCTGTCGATTCGCGAGGAGGTGGCCATCGCGGCGTCGCAGAGGCACGTCGTGGAAACCGGCGGCGAGGTGCACGTGCTCGACACCCGCTGGGGCTGGGACATCGCCGGCGACCGGAACACGAACGAGGCGAACGGGTCCAGCGTGCAGGGCGGAGCCGGCCTGCCGTCGCAGCTCGACTCGCGGCAGCAGTCGGTGCGGGCCGCCGCCTGGGTGATCGACCGCATTCAGGCCACGCCGCGCGTGCGCATCGACCCCGGGCTTCGCGTCGACTGGAACGGCGTCGCCGGCGAAACGCTCGTGTCCCCGCGGGTCGCCGCGCGAATCGACCTCGGCGGCGGATACGCCGTGCGCGCCTCGGCCGGGTACTTCACCCAGAGCCCCGGCTACGAGAAGCTCCTCCAGTCGGACTACTTCGTCGACCTCACCTCGGCCCGGGATCTCGCGCTGACCAGCGAGCGGTCCGTGCACTTGCTGGGCGCCCTCGAACGCGAGTTCGGGTCGGGGCTCGTCGCGCGCGTCGAGGGGTACTACAAGACATTCGACCGGATGATCATCGGGCGTCTCGAGACGCCGGCCGAGACCGCCGCCCGCGTCGCGCTCTACGACTACCCCGCAGACCTGCAGTCCAGCATCCCGTCCGCCCCCCGGATCGTGAGCGAGCCGGTGAACGGCGCGGATGGCTCAGCCTATGGCTTCGACGTGTACGTGGCCCATCAGCCGGCATCCTCGTCGGAGCGCTTCTCGGGATGGGGCTCCTACACGTGGGGCCGCGCGAACATCAACAGCTACGGGCGGCGCTATCCGTTCGATTACGAACGCCGTCACGCCCTCAGCCTCGTCGGCACCTACCGGATGAAGCGCTGGCTCGAACTGGCCGGCTCGGCGCGCGTGGCCTCGGGCTTCCCGTACGATCCGGTGCTCGGCCTGGTGGTCGCCGCCAGCCCGGTGAATGACGAGGCGGGGAACCTGGTGAAGTACGTGCCCGCGGTCGACCCGAACGGGCTCTACGTGTGGACGACGACGAAGGGCGGCGTCGAGAACCTGAACACGGCCACGCTGCCGTTGTTCGCGCGGGTCGACGTCCGGGCCACGTTCAAGCCGTCCTGGTTCTCGAGCCGCTGGCAGTTCTACGTCGAGGTCATCAACGTGCTGAACCGCGAGAACGCCGGCAGCCTCAGCCCGGTGCTCTCCTATAATCCCGGCAGCGACCGCCCGTCGGTCAGCTACGAGCGGCAGGGCGCCTTCCCGCTGCTGCCGTCCCTGGGCATCCGCTGCAGGTTCTAACGCCCTTCGGCCGCGGGTCCTGTCCGGGCCGTTCCCATCTGTGCTCGGGTGACCTTCGCCTGTCCTCCCTGCGCGCAGATGGGAAGCGCCCCGGCCACCCACGGCCTGCGGGCGACAGCACGGAGGGGCCGTCTCCCCGATAGAACCCGAGCGGCGTGGGACCCGTATGATCAAGGGGAGGATGCCGTGCCCAACGACGAGTTCTATCGCAACCTGCGCGAGAAAGTGTCCGGCTACACCGGTGCGTACGCCGACAAGGTGCTGCTCGTGCCGGACCTGTTCCTGCTCATCACGCGGCTGATGCTCGATTCGAGGATCGAGGGGCGCCACAAAGTCTACATGGGCGCCGCCCTGGCGTACGTCATCTCGCCCATCGATCTGCTCTCGGAGGGCCGTTTCGGCGTGCTGGGTTATCTCGACGACCTGGTCGTCATCGTCGCGGCGCTGAACATCCTCGTGAACGAGGCCGACCGCGCGGTGGTCCTGGAGCACTGGTCGGGCAAGGAGGATCTGCTCGCGACCATCCAGAAGGTGCTCGCGCAGGCCGACGACCTCATCGGCAAGGGGCGGCTCGACAGGATTCTGGCCGGCCTCGGGATCAGGAAGCCGCAAACCACCTGAAGGCGGAGACGCCCGGCGCGGCGCACCCCCTCGGCCTACCCGAGGGGCAGCAGCAGGAGACCGTAGAGCACGCCGCCCAGGACGAAGGGGAGGAACCGCCCGTCCTTCTCGGAGGGCAGCTCCATCAGGGCGCTGTTCATGATGACGGCGCCCGAGATGAACGCCATCGCGAGCGCCAGCACGTACTCCGGCACCGTCAACAGGAGGCCGATGACCCAGCCGGCCAGCACCGACCCGGCCAGGACGAACCGGCCCACGCGGTCGTAGGCCCGGCCGAGCTCACCGCGCAGCGAGTGGTCCACGGCGAGGAAATGAAACGCGATGGCCGCCGCGAAGACGGGCGTGGACACGGCGTTGCCCTCGAGATCGTGGACCAGCAGGTACGACATGAGCAGGGCGTAGGCGGCGAAGCCTCCGACCTGCACCATGAACGCCGAACCGGCCTCGCCGGAGGCGTGATGCCCGCGCAGGTGCTCGCGCAGGTGATCGATGCCGTAGAACACCAGGAACCCGACGAGCGCGAGGAAGTAGATCCCCTTGCCATCGAGGACCGCGGGCCACGGCGCGGAGTCTGCGATCACGCGGCGCATGCCCTGCAGCTCGGGGATGACGTGCACGAACACGTAGGCCGCCGACATGCCCGCGCCGAACGAAATGATCGTGCGGCGGTCGCGCACCAGCGCGCGCAGCGGATGGATGTGCCCGCCCGCCAGGAAGATGACAGCGAACAGCAGCGCGGCCGCGCCCGTTTCGAGGAGGGCTCCGGGGTACATCGCTGGCCTTAGAGGAACCCGGCGCTGATGCTCACGAAGAGCGTCAGCCCCATGATCGACATCAGGAGCGCCATGACGAGTGCGGGTCGCGTGAGCCTGAAGTGCCTCTGCTGCTGCATCTGTTTCAGCGTCTGCCAGTAATCGACCGTGCCCATCACCATGGCAAACGTGCCCATCGCGGCGAGGAACAGCCCCGCGCCGCGGGAGTTCGTACTTCCCGGCAGGCGGTTCGCGAGCCGCGGCAGTTCTTCGAGAATCGAGAAGATGGTGAAGCCGAAGCTGAGCAGCGAGAGCGAGGTGCGGACCCATGCCATCAGGGTGCGGTCCGCCGACATGAGCGTGCGCATCGCCGCCATATCGGTGCGCCCGGACGCCATGCCGGTCCGCTCCGCCGCCAGCTGCTCTGCCGAGCGTGGTTCCTCAGGTGTGGTCACCGCAGGCTCCCTTCACGCGCCGGCGCTACAGGCCGGACACGGTCGCGACGAACGTCGTGAGCGCGTCACCTGCGCCTGGGCAGCAGCACGGTCAGCGTCGCGCGGAGACGCCACGACGGGCCAATCTCCGGCTTGGCCACGAAGACGCCGGCGCCAACGCTATAGCTGGCGGGAAACGGCCCGAGCGTCGAGAGCCTGGAGACGCTGAGGATGACCGGCACCGTCCATGTGTGGTTCGGGGCCTTCCAGTTCGCCAGCGCCTCGGACGACACGCCGACGGTGATGAGATTCGCCCCCGTGTACGACACGAACGGCTGCAGGAACATCACGCTCACGTCGTCACGCGCGGGGTCGCCGGCGAAGGACCATGTCTGGTTCCACAACGCCCCGTACGTCCAACGCCCGGTCTGGTTCAGCACGACGACGCTCGGCCCCGCGCTCCACTTGCCCGAGCCGAGCGTCAACTGCGTTGTCGACGGCAGACTGAGCGCCG
>Ga0209391_10001982_pt1 | contig 10702 bp, 8 predicted proteins | sample PPLLak3March2015_FD_187246 | JGI IMG/M metagenome (GOLD analysis project Ga0209391, IMG submission 187246) | Freshwater sediment microbial communities from Prairie Pothole Lake near Jamestown, North Dakota, USA - PPLs Lake P7 Core (1) Depth... | ecosystem: Environmental > Aquatic > Freshwater >... | reverse complement strand
GGGTTCAAGGTTCAAGGTTCGAGGTTCAAGGTTCAAGGTTCAAGGTTCTGGGTTCAGGGTTCAGGGTTCAGGGTTCTCAATACTCAATACTCAATACTCAATACCAATTCTTTGGATCCTTTTGAACAATACCCCGCGACAGGTCACGGGGCTACTTTGTTCTTTTTTCTTTTTTCTTTGTTCTTGTCTCCTGATTCCTGTCTCCTGATTATCAATGCAATACCCCGCGACACATCATGGGGCTACGATTTATAAACCTTTTGCCTTTAAACTTTGTCCTTTATCCTTTATCCTTAGTCCTTAGTCCTTTGTCCTTCCTCTCCTTGTTAAAATCACAAAATTCACGCAACTTATTTATTTAATATGCATCCTTCTAGTGTAGAGGACAAGCTCATTTAACAAACGTTTAAGTAAATTTTTTGATTATTTATGTTAAAAAATTAGATTCCTTAACTTTTTTTTATGAATTTTACTTCTTATTAATTTCATATTAATTCAAAAAAATACAGAATGAAAACAAAGTTTAATGGAATCTTAACGCTACTACTGGCGTTTTTGGTGCAAATGACCTTTGCACAGGAGAGAACAATTTCCGGAACGGTTTCTGATGAGACAGGTCCCCTACCCGGAGTAAGTGTTCTTATTGATGGTACCACCAGAGGTACCGAAACAAATTTTGACGGGCAGTACACCCTCACGGCAAAGCCAGGAGAGGTGCTCAGATTTAGCTTTTTGGGTATGGCAACAGTTACAAGGACTGTAGGATCTGAGGGCGTGATCAATGTGTTACTTGCCACTGATGCGAACACTTTAGATGAGGTAGTTGTTACTTCTTTTGGTGTTCAAAGACAAAAGAAAACCCTGACCTATCAGGCCCAAAGTGTTGATGAGGGAGAACTGGTAAAGGTTACTCCAACTACTGCCGCACAAGGTCTTACCGGAAAAGTTGCCGGTCTGCAGATCAACGTACAGGACAATGGGGTAAATCCGAGTACACAGGTAATTTTGAGAGGATTCAGATCCATTAGCCAGACAAATAGCGCATTGGTGGTTATTGACGGCTCGATTGCAACTCAGGCTGCATTTGACGATTTAAACCCCCTGGATATTGAAAGTATTAACGTTTTAAAAGGGGCTAACGCGGGCGTTGTTTATGGTTCTGCCGGTAGTAATGGCGCCTTGATCGTAACTACAAAAAAAGGTAAAAATCAGGAGAAATTTTTAGTTGGTTTTAACTCTACCAGCACTTTTGAAGATGTAGCCTATATGCCTGAATTCCAAACAGAGTATGGAACAGGATGGCAAGGTGCTTATGACCCGGTTGAGAATACAAACTGGGGTCCAAGATTTGATGGTCAGTTACGTCAAATAGGCCCTACTTTCCCCGATGATTATGGATTAGCAACTCAAATGGTTCCCTATGCTCCTGTAAAAGATAATTTAAAAGACTTTTATAATATAGGAACAACCTACCAAAATACCTTATATTTTCAGGGTGGTGGTGAGAATAACTCATTCTATATGTCACTTGGAGATCAAAGAACAGATGGTATAGTTCCTGACGATACCTATACCAGAAATACATTCAGGGTAAATGCCTCTCAAAAATTAGGCAATTTAACTTTGGCTTTAAATTCAAGTTTCCTTAGAGATAAAAGTAGTGTTGTTGGTGGAAGTATTGGCGATCAGGACAGACCTTTATATTGGTTTATCTTAAATACAGCAGCAAATGTACCGTTAACGGACTACAAAGATTGGGAAAACCCCAAAGGTTATGGCTATGCAGATAACTATTTTAACGCCTATTACCAAAACCCTTATTGGGCAATTGGAACAAACAGAAACAACGATGAAACAAATAGATTGATTGGAAATATATCTGCAGCATGGGATATAAAAGACTGGATTAATTTTACAACCAGACTGGGTGTCAATACAAGCTTTGGAAATGGGAAAGACTACAGATATTCCCAAGCTTATGATCCTAATTTACAACCAGCGCATTCTTTCGTTTCTTCCTTTGTTGTGGATTCCGAATTTCAAACCTTATCCTATCAAACAGACGCTATTTTAACTTTGAAGCCTGAGTTTGACAGCGATTTCAGCGTACTGGCGATTTTAGGTGCTGTTAATAATACTGATGAATTTAGATTAAGCAGTATTACCGCTGAAAATTTAAGTATCCCTGGATTTTTTGATGTCTCGAACGGAACAGGAACTCCAATAATAGACGTTGATGAATCTAAACGAAGGATTTACGGTTTTTATGGTGATTTTACATTTGGATTCAAAGAATTTTTGTACCTGAACCTTGCCGGACGATATGACAGCACATCAACCTTACCGGCAGATGACAATTCTTACTTTTATCCGTCAGTTGGTTTATCGTATATTCTAAGTGAATCGATTCCTTCCATTAGAGATTCAGGAACCTATATCAAACTTACAGCAAGTAATTCTACTGTATATAATGACCTTGCTCCTTACCAAATTAATGAGACGTTTAGTCAGGCCGCAGGCTTCCCTTACGGGACAGTAAATGGATTCTTTCAGTCCCCGTCAGCAATTGATCAAGGTATTAAAAAAGAGAAAATTAACACTTCAGAAATTGGAGCGAATTTTGGATTCTTTAAAAACCGCCTTACCTTTGATGCGGCTTATTACCTTACAAAATCGACTGATTTGATTACAAATACAACACCTTCAGTTACTGCCGGTGCTACTGCATATTTGACCAATATTGGTGAAATAGAAGGTAAAGGTCTCGAGTTGTCGTTGGGTGCCAAAATAATTGAATCTGAAGATTGGTATTGGGATGTTAACGTAAATTATACCTCAAACGAAGCCATAGTTAAAGAAATTACCGAAGGTGTCAATGAAATCACGGTTACAAGCACAGGATCTGTCGGTATCTTCGCCGTAGTTGGTGAAGCATTTCCCCAGGTAAAAGCAACTTCCTATGTAAAAGATCCCCAGGGAAGGGTGGTTATTAATCCGGCCAATGGTAATCCAGTTCAAGGACCAATAAAAAATTTAGGTAAAACAACACCTGACTATATTTTGGGTTTAATTTCTACCCTACGATGGAAAGCATTAAGTTTGTCTACCACATTCGATTATAGAACAGGCCACGTTTATTATGAGCAGGGATCAGACGCCATGGAGTTTACGGGTAGGTCTATCGAGTCAGTATCAGCTAACAGACAAGATTTTGTATTGCCAAATTCTGTTGTTGAAACAAGTCCCGGAGTTTTTGTAGAAAACACAAATATTCCTGTTACCGGAGGTCGCCAGGATTACTGGACAAATACCTATAACGAAATCAAGGAAAACTATATTAAAGATGCAACAGCTTTCAAAATGAGGGAAATTGCCTTTATGTATGATTTACCGAGAAACCTGCTCCAGAATCGTCCTATAACAGGCCTGAGATTTGGTTTGGTTGGAAGAAATCTTGTTACAGTGTTACCGAGTGAAAATAGATTTTCGGATCCTGAGTTTAATAATACGAATAGCAACGCTGTTGGAATTGGAGGCTATTTCCAATCACCTCCAACAAGATCTATAGGATTTAATATTAACATTGAATTTTAAAAATTTTATATAATGAAAAATATTATATTAACACTTAAAATATTCGCAGTAGTTTTACTGCTGACATCGTGTAGCGATAGTTTTTTGGATGTAAACGAAGATCCGAATAATCCAACAACGGTTACACCTGACTTAATGCTGCCGGTAGCCCAGGGTTATTCTGCATTTATTCAGGAACGTGACAGAGGTCAGAATACAATCGGAAACCTCTTCATGTATAACTGGAGTCAAAGTGATGGATTTTCATGGTATGAAGACGAGTTTACTTATAACGTTACTCCTTCGTTTTATCAGCAAATTTTTAATTATACCTATACCAACGTTTTAAAACAGTATACGGCATTAGAAAATTTAGAAGGTGGTGAATATAGCTATTACCAGGCCATAGCTAAAATTATGAAAGCATATCATTTTCAAATTTTGGTTGATACTTATGGTGATATTCCTTACTCTGAAGCTTTACAACGAGGTGGTAATCCAACCCCAAAATATGACAAAGCAGAAGATATCTATGCTGATTTAATTGTTCAGTTAAGCGCAGCCATTGATTTAATTAAGGCTGCACCTTCATTGGATGTCACACTTTTACAACCTGATGCCGGAGACGACATGATGTTCGATGGAAATATGACTACCTGGATAAAATTTGCGAATACCGTTAAATTAAGAGTTTTGGTGCGTCAATCTGATTTAGCCGGTCAAACCGATTATATTAAAACGGAACTGAGTAAAATAACTGCTGAAGGATCCGGATATATGACTGCTAATGCCACGGTTAATCTTGGATATGTTAATGAAGCCGACAGACAGAACCCCAAATGGGCAGGTTATGGTAAACAACCGGCAGGAAATAATACTTTGACAAATGATGCAACATGTGCCTCCGATTATATACTGAGCTACTTGCAAAATAGCGGAGACGGCAGGTTAGATCGTATTTATGAAAAACCAGCCAGCGGCCACTTAGGAGTTAAGCAGGGTGAGCTTAATTATGATGTCCCTGTGGTAGACCAATGGGTGCCAGCCAAGGTTTCAAACCTTGGACCTGGAATACTTAAATCATTTGACCAGGATGCCGTTTTATTAACTGCTTCAGAGGCCTATTTCAATCAGGCAGAAGCTGTTTTTAAAGGCTTAATGCCAGGTGACGCTAAAGTTTTATATCAAAAAGGAATAGAGTCCTCATTTGTTTACTTAGGGTTGACTGCCACAAACGCATCAGATTATTACAGCCGTAATGCAAATCTTATAGGCTGGGATGCATCTGCAAACAAAATTCAGGCAATCATTACACAAAAATGGATTGCTTTAAATGGAATTGATGCCATTCAATCCTGGTTTGATTATACAAGAACCGGTTATCCGTCTAATTTACCAATATCAGCTACGGCGTCTTCAAGTGACAGGCCTGTAAGGTTGGCATATCCGTCAAGTGAAATCACTTCTAATAGCGGTAACCTACCCGCACAACCAAATGCTTTCACACAAAAAATATTTTGGGCTAATTAATCATAAACATGAAAACAATGAAAACAATAAAATACGTACTAATTCTATTGATTAGTATTTCAACATTCACTTCCTGCTTAGTGGAAGATAATGAGCGAACAGAAGATTACGACAATGGACCCAATTTAATTGGTTTTACGTCAGCTTCAACAAATGTGGCAGGTGTTGCCAATGGAAACGAATACGTGTTCAATTTGACCATGGCAGGTGTTGGGCCAACCATTACAGAAGCAACGGAGGATGTTACTGTGAGAGTGGCTGTAGATCCTGCATCTACAGCTGTTCGGGGTACACACTTTGAACTCAGCAAAGAAGAAGTTACCTTATTGGCTTCAAACAATTACATAAACAGTTTTCCATTGACCATGCTGTCTGAAGGAATTCAGGCTCCTCTTGCTGCTGATCCTTATGTAATTTTAAACATTACTGAGGTTGATTCCAATGGAAATTTTGTAAACAATGGCCGTACAGGCTCTATCAAGGTGAACCTGCTTTATCTTTGCTTTTCTGATCTGGCTGGTAATTATACGGTGAATATGCGCTATATCAGAGCTGCCAGTGGCATCGATCAAACACTTACTTTTGATGATACCATTACGCAAACTGGCGACGGGCAATACAGAACCGGCCGGGTAGGTCACTGGACTGCTGCTGATCTTGGTGGTACACCGGGATATAGTTTTACGGATGTATGTAATGTAATAACAATTCCATATCAAAATTTGGTTGAATTGTATTCGAATGAAGTCGAAGGTGTTCCCGGTAAGAGCTCGGTGAACCCGGATACGGGAGTAATCACTTTTGAATATACAATTACCGGAGGTAATCTGAGACAGTATTTTGTAACTTATACTCCTAAATAAAATAACTTTTTAAAAATAATCGTATGAAAAAATATATAAAATTTAAACTATTGTTTATTCTGTCAATAGTTGTCTTAGCTATTTCCTGTGAGGAGAGTTCACAAGATGTGGAGCCGATAATTAGCACTGATGGTTATCCTTTAGCGACATTTAGCGTTGGGCCTACAGAAATAAACGAAGAAGGAAGTCCTGAGGTAGTCATTACCATCCAATTTGATAAAATGATCAACAGAGCTGTTACGTTTACTGCTGTTCAGGTTGGAGGTACTGCTGAAGTTCATGAAGATTATGATGTCTCTGAAGCTATTGTAGAAGCCTATACAAACAAGGCTGAAATGGTTGTTCAAATTTATGAAGATGCTACTGTTGAAGATATTGAAACTTTGGTTTTACAGATCGAAGCTCCTGCACTTTCAAATAAATACTTGATTAATCCTGACAGCGAACTTCCGGAGTATACTATTAAAATCAATAACTATGTGTCCAATTCCTTAGACATTACCTTTGACTGGGATAAACTAATCAATTATGCAGGTACTGATTATCATACCCATGGAAATATTGATTTCGACTTTTATATTTCGACTTCACCTTTTTCAATGGATGATCCTTTTGCCAATAGTCTGGCTGTATATGATGCTGCAACGAGTAGTGCTCCTGAAGAATTGTCGATTTCCTTAGATGATTTCGAAGATGGTGTGTATTATTTATTTGCTGATCTTTATGAAAATGCTTTTGCAGGATTAGGCACAAATACCCCGGTTCCAATTAATACAACCTTTGTAAGAGTTGGTACTTCCCTTAATCAGACCTTAACGCAGAATCCAAGCCAGGTTTTAAATTCTGATACGAAAGGCTATTTAGAAAAAGGAGACTTTCAGGGTTACATAGCAAAGATTACCATTGCCAATGGAACATTTGTTATTGACGGAACTGTACCTGCAGGTAAACCGGCAGGAATTAAGGGTGCCGGAAATACGTCAAATGTAAAAAGACCTGATGTTTCTACCAGAAAATAAGGCATTCTGTTATTAATCTATTTAAAAAGCCATCACGCCAAAGCGTGATGGCTTTTTTATTTCTGTAAGTTCCCTACCTTTGTGGCATGGAAAACGAAGGTTCAAAAATATTTGGTATCAGGGCTGTTATTGAGGCGATCAATGCAGGCACAACAATCAGTAAAGTCTATCTGCAAAAAGACCTGAGCGGTTCACTTTTCTCTGAGTTAAATGCCCTTATCAAACAACACAAAATAGCCACCAGTTTTGTACCGGTAGAAAAATTAAACCACCTGTCGAAAAACGGCAACCACCAGGGGGTTGCAGCACATGTTTCATCCATTGCGTTTGAAGACCTCGATACTTTAATTACCAAAACCTTGGAAAGCACCCCTGCCCCACTCTTTTTGCTTTTAGACCAGATCTCGGATGTGCGCAACTTCGGTGCCATCATCAGAACGGCCGAATGTGCCGGAGTGCACGGTATAGTCATTCAAAACCAGGGCAATGCGCCTATTAGCCCTGATACGGTAAAAACTTCGGCCGGTGCTGCATTTATGATTCCAATCTGTAAAGTAGACCATATCAAGGATGCCGTATTTCATATGCAGGCAGCCGGCATACAACTGGTAGCGGCCACCGAAAAAGCAGAACAAATGCTCTATGACCTTGACCTGACCCTGCCAACAGCACTTATTATGGGTTCCGAAGACAGAGGTATCAATCCATCTATCTTAAAAATGGTAAGTCATAAGGCAAAACTCCCTATTTTGGGAAGTATAGAGTCCTTAAACGTTTCTGTAGCCTGCGGTGTGGCACTTTATGAGGTGGTCAGGCAACGTTTGGCAAAAGCCTGATTCATTGTTTCACCTGATCTTTTTCATCAGGATCAGGGTTTGATTCAGAAATATCTTTTAGTGGCTGTGCCTCTTCATTTTCGTCATATCCTTCCTCCTCCCATTCGTATTGCAACTTTTGCGGCCCCGCATCTTTGAAAACCCAGGCCAAAAGGATGCCGGTAACGAAACCCGATAAATGCCCTTCCCAGGACACTTTTTCCTCTATGGGCAAAATATACCATACCATGCTGCCATACAGAAAAATGACCACCAGGGAAACTGCGATCAGCCGGTAGTATTTTCTAAAGATCCCACTAAAAAAAATAAAACTGAAGAGCATATAGATAATGCCACTGGCCCCGATGTGATACGAAGTCCTGCCAATAAGCCAGGTAAGCAGTCCCAAAAGCAGGGTCCCGGTGATAAAGATCTTTAAGGCAATATTTCTGTAGAAATACCAGAGACTCAGCATCAGCAAAAATAAAGGGATCGAATTATGATACAAATGGGCAACTTCACTGTGAATAAAAGGTCCGAAGAATATACCCCTCAACCCCACCGCTTTGCGCGGAAGTATACCGTACTCGTTCAGATTGACATGGAATTTTATTTCGAACCAGTACACGAACCACAGAAGCAGCACAAAATACAAGGGTATGGCAAGAACAAGCGGTGTAAATTTAAACTGGTGCTGGTCGTTCATCTGGCAATTCCTTTTGCTTTTAGCTATGCAAATATTCAGCTTTATTTTAAAATTCTACTATGAATTTATCTAATTTTACCATATGAACATTCCATTAGCAGAGCGGATCAGGCCAAAAACCCTGGAGGACTTCATCGGTCAGCAGCACCTTGTTGGCCCGAAAGGCGTTCTTAGCAGGCAGATACAAACGGGCATGCTCCCTTCCATGATCTTTTGGGGTCCGCCGGGGATCGGAAAAACAACCCTGGCGAATATTATTGCCAAGGCTTCCAACCGCACTTTTTACCAGTTAAGTGCCATCAATGCAGGGGTTAAAGAGGTTAGAGACATCATCGAATCTGCCAAACGCGATGAGGGATTCTTTTCAACAAAAAATCCAATCCTGTTTATAGATGAGATCCACCGGTTTAGTAAATCACAACAGGATTCCCTGCTGGGTGCGGTTGAAAAAGGTATTGTAACCCTCATCGGAGCAACCACAGAAAATCCGAGCTTTGAAGTGATCCCGGCACTTTTGTCGCGTTGCCAGGTATATATTCTCAATGCTTTTGACAAAACTGACCTCATCATGCTCCTGAACAGAGCTATCCTAACAGATGAAACCATCAGCAAAAAAGAAATTGAAATTATTGAAACCGATGCACTGCTGCAAATCGCCGGTGGCGATGCCCGAAAACTGCTGAATATTCTGGAATTACTGGTAAGCGATGAGGAAAACCATATTAAGATTACGAATGACTCCGTAATCCAAAAAGTGCAGAAAAATATAGTTCGTTATGATAAAACCGGGGAACAGCATTATGATATCATTTCCGCTTTTATAAAATCCATGCGCGGCAGCGACCCGAATGCTGCTGTGTACTGGCTGGCCAGGATGATAGAAGGGGGCGAAGACCTGAAGTTTATTGCGCGAAGAATGCTGATCCTGGCGGCAGAAGATATTGGCAATGCCAATCCAACAGCGCTTATTCTGGCGAACAATACTTTTCAGGCAGTGGCCCAGATCGGTTATCCCGAATCGCGGATCGTTCTCAGCCAGTGTGCCATTTACCTGGCCAATTCACCCAAAAGCAATGCTTCCTACCTGGCCATCAGCGATGCTCAGGAACTGGTGAAAAGAACCGGAGATCTGCCTGTACCCCTGCATTTGCGAAATGCGCCAACCAAATTGATGAAGGATCTGGACTACGGTAAAGACTACCAGTATGCGCATCTGTTTGAAGACAATTTTATCGATCAGGAATTTCTGCCTGACGAAATAAAAAATACCAGAATTTATGACCCGGGAAACAACCCCAGGGAAAATGGCTTCAGGGACTTTTTAAAACTCAGGTGGAAAGAAAAATACGGTTACTGACTTATTCCTTCACAAAAACAAGCGTTTTGATCTCTCCGCTTTTATCCTGAACATCGATTACCAGGCTGCCTTTTTCGTCAAAGTACCCGGTAGTTTCCTCCGGTTTACCTTCCCTGTTTTTCCAGCTTACCCTGAACACATTGGGTAGTGAAGTCTTGCGCAAATTGCCAAGTACTTCCCCTTTTTTAAATTCCGGCACCTTGCTGTCGCTGATATACGCCTGATAGCCGTCTCCGGAGGGGATCAGCAAAAAAGAGAGCTCGTTATTTTTATACGCATGGGCACGGTCGGCCGTTTTCGCTGGTACCGCCTGTCTGCTTTCTTCAGTTGCTGTTACGGTCACCGGAACGCTTGCTGCAACTGGCACAACTGTGGGTACCACAACAGGCTCAGTTACCGCATTTTTTGGTTGCGTAGCAGTCTGAACAGCTTGCGGCTGCACAGGCTGCTCTGTTACGGAAGTTGCAATTGGAACAGTTACAGCTACCATACCAGGTACGGCTTCCTTTACCGGCGCATCGGTTTGAACCGCCGATATGGCAGTTGCCTTTTCTGATAACACAGGTTTTAAATCAGGATTATAGCTGTAATCCATATTTTCTATTGAGGTGAAAGTATTCCTGAGTGCCTCCTGATATGATTTCTGATAATCTTTTTCTTTGCTGGTACCGGTCTTTGAGGTGTAGACTACTTTTTTCTGGCAGTTTTCAAGCTCCAGATTAACCTTGGTGGTAAACAGGTTTGAGTTGTCTGCCATTTGAACAGTAAGTGCCAGGCAGGGGTTCTGAATCAGATCTGCAGGGAAATTCTCACCATCCATAAAGGTTTGAAATCCTTTC
>Ga0209391_10001980_pt1 | contig 10705 bp, 8 predicted proteins | sample PPLLak3March2015_FD_187246 | JGI IMG/M metagenome (GOLD analysis project Ga0209391, IMG submission 187246) | Freshwater sediment microbial communities from Prairie Pothole Lake near Jamestown, North Dakota, USA - PPLs Lake P7 Core (1) Depth... | ecosystem: Environmental > Aquatic > Freshwater >... | reverse complement strand
AAATAACGCAGCAGCTAGCTTGTGGCGCTCGCCGAGAGCTGTCCGAAGCCGGCCGTAAAGCGGATGAGCCGCAATAGCAATAATGATCCCCCAGATTATCGGAATTATAAAAGGTTCAACAATCTTGAAACACCCGACTGTAATTATTAATAACAAGCCTATTCGGATAGTCGCCTCAAGCGATCTGTGGAGAAAAACTTTGTCGCTTGCTGACAGATTGAAATCATTCATGATGAGGCACTTTTTTATTATGATTGGTGGTATAAAAACGGGTGTAGCTAAAGTATAGGACTTGGTGGACACCCACATCCCGCTTGAAGATTTGAAGAGTGTTTCTACGGCTCTTTACAACCTGACACCTGAATAGCTAATAACTCGGCACACGTTCTACCAAGTGCCAATTCACTATTCTTTTTAGGATCATTTTCGCTAACATCACGCGCACCCAAATAGCGAACTGCAAGATGATATATTTTTGCCATGATCCCTGAAAAGCCTGATTCTATAAGCATTTCATGAAACAGATTGTCTACATTTTTTTTCGGAATGGGGATACTGTCCAGGTATTGATACAAAGCATCATGTACCAGACTGGCGTGATGAGCCTGTTGCCAAAACAGCTCCTTTTTTTTACAGGGCGTTTTATCATCAATGGTTCTAATGGTCTCGATTTTTTGCGCCCAATCAGGGGTGCCAATTAAAGCCAACCAGAAAAACCATCTTTTGGGTGTGCAACCATCCCAGGCATAAGCGCGCTTTACCGAAAAATCATAGTCCACGGTATTGTCGTCCAGAGTTACTGAAGAAAGCCCCGGGTTAACGATAATAAGGCCGTTATGAATGATCAGCCACTCACTATAGAATTGTTTGTCTTCGGCGAATTGTGACGCCTTGATTAATGGGTAATCAATATAATTAAGCCAGGGACCTTCTCGATCACGGCTGTGAAAGCCCCATTTTTCTTGTTCCTTTTTCTTGGCTATCATTGCTCGCTTTGCCCTTTCTTCTTTTCCTTGCCATCTGGGTAGACCTAAACCCAGAAGGACAAAAACGCCAAACAAGAGAGACATGGGAATGAAATTCGGAGAGACAAAATATAGCAAAAGAACTATGAAAACACCGAGAACTGTGGCCGCCCCAAAGCTGATATCAAAAAAGGGTCTTCTGAGTTTTATAGTTTTATTGTTCATGACTCCACCTTCTAAGTAAACGAACTAAAGTAAGTTAAACACGCTTTCAAGCATCTATTCAAAATCCAAAAGCAGCGCATAAAACCGTCCCATGCCAATATATGTTATATCGACTATACACACAATGTTTGTAATGACTATTCCAAACGCTTCATGTGCCTCAAGTCAAGAACATCTTGCCCGGAATACCAATCGCAAACATGTTAAACTTTTCGCTATACAAACAAAACCAAGATCCTATTACCATGCCTGAACTACCCGAAGTTGAAACAACCTGCCGCGGTATTGCGCCGCATATCGAGGGGCAAACTATCAAGCAAGTAATTATCCGTCAACCTCAACTGCGTTGGCCAGTGCCTGAAGCTCTCAATCAGATTCTAACCGGGCTCGGTATTCAGTCGGTCTCCAGAAGGGCAAAGTATCTGCTTTTCACAACCAGCGCTGGCACGATACTGGTGCATTTGGGCATGTCGGGCAGTTTAAGAATTATAGCGGCAGGGCAGGGGGCTGGTAAACACGACCATATTGATTTTATTTTTAACGATGGCACCGTGCTGCGTTTTAACGATCCACGCCGTTTTGGTGCAGTGTTGTGGACATCAGCACCTATAGCAGAACATCGACTGCTTAAAGATTTAGGTCCTGAACCCTTGTTAGCCGGTTTTAACGGTGAACTACTTTACTCATTGTCCAGAAATAGGAAAATGCCGGTAAAATCCTTCATTATGGACAGCCACATTGTTGTGGGTGTCGGCAATATCTATGCAAATGAAGCTTTATTTATGGCAGGTATTTTACCCACACGGCAGGCGGGGAAAATTTCTTTAGGGCGCTATCAAAAACTGGCTGAGTGTATCCGAGTGATTTTACAACACGCTATCCAGCAAGGCGGCACCACGCTACGGGACTTTGTTAATGAAGCTGGAAAACCCGGTTATTTCAAGCAACAACTCAGGGTTTACGGTCGTAAGAGCTTGCCTTGCGTTCACTGTCAACAACCCTTAAAAGAAATCAGGCTGGCTAACCGCTCAACGGTGTTTTGCAGTGATTGCCAGCGATAATTAATGCCTTTTAAGAAATAGATGAAAACTGCTCAGCCTTGTGTCTTAATCGTTATGAATCTCGGCATATAACGCCCGGTATTCGTCACTCAGCTTATGGTTGGGAACATAATGGACTAACGGCTGCGATACCGTGTGAGATTCTCTTACTTTAATTGAGGGTGAGATCATTGCGGCAAGCACTGGAAGCCCCTCAGCTATGAGTTCATCAACTAATTGGCGCGGTAAATTCGCCTGTTTTTGGAATTGATTAACAATAATGCCTTCAATCTGAAGGTTTGGATTATGGTCAGCTTTAACTTCTGTTACTGCCTGCATCAATGTATATAAAGCTTCTCTGGCAAAAGTGTCGCAATCAAAAGGGATTAAACATTTTTCGGCAGCGATCAATGCAGATTGACTGTAGAAGTTAAGTATAGGGGGGGTATCCATATAAATAGCGTCAAAACCCTCCAGTTTTTCCAGCGCTTCTTTTAATTTGAAAATTTTAAAACGTGATTCCAATCGACCTTGTAAAGGTTCCAGGTCAGGATGTGAAGGAATAACAAACAGATTAGGAAAAGGCGTTTCATGGATAACCGCGTCAAGTCCGGAGCTGTTGCTGCCACCGAACAGGGAAAGGCTCAAAGAATCCTTAAAGAAAAGAGCGATGGTCTTATCGCTTTCGCTTACTTTGTGGCCCAGCAGGTATTGCGTAGAATTACCCTGAATATCCAGGTCAATTACCAAGGTGCGCTTGCCCTCCATGGCACTGATGGCGGCCAAATTACAGGTGATCGTTGATTTACCGACACCGCCTTTCTGATTGAAGATGACTCTGCGCATGTTATTCCCCGTGAAATCAAATAGATAAAGTATTTATTATAAGCCCTGAACTCGTAATATCAAATGCGTATAAAGACTTTAGCATGACATGCCGGACATTCGGGGATTTCACTGGTTTCTTTAAAGGCAATTTCTTTGCCGCAAGCGTCACAAATAAATGTTCCAGGTACGGTAATGTCGCCGCTGTGATAGGTGTGTGTTTCAGCTAACTCTCTCAGTTTTTCCAGTTCAATACGTGTTTTGTCGGCAACACTTAAAAAAGCGTCCAACGCGAAGTTTTCTATCAACTCAATATCAAATTTAAACCACTCTGAGAGTGAATCTTTATCTTCTTCGTCTGATAAGCCATGGGCGGCATGTTCAATATCGCGTTTAACATAACCTGAAAGTTTGTTAAGTTCATCCTCAGTCAAGTCGCTACTTTTACTGGTTTTTTCTTTTGAAATTTCTAGTGCCTCGGCAAAAGTATGAAGCGTGTCCTCCATGGTTTCATGGAGATGTTTCATAAAATCGGAATAGGCGGCGATAAGTTTATTTTTATTCATAGGGTTCAACTCCTGAAAAATGGCGCTTTAGATTTAAGCAACAGTGGGGTATTCTAACGCTTTTGACCGGTAAAAGACGAGAAGGATGCAAGAAAATTATCAACCGCTCGCTATTGAGCAAGACGTACAAGCCGCCTGGGAAGCTTCAGGTGTATTTAATGTCTCGGAATCTTCTACGAAGGACGACTGCATGGATGCAGAAGGTAGAGCAATGCACGGAGCAATTGCCGAAAAGTATTATTGCTTATCCATGTTCCCTTATCCCAGCGGTAAATTGCACATGGGGCATGTGCGTAATTACACAATTGGCGATGTGATCAGTCGTTATCAGCGCATGTTGGGAAAGAACGTTTTGCAACCCATGGGCTGGGATGCTTTTGGATTGCCCGCAGAAAATGCGGCGATGCAACATGGCGTTCACCCAGCCGACTGGACATATGAAAACATCGATTATATGCGCGACCAACTTAAACGGCTGGGTTTTGGCTATGACTGGAATCGCGAATTGGCAACTTGTGACCCCGAGTATTACAAGTGGGAGCAATGGTTTTTCCTCAAATTGTTGGCTAAAAGCCTGGTTTATAAAAAAACAGCACCAGTCAACTGGTGTCCGCATGATATGACTGTTCTGGCTAATGAGCAGGTCATTGACGGTTGTTGCTGGCGATGTGATACCAAAGTTGAGCGCAAGGAAATCGCGCAGTGGTTTTTAAAAATTACCGCTTACGCGGATGAATTACTAGAATCACTAGAAACGCTGGACGGTTGGCCGGAACAGGTCAAGACCATGCAGGCTAATTGGATAGGCCGTTCTGAAGGTGTCGAGATGGATTTTCCTGTTCCGGGTATGGCGCAGCCCTTGAGAATTTATACCACGCGTCCAGATACCTTGATGGGTGTGACTTATCTAGCCGTTGCAGCTGAACATCCGCTGGCTTTAAAAGCTGCCGAAAACAATGCCGACATTCGTGCGTTCATAGATGAATGCAAAACGATGGAAACTTCTGAAGCGGCCATGGAAACAATGGAAAAACGCGGCATAGATTCCGGCATTAAAGCCTTACATCCCATTTCTGGTGAGCAAGTCCCCGTATGGATTGCCAATTTCGTGTTAATGGGTTACGGCACTGGCGCGGTGATGGCTGTACCTGCGCACGATCAACGTGATTTTGAGTTTGCGAAAAAATATGGCATTGCGATAAAGCAAGTTATATTTGCCAAAGACGGCGAAAATGACGAATGTACAGAGCAGGCTTTCACTGTAAAAGGAGTATTGCGTAATTCAGGTGAGTTTGACAATTTAACCTCAGAACAGGCTTTTTTGGCTATCTCGGAAGCCTTGGAAAATGACCATAAGGGACTACGTAAAATAAACTTTCGTTTACGTGATTGGGGGGTTTCCCGTCAACGTTATTGGGGTGCACCGATTCCCGTTATTTATTGCGACGATTGCGGGACTGTTCCGGTGCCGGAGCAGGATTTGCCCGTTACTTTGCCTAGGGACGTAGTGCTGGACGGCTCACAATCGCCGCTGGTTGCGCACCCAACTTTCTCGAAAACCACTTGTCCTACATGTGGTAAAGCGGCCAGACGCGAAACCGATACCTTTGATACCTTTATGGAATCGTCCTGGTATTTTGCCCGTTTCGCCAGCAGCAAGGCTGACAGTATGCTGGATGAGAGCGCCAAATACTGGTTGCCCGTGGATCATTATATCGGCGGAATTGAACATGCGATTTTACACTTGTTATACGCGCGGTTTTATACCAAATTAATGCGTGATGAAGGCTTGCTGGTCTGTGACGAGCCCTTCAAGAAGTTGTTGACACAAGGCATGGTACTAAAAGACGGCAGCAAAATGTCCAAGTCCAAGGGCAATACTGTTGATCCGCAAGGGTTAATTGAACTATACGGAGCCGACACCGTACGTTTGTTTATCATGTTTGCCGCACCCCCTGAGCAATCACTGGAATGGTCTGACAGTGGCGTTGAAGGTGCGTTCAGATTTCTGAAAAGACTCTGGAAGCAGGCATATTTGCATAGTGAGGCAGGTGGTTCAACTCAAGCAGTTGATAAATCTTCATTGACAGAAGAACAGCAGACAGTTCGTCGTCAAGTGCATCAAACCATCCAGAAAGTCAGTCATGATATCGGTGTACGCACTATCTTTAATACAGCCATCGCAGCGAACATGGAGTTGGTTAATATCTTATCCAAATTCACCGATGACTCCGATAATGGTAAAGCCATACGTCAGGAAGCCCTGGAAGCAATTGTATTGATGCTGGCGCCGATAGTGCCGCATATCTGCCATCAGCTATGGAAGAATTTGGGACATGAGCAAGCTATAGTTAGCGAATCATGGCCTGAAGTTGATAGCGCGGCTTTAGAGCAGGAATCAATAGAACTGGTGATCCAAGTCAACGGTAAATTACGCAGCAAGATTTCTGTTTCGGCAACGGCATCATTAGACGAAGTGGAGGCAATGGCGTTGAATGATGAACATGCTCTGAGATTTATTGATGGAAAATCGGTCAGGAAAGTGATCGTTGTACCTAAAAAACTGGTCAATATTGTTGTTTAATATGGAGTGGTGTGTGCTAATAAAAAAATCAGTTATCTTGATGTTGGCGTTGTTATTAAGCGCTTGCGGTTATCATTTACGAGGGGCTTTACATCTCCCTGCCGGCCTGAAAAATGTTTATTTAGAGGGCGGATCAGCAGAGCTGCGCGGACAATTCAAGAGGGCGATGGATATATCTTCTGTGCCGCTCGCAAGTTCTCCTGAGACTGCGGGTATCATTGTCAAAATATTTGACGAAGACAGTCAACGCCGGGTTTTGTCGCTGAATTCTGCTGGGACAGCTAACGATTTTGAACTGGGGTATCGTTTTGATTTTGAAATTGTTGATTCCAAAAATAAGGTATTATCGGAGAGACAGCCTATCGAGATTAAACGTGAATATTACAATGATCAGCTAGCTATTATTGCTAAAGATAACGAAGAATTAGTAATACGTAATGAAATGTATCAACAAGCCGTGCGTTCTATAGTAAATCGTGCCAGAGTTGCATTGGAAGCGAGCCCTAAATGACATGCGCATCAAACCTGAGCAATTAAGCGCGGCTCTCCAAAAGGGTTTGATGCCGGTATATTTTATCACTGGCGATGAGCCATTGCAGCTAGGCGAAATGGCTGATGAGGTTAGAAAAGCAGCAAAAAAAGCAGGTTTTAAAAACCGTGAGATTCTTTCAGCGGAAACAGGATTTGAATGGAATCAGTTAGCGTTCTCGGCTGATTCCTTATCTATTTTTGCTGATAAAAAAATTATTGATTTAAGATTGCCTTCGGGAGCACCCGGCACAGATGGCGCTAAAGCCTTGATTTCTTATTGTGAACGTTTGCCGGAAGACACGTTGTTACTTATTACAGCGGCGAAAGTGGCCGGCAGTGCGTCAAAAACCCGCTGGTTCGAAGTGTTGGATAAAGTAGGTGTTGTTATTCAGGTTTGGCCATTGGAAGGACAAGATTTAATCCGGTGGTTACAGCAAAGGATGCAGCAGCGCGGTTTAAATGCTGCAACAGAGGGTTTGCGGATATTGGCATCCAGAATTGAAGGAAACATCTTGGCTGCCGCTCAGGAAATTGAAAAGCTTTATGTTCTTTACGGAACTGGGAACCTCAGTAATCAGCAGATCTTGGATGTGGTAGCAGATAGCTCCAGATACGATGTATTCAAGCTTATAGAGAGCGTATTGTCTCCCAGCGTAAACCGTATCTTCAAGGTTTTGTCAGGCTTGCGAGCGGAAGGAATTGCTGCTCCGATCGTGTTGTGGGCTTTGACACGCGAAGCCAGGACATTAATCAAAATCAAACTGGCATTATCTCAAGGACAAAATAGAGAAGTCGTATTCAAAAATAACCAAATCTGGGATAAACGCAAACAACTTGTTAGTAATGCGTTGAACAGGCTCAGTGATAGTAATTTAAATGGCATACTTGTATTGAGCGCCAAAGCCGACAGACAGATCAAGGGACAGCAGCAAGGTGATGCATGGGAAACATTGCTGGCTATTTGCCTGATGTTTGCATCGATACAAGTAATGGCCAATACAGGCTGAATTGTAGTCTAATTCGGAATATAATCACACGGGATGGAATAGCTAATCATCCGGCCTTGCCGTTTTGAAACGGGCAGTTGCCCCCAAGAGACCGACCACGAAGAAAGCCGTGCCTACAAGGGTGAAACGCAGATTCGGCTCCTCAATGGTTAAGTCGTCGGTAGCATAAAGCATGATAATGACCGCGACCGATCCCCACCCAAGAAAACGCAACACCGCAGCCATTATAATTTTACCTGGGTCTTCCGATTCGCTCACTGGCGTGTCCATTCGATAGGCCACAAAACCGCACACAAGCGCAGGCAGAATTCCCCAGCGCATGTGCTGTATGAAGCTTTCCAGAAAATTGAAATGCTCTCTGTGGTAGAACGTTATCTCGAGAATAAGCGCAGATACCGTGGTACTGACAATGAAGCCCATTATCATCATGGTCATATAAAACCCATAGGATCGATCGGATTGCTCCCGTTGGCGCCTAAAGGCGAGCGTTCGTGAAATAAAGACAAGCGCTATTGGAAGAACATACATCAAAATGACATAGGCAATCCACCGGAGCGTAGTGTAACTAAAGTGTGCTAGCGGTTTATCGGGAAACAGGAATGCATTGTGTAGCGAGACCGAAATCTCTCGCCCCAACATGACCCCGATGGCGGTAGCGGCCGTGAATTGCAGGATATATTTATAGGTGTGTTTCAGGCGTGCCTCGTGGAAGTTGCCGCCGAGCTGCTTCACGGTTGCCCATATATCATTCTCGCTTGCGCTCCCGAACACGACCAGTGAGGCGAGTAAGCGACAATGTAAACCGGTGAGGTGGTCCAGTTCCTTGATCAGTTTGATCGTCTTGGTATAGTGCGGTTCCGCTTCTTTCCAGACGGCAACTTTTTCCGACATCGCATTGTAGGAGATACAGATTTCCCCCCATTTCAGAGACGGTTCGCTGAATAAACGACGAAAGGACGATTGGTTAGCGTAGTTCTGTATCTGGTCAAAAAGAAGGCAATTATGAGCCCATTTATATTCGACCGTGGCGCTGGATTTTTCGAAGTCACCGGGGTCGATGCTTGTCACCAGCAAACGATTGGCGATTTGTGCTTTTAGTCCATCGTCGACCGCAGACAATCTCGATGTAACTAAAGCGTTATAAACCTCTACAGCCTTGGTCGGAATTGCGAAAGCGTCATGGATGCTGTCCCTCAAAATAAGTAAGGGATTAAACCTGCTTTCCCAGGCGATAAAAAATAGAAACAGCCCGGCGGCAATCAAAGGAATGATCGTGTTTCCGTCCAAGCCATTAAGAAGATTCACCAATTCCCCAGATCGAAGGTTCTTCACGATGAGCGTCACAAGGGGTTCCAGGGGCAGCCACAGCCAGGTAAGTAAACAGTAAAGTGCTGCGATAAATATGCAGTAGGATGCGATCCCTATCCAGTAGGTGCTTCTGCGGACAAAATATTCGGGAAGTGTCGGTTCATCGCCTAGCTGAATGCGGCGTTTTTGGAAAGACCGATAGGCGAGGAAGAATGCGGCCCCGGTTCCAAGATACTGCACCGCAATGTTAATCAAGAGTTCGGAAGTCATCGTGCGACTGCTCCTACGTAATTTTTATAAGGTTTCAAGTTTAGAAAAATGTCAAGTTCCGCCTGATTATAAGCGTTCTTAATTAAAACTAATTCCATTAACATCTTTATCTAATACGAATTCTTCAATAATGCTCTAAAAAAGAGGTTTAAACCATATCCAACTGTCTTTCTTGGTTCAAGTGATAGTGATTATAATTCGCTTATTCTGACAACGAAATGACTAATCCTGAAGTCTGGTCATCCAGGGGTCCTTAGTGTAAGGATCTACATGAAAGGCGAGCGATTCGGGTTTATGTAACAGGCCTTCTTCACCCGAAGCATTGGGATTTAACTGTCTTTTTTCCACGAAATCGACCATACGACGTGCGTTATAAATCACCAGTACACGATTACCATTTTTGCTGGGATAAATTTGATAAGCTACGTTATTTTCGGCAAACACAGGATTTCTTTTTATCTGCGCAGCAAGTTTGCTTTCATCACCTTGAGCCAAGTTTTTTATAAAGGAGTCATCACGGCTTTCGATCAGTGATTTCAGATGAGTCATTAATGTGCCTGTCAGTTGGTGCTTTTGGAGTACGCGTACTTCCTGATCAGAAAAAGAAAAGCTTTCAGCGACGAGATAGTGCTTGTTTTTTTCGCCATCGTTGGCAAACAGCGAAATTTTGTCTAGCGTTTCATGTTCGAGCGCATTCAAGAATGACCGTGGGGCACGAATATGTTTATCGACAGTAACCACCCACGGTAATGCCCTGCCGGTTGTTTCAAAACGTTCCTTTACGCTGGTGATAACGCTGGATCTGATCAATTCATTTTCACGGCCTTCCGGTTTAACAATAAAAGCATCCACAGCTGTTATTTGGGTATGGAAACCAGCTGCCTTGAATTGATTGACAATGTTGGAATAACGCGGTTGATAGGGAATACCTGTGCCATCATAAAGAATATTGATGTGATTATTTTTAGCGTGATCGGCTACTGAATCGCGCAGTCTGTTTGCGAAAGGTTCTACATAGACATAATCGTCACTATGATGGCTGGCTGCGGTAAGAACCTTGTAAAGATCGCTTTTTTTACGAAACTCATCCAGCGATGCGATAACAAAATTATCGCCACAATGCGCCTGTGCAATTTCTTCAACAGCCGTTTTGCCTGATCCTGCGCCTCCCATCGACATAAATAACCTGGGATTCGCATCAGGGATCTTTCCTTCGAAGAGGGCTTCTTTAGCCGTATCCAATTTTTTTATAATTTTACTAAGCCGTTCATAGGCAATTTCAACCGTACGCTCCAGTCTTGCATCGCCATCGGCAGCAATCAGCAATTTGTTTTTAAGGTCTTCGTTATTCGCCAGATTTAATATCGGAGATTTTTCACCTTCA
>Ga0209391_10001979_pt1 | contig 10712 bp, 8 predicted proteins | sample PPLLak3March2015_FD_187246 | JGI IMG/M metagenome (GOLD analysis project Ga0209391, IMG submission 187246) | Freshwater sediment microbial communities from Prairie Pothole Lake near Jamestown, North Dakota, USA - PPLs Lake P7 Core (1) Depth... | ecosystem: Environmental > Aquatic > Freshwater >... | reverse complement strand
TCGAGCGACGAGAAGGACCGGCTGCGCGCGATCGAGCGCGTCCTCGGCCGCAAGATCAACGTGCTGCCGCTCGACCGGTCCGGAATCCGCATTCCGGCCGAGCGCCCAGCGCCGGCAGCCACCCACGCTCCGCGGGCAGCGCGGCCGCAGCACGCGCAGCCGCGCGGCCACGGGCAGGCGCAGGGCGGTCACGGACGGCGCGGCGGTCGCGGTCGGGGTCGCTGACTCCCGAGTCGCCATGCAGGTCACGTCGTTCCGGTTCGACCCCACGCTCGCCGGTGACTTCGCGGAATTCGGTCGCACGCTGTACCTGGACGACCCCCGGCGCATTCAACCGTTTCGACGGACGATTGCCCGCCAGCTCTCTGCCGATTACCCGTTCTACCAGCAGCCGGGCAACGAGCACCGCCACTTCCTCGCTTACAAAGGCCGGGAAGTGGTGGGTCGCGCCTCGGCCATGGTCAACGCGGCGCTCCGCGATGCCGGCGGCGATGCCATCGGGCTGATCGGCTTTTTCGAGTGCATCGAAGACCCGGACGTCGCCACGGTGCTGCTGGATGCGGCTTGCGAGTGGCTGCGCCGCGAGCAAGGGCTGCAGCGCGTCTGGGGCCCGATGAACTTCGACATCTGGCACAGCTACCGCTTCATGACCCAGGGGTTCGACGAGGAACCCTTCTTCGGTGAGCCCGCCAACAAGCCGTGGTATCCGGGGTACTTCGAACGCTACGGTTTCACGCGGCGCCAGACGTGGAACTCGCTCGAGGTGCGCGGGCGGTCAGAGCTCGAGTCGCTGGTCGCCGATGGCAAGGCGCCGCACGCGGCGGCGCTCGAGCGTGGTTACCGCTTCACGTCGGCCGAAGACTGGGATCGCCGCGGAGCCCTGCCGTTCCTGCACGACCTCGTCTCACAGTCGTTCCAGGGTTTCGTCGGCTATACGCCCATCGGGTTCGATGACTTCGCCCGGCTGTATGGCCGCCAGTGGACGATCCTGGCCAGGCCGATGTCTTTCTTCCTGTTCGACGCGACGGATCGGCCGGTGGCCTTTGCCGCCACCTTCTACGAGCTGTCGGCGGCGATTCGCGCGATGCACGGGCGCGAGAACCCGGTGAGCAAGGCGCGGTTTCTGATCGGCCGCCGCAGCGTGCAGCGCCTGAACCTCTTTGCGGCCGGCGGCATCCCGGAGGAGCAGGGACGAGGGGCGGGCCTCGGCAGGGCCTGTCTCTACCACGTGGTTGACCAGGCACTGCAGCACGAATTCGAGGACGTGATCTTTGCGCTGATGGCGACCAACAGCCGCGTGCAGGGACTGTTCCGCCGCGCGACCCACCCGGCGCAGCGCGAGTACGCGCTGTACGAGTTGTGTTACTGATAGTTGCGGCTGACAGCCAGGTTGAACGCGACGTCGGGTGATGCGCCTGTCTGCAGGTCCTCACTCACGCTGAAATCGTAGCGCCAGCCGCCGGCAGTGCGCCACGAGCCGCCGACGGTCAGCACGATCGCATCGCCGTCGAACTCCGTGTCGGTGCCGTCGAAGATCTTCGAGTTCGCCTCGACCTGCGCGGTGACGTCGAGGCCACGCCAGGCGTTCCAGGTCAGGCCGCCCATCAATGTCCACGCGAAGCTCTCCTGCACGTCGGGCAACAGGTCCCCCTCGCCCAGCCACGCCACGGTCGCCTGGCCGAAGAGCTGCCACTGATCGTTCAACCTGGTCAGGGCTGCCAGTGTCGCCGCGACGTCCGCGGCGCCGCTGCCGGTCAGGTCGTCGACGTTGCCTGCAGGCGCCTTAACCGTCAGCCACGTTGCGAGCGCACTCTGGTCCGTAGCGGACAGCTGGTAGCCCAGCGCGATCGGGATGTCACCGATGCCCGACGTCGAGTTATCGATGCGCAGGACCGTCGCGTCGCCCTGCTTGTACTCGATCAGCAGCTGGTCCTCGGGCAGGCGACGTCGTGAGCCGCCCGGCAGACCGAGCACGCTGTGCCAGTCTTCGACCACGCTGTCGAGCGATCCTCCGCTGACTCGCCGCCAGGGCAGTTCGACGTGAACTGCGTATCGTTCGTTGATCGCGTGATCGAAGTGCAGCCGCAATTCGAACACCTCGGCATCCAGCGTATAGGTGGCGTCGCCCGTTGAATCCACCTTGGCCGCGTTGCTCCAGTTCATCGCGGCCGCGAACCGGCCGCCGCCGGCTGCCGGCAAGCGCGCGGGCAACGGTGACGGCAGCCCGTACAGGGCGAGCAGGGGACTCTGGTTGCGGGTCAGGAACGGCTCGGCCCGGGCGGCCGGCACCATGGCTCCGGCGACGATCAGGGCTGTCGCGAGCGGCGCCACGCCTCGCGCGACAGCGGGCTGCCGCAGTGCCGGCTCAGCGCCCGAAGGCAGGATCATCGAAGTACTTGCCGTAGGCGTCCAACGCTCCGTGCACCAGTGCCGCGCCGTCATGCCGCTTGCGCTGCGCATCCTGGCCGCGCATCAGGCTCACACCCTGCAGCAGGTCTGCGATCACGAAATGCAGATTGGCGTCCGCCGCCGGCGGCAACTTGCAGTTCGCGACGATCGAATTCACCTGTGTCTCGATGCGGCCAGCCAGCGCCTCGTACTGCGCGTCCGTCTGCTGGCCGGCATGAATGGCAGGATGATCCGCTTCGAACGCCGCGTGGATCGTCGCCATCCCCGCGCGCAACGGCGCATCCGTTGGCCACTTGCGTTCACCGTCGAGCTGCAGCTGTTCGACCGCCGCCGCCGCGGAGTCGTGCTGATGGGCGTGATCGTTCTGCGCCCGGACCGTGGTCGCGCTCGCCAGGCCGAACACTCCCGCAGCGATCGCGCAAAGCGCTGACTTCGAAATGCTTCCGATAGCCATGGTGAACACATCTCCTGTTCGCCGAGGGGACCCAAGCGGCGCGCGCACGGTAACCTTGTGGCCACCGGCCTGGTCGACTGGGGATACCGATGACGCGACGATACACGGTGGTTGACGTCTTCTCCGCCGAAGCCATGCGCGGAAACCCGGTGGCGGTCGTGCTCGACGCCGCCGGCCTCGACACGCAGTCCATGCAGCATATCGCGCGCTGGCTCAATCTGTCAGAGACCACCTTCGTGCTGCCGCCAGGCGCGGCTGGCGCGGACTATCGCCTGAGGATCTTCACCCCTGCCACCGAGTTGCCGTTTGCGGGGCACCCGACGCTGGGAAGCGCCCATGCCGTCGTCGCCGCGGGGCTGGCCTCGCCGCGCAGCGGCACGCTGGTCCAGGAGTGCGGGTCCGGACTGATTACCCTCGAACTGGATACGGACGACGGCGGTGACCGCTACAGGCTACGTTTGCCGCCGGCCCGATTCGCTGCCGTGTCGAGCGACGCAACGGCCGAGTTGCAGGGCGCCATCGGCGCGCCGATCGACGTTACGGCAGCGCCCGCACTGATCGACGTGGGGCCGACGTGGCTGGTCGCGCGACTGGATACGGCAGAGCGGTTGCTGGCCCTGAAGCCAAATATGCACCGCCTGGCTGCGCTGGAAGTCAGCCTCGGCGCCACCGGTACGACGTTGTTCGCCGCGTCTGCCGGCGACGCGACCGCCATCGAGGTGCGGTCGTTCGCGCCATCCATCGGCGTCAATGAGGATCCGGTGTGCGGCAGCGGCAATGGCAGCGTCGCAGCATTCCGCAGGGAGCGGGGGTTGTTGCCCGCCGGGCGGGTCGATTACCTGGCTTGCCAGGGAAGATGTGTCGGCCGGGATGGTCGAGTCAGCGTGACGATCGAGCCTGTGGGCACGATCTGGATCGGCGGGGCGTGCGTCACGACGGCGGAGGGTGTCCTGCGCCTGTGAGCGACGGCCGGTTGCCCGGCAGGGCAGGCCACGGCGGCGGGCCGGTAAACGCGCCGGCAGCCAGTCGTGTCCCGACGCGCGCCGCTGCATCAGGGGCTCAGTTGCCAAACATCCGGACCAGCAGTTCTTTTACGGCATCCATCGCCGCGGGCAGGTTGCTGCCCGTCCTGTAGGCGAACCAGAAGATCGCGCTGAGGTAGAGCGTCGAGATCACCGTGAAGACGTAACCCAGGACGATGAGCGCTCCATCGCGCTCGGCCATCCCGAGGCACAGCAGGATGACGGCGATGGCGGGCAGCGTATTGGCGAAAGGCACGAGCGGCAGCGGCGCCATCAACAGCACGACGGCGACGACCAGCACGATTCCGTTCAGCCCGTTGGCCGCGGGCGTTGCCGTCAAGCCGAGCAGTCTCGGGCGAACCAGGTGCTCGAACCGTGCCGCGCCGTGGGCCGCGCGCTCCAGCACGTGCTGAACCGTCACGCTCGGCAATGCATGTTCCAGCATGCGGTCGGGAAGCCAGGGAACCCGATTCATGACCACCGCCGCGCCGATCAGCAGCATGGGCAGGCCGAGGGCAGTGCTCATGAAGGGGAGTGTGACCGGCAGCAGGAACGGCATGGCCAGGATGGCGCAGAACACAAGCAATCCTTGCTCGCCGACGAGGCTGAGCAACTCACGCAGCGTCACGCGGTGCCCGGAGACGGCCGCGCGGGTCGCCTCGAGCGCTTCGGACAGCCGGACTTCGGGATTGCGGAACTGGACAGCGGTCATGTACGTCCGGACGTTGCGGGAACCCCGCGGTTGCAGTCAACTGTTTGCCGCCTGTGGGACCCGGCAAGTTGAAGCAAGTCTGAATTCCAGCCGGAAGCGGCTGATAGATCGCCGTGCCCCGATCAGCGTCGCGGCCAGGATCTGGCCAATCGCGCCCGGAATCGCGATGCCGCGGACCGAAAGTTTTTCCAACCGTGTGGCTCGCCTACGGCACGCACCGGTGCGCCGTGCATCCGGCAAGAACCACGGCGTCGCCTGGCAGCGGCGCCGCGCCTGCCGGGGGCGGACTAGCCGTCGCTGCGCGACTGCTGTTCGCGGACCACCATCGCGACGAGGGTCACGATCGTCAGCGGCAGCACGAAGCTCAGCATTACCGTGGAGAATTCCTCGAGCGCGTCGTGCTGCTGGGCGCCCAGGATCAGGTACGCGACGTAGACCGCGTAATAGCCGAGGAACAGGATCCCGCGGCGCCGACCGATGCGGCGGCCAAGCAGGAACACCGGCAGGCACGCGACCGCCACTGCAATCATCACCCAGACGTCGAAGTTCATTACAGCGGGCGCGATGTCGAGGCCGCTGGGGCTCACCAGTCCAGACAGCCCGAGGCAGCCGAGGATGTTGAAGGTGTTGCTGCCGATCACGTTGCCCACCGCGATGTCGCGCTCGCCTCGGATCGCCGCCATGACCGACGTCGCCACCTCCGGCATCGACGTGCCGGCCGCGATGATCGTGAGGCCGATCACGAGATCGCTCACGCCGAACGCGCGCGCGAACGCGACCGCCGCGTCCACCAGCCAGCTTGAGCCGAGCACGAGGAGCACGAGGCCCACAACGATCAGGATCACCTGCACGGCCCAGTGGCCGTCCCACTCGCCCTTGCGCGGCACGCCGGCCGCGTACTCGTCGCGGATCTCCTTGGTCTCCGCGCGAGACTGACGCACGAGGAAGACGAGGTAGGCGACCAGCAGCACGAGGAGCAGCGCGGACTCCATGCGGCTCAGCTGGCCGCCGATGATCATTACCGCGAGGATCAGCGAGGCGCCGATCATGATAGGCACCTCCTGGCGGATGATCTGCGAGTGCACGACGAGCGGCGTAATCAAGGCGCTGATGCCCAGGATGAACAGCACGTTGAAGATGTTGCTGCCCACGACGTTGCCGACTGCGATGTCGGTGCTGCCGTTCAGCACGGCGCCCACGGACACCGCCACCTCCGGCGAACTGGTGCCCATCGCGACGATCGTGAGGCCCACCACCAGAGGCGAAATGCCGAGCGACAGCGCGATCTTAGAGGCGCCGCGCACGAGCGACTCGGCCCCCAGCACCAAAGCGCCGAGGCCGAGGATGAAGAAGATGGCGTGGGTGAGCATGGCGTCAGAACACCGTGACGGTCTGTGGAGCGACCGAGTGTAATTGATCGCCGTCGCCTGGCTCGAATATCGTGGGCGCCGCCCTTCGAGCAGGCGCTTCCCACGATCGGCTGGACCTTGCAACGTCAGCCACATCGACTTCCCGTTCCCTCTGGACGGGAAGGGCGACACCGATGATGTACAGTGACTGGGGCTACCAACGGACGGTTCTACGGCGACGCGATGAAGACCGACTGGATCGGCGAGTTGCTGCGACGCAACGTCCACCGCGTCCTGGTTGCGTACCTGGCGGGGTCGTGGCTGCTGGCGCAGGTTGTGGAATTCCTGGCGGACGCATTCGCGTGGCCCGCATGGACATTGCGCGCATTGGTCATCGTGTTGCTGCTCGGCCTGCCGGCGGTGGCGGCGGCTGCATGGTTTTTCGAACTGACCGCTGGCGGCCTCGTGCGCGAAACGCCCCGGCCGCTGGGTGCCACATTGCGGCTGAGGCCGCGTCGACGCTTCGACCTCGCCGTGCTGGCGCTCGCCGTCCTCGCGCTCGGTTACTTCGTCGCCACGTACGACTGGCGGGGCCGCGGCGATGCGCCTTCCGCGGATGCTCCCGCGGCGACGCTGGCCGTGCTGCCTTTCAAGCCCGTCGTCGCCGCCGATCGCGACGAGGCCCTCGAGTTCGGCATGGCCGACACCCTGATCATGCGGCTCAGCGGAATCGCCGACATCGCCGTGCGTCCGCTAAGTTCGGTGCGTCGCTACTCAGCGCTCGATACCGATGCCGTGGCTGCAGGCCGCGAACTCGGCGTGCAATCCGTGCTGGACGGCAGCGTTCAACGGAGCGGTGAGCGCCTGCGCGTGACCGCGCGCCTGCTGAGCGTGACCGACGGGCGGCAACTGTGGTCCGGACGGTTCGACGAGCAGTACACCGACATCTTTGCGGTGCAGGATTCCATCGCCGATCGCGTCACTGCCGCACTGGCGCTCAAGCTGTCGGCTGCCGAGCAGCGGCGTCTGCAGCGCCGGCCGACCGGCGATACCGTCGCCTACGACCTTTTCCTGAACGGCCGCTATCACTGGAATCGTCGCTGGTCGTCGGGGAGCCTGCAGAAGGCGATCGAGTACTACGAACAAGCCATCGCGCGCGACCCCGAGTTCGCGCTCGCCTATTCGGGGCTAGCCGATGCACAGGCGCTACAAGGCGTCTTCGCCTTGCTGCCGCCGCGCGAGACTTACCCGGTCGCGCTCGAGAATGCGCAACGTGCGCTCCAGCTCGATCCGGATCTCGCCGAAGCGCACGCCACCCGCGGGCACATCCGCCTCAACTTCGCACACGACTGGCAAGGCGCGCTTGAGGATTTCGACGAGGCGATTCGCCACGATCCGCGTTACGGGATGGCGCGGGTCTGGCGCGGATTGTGGCTGATGACCGTCGGGCGCAGCGAGGAAGGCCTCGCCGAGTTCGCTACCGGCGTGGAACTGGAGCCCGACACGACGCCTCCGGTGGTGATGCACGCGCGCGGGCTCTACTGGGCACGCCGCTACAGCGAGGCCGCGATCGAGATCGAGCGCGTGCTCGAGGTTGAGCCGGAGAATGCGCTGGCGCGCGCCTTGCTGTCCGCGGTCTACGGGCAGCTGGGGCGCAACGACGAAGCGCTGTTGATGGCGGCCGGGACGGCTGCCCAGACGCCCGGTGGTCATTCGCTGATGGGTGTGGCTCTTGCGCGCGCAGGTCGTGCCGCGGAAGCCCGGGCCGAGGCTGAACGCCTGGCGGAGCTCGCAAAGCATCGCTACGTACCAGCCTACGACGTGGCGTCGATCCATGCGGCGCTGGGCGACGTTGATCGCGCCTTCCTGTGGCTCGACCATGCGCTGCTCGAGCCCTCGGCCCTCCTGCCGACGATACGAGTGGACCCGGTCATGGATGGATTACGCAGCGACCCGCGCTACCTCGACATCGAGAACCGGTTGCATATGCCGCCGCGCTGAGCCCGGCTCGGATCCAGCGGGCCCACCGCATTTCGTGCCGCCGAACGCGCGCACCTTCGGCGACTTACCCTGGCCGCGCGGGAACACGGCGTTCAATGCCGCGGCCGGTGACCTCGGCAGCACAATCACCGCCGCGCTCGCCGGCTCACTCGCGCGCGGGAAACGGCTTCATCGGTACGTAGCCCGAGCGCTCCAGTCGCTGCCGGTGCGGCTCGGCTTCGGACGCGTGCCCCAGATACTGAAGGACGCGGACGAGAGGGTCCAGCCGCGCGAACGGCACTTCGCTCCCGGCGTTGTCCTCGAGCAGCCGACGGGCCTCGGTCCAGTCAGCGGTCGCGGCGACGGCGGCGCCCTCGCGTGCCGCGACCTCGCCCCGAAGCAGCAATGCCTCCGCGAGGCGCTGGCGCAGCTCCTCGGTCGGCGCGTCCTGCATGGCCGGCGCGAGGAACGCCAGCGCCACTTCGATGTGACCGCGGGCCGTTGCCAGGTCCTCGCGCTCGAGCGCCAGCCTCGCCTCGAGCAGCAGCCCGCGCGCGTGTCCGAGGATCGCGCGCTCGGACCTGGGTTCCGCAGCCCGGGCCGCCGCAAAAATCGCCGACGCATCGGCTGCAATGGCCGCCGCGGTGGCGGGCTGGCGAGCGGCCGTGAACATCGCCTGCAAGTAGCGCGACTGGGCGCGGTTGATCCGCCACTGGTTGTTCGAGGTGTCCTGGGCCGACAGTGCTGCCGCGATACTCGCCGCCTCCTGGACTTCCGCCTCAGCCGCCTCGACGTGCCCAACCTGCACGCGGGCGTCCACCAGCAGCAGCAGCGCGTCGTGCAGGTAGTCCTTCCAGCGGGCGTCGAGCGGATCCTCGCGGACGATCCGTCGCATCTCCTCCGCGTGTTCCAGGAAACGGGCCTCGGCCTCGCGCAGCCGGCCCTGTCGCAGTGCCAGGCTGCCGAGCCACGAGGTCACGTCGGACATCTCCTGGCGCAGCTGGTACTCCGTGGGCCGCTCGCGCACCCAGCGGCGGTACAGCTCGAGCAGCTCCAGCATCTGTGACTCGGCAGCCTCGAACCGCCCGCGTTTCTCGTCCAGTACGGCGAGGTTCTGCAGCGCGTACCCGACTTCCTGCTGCCATGCGAAATTGCCGGGTTCCATTACCGCGAGCCGTTGCGCCCGATCGTAGTAGTGACGCCACCACGTGCCGGTGTCCTCGAAGCGACCTTGCTCGAAGGCGACCATTCCAACCCAGAAATCGGCCTGCGCGAGGTCGAACAGTCGCTGCCCGTTGGCAGGGTCGCGCTCGAGCAGCAGGGAGCTGCGGGCGTGCGCGTCGCGGAAGGCCTCGAGCGCAGCGTCATGGTTGCCCTCGTTGAGGCGCACCTCCCCGATGCCGGTGAGCGCCCGCGCCTGCTCCTCGAGCGCGCGGTCGGTGAGGTCGCGCGGGTCGAGCGTCGCGAAGTAGCCGATCGCCTTGTCGTCCACGGCGCGCATCAGGTCGAGGCGTCCCACGGTGCCGAGCTTCTTGCGCAGGTCGCCCAGCATGAAGCCCAGGATGTCCTCGGCCTGCGCCTGGCGCCGCTCGGCGTCGTTGCGCGCCACCCAGGCCGCGGCGGCGAGGCCGAGCGCGACGGCGGTCACTGCGAGCGAGGCCGCGGCGATCGCCGCGAGCCGGCGCTGGCGCCGTTGCGCCTCCCGCTGCGCGAGGTCGTCGTAGCCGACGCCGAGCAGCCCCGCGACGAGGCGCAGGAACGCGCGGTCGCGGCCTTCGCCGACGACGCGCGCATCGGCCGCCAGCGGCTCGCGCGGCGGGCCGCCCTCTACTTCGGGCGCGAGCAGCGCGGGCGGGAAACAGGTTTGGTTGGGATCGCGACTCGTCGGATCGCCGTCGACGACGAAGCAGAAGATGCGGCCGCCGCGGCCCGAGGCGCGGAACGCGTCGGCCTCGGTGTTCACCCAGCGCGAGCGCGCGGCCGCCGGCGAACACACCACTACGAGCGCAGCCGAGTTGGCGAGCGCGGCGGTGATTGTGCTGCCGAGGTCACCGGCCGCGGGCAGTTCGTCGCGGTCGCGGAACACGGGCCCGAGGCGCGCCGGCACCGGGCCGTGGCGCCCGGCCGTGCCGATGAGGCGCTTCGGGACCCGGTAGCCTTCGAGCCGCTGCAGCAGCCAGCGTGCGTGCTGCTCGTCCGCGTGGCTGTAGCTCAAGAACGCACCGTAGCGCATCCGTTTCCCCGAATGCCGCGCACGTCGCGCGACCTGCTCATTCTGGCAGGCGGCAGCAGGCGGGCAAGGCTCCTGTCGGACGTGCACGCCAGTCGGGATGGGCGCAGGATGAGAGCTGGCCGCGGCGCGGCACCGCTCTGAGGAAATGGGGCACCTCGAGTCGAGTTCAGACAGTTGCGCAGTCTGCTCCGCAGACAACCTTTGATCACGGTACCGGCAGCAGAGGAGCGCCGCGTGGCAACGTTTGGGGACGTTGTATCGCGATTGACCGCCTCGTAGACGCACCAGATTGCGGCGGCCGTCTTGCCCGTCTGACCTTGCCGCACGGCCCTGACCATTACTCTATCGACTGACTGGCACCCCCGATTTGATGCCCGGTGGGTCCCCGCATAGAATCAGCAGCCGGCGCGGGTGTAGTTCAATGGTAGAACTGTAGCTTCCCAAGCTACTAACGTGGGTTCGATTCCCATCACCCGCTCCAATTCCTCGCCAGGCTGAGGCCACATCAGCCAAGTCCAGCCCGAGTAACTTCAGAAGGTCGCGCGGCGGTCGG
>Ga0209391_10001977_pt1 | contig 10717 bp, 10 predicted proteins | sample PPLLak3March2015_FD_187246 | JGI IMG/M metagenome (GOLD analysis project Ga0209391, IMG submission 187246) | Freshwater sediment microbial communities from Prairie Pothole Lake near Jamestown, North Dakota, USA - PPLs Lake P7 Core (1) Depth... | ecosystem: Environmental > Aquatic > Freshwater >... | reverse complement strand
AACGCGGTGATCGCGTCGGCCGAGCGCGCCGAGTACTGCGTCGCCAAGGCCGGCCTGTCGATGCTGACCCGGGTGCTCGCGATCCGCTTGGCACCAGCGGGCATCGCCTCCTACGAGGTCCGTCCGGGGATCATCCACACCGAGATGACTCGCGTCGCTGCAGCGAAGTACGACCGCCTGATCGCCGAGGGCCTCACGCCGATCCCGCGCTGGGGCGAGCCCGAGGACGTCGGCCGCGTCGTGGCGACGCTCGCCTGCGGCGACCTGCCGTTCGTCACCGGCGACGCCGTGAACGTCGACGGCGGCCTGCACATCCACCACTTCTGACCGTGGGCGCGGCCGGTTCCGCCGTCAGTCGGCGAGGATCTGCCGCGCGATGATCATGCGCTGGATCTGGTTCGTGCCTTCGTAGATCTGCGTGATCTTGGCGTCACGGTACAGCCGCTCGACGACCACGCCGCGGATGTAGCCGCTGCCGCCGTGGATCTGCACCGCGTTCTGCGTGTGCAGCACGGCGGCGTCGCTCGCGAAGCACTTGGCGTACGACGATTCCAGCGTCGCGCGCTCGCCGCGGTCGAGCTTCGCGGCCGCGGCCTCGACCAGCAGCCGTGCGGCTGCAGTGTCCTTCGCCATGTCGGCGATCATCCACTGGATCGCCTGGAAATCGGCGATCGGCTTGCCGAACTGCCGGCGGGTCTTCGCGTAGTCGACGCTCGCCTCGAGCGCCTCCTGCAAAATGCCCACGGCGAGCGCGGCGATGCCGACGCGTCCCTTCTCGAGCACGCTCATCATCGCGTGAAAGCCACGTCCCGGCGGACCGAGCAGCGCGTCGGCAGGCAGGCGCACGTCGTCGAAGAACAGCGCGCCGACCTGCGACGCGCGCTGCCCCATCTTGTGCTCCTTCTTGCCGCGCGAGCAGCCGGGAGCGTCGAGGTCGACGATGAAGATGCTCATGCCGCGGTGGCCGGCCTGCGGGTCGGTGCGCGCGAGTACCAGCGCGAAGTCGGCGATGGGCGCGTTGTGGATCCACAGCTTCTGGCCGGTCAGCCGCCAGCCGTCGCCGTCGGGCAACGCGGTAGTCTTGAGACTCGCGAGATCGGAGCCGGCCTCGGCCTCGGTGAGCGCGTACGCGCAGCGCTTCTCGAAGGCGACGAGCGGCGGCACGTAGCGCGCGATCTGCTCCGGCGTGCCGTAGGTCGACAACAGCGTGCCGACGAGCTCGATCAGTCCGCACTGGTCGGCGACCGACGCGTAGCCGCGCGAGAGCTCCTCCATCACCGCCGCGTAGGTACGCACGTCGGCGCCGAGGCCGCCGTGCGCCTCCGCCACCGTGATCCCGAACAATCCCAGCGACGCGCACTCGCGGTAGAGGTCGAGCGGAAACGTCTCGCTTTCGTCGAGCGACTCGGCCCGCGGCCGAACGCGCTCCTCGGCGAAGCGTCGCGTGGTCTCGCGCACGGACGCGACGCGCTCGTCGTCCGCCGTGATCTGGGGGATGGGCATGTCGTCGTTCCTATCAGCGCGCGCGGGGCCCGTCGCCCGTCCCGACCGGGCGGGCAGGGTCCGCGCACCATTCGCTCCAGGAGCCGGGATAGAGCCGCGTGCCGGGCAGGCCGGCGATCTCCATGGCCAGCACGTTGTGGCATCCGGTCACGCCGCTGCCGCAGTAGTGCACCACCCGGTCGAGCGGTGTCGTGCCGAGCAGTGCGGCGAACTCGCGGCGCAGCGCGTCGGCAGGCTTGAAGGTCGCGTCCGGGTTCACATTGTCACCATAGGGACGATTGCGCGCGCCGGGGATGTGCCCGGCGACGGGATCGAGCGGCTCGACGTCGCCGCGATAGCGCTCCGGCACCCGCGCGTCGACCAGCGTCAGTGCGCCAGCGGCGATCGCCCTCTCGATCTCGGCCGCGGACGCCGTGGGCCGCGTGCGTGCGGGCGCGAACACCGCGTGCGACGGCAGCGGCCGTACCGTGCTCACCGGCCGGCTTTCGCGCGTCCAGCGCTCGAAGCCGCCGTCCAGCACCGCGACGGCGTCGTGGCCGAGCCAGCGCAACATCCACCACAGCCGCGACGCGAACATGCCGCTACCCTGGTCGTAGGCAACGACCTGCGTGCCCGGCGCGATGCCGAGACGCCCGAACAGCGCCGCGGCGTCCTCCGGGGAAGGCAGCGGGTGGCGGCCGTTGCGGCCGGTCTTCTGCGCCGAGAGGTCGCGGTCCATGTGCGCGAAGCGCGCGCCGGGGAGATGCCCGGCCTCGTACTGGTCTTCGCCCCAGCGCTCCGGCCGGGCGAGGTCGTGACGCACGTCGACGACGACGTACGCGGGATCGGTGAGGCGTTCGGCGAGTTGTGCGGGGTTGATGAGCGTGGTGAACATCCGGGATCCTCAGTCATTGCGCACCTGCGGCGCCGGATCGGCGCGCGTCTGCGGCTGCAGGCGCACGGCGATGATACCGGCCGTGACGATCAGCGCGATGCCGAGCCAGGCGATCCACGGCAACGCGTCGGCGAAGAGCGCGATGCCGAGCACCGACGAGAACACGATGCCGCTGTAGGAGAGCGCCGCGGTCACGATCGCCGGCCCCTTGCCGTAGGCGCGCGTCATCGCGAGCTGGCCGAGCGTGCCGAACACGCCGACGCCGGCAAGGATCGGGGCGGTGTCGAGCGTGACCGCGTGCCAGCGGTGCGGCAGCATCCAGACCAGCGCACCCGCGGCGCAGATGGTCGCGAAGTAGAACACGACGCGTACCTCCGGCTCCTGCGCACGCACCAGCTGGCGCACGTTCCAGTAGGCAACGGCCGACAGCGCGCCGGAGGCCAGCCCCACTGCCGCCGGGAACACCTGTTCCGGCGTGATCGTCGGCCGCAGCAGCAGCACCGCGCCGACGAAGCCGAGCGCCACTGCGAGCCAGAGGCCGCGGCGCAGGCGCTCGCGCGCGAGCCAGGTGAACAGCAGCGCGACGAACAGGGGCGAGGTGTAGTTGAGCGTCATTGCCGTGGCGACCGGCAGCAGCGTCAACGAATAGAAGAACATGAACAGCGAGATGAAGCCCGCGACGCCACGGTGGACGTGCATGCCGAGGCGCGCCGTGCGGACGGACAGCCCGGCCCGCGCGAGGAGCAGGGCTGTAACGGTCATGCTGACGACCGAGCGCCAGAACACCATCTCCGCGGTGTCGAAGTGCGGGGCGCCGAGCTTCACGCAAACGCCCATCAGCGCGAAGCACAGCCCGGCGGCGAGCATCCAGAGGGATTGCATGGCAGGCGGCGGTCGCGATCAAGCCACAGGACAGGCGAAAGCATAGCGCTGCGCCGCCGTCACCGCCGTGCGTCGTGCACTGCACGATCGTCACTCGACACGCCCCTTGCACGAGAGCGCGAAGAGGACGGCGGACGGCGCGGGCCGCCGCCGCCGCGTCAATGCGAGTCAGCGCGCCGCTGACCGCGGTCCTGGTGTGGTGCGGGGCACGCGCAGGGCGATGCTCCGCGCGCTGCCCGGCTATTCGCCGCGGAGCAAGCGAACGCGGCGTTCGGCCAGGTCGAACGCGACGGCCAGTGTGATCCAACGACCCTGCCTGCCATTGCCGTTCTCCAGGAACTGTCGATGTGCGCGCCGGCGCCACCATGCGGTGCCCGCGCACGTCGTCTGTCAGAATTTGCCCCGCGCAATCTCACTTTGAATCCGCACCCGGCGGTAAGCCCGGGTGCGGCTGCGCGCGCCCGGTCCTCGGCATGCCGTCGACGCGTTGAGGTGCTTCACTCAGACAGGGCCCACCTTGCGCGTTGCCGACGGATCCTTCCATTCCGGCTGAGGGCGGCGCCGTTCCCAGCGCGTCTGGTAGTGCCCGGCCTGCCCGAACCAGCGGCGATCGGCGTAGTGAGCCTCCCAGTAAGGGCGCACCGAGAACTCGACGGCAGGAAAGCCGAGCCCGGGACCGCCCCGCAGGATGGTCACGTTGCCGTCATTCCGCGGGACCGAGAGATATCGCGCGTAGATCCAGCCGCGATCGCGGCCCACGGTCACGTCGCACCAGCGCCAGCTGTCCACGCAGCCGTGCACCGTGGCAGGTTTCCCGCTCAGGACCCACGTGACCGTGGGAAAGAAGCGGTCGGGACCGGCGCGCACGTTCACGGAAGACGTGGTCACCGCCTGTGCTAGCGCACCGCCCGAAACGGTCGCCGTCAGGCACGCGAGCGCCGCGAGGAAGGTGCATCGGGCGCGCGTGCGCAGCGGGGTCGTGGCATTCATGAAGGTCCTTGTCGTTGTCGTCACTCGAATGCGCCGCCGGCCGTCAGCACGCGCTCTCCATCTGCCCGGTGCATGTCGAGCATACCCCGCGCATCGATCGCCCACGTCGTCGCGGAACGCAGCGCCGCGAGGAACTCGCGCTCCTGCTGCATCACGCCGGCAGCAGTGCAGGCCTTGCGCGTCACCGCCATCGCTCCGATCGCGACGCGACTACCGTCGACCGTGTAGGTCGCCCGGAACGTGTTGCAGCCGGCGTGGCCGCGCACGTTGCCCTGCGCGAACTGCACCCACAACTTCGTCTTGCCGAGCGGGCTCACGACGGCCTGGCGCCCGTTGTTGAAGCCCGTGACCGTCCACTTCCCGCTGTCCAGCGCAGGGTCGCGGGCTTCCTCGAACGCAAGGACGTGGCCGGTCGGCGCGGTGAGCGTCAGCGTCCGCTCGCGCACGTCGACGCGAAACGTCCCGGTGAGCGCCCGCGTCACCGCCGTCTCGAGCGCCATGGTCGCGGGCGGGCACGCCATCATCGTCGCGGCAAGCGAGCCGATCGCGAGGCGATCGCCGTCGAGCGTGTAGGCCCCGGTGAAGTGATTGCAGCCGCCGAAACCGTCGATGCGGCCGTCGCTGAACCGGGCCGATGCCGGCGCGCTCGCGGCGCGCAGGTCCGCCTCGATGCCCTGCGTGCCGGCGAGCCTCCAGCGGCGTCCCTCGATCCCGCCACGGGAGCCTGCCCCGGTGGCGATCCGACAGCAGCCCGAGAGAAACCTGCCGTCCGGCAACGACAGCCGCACGGTCGCCGGGTGCTTCGCATCCGACATGCCGTCGCTGCAAGCGGTTTCGGCAATGAAGGCGACGGCCTCGCCGCCGCCTGCCGGTCGACCCCGCCACATCCACTCGCGCAGCGGCGGCAGGTCCCGCGATGCGCCGTCGTGATCGAGAGGCCGCGCGTCGGGGAACGCGAGCGTGGCACGCGACGCATCGCGGAACTGCAGGCTCCACGACGGCTCGTTGCCGAAGCAGATCCAGCCCGGTGCGATCGCACAGGCGGCCCCGGCGTGGCACGCGAGCGCCAGCGCCATCCACGCTTCTTTCAATTGCCCCCCCCCCGACCGATCGGTCCGCGCGAGCCCCCTCGCGATCTGCCGGAAGCATGACAAAGGGCGCCGCGGCTGTCGAGTCCGCGACGCGCTCCGGCGGTGGCCCGGCCTGACGTCCCGGTGGTACATTCGCCGCGAACCCCGCGCACGAGGAGATCTGCCCCTTGCGAACAACGACCATCCGATGGCTCAAGCGCATCGCGCTCGTCGCGGGAGCGAGCCTCATCACGCTGCTCGCGGTCCGCGTGTGGGATACGCAGCGTGGACTGCCGTTGTCGCCGTGGCATACGCACGTCCTGCAGGACATGGAGGCGACGGCCATCGCGAGGACCGACTGGGCCGGCTATCTCCGCGCCGAACAGGCGTTGTTCGACGACCTGCGCCGCGAGGTGACCGATCGGCTGCCGGCCGCGGACCGCGTGCCGTCGAACCGCTACTTCGACGGCAGCCCGATCTATCCGGGCAGCTTCCGCAACGACTGGAACCGTTCGTACACGCTCGCTCCATCGGGCCCGGTCGTCGGCTCGGTGGTGCTGCTGCACGGGCTCACCGATTCGCCCTACAGCCTGCGCCACATCGCGCGCCGCTACGTCGAGCACGGCTATCGCGCGGTCGCGATCCGGCTGCCGGGCCACGGCACGCTGCCGAGCGGGCTCTCGCGCGTCACCCACGAGGACTGGAACGAGGCCACGCGGCTGGCGGTGCGCGAAGCGCAGCGCGGCCTGCCCCCCGGCGCGCCGATGCATCTCGTCGGCTTCTCGAACGGCGGCGCGCTGGCGATGAACTACGTGCTCGACGCGATGGCGGAGCCCACGCTGCCGCGCCCGGCGCGCGTCGTCCTGATCTCGCCCATGATCGGCGTGACGAGCCTCGCCCGCTTTGCCGGCGTGTTCGGCTGGCCGGCGGTGTTCCCGACGTTCGCGAAGGCCTCGTGGCTCGGCGTCGTTCCCGAGTTCAACCCGTTCAAGTACAACTCGTTTCCCGTCAACGGCGCGCGGCAGTCGTCGCTGGTCGCGCGCACGCTGCAGGCGCAGATCACGCGCTATGCCGAGGCGGGCAAGCTCGCCGAGTTGCCGCCGATCGTGACGTTCCAGTCGGTCGTCGACTTCACGGTCAGCACGCGGGCGATCGTCGACGCCCTCTACGTCCAGCTGCCCGCCAACGGCAGCGAGCTCGTGCTGTTCGACATCAACCGGTCTGCGAGCCTTGGCCCGCTCCTGCGCGCGGGTCCGCAGACCGTGCTCGCACGGCTGCTGCCGGCGGCGCCGCGCACCTTCCGCACGGCCGTCGTCACCAACGAGGCGCCAGGCCAGAGCCGCATGGTGGAGACCACCACCGAAGCCGGTTCGACGGACGAGCGTCGCCGTCCGATCGACGCGACCTACCCGAGCGACGTGTTCTCGCTGTCGCACCTCGCGCTGCCGTTCCCGATGAGCGATCCGCTGTACGGCATGACGCCCGACGACAGCGACGACTTCGGCGTCAACCTGGGCGCGATCGCCGCGCGCGGCGAGCGCGGCACGCTCATCGTCTCGATCGATTCGCTCGTGCGGACCTCGTCGAACCCGTTCTTCGACTACATGATCGGGCGCATCGACGAAGGCATCGCGCGACCGGCCACGCCGGCCGTGCCGGTCGGCGGTCCCGCCACGTTGCGCTAGGGCGACGGCGCGCCCGGCAGGGGACGCGCGAATCCGCTGCGGGAAGTCGTCGGCGTTGCCGGCTAGGCGGGGACGCGCGCCGCGTGGAGGCTGCCCCGCAAGGCGTTGGCGATCGCCAGTCCGCCCGCCGCTGCCGCGAGGTGTTTCAGCACGTGTCCCGCGAACAGCTCGCGGGTCGCATTCCAGACCAGGATGTCGCCGGCCTCCGCGACCTTGGCGACCGCATACCATGCGATCAGCGTCCACCAGGGAAAGGGATCGTGGCCGCGCTTCGTCAGGCTGAGCAGCAGCAGCAGCGCGGCCATGCCGCCGAACTGGATGACGGCGTACAGCGCGAGGTCGCCGGTGGCCTGCCAGTGGAGGACACTCGCCGGACCGACGACCAGCATCAGCAGCAGCACGGCCCAGCCGGCGCGAAGACTGACGCGTTCGGCCGTGATCGCGCCGAAGATGCCCGCGAAGAGGACCGTCATCGGCAGCCGGTCGGCGACGAGCGTCTCGTCGGTCGGGTTCCAGTGGTAATACGCCGACCCGAACCCGGTGAGGAACAGACCCAGAAAGAAGACATTCAGGCTGAATCGAACGACCGGCGTCAGTGGCCGATGTCCTTGCTGCACCCGGAACAGTCCGAGTGCCCCCACCACTACGAAAGCCAGATTGGAGAGCACATCGGCCGCGTTGGGTATGCCGAGGAACGATCGGTCATCCGCGAACCCGTGATAGGCAGCGGGCTGGGGCACGACGGGCATCAACTGCCAGAGGCCGGCACCCGCGAGGAGCGCCAGCACGACATACCACTCCTTCCGGGTCAGCGGGCTGCGCGAGGTCATGGGGAGGCGCCTGTGAGGAGTTCGGCAAGGATGCTGTCCACCGCCGCGGCCCGGCGGCGGCGCGTACTCAGGTTGATTCCTGTCAATGCTTTCCCCTGACCAGGAACCGCTTATACTTTGCAATAGTAACGCGGCGACAGGAGCTGACGATCAGGTCGCCGGCACCCCGCAGCGTCCTGACCGCGGTGCAACCGCAGCATGGTCCGAAAGCCAATCATGAGCACATCGTTTCGTTCGCATCACCATCCCGCGTGGGTCTTGCTGGCGCTGGCGCTGCTGCTCGGCGGCTGCCAGAGCACTTCCACTTCCCTTCGATCTGCCTGGTTCGACTCCGATTTCGCCGGCCCGCCGTTGCGCAAGATCGTGGTGGTGGGAAGTATCGACAGTGTCGCCGATGGCCGGGTGTTCGAGGACGCCTTTGCCGAGCGGCTTCGCGCCAGCGGCATCGAGGGGATCGCGGGCCATACCGTCATCCCCGACGCCGCCCGCGCATCGGACGCGTCGTTTGCCGCGGCCGTCGTGAACAGCGGCGCGCAGGGCCTGCTGCTCGTCCGGCTGCTGGGCGTCGATACGAGGACGCAGGTGTCGACGACGATGGTGCCCGGCGGCATGGCCTGGGGACCCGGACCGTGGGGCGGCACGCACACCCGGAGGACGTTCCCCGTGCAGCAGGTCAGCCAGTACGATCTCGCGGCCGTCGAGACCAAGCTTTTCGACGTGCAGACCAAGCAGCTGATCTGGGCCGGCACGACGAGCACGCTCAATCCGCGCTCCGTCGCGCGCGAAACGCCCGGGTTCGCCGAGGTCATCATCGGCCAGCTGGCCGGTCGAGGCATCATCCAGGGCAAGTGACGTCGCCCGACGACGCCGACCCTTTGCGCGGGCAGTGACGCGGTTCAATCCCCGCGCGTCGTGGCGGGCGCAGCCCGCACCCGGACGCGGTCGTCCTGCCGCTGACGCTGCGGGGCGACGCGCGTTGCGCCCGCCCCGCCCGATTTTTATTGCTGCCTGCTGCCCCTGATGTTGCCGGCGACGCCGCCGGCGACGCCGCCAATGGCCGCACCGGTCCAGCCGCTGCCACCGGCTATCGCTGCGATGCCCGCGCCGGCCGCCGCGCCGATGGCCGTGCCGGTGACCGTTCCCTGCTGCTGCGGTGTCATGTTGGTACAACCGACGAAGGTCGTCGCCACCGCGATTGCCGCTACCCACAAGAGTCGCTTCATCATCATTCTCCGCTACTTGGCTTTCTGGAGGCCCGGCACGACCATCTCGAACCAGATGGTCTCGATGACCGCTCGCTGCTGCTGGCCGGGATTGTTCGCGTACCACTTGTCGAGTCCGTCCCTCACGCTGTCGAGCGTCTGACCCTGCAGGCCCTTGGCAAATCGCGGGACGAAGTTCTGCCCGTCTGGGGGCGGGTTCGTCGCGTAGTAGGCGGTCTCGACCTGGATCAGGTTGGCGATGCCGATGAGGTAGGCCTTCTTCTGGTCCATCGTCGACCGGGTCCAGTGCTCGCCGGTCACGACGGGCACTTGCGCCGCACCGATGCTGCTCCAAATCATCATCAACGCAGCGCACGACAGCAACAGCAGGGATCGAAACTGTGTTCTTGATGCCATTAGGTGCTCCATGACGATTGCATTCTCAGGCGACCCTCGTGGCGCAGAGTGCAAGGTGCTCGAATTACTGCCGCCGGCCGAGGTTCGGTGGAACCGATGATCGCAGGCGGTGCACTTGCGCATGCTACACAAAAGTCAACGATGACTCCAAAGACGCGCCCGGCGCATGCGCCGGAACCGACGGCCCACGCAAACGTTGCTGACGGCATGCAACATGCCACCGGCGCGGCGCTCATATTACGATAGCTCTGCGATCTCCGCACACGGCCCCGATCGACTCGGACACGCGGCCGCGTCCACGTTCGGATCCGCGGTCGTGCCGAGCTCAGCCGGCGAGCCCGAGCCCGTCGATGTGCGCGTGCATCTCGCGCCGGTAGAACTCGTGGAAGTGCTGCATGCCGTCTTCCATGGGTGACTGGTAGGGGCCCACCTCGCTCCTGCCCTGCATGAACAGCGCCCTGCGGCCCGCGTCCATGCGCTCGGCGATCTCGTCGTCCTCGATCGCGGTTTCCATGTAGGCGGCCTGCTCGGCCTCGACGAACTCGCGCTCGAACAGCGCGATGTCCTCGGGGTAGTAGAACTCGACGATGTTCATCGTGCGGTCCACGGCCTTCGGGACGAGCGTGCTCACCACCAGCACGTGCGGGTACCACTCGACCATGATGTTCGGGTAGTAGGTGAGCCAGACCGCACCGTGCGGAGGCGTCTCGCCGCCGTAGTACTTGAGCACCGCATCGTGCCACTTGGCATAGGTCTTCGAGCCGGGCTTGGCGAGGCGGTTGTTGATGCCGACCGTCTGCAGCGACGCCCACTCGGCGAACTGCCAGCGCAGGTCCTCGCAGGTGACGAACTGCCCGAGCCCGGGGTGGAACGGCCCGACGTGGTAGTCCTCGAGATAGACCTCGATGAAGGTCTTCCAGTTGTAGTTGCACTCGTGCAGTTCGACCTTGTCCAGCATGAAGCCCGAGAAGTCGAAGTCGCCGGTGGACAGCCCCGCCAGATCCTGCGCCACGTCGCGCGGGCCGTCGAACAGCATGCCGTTCCAGTTCCGGATCGGCGTGCGGCCGAGATTCAGGCACGGCTTGTCGGCGAAGTGCGGCGCGCCGAGGAGCTCGCCTTGCAGGTCATAGGTCCAGCGGTGGATCGGGCAGACGATGTTCCGCGCGTTGCCCTTGCCCGTCAGCATCAGCGCCTGACGGTGCCGGCAGATGTTCGACAGCAGCTCGACGCTGCGCGCGTTCCTCACCAGCGCCTGAGCGTTGTC
>Ga0209391_10001976_pt1 | contig 10717 bp, 12 predicted proteins | sample PPLLak3March2015_FD_187246 | JGI IMG/M metagenome (GOLD analysis project Ga0209391, IMG submission 187246) | Freshwater sediment microbial communities from Prairie Pothole Lake near Jamestown, North Dakota, USA - PPLs Lake P7 Core (1) Depth... | ecosystem: Environmental > Aquatic > Freshwater >... | reverse complement strand
ACTCCGACGACATGATGTCCTGGCCGGTGAGCCAGAGGCCGGGGATGCGCGTGCGTGGCCGCAGCCAGCCCTGGCTCATGCGCGTCGGGTCGTGGTCGAGCCCGTAGAGCTCGCCACGGCCGTAACCACAGAAGTGCTGCATCGAGAGCGGCGTCGACACTTCCCAGTAGTCGATCCGGCCGCGCAAGTGCGGCAGCTTCGCGTAGACGTGCTCGAGCAGCTTCTCGCCGTAGGACTGCTTCAGCGCCTCGTAGTCGTCGCCGCGCTTGCCCCACGTCGTGCCGGCCCACGGCTCGAAGATCTCGTATGGAACCGGCGCCACGATCTCGATCGTCGAGCGGCCCGGGTGGCGGCGCTCGAAGTCCGGGTCCTTCGCTGACGGGAACGAGATGTACACGACGGGGAACGGCCCCTTCGGGTTGGCGATGAAACGGTCGAGTGCACCGTCGTAGTCGTTGCCGTCGGGGTAGATCCAGAAGTTGGTCTTCGGCAGCCCGAGTTCGGCGGCAGTACCCTTCAGCCCGATGTAGACGCCGAGGTGCCCGATGCTGGGTTTCACGTTCGCCAGTCGCTGCGTGTAGCCGTGCCGCTCCGAGACTTCCCTGGGCAACAGCCGCTGGAACGTGTTGAACACGCCCGCGCTCGAGACGACGCAGCGCGACTCGATCTCGCTGCCGTCGGCCATGCGCACGCCGCGGACGCGACCGTCCTCGAGCAGGATTTCCTCGACGCTGGCGTACGTGAACACTTCGCCGCCCTTGGCGCGGATGCGCGGCAGGATCGTCTCGGCGATGCGGGAGGCACCGCCCACCGGGTAGAACCCGCCATGCAGGTAATGCCGGGCGACGAGCGCCTGGATGACGAACGACGAGCGCTTCGGCGGCAGGCCCAGGTCGCCCCACTGGCCCGTGAGTACCGCGATCAGTTCCTGGTCGTCGGTGAGCTCCGAGAGCACTTCATACGTCGTGCGCTGGAACGTCTTCGGTAACCGACGGCGCAGGAAGGGCCCGGCGACCGCGGCGGCCCACGGCGGCAGCGTGCGTTCGAGCGTGAACGTACGCATGCCGCTCGAGACTTCCTTGAGCAGTTCGAGGTAGCGGTCGATCGCGGCCGCCTCGCGCGGGAAATGCGCCACGAGGTTGTCGCGGAACTCCTCGCGCCCGGCCACGGCGTCGTAGACGCGGTCGCCGATGAAAAAGCGGTCGTAGTGGGAATCCATCGGCTCCCAGGCGAGGTTGCCGCTGGAGAGCCAGTCGAACATCCGGCGCGTCGTCGTCCGCGTGCCCAGGTCACCCAGGTAGTGGACTCCCACGTCCCAGTCGTAGCCCGCGCGGTCGTAGCTGTGCGTGTTGCCGCCCGCCGTGTAGTGCTGCTCGAGGACGGCGACCTTCTGCCCCAGTTCGGAAAGCAGCGCCGCGGTCGTCAGGCCACCGATGCCGGAGCCGATGACCAGGGCGTCGTAGGGGCCTTTCAGCCGCGTCGGGCGATACCGATAGCCGATCCGCAGGGTGCTGGGGGTCAGGTTGCGCATCGGTAAAGCTTAACCGAAACGCGCATCTGCCCCCTCTCCCGCGCCAGCGGGAGAGGGCTGGGGTGAGGGCTCTCTAGTTGAAAACCGGATTCGCCTCGATCACCGGCAGAGCATGCGTCCAGCTGTACGAGTCGGCGGGCGACGGCGTGGGGATACGTACCCAGAAGATGTAGTTCGAGTGCAGCCGGTCGCGTGCGTAACGGAACATTTCGGACATGGTCCAGTACTTGGTCGAGTACCCGGCCGTCTCGTGCAGCGCGCGATAGCAGATGTCCTCGATCTGGATGCCCATGTGCATCTTGCCCTGGAACTTGTCGAAGAACGGGTAGGACATCTCGACCAGCTGCTTGCGATCGGGCAGCACGTCGGGGCCCGCCATGACGAGACCCTTCGGCCCCAGCGCGCCGGCGATGGTGCCGATGTAGCTCTGGTTGCGGGGGAAGAAGTTCTGGTACCAGAAGACCCGTGAGCGCGGCATCGCGGTCAGCGCGTGGCTGAACATGGCCATGTAGGCGTCACGATATTTCTCCGGCGTGTAGCCGTACGCATTGAGAGCCGCATCGTCCAGGCTCAGGGCCGTTTCCTGGGCGGCGATGCCCTCGAAGTTCGGGTGACTGTCGAAACGCTTGCCCATCGCGGTGACGAGCGCCTTGTAGCGCGTCACGACCGTCGGGTTCCAGCGGATGGTCGTGTAGCCGTTCGCGCGATTGCGTGGCGCGAACTTGTCGAGATAGGCCGGGTTGGGACGCTCGAGCTTGAACGTCTTGTCCTCGATCATGATGATGAGCTGCATGCCGTAGGCCTGCGCCCAGTAGAGATCGGCCTGGATCTTCGAGAAATTGTAATTGCCCTGCGTCGGCTCGAGATCCCTCCAGGTGTACTTCTTGGTGATGCCGCGCATGCCGGGGCGGCGGGCATCGTCCATGTAGCGCTGGTCAGCGTTGTGGACGCGCAGGATCACCGAGTAGTGACCCGGGTTGAACTTGCGCGTGGTCTGGTATGCGTTGGCAGCCACGGGGCAGAGCGTCGTGGCGATGGCCGCGATTGCGGCCAGCTTCAGTGCTTTGATCATAATCCCAACTCCCGTCTCGATGACGGGATGGAGTCTGTCGAAATGTAAGCGGGCAGTAGCCGAAGCCTAGCCAGATCGGTTTATTTAGCGTACGTGTCCAGCAGGTAGGCGTTTATCGCATCGGACTCGAACAGGGCTTCGCCGGTGTTCGGGTCGACCAGGTACGGGACCTGCACCTTGCCGGCTCGCTGCAGGAGTTCGGTCCTGGTGCGTCCCGTCACCGGCAGGTTCGGGAACAGGGTCGCGCGCAGCCCGGGTGGTCCGAGGTCCTGCCACTGGGCCTTGCCGGTACTGCGCAGCAGGTAAGGCAGCTCGAGTTCGGAAAGCAGTTCGCGTACCCGGCGCGAATAGGGACTCGACTCGAAGCTGAACAGCTCCAGCGGTTGCTTCGGCGCCTTCGAGGGTCGGGCCTGGCTGCCTGCCCGCAGCCTCGGCACCGAGGCCAGGACGGAGGACGCGACTTCGAGCGGCCGCAGCAGGCGCGTAGGGGCCGGGCGGCCGCCGTAGGTCTGGTAGAGGTAGTCGATGATGTCTGCAGACTCGTACATCGACTGCTTCGTATTCGGGTCGACCAGGAACGGGAACTGCTGCTTGCCGCCGAGCTTCTCCACCGTCGGCCGAAATCGTTTGCCACCGTGGGGCGTCGGTCGGATCAGCGCATCGAGGTCGAGTTCCGTCAGCGCCTCGCGCACGAGGCGGCAATACGGGCAGGCTTCGAATTCATACAGCTCGAGTGGCTTTTTCGGCTGCCTGGCCGATACACGGGCATTGGTGCCGCGCCAGAGGCGCAATGTCGAGGCCAGCGAGGAGTTCAGGGCGTCGAGGGTGTTGCTCATGGCGACATTAGACCACGGCAATACCAGGCGGCGGCGGCGCAGGATTACTGCGCCACCGTGCCGGGTCGCTGGACGGTCGAACCGCGGGCCGGGATCGTGCGTCCCAGGCGGCGCGCTTCGCTACACGGCCGAGGCGAGCCGCGTCAGCAGGCCCTTGCCGGCATCCTTGGCGCGCCCCAGGGACTTGATCGCTTCAGGCGACGACTCGAGCTCTGTCTTGCGCGCAGCGAGCTGTTCGCCCAACGCGACGAGGTCCATGTCGGAACTGCGCGCCTTGGCGAACATGCCGTCGCGCTGTTCCTCTTCCTTGACGTGGTGCTTGATCATCTCCGAAAGCACTTTCACGCGCGCGTCGTAGTACTCGTTGTCGGGTCCCGACGACTCGATCTCCGCCATGAGCTTCTTCGCGCCGTCGTGCTCGACGATGGCCTCGTGGTGCAGGTCTTCCTCCTTGGTGGCCTCGTAGAAGGCCGGATAGAAGATCTCTTCTTCGATCTGCGTGTGCACCCTGAGTGCATCGAAGATCTTCATCACCAGATCCTCCTTGCGATCCTTCCGGGTCGTCTCGAACTGCTCGAACCAGTCCTCGACCTGGCGGTGGTCGGCTTTGAGGATCGTGATGGCGTCATTGCGCGCTGGGCTGCTGCGACGTGCCGAGCGCGTCGCAGTCTTCGAGCCGCGGGAGGTGCTGCTCCGGGCCGTCGTGCGGCGTGACGTGGTGCGGCTTGACGCCGTTCGGGTCTTAGCCTTGGTTCCTGATCGGGTCTTTGCTCGTGCCATGGTGTATGCGCTCCTTGCGTATCAGGGGACCGTAAGTTTTCACGGCGCCACAAGATAGTGTGCAAGCGGGCATGCGCACGTCGGGATCACGGCGCAACTTGGGGTTCAATCTGCTGACTTGAACCGTAATTTCTTCGCGAGTTCGACGATCACCACGGCGAGCGCGCCGGCGACTACGCCGACGACCAGGTTGGCGACGAGCGGCGTCATCGCAGCGAACACGAGTTGCATCCCGCCGACTTCCAGCTCGGCGATGTCCGTGATGCGGTGCTCGAGCCACGGGATGCCGTGCGCCAGGATGCCGCCGCCGACCAGGAACATCGCGGCGGTACCAAGCACGGACAGCAGCTTCATCAGCCACGGTGCAAATGCGACGACACCGAGCCCGAAGCGGCGGACAATCCGTGGCAGCACGCCTTCGCCCCGGGTCTGGCTGAGATAGAGCCCGGCGTCGTCGAGCTTCACGATACCTGCGACGAGACCGTAGACGCCCACGGTCATCAGCAGGGCAATGCCCACCAGCACCGCGACACGAATACCGAATGTGGCCGCTCCCACCGTGCCGAGCGTGATGACGATGATCTCTGCCGAGAGGATGAAGTCGGTGCGGACGGCGCCCTTGATCTTGTCGCGCTCGACGGCGACCAGGTCGACCGTGGGATCGACGAGCGCCTCGCGCAGGACCTTGCGGTGCTCGTCCTTCTTCTCGCGATGCACCAGCGCGTGCCAGATTTTCTCGAAGCCCTCGTAACAGAGGAACAGGCCGCCGGCCATGAGCAGCGGCACGATGGCCCAGGACGCGATGGCGCTGATCAGGAGCGCAGCGGGCACGAGGATCGCCTTGTTGACGAGCGAACCCTTGGCCACCGCCCACACGACGGGCAATTCGCGGTTCGCCTTGACGCCTGCCACCTGTTGCGCGTTCAGCGCGAGGTCGTCGCCGAGCACGCCGGCCGTCTTCTTCGTCGCGACCTTGGTCAGGACCGAGACGTCGTCGAGGATGCTGGCGATGTCGTCGAGCAGGGCGAGGAGACTGGCGCCGGCCATGGAGTCACCCGGGCGAGAGAAAGTTTGCCAATGTTACGGACCGCCGTCGCCGGACGCGAATGACCCCATTTGCGTGGCCGGCGCAGCAGGCGGATCATGGCCGGGAACGCATTCGCGAAGAGGTCAGCGACATGAACATCCGACCCATCCTTCTGGCCTGCACCGTGTTCGTCACTGCCAGCACGCTGTTGCCGCTGGCCGCACACGCGGCAACGGACGCTTACCCGGACGGCTGCGTCAGCTGCCACGTGCTCGACAAGGCCAAGGCGCAGGACGGCCGCATGAGTACCCTGCTCAAGGCGTGGACGGCGGGCAAGATCGACGCCGACCTGCTGGCGCAGAGCAAGGCCAGCATGCCGGCTGGCGTGGCGTTGAAGGGCAAGCACCCGGCGGCGGAAGACTCGCTCGAAGACATCCCGGCGGCCTGCCTCGACTGTCACGGCTCGGACTCGAAGAAGGCGCCACCGTTTTCGCGCCTGATGCACCTGGCGCACCTCACGGGTCCGAAGAACGAGTTCGTGACGGCCTTCAAGAGTGACTGCACGGCCTGCCACAAGCTCGACGCCAAGACCGGCGAGTGGTCGCTGCCGAGCGGACCGGAGAAATAACCGGACCGTAGTTTTTATGTCTCTAATTCATCGAGATACACGATAAATCTCGATGAAGCGGGAACATTGCCGGAGCCTCGGGGGCGTAGAATGGAAGCGTCCACCGCCGGAGGCATCCCATGCGCACGGCACTTCCTCGTCGCTCCCTGGTCCTGCTCGGCATCGCCCTGCTGCTTCCTGGCTTGCTGGGCACGACGTACAAGTGGACCGACTCGCAAGGCCAGGTCCACTTCACGGACACTCCGCCACCGGCGGGGGTGTCGTATGAAACCGTCGCCGCGCCACACGGGCCGACTGCGGCTCCCGCCGTTCCCCAGCCAGCGGTCGCACCCGCCGTAGTGGCGCCGGCACCCGCCGTGGCACCGCCACCCCCGCAGGACATACGCGCGGCGGCCGTGACCACCGCAGTTCGCGATGACGAGCGCTGCGTCGAGGCGCTCTTCCAGCTGCAGCTGCTCGTCGGGAAGTACAAGGTCTACAAGGGTCCCGACGACGCGCGCCGTTACCTCGACGACCCCGACCGGCCGGCGGAGATCGAACGACTGACGCGCGAGCGCGACGAGTCGTGCAGCAAGGAGCCGCCGCTGCAAGGCTCGCAGCAGAGGCGGGCAGCGCAGCTGTTCCAGACGCTGCACCCCGACTGTCGCGAGGCGCGCGAGAAACTCGTGAACATGCAGCGCCCGAGTGCGCGCAGTTCGCCGGGCGACATCGAGGAGCAACGCGAATACGTCGCCAATTTCTGTCCCGGGATTCCCGGGGTCGACGGGCGCACCGACCTCTGGCGTGCAGACTGGGTCTGGCAGTGGCACCGGGACTGATCCTCGCTTCGCTGCCATTTGGCGGGCAAGGCATCGAGAAAGCGCGCATCATGGACGTCCGAATACGGCCGGAGCCCTTTCATGGTAGTCAGAGACGCACACGGTAACGAACTCCGTGATGGCGATGCAGTCCAGGTCCTGAAGGACATCCGCGTCAAAGGCTCGTCGGACACGGTGACGACCGGTACGGTCTTCAAGAACATCCGGTTGAACCTCGGCGACGCCGAGTCCGTCGAATGCGGCCAGGGCCGCAACATCGTGGTGCTGCAGACCTGCTACATCAGGCGCGCGAACTGATCGGGCCGTAGTCGACCGCCTGCATCGGGACAGCTCACGGCTGCGACATCGCCTGCCGGCTTGCCTTCCGCCTCGCATAGCGATTCATCAATGGCGTGACCGAGATGCCGTGGAGCACGACGGACGCCGCGACGACGGTCAAGGTGATCGCAATCAGCTGCTCGGCGAGGGTTTCCGGCAGGCCGTGGTTGACCGCGAACATCAGGTAGTAGATCGAGCCGATGCCGCGGATGCCGAACCAGGAAATCATCAGGCGTTGCTCCCGCGAAACCGGTGCACCCAGCAGGCCGAGCCAGACGGCGATCGGCCGCACGACGAGCAGCAGGATCGCGACGAAGGCCAGGGTGAGGCCGTCGATCGAGATGTGGGCGAGCATGGCCCCTATGACCAGCACCACCGCGACCTCCGCGATCCGTTCCAGCTGCTCGTTGAATTCGCGTACCTCCTGCATCATGTACGCCCCGGCATGCTTCGAATCGGTGGCGAACGCCTCTGCGGTGCCCTGGCCGGGCTCCAGTGCGAGATTGCGCGGCGCGTAACTGTCGCGACCTGCCGGCGGCCCCTGGGCGCGTTGCAGTGCGACGCCGGCTGCAAGCACCGCCAGGAATCCATAGGTGTGGCAGAGCAACGCGATTCCATATGAGAGGGCAACGAGGCCGAGCGCCAGGAACTCGTCGAGGCCGACGGAGGCCTTGTGCTGGCTGCGCAGATGAATGACCAGCTTGCCGATGGCTGCGCCGGCGACGGCGCCGATCAGCAGTCCACCGAAGGTCGCCCACAGCACGTCGACCGCGACCCAACGCCAGCCGCCCGCGCCGAGCTCGTGCAGGCCGAGCAGGCCGAGGCCGAGCATGACGAACGGAAACGCCGCCCCGTCGTTCAGGCCGCCTTCGCCGGAGAGGCTGAAGCGCAGGCGATCGCCGTCGTTCTCCTCCGTGACCTGCACGTCGGAGGCCAGCACCGGATCGGTGGGTGCGAGGATTGCACCAAGGAGTACGGCAGCCCCGAGGGACAGGCCGAACGCTGCGACGCCGATCGCGGCGACCAGGCCAACGGTCACGATCATCGAGAGGATCGCGAGGCGCAGCGGCAGTTGCCAGCGCTTGTCGGAGAACGGCAGGCCGAGCTTCAGCCCAACGGCGAAGAGCGAGATCAGCACGGCCACTTCCGCGGCGTGCTCGAGCAGCACGGAGTAGCGGATCGGGTCGGGGTCCATCAACGCGAATCCGGCCGGGCCCAGGCCGAATCCTGCCGCGAGGTAAAGCATCGCCGTGCTGATCGGCAAGCGCTGCAGGAACGTGCCGGCCAGCGCCATGACGATGAGCAGCGCGCCGATGATCAGCGCCCAGATGGCGAAGGTCACTCCCTCGCCCGATCAGCGGCTGGCGGCGACAACTTCAATTTCCACCAACGCGCCGGGAATCGGCAGGCCGGCCACCTGGACGGTCGTGCGTGCGGGCAAGTTCTTTTCGTTGGGCCCTGGGCCGTAGACCTTCATGTAGGCCTGCATCAGGCCCTCGAAGTCCATCGTGCCGCCCTTGCGCGGGTCGCCGACCAGGAAAACGTTCATCTTCACGACGTCACCCATCGTCAGGCCGGCCGCGGCGAGTTCCTTCGCAATCTTGCCGAGCACACTGTGCGCTTGCGTGGCGGTATCGCCCAGGCGCTCGATGCTGCCGGCCGGTGCCTTGTCGTCCGCGACGTCGGCCAGCGTGCCACTGAGGAACACGAGTTGCGAACCCCCGGGTACCGTGACGCTGTTCGAGATCGGGAAGCTCGGGTTCGTGCGGCGGACGATGTCGTCTGCCTGCGCGGCCTGTAGCGAGGCGAAGGCGAACAGGGCGACGGACGCTGCAAGGATTATTCTCATCGTTCCTCCGTGATCGTTCTGATGGGCCTCGCTGCAGGCAAGGCGCGTGCCCGGGACGTTACGCTGCACGCTACGGTGTCGCAACGTAGCCCACGGCTCGGCTGGCGCCAGGCCGCATAAGAATCCTCCGACCCCGAAGGGTGCGGCGTCCTGACCGTACCCAGGGCGCGACGTTCCTATCCTCGGCGTTTATTCCCGCCGGCCCTGCCGGCCCAGCCAAGCGGAGGACGCACCATGCAGATCAAGGACGTCATGACGACCGAAGTCACGACCATCGAACCCAACACGCGACTGGACGAGATCGCACGCATCATGCGGGACGAGGACATCGGCGCAGTGCCGGTGGCCGAGAACGACCGCCTCGTCGGCATGGTCACCGACCGCGACATCGTGTTGCGAGGCGTGGCGGAGGGCGACGACGCGCAGCAGCGCACGGCGCGCGACGTCATGTCGGCCAAGATCCTCTATTGCCGCGAGGACCAGAGCCTGGACGAGGTGCTCAAGAACATGGGCGACCTGCAGGTACGGCGGTTGCCCGTCATCGACCGGCAGGATCGGCTGGTCGGCATCGTGTCGCTCGGCGACCTGAGCCGCGAAGCGAAGCCCAACCGGGCCGGTGAATCACTGAAGGAGATTTCGCAGCCGCCGCACTGAGCGGTCCGGGGCGACTGTCCCGCCGCAACGGGGGCGGGGGCCGGAATCAGCGGCGGCGGAAGAAATTCTGCCGCTGCCCGCCGGGCGGCGGAGCGCGCTCGTCCTTGTGCCGGAAGTTGATGCGACCCTTGGTCAGGTCGTACGGCGACATCTCGAGCGTCACCTTGTCGCCTGCGAGGATGCGGATGCGGTGCTTGCGCATCTTGCCGGAGAGATAGGCCGTGACTTCGACGCCGTTCTCGAGCGTGACGAGGAAACGCGTGTCGGGCAGCACCTGGTTGACGGTGCCGTTGATGTCGATGAGTTCTTCCTTGGCCATGTTTACCTCGTGCAGCCGGTAACGATACAGCATTCCGTGACGCAGCCGTGAAAATAAACCGACCGAGCCGGTCGGAAGTGCGTATAGTGTGCGGCGGGTAGTCTCACTTCTACTTTTTGTAAACGGGTAGCCCGCGCCTCTCCGGCGCATCCAAAGGCCCCGCGCGCTAAGCCGAAGATGTTTCCGATCCACGTGGCACCGTGCCACGCGTCTGTGATCGCCTTGGCCTTGGCCACACGAGCTTCAGTCGCGCAGCCTCATGCCTTGTTTAGTGGTCCCCAGGGACCTTTCAGAGAGTATTAGCAATGAGCAAGATCTACGTTGGTAACCTTCCTTTCTCCGCGAACGAAGACGCCGTCCGCACGCTGTTCGCAGCGCACGGCACCGTCGACTCGGTCGCCCTGATCAACGACCGTGACACGGGCCAACCCCGTGGCTTCGGCTTCGTCGAAATGTCGCAGAATTCGGAAGCCGCCCGCGCCATCCAGAACCTCAACGGTTACCAGATGGACGGTCGTTCGCTTAAGGTGAACGAAGCGCAGCCGAAGGCGAAGTCGGACCGTCCGCGTCGCTGGTAAGCAAATTCTGAGCGCCAGGTCGCGCAGGGCCCCGTGCCCGTCACGACCTGGTTGCTGAGATAGCGAACGGCCCTTCGGGGCCGTTTTGCTTTCTGGGGTCCGCCTACTTCGTGAGTGACGACATCATGGGCCGAACTGCCAGACGTCGTTCTCGATCAGGAATGCGTTTGCTTCGGCGGGAAGCCCGAACCGCTCACGGTCGCCGCCGAACGTCATGATCGAAGGCCGCAGACCCGCGCGACCACCGGAGAAGACCAGGGCGTCGAAGTCGTATCGCATGTCCTCCGGCGACTTGCCATTCCACGGC
>Ga0209391_10001975_pt1 | contig 10717 bp, 10 predicted proteins | sample PPLLak3March2015_FD_187246 | JGI IMG/M metagenome (GOLD analysis project Ga0209391, IMG submission 187246) | Freshwater sediment microbial communities from Prairie Pothole Lake near Jamestown, North Dakota, USA - PPLs Lake P7 Core (1) Depth... | ecosystem: Environmental > Aquatic > Freshwater >... | reverse complement strand
AGGCGCTCTCGAAGGCGGGTATCCGCATCGAGCGCAGCGAAGTGCGCATGGGTGGCGGCCCGATCCGACTCGTCGGCGAGCACCACGTGCGACTGCACCTGCACTCGGACGTCGTGATCGACCTGCCGGTGGACGTCGTCGCCGAGGAATGATCCTTCCTCCGGCGACCGGCTGACGTCGATGGAGCAGGACGCAGGCAGCGACAACAGGCGACGGAGGGCGCGACCCGTGCCCGAGACGGACGCGCTGCGCGTCCCGCCGCACTCGCTCGAGGCCGAGCAGGCGGTGCTCGGGGGACTGCTGCTCGACAACAGCACCTGGGACGCGATCGCCGACCGCCTGCGCGCCGAGGACTTCTACCGGCGCGACCACCAGCAGATCTTCACCGGCATCGCGGAGCTCTCGGCCCGTTCGGAACCGAGCGACGCCGTCACGCTCGCCGAGTACCTCGCGGCGAAGGGCGTCGGCGAGGAAACCGGCGGGCTCGCCTACCTGGCCGGCCTCGCCCGTGACACGCCCACCGCGGCGAACATCCGCGCCTATGCCGACATCGTCCGCGAGCGCTCGCTGCTCCGGAACCTGATCCGCGTGAGCGGCGAGATCGCCGCGAGCGCCTACGAGAGCGAGGGACGTCCCGCCACGGAGCTCGTCGACGAGGCCGAGCGCCGCGTGTTCGCGATCGCGGAGCAGGGCCGCCGCACGGGCTCGGGCTTCGTGCCGCTGCGCGACATCCTGGGCGCCGCGATCGACCGCCTCGACCTCCTGCACCAGTCGCAGGGACAGCTCACCGGCGTGAGCACCGGCTACCACGACCTCGACCGGATGACCGCGGGGCTGCAGCCCGGCGACCTCGTCATCGTCGCGGGCCGGCCCTCGATGGGCAAGACGACGCTCGCGCTCAACATCGCGGAGAACGCCGCGATCGGGGCGGGCCGGTCCGTGGCCGTGTTCTCGATGGAAATGTCGCGCGAGCAGCTCGCGATGCGCATGATCTCCTCGATCGGCCGCGTCGACCAGGGGCACCTGCGCACCGGCATGTTCGGTGACGAGGACTGGGCGCGCATCAACAGCGCGATCGCGCAGATGAAGACGGCCCCGATCCACATCGACGACAGCGGCGCGCTCACGCCGACCGAGGTGCGTGCGCGCGCGCGTCGCCTCGCGCGCGAGACCAAGGAAGGGCTCGGGCTCATCGTCATCGACTACCTGCAGCTCATGCAGGTGCCCGGCACGAAGGAGAACCGCGCGACGGAAATCTCCGAGATCTCGCGCTCGCTGAAGGCGCTCGCGAAGGAACTCAAGGTGCCGGTGATCGCGCTGTCTCAGCTCAACCGCAGCGTCGAACAGCGCACGGACAAGAAGCCGGTGATGTCGGACCTCAGAGAATCGGGAGCGATCGAGCAGGATGCAGATTTGATCATGCTCATCTATCGCGAAGAAGTGTACGAGCCCGACACGCCCCGCAAGGGCATCGCGGACATCATCATCGCGAAGCAGCGCAACGGCCCGACGGGCGAGGTGCACCTGACGTTCCTCGGCAAGTACACGCGGTTCGAGAACCTCGCCGGCGGCGACCATGGTTACGGCTGAGGGCGGCGCGGCCGCGCTCCGGTGCGCGGGCTGATACGGGCGATCGTCGATACCGCGGCGCTGCGCCACAACCTCGGGCGCGTGCGCGCCGTCGCGCCCGCATCGCACGTGATGGCGGTGATCAAGGCGAACGCCTACGGCCACGGGCTCGTGCCCGCGGCGAAGGCGCTGGCCGAGACGGACGGCTACGCGGTGGCACGGCTGGAGGAGGGCCTCGCGCTGCGCGCGGCCGGGCTCACGAACCGGCTGCTGCTGCTCGAGGGCGTGTTCAGCCCGGCGCAGCTCGAGGCCGCGGCGGAGCACCGCTTCGACCTGATGGTGCACAGTCCCGAGCAGCTCGCGATGCTCGAGGGACGCGCGGGCTCGCAGCCCGTCTCGGCGTGGATCAAGGTGGACACGGGAATGAATCGCCTCGGGTTCCGCGTCGAGGACTTTGCCGCGGCCTACGAGCGGCTGTGCCGCATACCGAACGTGCAGCCCGCCCCGACGCTGGTCACGCACCTCGCATGCGCGGACGACAGACGCGACCCGAAGACCGCGCTGCAGGTCCGGGCGTTCGGCGCCGCCACCGAGGGACTGCCGGGCGCCCGCAGCATCGCGAACTCGGCGGCGTTGCTCGCGTGTCCCGAGACGCGCGGAGACTGGGTGCGGCCCGGGCTCGTGCTCTATGGCGTCTCGCCTTTCCCGAGCGGTACCGGCGCCGAACTCGGGCTGCGGCCGGTCATGACGCTGCAGAGCGAGGTGATCGCCGTGAAGGCCGTGCGTGCCGGCGAGACGGTCGGCTACGGCGGTGCCTGGCGCGCAGCGCGTGACACGCGCATGGCGGTCGTCGGCGCGGGCTACGGGGACGGCTACCCGCGCAGCCTGCCGTCAGGCGCGCCGGTGCTCGTGAACGGCAGGCGAGCCCCGCTGATCGGCCGCGTGTCGATGGACATGGTCACCGTCGACGTCACGGACCTCACGGGCGTGGCGACCGGGGACCCGGTCGTGCTGTGGGGCGAGGGCGTGCCGGTCGAGGAGATCGCCCGGCAGGCGGGCACGATCCCGTACGAACTGATCTGCGGGGTCAGCCAGCGCGTGCAGCACGAGCTGCGCTGACCGCTCAGGCGACGAAGAAGCCCATCTTCACGCCGGCGAGCTGCACCACGTCGTTGTCGGCGAGCTTCCGGGCCTGCGGCCCGATCGCCACTCCGTTCACGAGCGGGTAGTCGCCTTCGCGGCCGCTCTCGACGTGCACGATGTAATAGCCGTCGGCACGCCGCGTGATCGCGGCCACCTGGACGCCCGGACGGCCGAGCGTCGTGAGGGTCTTGACGAGTTCGAGCTCGCGGCCGGCGAACTGTCCCGACAGCACCTGGAGCTTGGCCTTGGGCAGCGCGCCGAGCGCGTACCCGGCGCGGGCCGGGCTTGCCGATGCCGCGGGAGCAGCCGGCGCGGGCGGCGGCGGAGGCGGAATCGCGGAGGCGGGCAGGCGCAGGTTCGCTGCTTCGCGGGCGCCAATGACCATCGTCTTCTCGAACTCGTCCGCGGGCTCGTCGGTTTCCCCATCGACGAACCGCAGCGCATGGTGGCCGACGGTGATCACGTCGCCATGCTGCATCGCGTGTTTCTTGATCAGCTTGCCGTTGACGTACGTGCCGTTGGTGCTGTTCAGGTCCTCGAGGAACGAGTCGTTGAGGATGTTGATGATGAGCGCGTGATGGCCGCTCACGGCGGGGTTGTCGATCCGGATGTCGTTGTCCGGGAGACGCCCGACGGTGTAGCGCTCCTTGCTCATGTTGTACTCGGCGAGCACCTGCCCGTCGAGGCTGAGAACAAGCCTTGCCATGCGTCTACCTGCGTGTCGTGTCAGCCGAGCATCCGGCGCAGCCGGTCGATGATTCCGCGCCGCGCCGGGAACGCGTCGAGGGCCCGGACCAGCACGACGGAGATGTTGTCCCGTCCACCGTTGTCGTTGCCTAGCAGCACCAGCTGCTGCGCCAACGTGTCAAGGTTAGCACCAAAGGTGTTGATCGTTAATTGAATATCGTCGTCCTCGACCATGTCCGACAAGCCGTCGGAGCAGAGCAGGTAGAGGTCGTCCTTCCGAACCGGGACTTCCGTCACATCCACCTCGACGGTAGGTTCCACCCCGAGCGCGCGCGTGACGTAGTTCTTGGCGGCTGCGCGCTGTGCCTCCTCGGGGGTGTAGAAGCCGCGCTGCACGAGTTCCTGCAGCAGCGAGTGATCCTGCGTGACCTGCGACAGTTCCCGCGCCCGCAGCCGGTAGAGCCGCGAGTCGCCGACGTGCGCGATCGTGAGCTTGTCGTCGTAGAAGATGCCCGCGACGATCGTCGTGCCCATGCCCTCGCAGTTCGCCTGCGTCCGGGCGGTCTGGTAGATGATCTTGTTGGCGCGCTGGATCGCGTCGCGGAGCAGGATGCCGGGCCGGCTCAGGCCGCTGTCCCCGTCGTGTCGCGAGAGGTCCTCGCGTTCGACCGCGTCCTTCACGAGCGTGAGTACCGTGCGGATCGCGATGCCGCTCGCGACCTCGCCGGCCTTGTAGCCGCCCATGCCGTCGGCGAGCACGACGAGGCCGATGTCCGGGTCGGTGCCGATCGTGTCCTCGTTGTGCTCGCGCACACGGCCGGCGTCGCTCACGCCCACGCACGACAGCTTGCCCTTGAGGTGCACGCTAGCCCCGGCTCCGCGCGACGAGGTCGCGCAGCGCGAGCGCGAAGGCGGCACCGTGCGGCAGGCGGTCGGCCGGGTGTTTCGCGAGCGCCCGGTCGAAGAACTCGTCGATGCCGACCGGCAGGTCCGGGCGCAGCGCGCGGATCCTCGGGTGCGGCTCCTGCGCGATCCGCAGCATCAGGGACGGCATCGAGTCGGCCCGGAACGGGAGCTGGGAGGTGAGCAGCTGGAACAGCGTGATCCCGAGCGAGAAAAGGTCGGAGCTCCCCGTCACGGCGCGGCCCTGCAGCTGCTCCGGCGACATGAACGAGGGCGTGCCGAGGACGATGCCGGTGCGCGTGCGGCCCGAGTCCGTGAGGCGGGCGATGCCGAAGTCGGTGAGCTTGAGCTCGCCGCCCGCCGGGTCGAACATGATGTTGGCCGGCTTGATGTCGCGGTGCACGATGCTCTGCTGGTGTGCGTAGTGCAGGGCGCCCGCGAGGCGCGCGACGAGTTCCATCGCCGCGGCCGCCGGCAGCAGGCGGTCCGGCTGAGTGTACTCGACCAGGTGCACGCCCTTCAGCAGCTCCATCGCGATGTAGGCGGTGCCGTCCTGTTCGCCGGCGTCGTAGATCGTGACGATGTGCGGGTGGCTCAGCCGGCCCGCCATCTCCGCCTCGCGGAAGAACTTGGTGCGCGCGTCCTCGAGCTCGTCGCCTTCGAATTCGGCGGCGAGGGGTATGGTCTTGAGCGCCACCGCGCGGTTGATCATCGGGTCGCGCGCGCGGTAGACGGTGCCCATGGCGCCGCGCCCGATCTCGTCCAGGATCTCGTACCGGCCGAGCTGCGCGGGCACGCCCGGGGCCGCCGATGGCGTCCTGCCACGGCGCTCCGGTCCGGTCGAGATGAGCGTGTGTTCGGCGCGGCTGTTCATGGTCGCCGCCGAGTATAAAGTCCGGCGTACCGCAGGAATTGCAGTCGACGTCACACATCCGGGCCGGTCCGGAGGCGCGTGCTAGCATCCGGCCTCCGCGGAAGGACGGCCGGTCGATGGCTAAAGCGAAAGTGAGCTACGTGTGCGGAGCCTGCGGCGCCCGCACGCCGCAGTGGCAGGGCCAGTGTCCGGCCTGCCAGGCCTGGAACACCCTCGAGCTCGCTGCTTCGGCGCTCTCGATGCGCCCGGTGCCGGACCGCGGCGGCCCGGGGCGTGCCGCGAGCCGGACCGTGACCGAGGTCTCGGAGGAGACCGAACCGCGTGCCGTCTCCGGCATCGGCGAACTCGACCGGGTGCTCGGCGGCGGGCTGGTCGCCGGCTCCGTGATCCTGCTCGGGGGCGACCCGGGCATCGGCAAGTCGACGCTGCTGCTGCAGGCCGCGGACGCCCTGAGCCGTGAGCAACCGGTCCTGTACGCCTCGGGCGAGGAGTCCGTGCGCCAGGTCGCGCTCAGGGCGCGCCGGCTCGGCCTGGGCTCGACGACGCTGAGGCTGCTCGCCGAGACGCGCGTCGAGTCGATCGTCGCCGAGGCGATCGCAGCCCGCGCGAGCATCCTCGTCGTCGACTCGATACAGACGATGCACACGGAACTGAGCGAGTCCTCGCCGGGGTCCGCCGTGCAGGTCCGGGAGTCCGCCGCACGGCTCGTCCGCTACGCGAAGGACACGGGGACGGCCGTGCTGATCATCGGCCACGTGACCAAGGAGGGCCTGATCGCGGGGCCGCGCATCCTCGAGCACATGGTCGATACCGTGCTCTATTTCGAGAGCGAGCCCGGCAGCCGCTACCGCGTGGTGCGCGCGGTCAAGAACCGCTATGGCGCCGCGAACGAGATCGGCGTGTTCGCGATGGCGGAGCAGGGTCTGCGGGAAGTCCGCAATCCCTCGGCGATCTTCCTTTCGCGCCAGGAGCCGGCCGTGGCCGGCAGCGTCGTCACCGTGGCCCGCGAAGGCAGCCGGCCGCTGCTCGTCGAACTGCAGGCGCTGGTCGACGACGCCCAGGGCGTCTCGCCGCGGCGGGTCGCGGTGGGGTTCGAGGCCAGCCGGCTCGCGCTGCTGCTCGCGGTGCTGCACCGCCACGGCGGCGTCTCGACGTCCGGGCAGGACGTGTTCGTGAACGTCGTGGGCGGCGTTCGCATCGGCGAGACGGCGGCCGACCTGCCCGCCGTCGTCGCGGTGCTCTCGAGCCTGCGCGGCCGCGCGGTGCCGCACGACGTCGTGTGCTTCGGCGAGCTCGGCCTCACCGGCGAGGTGCGCCCGGTGCCTTTCGGCGACGAGCGGCTGCGAGAGGCCGCGAAGCAGGGCTTCCGGCGCGCCCTCGTGCCCGCGGCCAACGCGCCGCGACGCGCGATCGAAGGGCTCGAGGTGCTCGCCGTCGGGCGCCTCGAGCAGGCGCTAGCCGCGGCGTTCTGAGACGGGCCCGGGCTCCGCTGCGGGCGCCGGCACGCTCGGCCGCAGCCGCACGGTCTTCACGGCGTTGTCGCCGGTCTGCAGGATGTCGATCACGTAGTCGTTCAGCGTGAGCGTCGCGCCCGGCTCGGGGATGGTTTCGAGGCACTCGATGACGAGCCCGTTCAGCGTTCGCGGCCCGCTGGTGGGCAGCGTCCACCCCATCTTGCGGTTCAGCGTGCGGACGCTGGCCGAGGCATTCACGATGAAGGTGCCGTCCTTCTCGCGATGGACGTCCTTGTGCAGCGAGCTCGGATCGGAAGTGAACTCGCCCACGATCTCCTCGAGCAGGTCCTCCAGCGTCACGAGCCCCTGCACGTCGCCGTACTCGTCGACGACGAACGCGACGCGCCGGCGCTGCCGCTGGAACTGCACGAGCTGCGTATTGAGGGACGTCCCTTCGGGCACGTAGTAGGGCTCGCGGGAGCGGGTGAGGGCGACGAGCTGCTCGCGGTCGAATTCGCCGCGCGCGAGGAGACGCGCGACCTTCTTCATGTGCAGGATGCCGACCAGTTCGTCGATGCTGCCGTCGTAGACGGGCAGGCGGGTGTGGCGGCTGTCGCGCAGCTGGGCGAGGATGTCGTCCCACTCGTCCGAGAGATCGATGCCCGCGATCTCGGTGCGCGGGACCATGATGTCCTCGACGTTGATGCGCTCGAGGTCGAGGATGCTCATCAGCATGCGCTGGTGGCGGTGCGGGATCACGGTGCTCGCCTCGGCGACCACCGTGCGCAGCTCCTCGCGGCTCAGCGAGGTCGTGCTCGCCTTCTCGCGCGAGATGCCGACCAGCCGCAGCACGCCGTTCGCGAGCAGGTTCGTGACCCACACGACGGGGTACAGCAGCTTGAGCAGCACCCGGTAGACGAGCGCCGCGGGCAGTGCGAGGCGCTCGGGGTAGAGCGCGCCGAAGGTCTTGGGCGCCACCTCGCCGAAGATGATCAGCACTACGGTGAAGATGCCGACGCCGACCGCCGCGTACGCCTCTCCGCCCAGAGACAGCGTGATGAGCGTCACGAGCGCCGCCGCCGCGGAGTTGACGAAGTTGTTGCAGACCAGGATCACGCCGATCAGGCGGTCCGGCTGGGCGAGCAGCTGCTCGGCGGTCTTCGCGCCGATGCTGCCTTCGCGCGCGCGGTGCCGAAGGCGGTAGCGGTTGATGCTCATCAGGGCCGTCTCGGTGCTCGAGAAGAACCCGGAAAGCAGGATGAGGACGACGAGGATCCCGAAGAGCCAAGGCAGCGGAACGTCGTTCAACGCAGCTCAGCCCCAGTGCCGGCCCAGGACGTTCTCGAGCACGATCTTGCTGCCGAAGTAGGAGAGGCCGAGCAGCCCGTAGCCGGCAAGCGTCCAGTGCATCGCCTTGCGGCCCCGCCACCCCATGCGCCACCGGCCGAGCAGCAGGATGCCGAAGACGATCCACGCGACGATGGCCAGCACGACCTTGTGTACGAGATGCTGCGCGAACAGGTTCTCGATGAAGAACGCCCCCGTGACGAGCGCGAGCGTGAGCAGCGCGAAGCCCGCCCAGATGCTCTGGAAGCAGCCCGACTCTACCGACTCGACCGGCGTCAGGATCTTGAGCCAGCCGAGCGGCCGCCGGCTGCGCAGGCGCCGGTCGACGAACACCTGGGCCACCGCGAGCACCGCGCCGATCGTGAGGAAGGCAAAGGCCGTGGTCGCCATCGCTACATGGAACACGAGCTCCCAGCCGGGCCGCCCGACGGAAAACTGGCGGGCCCCCTCCGAGAAGGCCGCTTCGAGCACCGCTGCGATCACGAGCAGCACCGCGGCCATGCCGCGCAGGCGGGGCCGCAGCGCCATCAGGATCGCCGTGATCGAGATCACGAGCGCGACGAGCGCGAGCGTGTCGCCCAGCGAGAGCGCGGCGTCGGGAGCGAGGCGGCGTTCCTGCACGAGCGCGGCGGCGTGCACGAAAATGCCGATCGAGGCGATCGCGAACGCGGCGATGCGCCTGCCCCGCCCGTGGTGGGCGTCGCCCCAGTAGGCCGAGAGGCCGAGACCCAGGGCCCCGAACATGTAGCAGGCGACGGCGATGAGGGGGAGCAGCAAGCGAGGCTCGGCGAATCCGGGGTCGGTGGGGACGATGTTACAACACCCGGACCGCGGGGAGGCGCCGCGGGCGCCGCGAACCTATAATCGCACTTCCACCCGCTGCACGACCCGCCGCCCCCGGCCCCGTTCGAGGTATCCCGTGTTCGACAAGCTTTCCGCACGTCTCGCGACCGTGGTCGAGGGCCTGCGCGGCCGGGGACGCCTCACCGAGGAGAACATCGGCGACACGCTGCGTCAGGTGCGGATGGCGCTCCTCGAGGCGGACGTCGCGCTGCCGGTCGTCAAGGAGTTCATCGAGGCGGTCAAGGCGCGTGCGATCGGCCTCGACGTGCACAAGAGCCTCACGCCCGGCCAGGCGCTGATCCGGGTGATCCACGAGGAGCTCGTCCGCGTCATGGGCGAGGGCGTGCGCCCGCTCGAGCTGCGCGTGCAGCCGCCGGCCGTGATCCTGCTCGCGGGCCTGCAGGGCGCCGGCAAGACGACGACCGCGGCGAAGATCGCCCTTTGGCTCCGCGAGCGCGAGCGCAAGCGGGTGCTGCTCGTCTCGACGGACGTCTACCGCCCGGCCGCGATGCTGCAGCTCGAGCGCCTGGGCGAGCAGCTCGGCATCGACGTGGCGCCCGCGGATGCGTCGCGCCGTCCGGTGGACATCGCGACTGCCGCGCTCGAGACGGCGCGCCGCGGCGTCTACGACGTGCTGCTCGTCGACACGGCGGGCCGGCTGCACGTCGACGAGGAGATGATGGCCGAGGTCCGCGACCTCGGCGCGACGCTGCGGCCGGCGGAGACGCTGTTCGTCGTCGACAGCATGGCGGGACAGGACGCCGTGAACGCAGCGCGGGCCTTCGGTGCCGCACTCGACCTCACCGGCGTCGTGCTCACCAAGGCCGACGGCGACGCGCGCGGCGGCGCGGCGCTCTCGGTGCGGCGCGTGACGGGGCGGCCCATCCTGTTCGTGGGCGTCGGCGAGAAGCCGGAGGCGCTCGAGGCCTTCCAGCCCGAGCGCATGGCGTCGCGCATCCTCGGCATGGGCGACGTGCTGAGCCTGGTCGAGGAGGTGACGCGCAAGGTCGATCGCGAGGAAGCCGAGAAGCTCGCGCGCAAGGTCGCGAAAGGCAAGGACTTCGACCTCGACGACCTGCTCTCCCAGCTGCGGCAGCTCGAGGGCATGGGTGGCGTCTCGGCGCTGCTCGAGAAACTGCCCGCGCACATGGTGGCCAAGGCCGGAGCGCTCCCGCAGGGCAACGATCGCGAGATCCGCCGCCAGATCGCGATCCTCTGCTCGATGACGGCGAAGGAGCGCCGCTACCCGAAAGTGATCGACGGGTCGCGCCGCCGCCGCATCGCGCAGGGCTCCGGCACCCACGTGGCGGACGTGAACCGCCTGCTCAAGAATTTCCTGCAGATGCAGAAGATGATGAAGGGCATGGGGAAGGGCGGGTTGGGCCGGATGATGCGCTCGATGGCCGGACGGCTCCCCACCGGGTTCCGGTGACCCCCTCCGCGGCATTTCTTTCCGTCCGGCTTTTCGGTATAGTTTGCGGCTCTTTTTTGGCCGGGAACCCCACGGGGCCTACCGGCCTTGGCCGAATGAAACGCTGAGGCACGGGCAGACGATGGTGACGATCCGATTGATGCGCCGCGGTGGCAAGAAGGAACCCTTCTACCACGTGGTGGTGACCGACAGCCGGCGCAGCGGCGGTGGCTCGCTGGAGCAGGTAGGGTTCTACAACCCCGTGGCGCGCGGCGGCAGCGAGGAGCTCCGGCTCGATCTCGCGCGCGTCGACCACTGGATCGCCTGCGGCGCCCAGCCGTCGGAGCGAGTCCACCAGCTCCTGAAGGGCTACCGCAAGGCGCAGGCCCCCGCGGCTGCCTGAGCCGCTTCGCCCCGTGGCGCCTGAGCGTCCCGGCGGCGGTCGCGACTCGGTGGTGATCGGCCGGGTCGGCGCCCCGTTCGGCG
>Ga0209391_10001972_pt1 | contig 10727 bp, 5 predicted proteins | sample PPLLak3March2015_FD_187246 | JGI IMG/M metagenome (GOLD analysis project Ga0209391, IMG submission 187246) | Freshwater sediment microbial communities from Prairie Pothole Lake near Jamestown, North Dakota, USA - PPLs Lake P7 Core (1) Depth... | ecosystem: Environmental > Aquatic > Freshwater >... | reverse complement strand
CCTACGCACCGCCGTTCTCGCCCGTCTGGGACCCGGTGCTGCTGGCCGCGGGCAAGGCCGCGTCGAAGAGTTGAGGCAGGACGTGCGCAACTGCGCACCATTCTGCTGAGGGACCGATGGGGCGTTGCGTTCTCTTGTCTACCGCGGCCTCTGGCCGACGCCTTCCCGGCTTGAACCTCCGGTCGGGCTGTCTCCGAGGATCAGCCCGGCCAGGTGCTGGTCGATGGCGCGGCCGCCCACCGCCCGCAGGTCGAAGCCGATGGGATCGAGCATCCAGCTTTGCAGCAGCCCGTCCAGCAGCGCGTGCAGGCCGATGGCCACCTGCCTGGGCGAGGCTGCGGCCACGACCTCGCCGCCCGCCTGCGCCGCGCGCACCAGCCGCTCCAGCGCAGTGATGTGCTCGCGCCGCCTCTGCACGCGGCGTTCGCGCACCGCGATCAGTTCGTCGACGAACTCGACCTTCTGCGTCGTGATCTCGAATACGCGCCGCACCTGCTCGTCGCCGGCCACGCGCTCCAGGATGCCGAACAGGTGTGCGCGCAGGGCGGTCAGCGCCGACTGGCCCTTGCCAGGAGCCCCTTGCGCAGCCGTTTCCTCCATCGGCAGGCACACCCGCGCCAACATGGCGTTGAACAGGTCGCCCTTGTCCTTGAAGTGCCAGTAGACGGCGCCGCGCGTCACGCCGGCCGCCAGCGCGATGTTGTGCAGCGAGGTATTCGAAACCCCGTTCGCCTGGAACACGCGTTCGGCGGCATCGAGGATGCGGCCGCGGGTGGCCAGGGCCTCTTCCTTGGTCTTGCGTGCCATGCTCCGTCTTGTCGGGGTCGTGAAAACAATTATACATTCTAGACTGTATGTATACTCCGCGTCCGCGATGGAGCGCCGGGCGCCTGCCGTGCTCCGCTGCCGTCCTGCCGTCCTGCCGAACCGCCGAAACCGACTGACCGAGGTCGACATCCCGTGAAGCCCCGCCACCTCCCGTTCCGATCTCCCCTTGCGGCGGCTGCGCCGCTCGTCCTTCTTGCGCTCGCCCTGCTGGCCGGCTGCGGCGCCAAGGACGATGCCAAGGGCGCCGCGCCGCCCGGCGGCGTGATGCCGCCGCCACCGGCGGTGGGCGTCGTCACCGTGGCGCCACAGGTCGTTGCGCTGCAGACCGAGTTGCCCGGCCGCGTGGAACCGGTGCGCGTGGCGCAGGTGCGAGCGCGGGTCAACGGCGTCGTCCTCCAGCGCCAGTTCGTCGAAGGCAGCGAGGTCCGCGCCGGGCAGCCGCTGTTCCTCATCGACCCCGCGCCTTACCAGGCCGCGCTCGACACCGCCAAGGCGCAACTCGCCCGTGCGCAGGCCAGTCTGGCGCAGACCACGGCCACCGTCGAGCGCTACCGGCCGCTGGCCGCTGCCAATGCGATCAGCCAGCAGGAGTATGTCAATGCGCAGGCGGCGCAAAAGACCGCCGAAGCCGATGTCGCCGCCGGCCGCGCCGCGGTGCAGGCGGCCGCCATCAACCTCGGCTACGCACAGGTCACGGCGCCCATCGCCGGCCGCATCGGGCGCGCGCTGGTGACCGAAGGTGCGCTCGTCAGCGCCGCCGAGGCCACGCAACTGGCCTTGATCCAGCAGATCAGCACCGTCTATGTCAATTTCACGCAGTCCAGCGGCGAGTTGCTGCGCCTGCGCCGCGCCGCAGCTGCCAACCCGCTGCGCCGTCCCGGCGATGCCGTCGCCGTGCGCGTCCTGCTCGACGACGGCAGCGAGCTGCCGCGCCCGGGCAAGCTGCTGTTCAGCGACCTGTCGGTCGACGCCAGCTCCGGACAGGTGACGCTGCGGGCTGAAGTGCCCAATCCCGAGGGCCTGCTGCTGCCCGGCCAGTATGTGCGCGTGCGACTGTCGCAAGCCGAGTTGCCGGCCGGCTACCTGCTGCCGCAGCAGGCCGTGACGCGCTCGGCGCAGGGCGATACCGTGCTCGTCGTCGGCGAGGGCAACAAGCCGTCGCCGCGGCCGGTGACGGTGAGTTCGTCGCAGAACGGACTATGGATCGTCACCGACGGCCTCAAGCCCGGGGAGCGCGTCATCGTCGACGGCTTCCAGAAGTTGGCCATGATGCCGCCCGGCGCGCCGGTCAGCCCGGTGCCCTGGCAGCCACCCGGCTCGGCGCCGGCTGCTTCGGCGGCGCCCGCGAGTGCGGCGGCATCGGCCGCGGCGGCCCCGGTGCGCCGGTAGGCGAGGCCAGAGATGTCCAAGTTCTTCATCGATCGACCCATCTTCGCGTGGGTGATCGCCTTCTTCATCCTGGTGCTCGGCAGCGTGGCCGTGACGCAGCTGCCGATATCGCAATATCCTCCCGTGGCGCCGCCGGCGATCGTCATCGCGGCCGGCTATCCGGGGGCCTCCGCGCAGACTCTGGAAGACAGCGTGCTGTCGGTCATCGAACGCGAGATGAACGGTGCGCCGGGGCTCATCTACATGGAGTCGGTGGCACAGGCCGACGGCACGGGCAGCATCACGCTGAGCTTCGAGGCCGGCACGAATCCCGACCTCGCGCAGGTCGACGTGCAGAACCGCCTGGCGCGCGCCACGCCGCGCCTGCCGGCGGCGGTGACGCAGCAGGGCGTGCGCGTCGACAAGTCGCGCAGCAATTTCCTGCTCTTCACCATCCTGTCGTCCAGCAACCCGGCCATCGACCCCATCGCACTGGGCGACTATGCGGCGCGCAATGTGTTGCCCGAACTGCAGCGCGTGCCCGGCGTCGGGCAGGCGCAACTCTTCGGCACCGAGCGCGCCATGCGCATCTGGATCGATCCGGACAGGCTGCGTGGCGTCAACCTGTCCAGCAGCGACGTCGTGGCGGCGATCCGGGCGCAGAACGCGCAGGTCGCCTCGGGGTCGATCGGCGATCTGCCCAACGTCGCCGGGCAGAGCATCGCGGCCACCGTGGTTGTCCGGGGCCAGCTGAGCACGGTGGAGCAGTTCGGCGCCATCGTGCTGCGCGCCAACCCCGACGGCTCCACCGTGCGCCTCGCCGACGTGGCGCGCATCGAGCTCGGCGCCCAGAGCTACGCCACCTCGGCGCGGCTGAACGGCAAGCCGTCCACGGGCATCGGCGTCCAGCTGTCGCCCAGCGGCAATGCGCTGGCCACGGCGGCGGCCATCCGCGCCAAGATGCAGGAGCTCGAGCGCTATTTCCCGCCCGGGGTGAGCTACAGCATCCCCTACGACAGCTCGCGTTTCGTCAGGATCTCGATCACGCAGGTCGCGGTGGCCCTGCTCGAGGCGGTCGGTCTGGTCTTCCTGGTGATGTTCCTGTTCCTCCAGAACTTCCGCTACACCATCATCCCGACCATCGTCGTCCCGGTGGCGCTGCTCGGCACCTTCGCGGTGCTGCTGGCGCTGGGCTTCTCGATCAACGTGCTCACCATGTTCGGCATGGTGCTGGTGATCGGCATCGTCGTCGACGACGCCATCGTGGTGGTCGAGAACGTCGAGCGCATCATGAGCGAGGAGGGCTTGCCGCCGCGCGAAGCCACGCGCAAGGCGATGGGCCAGATCCAGGGCGCCATCATCGGCATCACCGTGGTGCTGATCGCGGTCTTCGTGCCACTGGCCTTCTTCGCCGGTTCGGTGGGCAACATCTACCGCCAGTTCGCCGCCGTGATGGTGGCGTCGATCGGCTTTTCGGCCTTCATGGCGCTTTCGCTCACGCCGGCACTGTGCGCGACGCTGCTCAAGCAGGTCGAGGCCGGGCATCATATCGAGAAGCGCGGCTTCTTTGGCTGGTTCAACCGCTTCTTCAAGCGCCGCACCGCGCACTACGAGAGAGTGCTCTCGGGCATGGTGCACAAGACCGGCCGCTACGTCGTCATCTACGTTGTGATCATCGCCGCCGTCGGCTGGGTCTACCTGCGGCTGCCGACCTCGTTCCTGCCGGCCGAGGATCAGGGCAACATGATCGTCAACGTCCAGCTGCCGCCCGGCGCCACGCAGGAACGCACGCGCGCCGTGATGGAGCAGGTCGAAGGCTACATGCTCAAGCAGCCGGAAGTGCAGGGCATGGTCTCGGTGCTGGGCTTCAGTTTCTCGGGCCTGGGTCAGAATGCCGGCCTCGCCTTCATCACGCTGAAGGACTGGGACCAGCGGCCGCACGCCGAGAATTCGGCGCAGGCACTCGCCGGTCGCGCCTTCGGCGCGTTGATGGGCATCCGCGACGCCTTCATCTTTCCCCTCAGCCCGCCGCCGATCCCGGAGCTCGGCACCGCCTCCGGCTTCAACTTCCGCCTCCAGGACCGCGGCGGCAACGGCCACGAGGCGCTGGTGGCAGCACGCAATCAGCTGCTGGGCATGGCCGCGCAGAGCAAGCTGCTGTCGCAGGTACGGCCCGAAGGGCTGGAAGACGCGCCGCAATTGCAGATCGACATCGACCGCGACAAGGCGGCTGCGCTCGGTGTGGGCTTCGACAGCATCAACGCCACGCTGTCCACGGCGCTGGGGTCGACCTACGTGAACGATTTTCCCAGCCGCGGGCGCCTGCAGCGCGTGGTCGTGCAGGCCGACGCGCCGGCGCGCATGCAGCCCGAGGACCTATTGCGCCTGAACGCCAGCAACAACAAGGGCCAGCCGGTGCCGCTGTCGGCCTTCGCCAGCACGCGCTGGGTCACCGGCGCCATGCAGACCGTGCGCTACAACGGCTACCCGGCGATGCGCATCGGCGGCGCCGCGGCATCCGGCTACAGCACCGGCGACGCGATGGCCGAGATGGAGCGCCTGGCCGCGCAGCTGCCGCCCGGTTTCGGCTACGAGTGGACCGGCATCTCGCGCGAGGAGAAGATTGCCGGCGACCAGGCGCTGATCCTCTACGGCTTCGCCGTCCTGGCGGTCTTCCTGTGCCTGGCAGCACTCTACGAGAGCTGGGCCATCCCGCTGGCGGTGATCCTGGTGGTGCCGCTGGGCGTGTTTGGCGTCGTGCTGGCGACGCTGCTGCGCGGCTACGCCAACGACGTCTACTTTCAGGTCGGACTCATCACGATCATCGGCCTGTCGGCGAAGAATGCGATCCTGATCATCGAATTCGCCAAGGACCTGCAGGCCCAGGGCAGGAGCGCCATCGACGCCGCGCTGGAAGCGGCGCACCTGCGCTTCCGGCCCATCGTGATGACTTCGCTGGCCTTCATCCTGGGTGTGATGCCGCTATTCCTGGCCAGCGGTGCCGGCTCGGCCAGCCAGCGTGCCATCGGCACGGGCGTCGTCGGCGGCATGATCAGTGCGGTGACGCTGTCGGTGCTGTTCGTGCCGGTGTTCTACGTCGTCGTGCGGCGCATCTTCAAAGGCAGCGAACGCCAGCGCCGCATGTATGCGCACGAGATGGACAACAGCAACCTGCACGTGCCGATCGAGGACCGATGAAATGGACCACCCCCGAAGCGCCTGCGGCGCTCCCCCTCAAAGGGGCCGACGCCAGTCGACCGGCAAAGCCGGATCCACGGCGTCCGCTTGGCTGCGCCTGGCCCGTCGGTCCCGCGTCGCGCCTGGCGCTTTGGAGCGACTGAAATGAACGTGTCACTCAGTGGACCCCTTGCCCTTGCCGCCGCGGCCGCGCTGGCCGGGTGCTCTTTCATCCCCGTGCACGAGACGCCGCCGCCACCGGTGGCTGCGACCTGGGCCGAGGCAGGCACCGCTGCCGGCACGCCGGCGGCTGAGCTCGCGTGGGCCGACTTCCTGACCGATGCACGCATCCGGGCTCTGGTCGAGATCGCGTTGGGGAACAACCGCGACCTGCGCATCGCCGTGCTCAACGTCGAGCAGACCCGGGCACTCTACGGCGTGCAGCGCGCCGACCGGCTGCCCAGCGTCGGCATCGGCGCCAACATCGCCCGCGGGGCGAATGCGGACGCCTACAGTGTCGGCCTGGCGGTCAGCGCCTACGAGCTGGACCTGTTCGGCCGCGTGAAGAGCCTGAGCGAGGCCGCGCTGGCGCGCTACCTGGCCAGCGACGAAGGCCGGCGCGCGGCGCAGGTGTCGCTGATCGCCGCCGTGGCCAATGCCGAGCTTGCGCTGCGTGCCGACGATGAGCAGTTGCAGGTGACGCGCAGCACGCTGGCCTCGCGCGAGGAATCGCTGAGGCTGGCCCGCGTGCGTTTCGAAGCTGGTGTGGCGGCCGAGGGCGAACTGCGCGGCGCCGAATCGCTGGTGGCCGGGGCGCGCTCCAACCTGGCGACCCTGCAGCGACAACGGATGCAGGACCTGAATGCGCTCGTGCTGCTGCTGGGCCAGCCTTTGCCCGACGACCTGCCCGCCGCGCCGCCGCTGACAGCACTGACGCTGGCCGAACTGCCGGTGGGCCTGCCGTCCGAGGTGCTGCTGCAGCGCCCCGACATCCGCCAGGCCGAGCAGCAGCTGATCGCGGCGAACGCGAATATCGGCGCCGCGCGCGCGGCCTTCTTTCCGCGCATCTCGCTCACCGGCAACCTCGGCACCGCCAGCACGGATCTCTCCGGCCTGTTCGAGAATAGCGTGTGGACCTTCACCGGCCAGTTGCTGCAGCCGCTGTTCGACGCCGGCCGCAACCAGGCGACGCTGGATGCGACGCGGGCGGCGCACGCCATCGCGGTGGCGCAGTACGAGAAGGCGATCCAGGTCGCTTTTCGCGAGGTCGCCGACGCGCTGGCCGGCCGCGCCACGCTGGATGACCAGCTGGCGGCGCTGCAGGCGCAGGTGCAGGCCGAGGCGCGCCGGGTCGAACTGGCCGAGCTGCTGCTGCGGGGTGGCGTGGCCAGCCAGATCGACCGCCTGGACGCCGAACGTTCGCTGCTGATTGCACGCCAGGCGGTGGTGCTGCTGCAGCAGGCGCGGCTGCAGAACTCGGTGCTGCTGTACCGCGTGCTCGGTGGTGGCGCCGGCCCGGCCATGGTGGCGTCAAGGTAGAAACCCGCAGGCGGCGGCGGCGGCCTGCGCCACCACAATCGGTGCATGGACCAGCCCGTCAAGCCCGCCCCGACCCTGAGCGACATCGAGATCGCGCGCCGCGCACCGCTGCGCCGCATCGCCGACCTCGCGCGCGAACGACTGGGCATCGCCGAGGAGCACCTGGAGCCCTATGGCCATTTCAAGGCCAAGCTCTCGCTCGACCACATCGCGACGCTGCAGGGCCGTCCCGAGGGCAAGCTGGTGCTCGTCACCGCGATCAGCCCGACGCCGGCCGGCGAAGGCAAGACGACGACCACCGTGGGCCTGGGCGACGCGCTCGGGCACCTCGGCAAGCGGGCGATCATTGCGCTGCGCGAGCCTTCGCTGGGCCCGGTGTTCGGCATGAAGGGCGGTGCCACCGGCGGTGGCCTGGCGCAGGTGGTGCCGATGGACGACATCAACCTGCACTTCACTGGCGACTTCAATGCCGTCGCGCTGGCCAACAATCTGCTGGCGGCGGCGATCGACAACCACATCCACCACGGCAACCCCCTGGGCATCGACGTGCGGCGGGTGAGCTGGCGACGCGTCATCGACATGAACGACCGCGCGCTGCGCGAGATCACGGTGGGACTCGGCGGCCCGGGCAACGGCTACCCGCGCCAGGATGGCTTCGACATCGTCGTGGCCTCGGAGGTGATGGCGATCCTGTGCCTGGCGACTTCGCTGCAGGATCTGAAGGAACGCCTGGGCCGCATCGTCGTCGCCGAGACGCGCGACCGCCGCCCGGTGCGTGCCAGCGACCTCAAGGTGCACGGTGCGATGACGGTGCTGCTGCGCGACGCGCTGGCGCCCAACCTCGTGCAGACGCTGGAACATACGCCGGCCCTGCTGCACGGCGGGCCGTTTGCGAACATCGCGCACGGCTGCAACTCCGTCATTGCCACGCAGACGGCGCTGCGGCTGGCCGACTATGTGGTCACCGAGGCCGGCTTCGGCGCCGACCTCGGCGCCGAGAAGTTCATCGACATCAAGTGCCGTGCCGCGGGCCTGCGGCCGGCGGCTGCCGTGCTGGTGGCGACGGTGCGCGCGCTCAAGTTTCACGGCGGCGTCGAGTTGCCCGACCTCGGCGCCGAGGACCTGCCGGCTCTGCAGCGCGGGCTGGTCAACCTGGAGCGCCACCTGCACAACCTGCGCGACATCTTCGGCCTGCCCTGCGTGGTGGCCATCAACCACTTCGCGGGCGACACCGAGGCCGAGCACGAGCTGTTGCGCGAGCAGGTCGCGCGCCTGGGCGTGGCGGTGGTGACGGCGCGCCACTGGGCCGAGGGCGGGTGCGGCGCGATCGATCTGGCGCGCGAGGTGGTGCGCCTGTGCGAAAGTCCGGCCAGGCTGCGCTTCGCCTACGATGACGCCACGCCGCTGTGGAACAAGATGCTGGCGGTGGCCACACGCGTCTACGGCGCCGCCGACGTTAGCGCACCGGCGCCGGTGCGCGGGCAGATCGAGCGCCTGCAGGCTTCGGGCCACGGCCACCTGCCGGTGTGCGTGGCAAAGACGCAATACAGTTTCTCCACCGATCCGACGCGGCGCGGCGCCCCCGTGGGGCACATCGTGAACGTGCGCGAGGTCCGCCTCGCCGCCGGCGCCGAATTCGTGGTCATGATCTGCGGCGACGTCATGACGATGCCGGGTCTGCCGCGGCAACCATCGGCCGAGCACATCGATCTCGACGACGAAGGGCGCATCATCGGCCTGAGCTGAGAGACCGCCTCCGGCTCAGCCCCCGATCACAACCTCGCTGCAGGGCCCGCTGCAGAAGGGCCCCGGGCGCGGACTCACTGGAACTTGATGGGGCCGATATTCAGGCCGTTGGGGTAGTTGTTGGCCGCATCCTGGCCGCTGACGTATTGCACGTTGTTGCCCAGCACCTGGATGTGGATCTCCGTGACGCCGGCGGCCAGCGCCGCGGCGGCCGAGGCATAGCCGCAGGCCGTCTGCAGCGTGAAGCCATTCAACGGCAGGGTGTAGGTCTGCACACCGGCGCCGGTGACGGCGATATTGCCCTTCAGCTCGGAAGTGCAACCCGCCACTTCGGAGCCCTTCAGGATGACGGTGAAGTTGGGCTTCGCATTGACGAGCTGGTCGTTGCCCCAGACCGCGATCCGCACGCTGCTGTAGCCGGCGACGTTGGCCACACCGTTGTTGGGCGCACTGACGTAGCCGCCGAAGCCCCAGGGCTTGGCGCCGCTGTTGACGCCGTAGCCGAAGTAGAAGCTCGGCGTCGCGTCGGCCGCGGCCAGGCCGCTCCACCAGTCCTGCGTCACGACGCTGGTGTCGATATAGCGCCCGGCGTTGCCGCCCTCGACGCTCCGCCAGGGCGTCGGCGTTTCCGCGTAGTTGCTGGCATAGACACCGCCGACGAGGTTGATGAGGCCGGTGGCGCCGCCACCGTCGCCGCCGGCCGCCGCCGGCACGAAGCTGAGGTCGTCGAAGTAGTAGGTGCTGTCGGCGCCGATCTGGGCGCCGGTCTTGCCGAAGTTCGGGAACACCGAGGCCTTGTTGTAGGTGAAGGCCAGGTTGAGCGCGGCCGTGCCGGCGACCGGGTTGGCGAAGTCGAAGGTGAGGGTCTGCCAGCCGGCTGCGGTCGTGAGGGCCTCGGTCTCTACGGTGCGGGTGTTGTCGGCCGCATCCTCCAGTTTGAGCCGGATCGGCAGGCCCGCCGCCGGTGCGTTGACACGCAGCGTCATCGTCTTGGCGGTGTCGGTGAACGGCACCCGGGCGATCGACTGGTTGGCGCCGGTGGACATCGTCGTGCCGGCCCACAGTTCAGCGGCCAGCGTCTTGACCACCCGGGCCACCTTGCCGGTGCCGCCGGCGGGGTCGGTGACGACGCCGGACGCGGTGCCGCCGAAGTTGGTCAGGGTGTAGGTCAGCGCCGGGTCGTCGAAGGTGACGAGCGCATTGCCGCTGCCCGTTCCGCCGCCTGCCGCTGCCGGCACGAAACTGAGGTCATCGAAGAAGTAGGTCGAGTCGGCGCCGATCTGGGCACCGGTCTTGCCGAAATTGGGGAAGACCGACGCCTTGTTGTAGGTGTAGGCCAGGTTGAGCGCGGCGGTGCCGGCGGCCGGGTTGGCGAAGTCGAAAGTCAGGGTCTGCCAGCCCGCCGCGGTGGTCAGGGTCTCGGTCTCGACCGTGTGCGTGTTGTCGGCCGCGTCCTCCAGCTTGAGCCGGATCGGCAGGCCCGCCGCCGGGGCGTAGACGCGCATCGTCATCGTCTTGGCGGTGTCGCTGAACGGGACCGTAGCGATCGACTGGTTGGCGCCGGTCGACATCGTCGTGCCGGCCCACAGTTCGGCGGCCAGGGTCTTGACCACCCGGGCCACCTTGCCGGTGCCGCCGGCGGGGTCGGTGACGATGCTGGACGTGGTGCCGCCGAAGTCGGTCAGCGTATAGGTCAGTGCCGGATCGTCGAAGGTCACCAAGGCATTGCCGGCGGGCGGCACGCCGCCGCCCGGGCAGGCCACGGTGAAGGTGGAGCCGACGAAGCTGAGGTCGTCCATGTAGTAGGTCTTGGCGGCCCCCACCTCGGCGCCGGTCTTGCCGAAGTTGAAGAAGATGGACGACTTGTTGTAGGTGTTGGCCAGGTTCAGCGCCGCCGTGCCCGCCGCCGGGTTGGCGAAATTGAAGCTCAGCGTCTGCCAGGCACCGGCCACGGTGGTCATGGCCTCGGTTTCCACCGTCTTGGTGTTGTCGGCCGCGTCCTCGAGCTTCAGGCGCACGGGGATGCCGGCATCGGGCGACCAGATGCGCGCCGACATGGTCTTGTGGGC
>Ga0209391_10001971_pt1 | contig 10727 bp, 7 predicted proteins | sample PPLLak3March2015_FD_187246 | JGI IMG/M metagenome (GOLD analysis project Ga0209391, IMG submission 187246) | Freshwater sediment microbial communities from Prairie Pothole Lake near Jamestown, North Dakota, USA - PPLs Lake P7 Core (1) Depth... | ecosystem: Environmental > Aquatic > Freshwater >... | reverse complement strand
CCAGCCTTCCTCGAGCCGATCGGCCGGAGCCGAGATCGACAGCCCAGCCACCAGCTTGTTCTGGTCATCGTAGATGCCGGCAGCCATGCAGCGCACTCCGATCTCCAGTTCTTCGTCGTCGCGCGCGCAGCCCAGGCGACGCACATTGGCCAGTTCCCGCTCCAGGGCCTGCAACGTGGTGATGCTGTTGCGCGTCTGGCCGGCCAGCCCGGTGCGCGTGGCATAGGCGCGCACCTTCTGCGGATCGTCCGCCGCCAGGAACAGCTTGCCGACCGAAGTCAGGTGCAGCGGCGCCCGTCCGCCGATGGCCCGCACCACCTGCATGCCGGAATGCTCGCTGTAGCTGCGCTCGATGTAGACGATCTCGTCGCCCTGTCGCATCGAGAGGTTCACCGGCTGATGCGTCAGCCGGTGCAGTTCTCGCATCGGGGCGAGGGCGGCCTCGCGCACGTCCAGCCGCGCCTTGACCAGGTTGCCCAGCTCGAGCAAGCGCATGCCCAGCCGGTACGAACCGGCCTGCGGACGGTCGACGAACCCGCCAAGCGCCAAGTCGTTCAGGATGCGGTGGGCGGTCGAAGGGTGCAGGCCCGTTTGTGCACTGATCTGCTTCAACGACACCGGATCCTTGTGCGCCGCGAGCACCTCGAACAGCGCGAAACTGCGCTCCAAAACCTGGATGGCGGGCTTTTGGGACTCGGCAGCTTTCATTGGTTGTATTCTGGCGCGCCTTTCCGATTTCTGCATTGCGGAATGTCAGCTTGCATTTCAACATCTGCGTAATCCAGAGCGCACCAAGGAAGCGCCTTTCGTCCTTGCCCTCTGCCGCCGCAGTGTCGACAGCAAGCCAGGCCGACTATCGAAAATGCGCCGCTGATCGTGCATGGCTAACGAACACATGGCCAATACGCACGGGACGCCCGCCGCTGAGCCACTGCCGGCGTCGTTCGCCCGGCACTGCAGAGGATCAGTTCGCCAGCGCCAATGCGGCCTCGCGTCCCGAACGCACGGCGCCCTCCAGCGTGGCCGGGTAGGGGCCGGCGACATAGTCGCCGGCGGCCAGCAGACCCGGAGCGATGAGGGCCGAAGGTCGAACCAGTCCGGGCGTGCAGTGGAAGGTGGCGCGCTTCTCGGCGGCCACGTGCATCACGGTGGATGCCACAGGCCGTGCGAGGGCTGGAAACGCGGACGTCGCCTGCTGCAGCGTGGCCTGTGCCGTGGCCTGCAAACCCCGCTGCACCCAGTCCGCGGCGCCGCTGATCACGAAGCCGAAGAGGCCGTCGGCGATGCCCAGTGCACCGAGGTCGAAGGCGAACTGCGCAGGCGCCAGCGGCCCGGCGGGCAGGGCGATCATCGGCAGCGGCAGCCGAGCCCCCGGGCTACGCAGGTACACGGTGACGATCGGTTCGTAGCGCAGCGCGCCGGCCTGAAGTGCCCAGCCGGGCTGCACGTCGGCACAGAGCCTGGCAGCCTCGCGCGCGCTGCAGGCCAGCACCACGGCATCGAAGGTCAGGCCGTCGACCTGCCACCGGGTCTCACGCTGCTGCAGCTGGAGCACGCGGGTCGTGGGCTTGTAGGCGACGCCATGCTCCGCGAACCAGCGCAGCGCCGGTTTCGGTAGCAAGTCGCCGAGCGGTGCGGCCGGCAGCAGCAGGTCGGACGATCCGGGGCCGCCGAACAACGCGTCGCGCAGCACGCGCAGGAACACGCGGGCGCTGGCCGCCTCTGCCGGCGTGTTCAGCGCCGCCACGCAAAGCGGCTCGATGAGTTGCTCGCGCAGGGCTGGCGGCAGGCCACGGCACAGCGCGGCCACGCTGAGGTGCTCGTCGCAGCGGAAGCCGGTGGCGGCCCAGACTGCGGCCGTGCGCAGCAGTGCCAGGCGATCGAGCCAGCGCCAGCCGCCGTGCGCGAGCACACCGCGTACGAACGCCGGTACGGGCGCTCCTGGGCGCAGTCGCAGGCCATGACCGTCGGGGCCGCAAAGCGCCAACGGCATGCGGTGCAGCAGCCGGGAGGCATCTGCGCCCAGCAAAGCCATCAACTCCAGCGTCGCCCGGTAGGCGCCGATCAGGATGTGCTGGCCGTTGTCCAGCACCAGACCGTCCACCGGGACGCTGCGTGCCCGCCCGCCTGGCAGCGGAGCCATCTCGAAGACGTGCACTTCGTGGCCGGCGCGCCGCGCATGCACGGCCGCCGCGATGCCGGCCCAACCGGCACCAACCACCGCGACACGATGCCGCCTCAACGGCCGCGCCAGTGCGTGCGACACGCGATCCAGAGCTTGCGCAAGGGCGTCAGCGACGTGCGCTGGTGCAGCACCCGGAAGCCGTCGGCCTCGATCTCGCGCAGCAGCGTGCGGTAGATGTTGGCCATCATCAGGCCGGGCTTCTGCGCTTGGCGGTCGGCCTCGGGCAGCAGTGCCAACGCCTCGTCATACAGGCGATGAGCGCGTTCGGCCTGGAATCGCATAAGCGCCTCGAAGCGCTCGCTGTAGCCCCAGGGAGCGTCGCGCTTCAAGACCTCTTGGGCCTTGACGTTGAACTGCTGCAACTCGGCCACCGGCAGGTAGATGCGTCCGCGCCGCGCATCGTCGCCGACATCGCGGATGATGTTCGTGAGCTGCATCGCCAGGCCCAGGCGGTGCGCGTACTGCAAGGTGCGCTCCTGCGTGCGGCCGAAGATGTTGGCCGCCACCTCGCCCACCACGCCAGCCACCAGGTGGCAATAGCGTTCCAGCGCCGCATAGTCCAGGAATCGGGTCTGCTGCAGATCGGTCTGGCAACCCTCGATCACGTCGAGCAGGTGCGAGGGCCGGATGTCGAACTGGGGCGCCAGCGGCAGCAGCGCCTTCATAACAGGGTGTGAAGGCCGCCCGGCGAACGCTGCCTGGACTTCCTGGCGCCACCAAGCCAGCTTGGCGGCGGCCACGCCGCTGTCGCTGGTTTCGTCGACCACGTCGTCGACCTCACGGCAAAAGGCGTAGAAGGCGGTGATGGCCGCGCGCCGCGGCGGCGGCAGGAAGAGAAAGGCGTAGTAGAAGGACGAGCCGCTGGATGCCGCCTTGTCCTGCACGTATTGCTGCGGGCTCGGCGCAGCCGGGCTGGCGGGCGTGCTCATCGGCTCATGCGCAGGGCGCGCCACGCCAGGACAGGTGCGTCCGATCGCTGCAGCACCGGTCGTGTGCGAACGCTGGCGTAGTCCATGAGCGCTATTTTCTCAAGAATCCGCAGCCCCCCTTGGACCACCAGTCGCAGTTCCCAGCCGATGCGTCCGGGCATGCGCTGCGCCAATGGCGCGCCTTCGGTCATCAGCGCCGCGGCCCATTCCACCAGTTCGCGCACCAGCGCACGCAAACCCGGGGTGTCCTGTCGACTGTGCAACTGCGCCAGTCCCACGCCGTGACGCTGCAGGTCGTCCAATGGCACATAGACCCGCCCGCGCGGCAGGTCGACGCTCAGGTCCTGCCAGAAGTTGATCAGTTGCAGCGCAGTGCAAACGGCATCGGACTGGCGAAGCGACGCGGCGTCGCCGACGCGGTACAGGTGCAGCAGCAAGCGGCCGATCGGATTGGCCGAGCGCGAGCAGTAGTCCAGCAGCGCGTGCCGGTCGGCGGGCAGGGGATTGGTGGCGTCCTGCTCGAAGGCATCCAGAAGGGCGTGCAGCCACCGTGGCGGCAGCGCATGCATGCGGGCCGCCGCGGCCAGCGGCTCGAACACCGCGGGCCAGGCACCGCTGTGCGGGCCTCCGGCGAGCGCCGCGTCCAGGTCCCGGCGATAGCGGGCAAGCTGCGCCAGGCGCTCGACCGCCGCCGCCTGGCCCTCGTCGGCGATGTCGTCGGCAGTACGCGCGAAGCGATAGATCGCGACCACCGCGGGCCGCAACGGCGCCGGGCAAAGCAGCGAGGCGACCGGGAAGTTCTCGTAGTGCTCGACGGACACCTCGGCATTGTCCATGCCGGGCCGCCGGCGGCGCGCGAAGGCGCGTTACAGGCGCTGCCGCGCCGGTCTGCGCCAGGCGCGGCGCAGCAGCTAAAATTGTTGTTTGACCTGTCGCCGCACACGATGCGGGGTCGCTGCCGCGCCCCGCTTGCGTTCTGGCGTTAGCCGCGCGGGTGGCGAAATTGGTAGACGCACCAGGTTTAGGTCCTGACGCCTTCACCGGCGTGCCGGTTCGAGTCCGGCCCCGCGCACCAGACAACCTCAGTGGAAAGAGTCCATCATGGCCGTGAACGTCGAAACCCTTGACAAGCTGGAACGCCGCATCACGCTGAGCGTGCCGACCGATCAGATCAGCAGTGAGGTCGAGTCTCGCCTGAAAAGGCTGTCCCGCACCGTCAAGGCGGCCGGTTTCCGCCCCGGCAAGGTGCCGATGTCGGTGGTGGCGCAGCGCTACGGGTACTCGGTGCACTACGAGGTCATGAACGACCAGATCGGCCGCGCCTTCAGCGACGCCGCCACCGAGGCCAAGCTTCGCGTGGCCGGTGCGCCCCGGATCACGCAGAAGGAGGGCGCACCCGAGGGTCAGATGGTCTTCGATGCCACTTTCGAGGTGTACCCCGAGGTGCAGATCGGCGACCTCTCGGTGGCCGAGATCGAGTCGGCGACCGCCGAGGTCAACGAGGCCGCGATCGATCGCACCATCGACATCCTGCGCAAGCAGCGGCGCAGCTTCGCGCAGCGCGCCGCAAACGAAGGAGCGGCCGAGGGCGACCGTGTGACCATTGACTTCGAGGGCAAGATCGACGGCGAGGGTTTCGCCGGCGGCAAGGCCGAGGGCTTCCAGTTCATCGTCGGCGAGGGCCAGATGCTGGAGCAGTTCGACAAAGCCGTGCGCGGCATGAAGGTCGGCGAATCGAAAACCTTCCCGCTGCAGTTCCCGGCCGACTACCACGGCAAGGACGTGGCCGGCAAGGAGGCCGACTTCCGTGTCGGCGTGACCAAGATCGAGGTGCAGAAGTTGCCTGAGGTGGACGGGTCATTGGCCAAGGCGCTGGGCATCGAACCCGCGACCGTCGAGGGCCTGCGCGAGAGCGTGAAGAAGAACCTGGAACGCGAAGTGCGCTCGCGCGTGCTGGCGCGCAACAAGACTGCCGTGATGGACGCGTTGATCGCTGCATCGTCGCTGGAGGTGCCGAAGGCGCTGGTCGACAACGAACTCGAGCGGCTGATCGCCGCCGCACGCGAGGACCTGAAGCAGCGTGGTCTGAAGGATGCCGACACGGCGCCGCTTCCGCAGGACCTGTTCCAGGCCCAGGCAGAGCGCCGGGTGCGACTGGGTCTTGTCGTGGCCGAGCTGGTGCGCGCCAACGGTCTGCAGGCCAAGCCGGAGCAGTTGCAGGCCCACATCGAGGAGGTCAGCCAGAGCTACGAGAAGCCCGCTGAGGTGATGCGCTGGTACCTCAGCGACCGCACCCGCATGGCCGAGGTCGAGGCCGTGGTGGTCGAGCGAAACGTCACCGAGTTCGTGCTTTCGAAGGCCAAGGTGAACACCAAGGCGCTGGCCTTCGACGAGTTGATGAACGCCTGAGGGCACTTGGGCGCCGGCGGCATCCGTCGCCCATAATGGATCAGCGAACATTTCCCGAGGACCTGCATGAGCGCAATTGATACCGTCGGCCTGGGCATGGTGCCCATCGTCATCGAGCAATCGGGGCGGGGCGAGCGGGCCTACGACATCTACAGCCGACTGTTGCGCGAACGCGTGATCTTCCTGGTCGGTCCGGTCAACGACCAGACGGCCAACCTGGTGGTGGCCCAGCTGCTGTTCCTGGAAAGCGAGAACCCCGACAAGGACATCTCGCTGTACATCAACTCGCCGGGGGGCAGCGTCAGCGCCGGGCTGTCGATCTACGACACGATGCAGTTCATCAAGCCTGACGTGTCCACGCTGTGCATGGGACTGGCGGCGAGCATGGGCGCCTTCCTGCTCGCGGCGGGCGCCAAGGGCAAGCGCAATGCGTTGCCGAACTCGCGCATCATGATCCACCAGCCCTCGGGCGGCGCCCAGGGGCAGGCGACGGACATCGAGATCCAGGCGCGGGAGATCCTGAAGCTGCGCGAGAGCCTGAACTCGATCCTCGCCGAGCGCACCGGCCAGACTCTGGAAAAAATCCGTGCCGACAGCGAGCGGGACTACTTCATGTCGGCCGCCGAAGCGCAAGCCTATGGTCTGGTGGACAAGGTCATCGAGCGCCGCGGCTGATCGCGCGGCGGGTTCGGCTTTCGGGAAGCCCCGGCTTCGGGTGCCTTTTCGGCGTCGTCGCGGCGGCCACGCATGCACTATGATGAGCGGCATTGACTTCGTGGCTCCTGCAGCTCAAGCACATCCATGGCCGAAAAGAAGGGCGCGTCCGGCGAAAAGGTCCTGTACTGCTCCTTCTGCGGCAAGAGCCAGCACGAGGTGAAGAAGCTCATTGCGGGGCCGTCGGTATTCATCTGCGACGAATGCATCGAGCTGTGCAATGACATCATCCGTGACGAAGTGCCGGCCGATGGCGGCACGGCGTCGAAGTCCGCGAAGTCGGAACTGCCGATCCCGAGCGAGATCAAGGCGAGCCTGGACGCCTACGTGATCGGCCAGGACGTCGCCAAGCGCACGTTGTCGGTGGCGGTCTACAACCACTACAAGCGGCTGAAGCACTCCGGCGGCTCGAAGGACGAGGTCGAGCTGACCAAGAGCAACATCCTGCTCATCGGGCCCACGGGCTCGGGCAAGACGCTGCTGGCGCAGACGCTGGCCAAGCTGCTGAACGTGCCCTTCGTCATCGCCGACGCGACCACGCTGACCGAAGCCGGCTACGTGGGAGAGGATGTCGAGAACATCATCCAGAAGCTGCTGCAGAACTGCAATTACGACGTCGACCGGGCGCAGCGCGGCATCGTCTACATCGACGAGATCGACAAGATCAGCCGCAAGAGCGACAACCCGTCGATCACCCGCGACGTCTCGGGCGAGGGCGTGCAGCAGGCGCTGCTGAAGCTGATCGAAGGCACGATGGCCAGCGTGCCGCCGCAGGGCGGGCGCAAGCACCCGAACCAGGATTTCCTGCAGATCGACACGACCAACATCCTGTTCATCTGCGGCGGCGCCTTCGACGGGCTGGAGAAGGTCATCCAGAACCGCACCGAGAAGTCGGGCATCGGCTTCGCCGCCACGGTGCACAGCAAGAGCGAGAAGAAGGTCTCCGACCTGTTCCGCGAAGTGGAACCCGAAGACCTGATCAAGTTCGGCCTGATCCCCGAACTGGTGGGCCGCCTACCGGTGGTCGCCACGCTCGGCGAACTGACCGAAGAGGCGATGGTGCAGATACTGACCGAGCCGCGCAACGCGCTCATCAAGCAGTACCAGAAGCTGTTCATGATGGACGGCGTCGAGCTGGAAATCCGGCCTTCGGCGCTTTCGGCCATCGCGCGCAAGGCGCTGGCGCGCAAGACCGGCGCGCGTGGGCTGCGCTCGATCCTGGAGTTCGCGCTGATCGACACCATGTTCGATCTGCCCAACCTCGACGGCGTGGCCAAGGTCGTGGTGGACGAGCACATCGTCGAGGAAGGCAGCAAGCCGCTGCTGGTCTACCGCGAACCGGCCAAGACCAAGGCCAGCGCTTGACCCTGCCGGTCCGGCCCCGAGTGTCCTGTTTCCTGCAGCGCCCGCGCTCCTGCCGGCGCTGCCTTGCATTTCCCGATCCGGGCCCCACGTGGGCCTGAGAAAGAGAGGTTCCAATGTCCGGACATCCCATCCTGCCGCCCGACCCGATCACGCTGCCGCTGCTGCCGCTGCGCGACGTGGTGGTGTTCCCGCACATGGTCATCCCGCTGTTCGTGGGCCGGCCCAAGTCCATCAAGGCCCTCGAAGCCGCGATGGAGGCCGGCCGCCAGATCATGCTGGTAGCGCAGAAGGCCGCCGGCAAGGATGAGCCCAAGGCCGACGACATGTTCGAGGTGGGCTGCGTGTCCAGCATCCTGCAAATGCTGAAGCTGCCGGACGGCACGGTGAAGGTGCTCGTGGAGGGCATCCAGCGCGCCAACACCCGGCAGATTTCCGACAACGGCGAACACTTCGTGGCCGAGGTCGAGCCGATTCCGGTGTCGCCCGAGGCTTCGCCCGAAATCGAGGCGCTGCGTCGCGCGGTGACTCAGCAGTTCGACAGCTATGTCAAGCTGAACAAGAAGATTCCGCCGGAGATCTTGACCTCGATCGCCGGCATCGACGAGCCCGGTCGGCTGGGGGACACGATTGCCGCCCACCTGCCCTTGAAGCTGGAAGCCAAGCAGTCGGTGCTGGACCTCTTCCAGGTGCCGAAGCGCCTGGAGCGGCTGCTCGAGTTGCTCGAGCACGAGGTCGACATCCTGCAGGTGGAAAAGCGCATCCGCGGCCGCGTCAAGCGCCAGATGGAAAAGAGCCAGCGTGAGTACTACCTGAACGAGCAGGTCAAGGCGATCCAGAAGGAGCTGGGCGACGGCGAGGAAGGCGCCGACCTGGAAGAGCTGGAGAAGAAGATCGCCGCAGCGCGCATGAGCAAGGAAGCGCGCAAGAAGGCCGAAGGTGAGTTGAAGAAGCTGAAGCTCATGTCGCCCATGTCGGCCGAGGCGACCGTGGTGCGCAACTTCATCGACACCTTGGTCAACCTGCCGTGGGCGAAGAAGACGAAGATCAAGCACGACCTCGGCCACGCCGAAGAGGTGCTGAACGAAGACCACTACGGGCTGGAGAAGGTCAAGGACCGCATCCTCGAGTACCTCGCGGTGCAGCAGCGTGTCGACAAGGTCAAGGCGCCGATCCTGTGCCTGGTCGGACCGCCGGGGGTGGGCAAGACCTCGCTCGGACAGAGCGTGGCCCGCGCCACAGGCCGCAAGTTCGTGCGCATGGCGCTGGGCGGCGTGCGCGACGAGGCCGAGATCCGCGGTCACCGCCGCACTTACATCGGCTCGATGCCGGGCAAGGTGCTGCAGAGCCTGACCAAGGTCGGCACGCGCAACCCGCTGTTCCTGCTCGACGAGATCGACAAGCTGGGCATGGATTTCCGCGGCGATCCTTCATCGGCGCTGCTCGAAGTGCTGGACCCGGAGCAGAACCATCGCTTCAGCGACCACTATGTCGAGGTCGATTTCGACCTGTCCGACGTGATGTTCGTCGCCACCAGCAACAGCATGAACATTCCACCGGCGCTGCTCGACCGGATGGAGGTCATCCGCCTTTCCGGCTACACCGAGGAAGAGAAGCTCAACATCGCCCGCCGCTACCTGCTGCCCAAGCAGCAGAAGAACAACGGCGTCAAGGACGAGGAGCTCGAGGTGACCGACGAGGGGTTGCGCGGGATCGTCCGCTACTTCACCCGTGAGGCTGGCGTGCGCTCGCTCGAGCGCGAGATCAGCAAGATCTGCCGCAAGGTGGTCAAGGGCCTTCAGCTGAAGCAGTACCCGGACAAGGTGGTCGTCACTGCCGACAACCTGAACGAATTCCTCGGCGTGCGCAAGTTCGATTTCGGCCGGGCCGACAAGAAGAACCAGGTCGGCCAGGTCGTCGGGCTTGCCTGGACCGAGGTCGGCGGCGACCTGCTCACCATCGAGTCGGCAGTGATGCCGGGCAAGGGCAACATCATCCGAACGGGCTCGCTCGGCGACGTGATGAAGGAATCGGTCGAGGCCGCTCGATCGGTCGTGCGCTCGCGTGCTGCGAGCTTGGGCATCAAGGACGAGTTGTTCGAGAAGCGCGACATCCACATCCACGTGCCCGACGGTGCGACGCCCAAGGACGGGCCCAGTGCGGGCATCGCCATGACGACGGCCTTCGTGTCCGCGCTGACCGGCATCCCGGTCAAGGCGGACGTGGCGATGACCGGCGAGATCACGCTGCGCGGCGAGGTCACGGCGATCGGCGGCCTGAAGGAGAAGCTGCTCGCTGCGCACCGGGGTGGCGTGAAGACGGTGTTGATCCCCGAGGAAAACGTCAAGGATCTGCAGGAGATCCCGGAGAACGCCAAGAACAACCTGGAAATCGTGCCGGTGCGCTGGATCGAGAAGGTGCTGGAGGTCGCGCTCGAGCGTGTCCCGCAGGCCCTTCCCGAGGAGGAGCCGCCCAGGCCGACGCAGCAGGCGGCAGGCGAAGGGGCCCCGGTATCGGCTTCGGACGCGCTCCCTCATTGAGGCGGTGCTACGGTTCGCGAGGCACGGTTTGCGGCCGGGCCGCGACTCGGGCTATAATGCAAAGCTCGCTTGAAGGCGCAAGCCTCTCAAACGACGCGAAAGCGGAAACGCGGGAGTAGCTCAGTTGGTAGAGCGCAACCTTGCCAAGGTTGAGGTCGAGAGTTCGAGACTCTTCTCCCGCTCCAGTTCTTGAAAGGGAAGCCAGCGCTTCCCTTTTTTGTCGGCGCGGTAGCAAAGCGCTCGGTCGCCTGATTGCAAATCCGTTCAGAGCGGTTCGACTCCGCTCCGCGCCTCCAGTCCTCCGCCCATTGGCCGCGCTGGTCGCGCTGGCTGCCCTGGTGGCGCCGCTTGTGCTGGCCGGCTGCACCTCCTACGGGGTGGTGCAGAACCAGCCGTTGAAGGCGCAGCAGCCCGCCGCCGTCTATTCGTTGGCGAGCTTCGCGGAGCGCCAGGGGAGCCGCTCCAAGGAGCATTCGGTTGTGCTGGCCTTCTCGGGAGGCGGCACGCGCGCGGCGGCGCTGTCGTACGGCGTGCTGCTGGAACTGCGCGACACCCGCGTGCGCATCGACGGCCAGGACAAGCGCATGC
>Ga0209391_10001970_pt1 | contig 10730 bp, 15 predicted proteins | sample PPLLak3March2015_FD_187246 | JGI IMG/M metagenome (GOLD analysis project Ga0209391, IMG submission 187246) | Freshwater sediment microbial communities from Prairie Pothole Lake near Jamestown, North Dakota, USA - PPLs Lake P7 Core (1) Depth... | ecosystem: Environmental > Aquatic > Freshwater >... | reverse complement strand
TTCCCGGGCCGCTACTTCACCGGTGACGGTGCGAAGCGCGACGAGGACGGCTACTACTGGATCACCGGTCGCGTGGACGACGTGCTGAACGTCGCCGGGCACCGGCTCGGCACGGCCGAGGTCGAGAGCGCACTGGTGGCGCACGCGAAGGTGGCCGAGGCCGCGGTCGTCGGCTGCCCGCACGACATCAAGGGCCAGGGCATCTACGCCTACGTCACGCTGGTCGTGGAGGCCGAGCCCACCGAGGCGCTGCGCAAGGAACTGCGCGAGTGGGTCCGCCGCGAGATCGGCCCGATCGCGACGCCCGACTTCATCCAGTGGGCGCCGGGGCTGCCGAAGACCCGCTCCGGAAAGATCATGCGCCGGATCCTGCGGAAGATTGCCGCCAACGAGCACGATCAGCTCGGCGACATCTCGACGCTCGCGGATCCGTCGGTGGTGGCGAACCTGGTGGAGGAGCGGATGAATCGCTGAGGAACTCGCCGGCTGTGGCCCGGGGCCGTGACGGAGGTTGCGGTGACTCGGGCCGCGCTTCCCTTCGCCTCTAGGCAGCGCGGAATACCGGCTGCCGCACCGCCAGCGGCAACTCCACCTTGTAGAACATCCCTGCCGGATAGAGGTAATCCTCGCCGGATTCGTCGATCACCCGCAGAAGGCCCCTGGTTCGCGCTTGCCGCGCCCGTACAGCTTCTTCAGCCGGGTGCGTTCGCGGACACCGGCGCCTGCGGCGATCGTCTCAATCGATGAGACGGTCTCGCTTCTATCGATTACTAACCAAACATCGCAAAAATGGGGCTCGTACGCGGCACCGCAGATCGCCAATGTGGCGTGGCGCTGGTCTACACCTTGCGCAAACTGGGGTTAAAGCCTTATTTTCGCGGAGAGGGCAATGCTCGGCATGAAGTATAAGGTCGCGCTGCATAAATCCGAGGAAGGCTTTGCGGTTTCGGTACCCGGCCTGCCGGGTTGCTGGTCTCAAGGTCTCACTGAAGCTGAGGCGCTCGACAACATTCGGAGTGCGATCGAGGAATATCTTGCGGCTGTCGATGGCGAACTGAAGGGCGCCACGATCCGCGAAGTTGAAGTCGCGGCCTAAGCTCGTCCGCCCCGCGGTACCAGATCGACCATGCCCAAGTTGCCGGGCATACCGCACCATGCGGCTGTGCGTGCGCTCCAGAAGGCCGGCTTCAGGGTCGTGAGGCAGGGTAAGCATGTCGTGATGAGCAACGGGCAGCGCATCATCACGATCCCGCGCCACAATCCGGTCAACGCAATCACGATGGCGGGCATTGTCCGTGACGCAGGGCTGACGCTGGAGCAGTTTCGGGAGCTGGTCTAGCCTGTCTCTCCGGGCGTTCAGGCCATGAAGATCACGTACTTCGAGGATAACGACACGCTCCGTGCGGAGAGCCTGTGGACGACCGCCGACTGAGAGCGATCAAGTTCCTCCACACGTTGGTGTGGGCCGGGTTCGCCGGCTGCATCGTGGCGATTCCCGTGCTCGCGCTGCAGGAGCGCTTCCGCCTGGCGGCGGTGCTTGCACTGATCGTGCTCGGCGAAGTCATCGTGCTCGCGATCAATCGCTGGCGGTGCCCGCTCACGCCGATCGCGGCACGCTACACCGGGGACCGGCGTGCGAACTTCGACATCTACCTGCCGGAGTGGCTGGCCCGGTACAACAAGGAGATCTTCGGGCCGTTGTACCTCGCGGGCCTTGTGCTGCTCGTTGTGCGGTGGGTGGGCGCGACCACATAGGCGACCTCCAGGGGCCATCGCTTGCGGGTGCCAGGATCCGCGACGACAGGTGCGCACCAGAAGACTCATCGAGCCCGGCGGCACTGAGAAGCAGATTCGTCCGGTTCCGTGCCGCCGCCATCCTGTCCGCAGGCTTGACCTGCGGCGCTGGCTTTGTGGCCCGGCAGTATCTGCTCGAATACGGCCAATCTGCGGATCGCGCGTGACGCTTATCCGCTCGACACTCCAGAGCGCACGAGAAGTGCTCGCCGCGCCGATCGAGGCTGCGGCTTGAGCCATCGTATTCACGTATATACAATAAATGACGGACTTCAGCTTCGATCCGGCCAAGAACGAACGGAATATCGCTAGCCGAGGCGTTTCTGATGAGGCGATATGAAGCGGAAGCCTAAGGCAACGAGAGCGACGCGAGAGAATCCGGAGTGGACCGAGGCCACATTCGAACGTGCGCGGCCTGCTCGCGACACGCTGCCGAAACTCGTTGGCGACCCCGCCGCGACACGGCTTCTCAAGCCGCGCGGCCGACCGAAGTCCGGTAACGCGCGTCTGGCCATTTCGCTGCGCCTGCCTCCAGACACGCTCGCGCGCTGGAAGGCGACGGGACCTGGTTGGCAGACGCGCATGGCGGAGGTTCTGAGCCGGGCGGTCGGACGCCGGTCGACGTAGCGACGGTCGAGATGGGTGCTGCTGGATGCACGAGACGGCCCGCGGCGTGACGCAGGGCTGAACGCTACGACACGGCGCGCACGGTGAATCGGTAGCCAAGCGCGGTGGCCACGCCGAGCACGGTCCTGAAGCTCGGGTTGCCGTCACTACTCAAGGCTTTGTAGAGACTCTCACGACCGAGGACGGTGCTGCGCGCCAACAGGTGCGCGCAATCAGTCCCGCCGACCGGCACCTCGGCATGCACCCGCTCAGCTTGGCCGTAGTTCCAATCACGTACTTTCATGATACCGACACGCTCTACATCGAATTCCGGTCGTCCGAAGTAGCCGAGACCCGTGAACTCGACGAGAACACGCTGTTGGATATCGATGCCCACGGACATCTCTGTGGCCTGACCCTGGAGCACGCCCGGGAGCGGGCGGACATACCGCACGTGTCGTTCGAGCAGGTGGCGGCCTGAGCGCAGATTGAGCGCCGATTCTCTGGCTGGAGTGGAACCTCGGGATCGTAGCGGACGGTGCGTGCATCATCCGAATTTCCATCGAAACGTGCCACAAATTGCTGCTGCGAACGATCGCTCTTCCGGCGCATCGTCCAAGGTGTTGCGGAACGTGATTTATAAGCTACACTCATGCGGCGTCCGCCCGTCGAGCTTTGCATTTTCCAGGACGCGGCCGGTCGCCAACCGTTTGCGGATTGGTTCGATCGCTTGGGTGATCGAGTCGTGCAGGCGAGAGTGATGCAGCGTCTGGACCGCCTGCAGGCAGGCAATCCAGGCGACTGCCGGGCACTGGGCTCGGGCCTGATGGAACTGCGCATCGACACCGGCCCCGGATACCGAGTCTATTTCGCGCAGATACCCATCAGCCGATGTCTCATCCTCTGCGGAGGCTCGAAGCGAACTCAGGTGGCCGACATCGAGAGGGCAAGGAAGTGGCTGGAAGAGGCAAGAAAGCGGCTAAGCCCGTGAATCGCCGTCCGCGCAGTGCGGCGGCAACTTCGTATGACCAGTGGGTGCGCGGGGCGTTGGCGGCCGACACTGATCTGGCCGCCGAGTACATGCGAGAAGTCCTCGAGCGCTCCGATACGCCCGAAGAACTCTTGATGGGCCTGCGACGCATTGTCGAGGCGCAGGGTATGTCCAAGGTGGCCGAGGCGGCCGGTCTCAGTCGCGAGAGCCTGTATCGCTCCCTCTCCGCGGCCGGAAATCCGCGCTTGTCCACGCTAGTGGCGGTGTTGCGGGTGGCTGGGCTAAAGCTGTCCGTGCGGCCCATGGCATAGTCTTTCTTTGGGCTTGGGGGAAGCGAGATCCGACGATGAGGATCGAATCATTCGTGCCGTTGATCGTCGTCTTCGGCGTGCTGGCCGTGATGCTCGGCAGCGTGTTCCTGACACGCAAGCTGATGGTACGTCGCGATCGACTGTCGCCCATCAAGAAGGACATGCTGCGCGGCCCGGGACACACGCTGCGGGAGCGGATTGACGATCTCGTGTGGGATTTCGCCGCGCTCCTGGCACTAGGGCCCCTTGTTCCCCTGGCGCTTTATGCGACGTACTTGCAACAACGCCTGGCCGGAGGTCCTCCCTCGTGGGTCACTATCGGCATGTATGCCGTTGCGGCTGCCGCAGTCGTGGTCTATTCGGTTCGCAAGATGGTCCGAGTCATGCTCGAGATTCGTCGGCTGCGGCTCGGTCTGGAAGCGGAAATCGTCGCCGCCGAGGAACTCAATCTGCTGATGGGCTCCGGTTTCTCGGTCTTTCACGACGTGCCGGGCGATGGCCCGTTCAACATCGATCACGTGGTCGCCGGTCCAGCCGGCGTGTTCGCAATTGAGACCAAAGGACGCATGCAACGGAAGGACCCAGCCAAGGGCGACGGGCATATCGTGAGGAGCGACGGTAGGCAACTGGAGTTTCCCGGCTGGAGCGAGACGAAGCCAATCGAGCAGGCGAGCCGGAGCGCACGCTGGCTCGCGCAGTGGCTCTCGAGGGCCACCGGGGAGAGTGTTCGCGTCGAGCCGGTCGTGTTGCTTCCAGGTTGGTTCGTCAAACGGCGCGATCGGAGCGGCGTGCAGGTTCTCAACCCAAAGGAAATGAGGGGGTACCTCGCGTCGATCCAGGATGCCCCGTTGAGTTCGGCGCAACGGCAGCGCGTCGCTCATCAGCTCGACACTCGCTGTAGAACCGTGGAATCAAGGGTCGCCGGCCAACGACGTAAGGCGAGCTAACCGCGCCTCACCGCCTGCAAAAACACCGACTCCCTATGAAATTCGAGATACCGCCGCTGCCCCTTCGAAAACGCCCCGGCATTGAACCGCCCGCCCACCGGCACCCCCATCTTCCGCAGCGACACCTCGTGCGCCACGCGCGACACCAGCAGCTCGCCGCCGTTCTCGAAGCTGATGAACCCGCGGTCGAACAGGTGATCGATGGACGGCGTGAGCAGCAGCCCGTTCTCGCCGTCCAGCCGCTCGGCGTTGTCGCTGTCGCGCCACGGCTTGCAGTGACTGGCGATCAGGTGTTCCGGGCGGTTGACGCCGGTGACGCGGCAGTGGGTTTCGATCCGCGCCACCTCCTGGCGGAAGCGGCCCTGGCCGCGTCGGGCCAGCACGAGCTGCTCGCGCGTCGTCTCGGGGATCGCGACGTCTCGCTCGATGGTCGAGCGCAGGTGCTCTTCCCACTCGGCGATGGACTGCGCAGGCCGATCGGAGAGGCCGGTGTCCTGGGCGAAGCGGGTGCCCACCTCGATGGCGAGTTGGGCGTCGCGCCCGACCAGCTCGGCCAATGCATGGGCCATCGACGGCGGAACGGCCGTCAGGTACACCGACTGGCTGCCGCGCCCGTCGGGTGAGAGGGGAGAGTATCGGTCCGGCAGCAGCGGCCGCAGCGTCGCCATGTGGTCGACCGGGCGGATGGGGTCCGTCACCGACCGGTACTCGACGTCGACCTTCCAGCCGACCTGCTCCCAGTTCATGCCGACCGAGCCAAACTCGAGCGGCTTCGGGCATTCGTAGCAGTGCGACTTTGCGATGCCGATCGCGCGGATGTAAGTGTCGGCGAACGAGAAGATCAAGTCGCCGGGCGCCACCTCGCGCATGAACTCGTAGAACGGGTTGATGTGCCCATTGGCCTTGCGCTTCGGCGACCACAGGTAGCCGCCGGCCACTTCGTGCCGGTAGGTCTGGTTCTGATTGACCCACCAGTAGCGCAATCTGCGATGCCTTTCGCCGGACGGCTTAGTCATTGCCATCAGGCGCCGAGTAATCTAGAGAAGTCGCTCCGATTGCGCTATAGATGCCGTGCGCAAGGACGCGCTGCGCGATCCAGTGGGCTGCGCGACTCTCAAGAAGCTCAAACTCGACACGCCGAGAGATCGATGCCCCGACCCAAGAACAAACAATCTGTACGGGCAATTGCGACCTCCGCCACCGTCGGCTACGAAGCCCAGCTCTGGCAGATGGCCGACGCCCTGCGCGGCAGCATGGACGCCGCGGAGTACAAGCATGTCTGCCGTGGCTAGCAGATAGAAATGATCAGCAAATCAAAGGTCGGCGACGAAGCTAGTCGCGCCAAAGACGTACTCGGCCGCGTCTGCGAGTACTTCCTCCCGCAGTTCGCCAGTGCCGAGGGCAAGAAAGGCGGCGAGTACTACACGCCACGGAGCGTGGTCAAGCTGCTGGTCGAGATGCTCGAGCCCTATCGCGGCCGGGTGTACGACCCGTGCTGCGGCTCGTTGCGCGGGAACAGGGCAGGACCAACGAATGGTCAATACCGGCTGGCGCTGATGCTGCAACTCTCTGGTACCGCCTCACTGGGGGCTCGCTGAATGGACATTACGGATCCGCTTCGCGACATCGCTGTGCAACTGGACGATTTCGCGAAGAATCGCGACTGGCAGCAGTTCCACTCACCAAAGAACCTGGCATCGGCCCTCGTCGTGGAGGCCGGCGAAGTGTTGGAACACTTCCAGTGGATGACAGAACAGCAAAGCCGCGCGCTTGCGCCGGAGAAACGCAATGCCGTGGCTGCCGAGATTGCGGACGTGCTGCTGTATCTGATCCAGCTCTCGACCGCTCTCGGCATCGACCCCATCGCAGCAGCACAGGCCAAGCTGAAGCTCAATGAGCTGAAGTACCCAGTCGACCTCGCGCGCGGCAACAGCAAGAAGTACGACGAGCTCTGAGAGCGATACCGCCATGATCGTCTACCAGGCGAGCAAGAGTCAGTTCCTTCATCACGCCCTTCGCGACGACATCGAAGACATCGTGTCGCGTCAGTTTCGAAGCGTGATGGGCCATCGTGCCGGCCCCTCCGAGATCCAAGCCTGGAAGCACTCGCTGCTGGAGATGGCCAAGGTGCTGCAGGACGAGGAGATCCCGGCCGACGCCGGGGTAGCTATCGAGTACCAACTGCCGCAGAGTTCCAAACGCATCGACTTCGTGATCACCGGTGAAGACGTCGCGGCGCGCACGAAGGTGGTGATCGTCGAACTCAAGCAATGGTCCGAGTCGCGCCGCAGCGAGAAGGATGCGATCGTCTGGGCGCGCCGCGGCGGCCGTGCGGGCGAGACCGAGGGGCCGCACCCTTCGTACCAAGCTTGGTCGTACGCCGCCTACCTAGAGGACTTCAATGGCGCGGTGCAGGAGGGCGCGATGGAGCTCAAGCCCTGCGCCTACCTGCACAATCACCCGCGCAACGGCGAGATTGACCACCCTCACTACCGCGAGCACTTGTTGCGTGCACCTCTTTTCCTGGCGCGGGAGCGGGCCAAGCTGCAGGCATTCATCCGCGAGCACGTGCGCCACGGCGATCGGCGCGGCGCGCTGTACGCGATCGAGTACGGGCGCATCCGGCCGTCGAAGATGCTCATCGACAGCGTCAAAGGGCTGCTACAGGGCAAGCCAGAGTTCGTGCTAATCGACGACCAGAAGGTAGCCTACGAGACGATCCTGCACGCCGAAGCGCGCGCAGCGAGCCGTAAACAGGTCGTGATCGTGCAGGGCGGTCCGGGCACCGGCAAGTCGGTGATCGCGATCAATCTTCTCGCCACGCTACTTGGACGACAGCGCAATGCGCGCTACGTATCGAAGAACGCCGCGCCGCGCGCGGTTTACGAGGCCAGGTTGGCAGGCACCTTCACGAGAACGCGCATCAGCAACCTCTTCAGTGGCTCGGGCGCGTTCGTGGGTGACGCGCCCGATACCTACGACACGCTGATCGTCGACGAGGCGCACCGCCTCAACGAGAAGAGCGGCCTGTACCGCAACCTCGGCGACAACCAGATCCGCGAGCTGATCCGCTCGGCGCGCTGCACCGTCTTCTTCGTCGACGACAACCAGCGCGTGACGGTACACGACATCGGCCACACCGAAGAGCTTCGGGCCCGCGCGGCTGAGGTCGACGCCGAGGTAACCGAGCTTGAACTCTCGTCGCAGTTCCGCTGCAATGGCGCCGATGGCTACCTAGCGTGGCTGGACGACACGCTGGACATCCGTCCCACCGCCAACACCGCGCTCGACACCGCCGAGTTCGACTTTCGCGTCTTCGACAGCCCGGCCGAGCTGCACGACCTGATCGAGCTAAAGAACCGCGGGAACAACCGATCGCGCGTCGTGGCTGGTTACTGCTGGAAGTGGCCGAGCAAGAGGCACCCGCAGGCGTGGGACATCGATCTGCCAGCGTTCGGCTACCGGCGCCGCTGGAACCTGGACAAGGACGGCAGCCTGTGGATCGTGACGCCCGGGTCGGTGGAGCAAGTGGGCTGCATCCACACCTGTCAGGGGCTGGAGCTTGACTACGTGGGCGTCATCATCGGCCCGGACCTCATCTTCCGCGACGGGCGTATCGTCACCGATGCGACGAAGCGCGCGTCGTCGGACCAATCGGTGAGGGGCCTTAACCAGATGATGACCACGGACCCCGAGCGCGCTCGCGCCCTCGCCGACACCATCGTCAAGAATACCTACCGTACTCTGATGACGCGCGGCATGAAGGGCTGCTACGTCTACTGCACCGACGCGCCGCTGGCGGCTTACCTGCGCAGTCGGCTGCGCGCGTCTACCGAGGCTTCCGACACCCCTGCCAGGAGGCCTGCCTCAGCGTCGGCGCTGGAGTCGAGAGACCCGAACGTGATCCCGCTGCGTCGAGTCACGAGCGCAGAGCGCGCTGCCGGTATGCCCGCCGCGCCCGTGATCGACCTGCGCTTCGCGGCCGGCGCGTTCTCCGACTCGCAGGCGCTGGAAGAGGGTGCCACCGGCTGGGTCGGCCTGCCCGACTGGGTGCACCCGCGGCCGGACCTATTCGTGGCGCAGGTCGTGGGCGAGTCGATGAACCGCCGCATCCCCAACGGCGCTTGGTGCCTGTTCCGCGCCAACCCGGCCGGTACGCGCGAGGGCAAGGTGGTGGTGGTGCAGCACCGCAGCATCGCCGACCCTGAGACGGGCGGGCAGTACACGATCAAGGTCTATTCAAGCGAGAAGGTGCCGGCGGGAGATGGGGGCTGGCGGCACCGGCGGATCGCGCTACGGCCAGATTCGGATCGGCCGGGATTCGAACCGATCGTCATCGAGGTGGGGGACGAGGACGAGGGGTTTGTGGTTGTAGCAGAGATGTTAATGGTGCTGCGGGAAGGGTAGCTAGGTGCCAGCGCTTAAAGCACCGAGGCGCGCTCTGAGGGGGCTCTGGCCTCGGGAGAGATTCTTGTTGTTGAGGGAGATGGGTAACTCCTGCCCCCGCCAGCAAACGCAGGAGGATTCACGGGACTGATGCGATTCAAGGGAAAGATTTCCGAGTGGAACGATGACCGGGGCTTCGGCTTCATTGCACCATCAGAAGGTGGCGCGCGCGTCTTTTGCCACATCAAGGCATTCACGGAGCGATCGAGTCGACCGGAGATCGGCAAGACCGTCACTTACGATCTCGCCAAGGATGACCGCGGCCGCCCGCGCGCAACCCAGATCCGTTATCCCGGGACCGCGAAACCGCCGCCGGTCGCGTCGCCGCCACTGCAGTCGAGCCTGACTCAGGCCATCGTCGGCTCGTCCGTGTTCCTGGTAGTCATCGCCGCGCTGGTGGTTACGAGCCGCGCGCCGTGGTGGGTTCTGCCCTGGTACCTGGTCCTGAGCGCCGTGACGTTCATGCTCTATGGCTGGGATAAGGTCTCGGCAAGCGGCGGGCACAGGCGAACGCCGGAGAAGACGCTGAACGGGTTGGCGCTGTTAGGAGGCTGGCCCGGCGGCTGGATCGCGCAGTACGCGTGGCGGCACAAGTCCCGCAAGGCCTCGTTCCAGGTCGCCTTCTGGTCGGCGACGCTGGTCAATGTCGGTGTGCTCGTGTTCTTCATCGTCTTCGGCGTCGAGGCCCTACTTTAGCGGGCGGCGACTGCCCGAGGGTTATTACCGACTCCACCTTTGCCATGCACTGCCTGACGGGCGTGCCGAAGGCGGGGTCGACAGTCCACTCCCCGTTTGGCGCGCAATTCTGGTCCGATCCGCAATTTACTCGAGTGGAGCGTCTTGGCGGTCGAGTCCAGTCTCTACGGGTCGAGGGTTGTGCGCTCGCGGCCATCTAGGGTCGTCGCGGACTGGGGGCCTATACTCCATGCTGATGGGCAACAAGACACAAAAGGACATTCCCGGAATCGCGTTCGTGGTCGATTCGCGCGGGCGGCGTAAGTCCGTGCTTATTGACCTCGAGCAGCACGGCTCCCTGTGGGAAGACCTTTACGACGCCTACGTTGCCCAGCAGCGTCGGGCCGAGCCTCGTGAATCCCTCGCCACGGTGAAGAGACTGATTCAGTCTCCTGCCAGGCGACGGAGCCGTGGCTGATTACCAGATCAGTCTCGCCAAGTCGGCGCGAAAGCAACTGCAAGTGCTGGACCGGGCACTTGCCCTCCGGATACTTGGGCGCATCGAGTCGCTTGCCGTGACGCCGCGGCCGGTGGGTTGCGTGAAACTTGAGGGCGGCGCCGGCCTTTGGCGCATTCGTGTCGGCGATTACCGCGTGATTTACGAGATCGATGACGATCGCTGTCGCATCGACGTATCCGCCGTGCGACACCGTCGGGATGCCTATCGCTAGCTCGGTCCGCCGCCCCCGCTCACTCGCCCCGCACCCGCACCCATCGCCCCTCAATTCCACCCCGCACCGGCCAGGTCACGAACACGCGCTCCTCCCCGTCGCTGGCGATCTGCACGGCGTCCCAGACGGAACCGAAGAACGAGTCGACCCTGGCGCCGCCGACCTCGACCGGCGCGGACCAGCCCCCGTCGCGGAACTGCAGGTAGAAGACGGGCGACTCCTCGCCGCT
>Ga0209391_10001968_pt1 | contig 10734 bp, 10 predicted proteins | sample PPLLak3March2015_FD_187246 | JGI IMG/M metagenome (GOLD analysis project Ga0209391, IMG submission 187246) | Freshwater sediment microbial communities from Prairie Pothole Lake near Jamestown, North Dakota, USA - PPLs Lake P7 Core (1) Depth... | ecosystem: Environmental > Aquatic > Freshwater >... | reverse complement strand
GCAGGTGGTCGTTTTCCTGTGGATCATGGCGGCGCTGCTGGTGGCCATCACCTTCATCGATGCCGAGCACCTGATCATCCCCACCTCGCTCACCTGGGCCGGCTCGTTGATCGGACTGGCGGCCTGTGCGGTGTGGCCGCAGCTGCCGGTGATGGCCGGCGTGGCGGGCGGCTGGCTTTCCGGCCTCAAGCACGGAGCCATCGGCTGGGCGGCGGGCTTCGTGGGGCTGTGGCTCGTGGTGGAACTCGGGAAACTCGCCTTCGGCAAAAAGACGCTCAAATTCGACAAGCCGGTCGATTGGCAACTGCGCGAGCCCGAGGGCGATGAGGACCCGATGTGTTTCGTCATCGATGGCGAGGCGGTGCCGTGGTGGGACATGTTTTCCCGCAAGTCCGACCGCCTGCTCATCGAGTGCGGCGAGATCCGGGTGGATGGAGAGCCGGTGGGCGGCGGAAAACTGACCATCCGCGAGCTGGAGATCGAACTGCCCGACGGCACCGTTCACAAGCTCGCCAATTTGAAATCCCTCGATGGCACGGCGACCTCGGTAGTCATCCCGCGGGAGGCGATGGGCATCGGCGACATTCATTTGTTAGGAATGATCGGCGCGTTTTTCGGCTGGAGCGGCGTGTTTTTCTCGCTCTTCGCGGCCTCGGTTTTCGCGATCATCGCCGCAGTGATCGGGCGCATCGGTTTCGGCAAGCAACTGCCCTTCGGCCCCTTTCTGGCGATGGGTGCGCTGAGCTGGGCTTTCGGCGGCTGGAAGCTGTGGGCCTGGTATCTGGATTTCCTCGGCCCGCTGTGGATGCCCTGAGGCGGTGGTTTTTCATGGCCAGCAGAGAGCAGCGGCTTTAGTTTTCACGCGCATGGCGAAACGGCTTTATGTGGTGGCGGGTGAGTTGAGTGGAGACGCCCACGGCGCGGGCTTGCTGCGCGCGCTCAAGACGAGGGTGCCCACACTTGAAGTCCGCGGCGTGGGCGGCCCGCAAATGGCGGCCGCCGCCGGCGCGGGCCTGCGTGACTGGGTGGAGGACGCCGCGGTGATGGGCGTGTGGGAGGTGCTCAAGCGCTACGGCTGGTTCAAGCAGCGCTTCGCGGAAATGTTAGATGAGCTCAAGGCCTTCCGGCCGGACGTGCTGGTGCTCATCGATTACCCCGGATTCAACCTGCGTTTCGCGGAGGCGGTGAAGCGCGAGTGCCCGGAAACGCGGCTGGTTTATTACATCAGCCCGCAGGTGTGGGCATGGCACAAGGGGCGCATTCCCAAGATGGCGCGCCTCTTGGATGAAATGCTCTGCCTGTTCCCCTTCGAGCAGCCGCTGTTCCAAAGCGCGGGTTTGAAAACCACCTTCGTCGGCCATCCGCTCGTCGATGAACTGGAGGAAAAACGCCTGCCCGGAGTGACGCGCGATGATCTGCTGGTGGGACTGTTCCCCGGCAGCCGTGAGCGCGAGGTGGCGCGCTTGTTTCCGCTGATGATCGAGACGGCAAAGCTGCTCCGGGCCTGGCGCGGCGATTTGAAATTCGAGGTGCCCGCCGCATCGGTGAAACTGGCGGCGCAGATCCGCAATCTGCTCGTCGATACCAACGCCGACGAGTGGATCACCGTCAATGCCGGCGAGAGCCACTCGCTGATGCAGCGCGCCTGTTGCGCGGTGATCGCCAGCGGCACGGCCACGCTGGAGGCCGCCTGTTACGGCTTGCCGTATTGCCTCGTCTATCGAGTGGCTCCCCTCACCTACATCGCGGCCAAGCTGCTGGTGAAAATCAAACACATCGGCATCGTCAACATCCTGGCCGGCGAGGAAGTGGTGCGGGAATTCATCCAGGCGGAGGCCGAGCCGATGGCGGTTTCGCGCGTGCTGCGCGGGTTTTTGGAATCGCCGGAAAATCGTGCGTCGCTGCAGGCCCGCCTCGCGGAAACCGCAGGCAAACTCGGCGGCCCCGGCACCCACGAGCGCGCCGCAAGCGCCGTGGCGGGCTGGCTCTCGAGCGGGGCTTGAGTGCGCACGCGCCGCCTAACGGCCATGCAGCGCATCCAGTAATTTCTGATGGATGCCGCCGAAGCCGCCATTGGAAAGCACCGCCACCACATCGCCGGGCAGAGCTTCCTTTTTCACGCAGGCGATGATGGTTTCGGTATCCGGAAGATAGAAACCATTTCCGCCGAGGCGGGCGATGTCGGCGGACAGCCTTGCGGGATCGAGCCGGTCGTTTTCCGGAATCTTGTGGAGGTCCTGCATCGCCGCGACGACTGCGAAATCCGCGAGTGCGAGCGCCTCGGCGAGCTCGGTCTGAAACACGGCGCGGCGCGTGGTGTTGGAGCGCGGTTCGAAGAGAATCCACAGGCGCGAGCCCGGATGACGCTGGCGCAGGCTCTGCACCGCTAGCTTGATGGCGGTGGGATGGTGCGCGAAGTCGTCGATCACCTTGATGCCGCCGGCCTCGCCACGCAGTTCCTGGCGGCGCGCCACGCCTTCGAAGGATTCCAGCCCGGTGCGGATTTCCTCCGCCACGAGCCCTGCGAAGCTGGCAGCCGCGGCGGCCATGGCGGCGTTGCGGATGTTGAACTCGCCGGTCATGCGCACGGAATAGGAGACTCCGCCAAGCGTGAACGAACTACGATCCGTCTCGTAGCTCACGTTTCCAATGCGCAGCGCGTTGGTTTCCGCGAAACCGATGGTGGTGACGGGGCAGGGCGCGCCTTTCGCAACTTCGAGGCAGTTCGGATCATCGCCATTGATGAAGGCCATGCCCTTGCGCGGGACGATGTTGAGCAGGCGGCGGAAGGTCAGCTTGATCTCGTCGAGCGAGTTGTAGATATCCGCGTGGTCGAACTCGATGTTGTTGATGACGACGCACTCGGGCAGGTAGTGGAGGAACTTCGAGCGCTTGTCGAAGAAGGCGGTGTCGTATTCGTCGCCTTCGAGCACGTTGAATTCGGAATCGGTGAACACCGCGCCGCAGCCGAGGTTTTTCGGCAGCCCGCCGATCATGAAGCCGGGAGCACGCCCGGCGTGGCGCAGCAGCCAGGCGAGCATCGAGGAAGTGGTGGTTTTGCCGTGGGTGCCAGAGACGACGAAGTTGCGTTTGCCACGCAGGAAGAACTCCTTCATCACCTCCGGCAGGGAGTTGTAGAGGAGCTTGCGGTCGAGCGCGGCCTCGGCCTCGGGATTGCCGCGGGAGATGGCGTTGCCGATGATGACCACGTCCGTGTCCGCCGGGATGTTTTCCTCGCGGTAGCCTTCGGCGATTGAAATGCCCTGGCCGCGCAGGAAATCGGACATCGGCGGATAAACGTTGGCATCGGAACCGGTGACGGTGAAGCCACGTTGTTTCATGGCCGCAGCCACCGCGCCCATGGCGGTGCCGCAGATGCCGGTGAAGTGGAAGCGGGTCTTGTCAGGCATGGAAAACGTGAGACTAGGCAGCCGAATCCAACCTGCCAACCCGGAATATGCCAACTTGCAGCAAGCAACGTTTGTCCTTGCGCCGGACGTTTTCGCGGGAAGAATCCGCGCCCCGCGCCGCGGTTCCACCCCATGAGCGAATCCACCGACTCCAGCCCCGCCAACGCGACCTTCGAACAAATCGGCGAGGTCCTGCGTTCCCACCAATCCTTCGTCCTGCTCAGCCACGTCCGCCCGGATGGCGATGCGATCGGCTCCCAGATCGCACTTGGTTTCTCGTTGCTGGCGATGGGAAAATCCGTGCGCATGATCAATGAGGATGGCCTGCCGGAAAACCTGGCCTTTCTCCCTGGTTCGGAGCGCATCGAGACGCCGCCGGCCGAACGGCTGGATGTCGAAGTGGCCATCGCGCTGGACACCGCCACCAAGCCGCGCCTCGGCGATGCCGCTCTGCACGCCGCATCCAAGGCACCACTCTGGCTCAACATCGACCACCACATTTCCAATCCGAAATACGGTGACCTCAACCTGATCGACTCCACCAGCCCGGCCACCGGCGAGATTCTTTATGATCTGATCACCACGCTTGATCTGCCGCTGCCTGCGGAAACCCGGGATGCGATCTATGTGGCGGTTTCCACCGACACCGGCTCGTTCCAATACCCGTCCACCACGGCGCGGACTTATGAAATGGCCGCCGATCTGGTGCGCCGCGGGCTGGATGTGGGAACTATCAACTCGCAGACCTACGATGAAAATCCGTATCGCCGGCTCGAGCTGATGCGCGCGCTGCTCAATACGCTGGAGCGCTCGCCGGACGGCATCGTCGCCCACTGGGAGATGCGCGAACAAACACGGCTCGATCTCGCACTGCGTCCGGAGGATAGCGAGGGACTCATCGATGTGATCCGCGCCATCCGCGGCGTGCGGCTTGCGGTGTTTTTCGAAGAACTGCCGGAAGGAAAAATCCGCGTCTCGATGCGCTCGAAGGACCGCGAGCTCGATGTGTGCAGGATCGCCATGGAATTCGGTGGCGGCGGCCACGCGCTGGCGGCCGGCATCCGCATGAAGGGCCCGCTTGAGGAGGCGAAACAACACGTTTTAACAGCCATCCGCAAGCAGGTGGAGGAAACCAGGAAACATTCATGAAACCGAATCCCATGGAAGCGCACGGCCCCAGCGGCGTGCTGCTCATCGACAAAGCCCCGGACATGACCTCGCATGACGTCGTGGCCATCGCCCGCCGTGCGCTCAACACCAAGAAGATCGGCCACTGCGGCACGCTCGATCCGATGGCCACCGGCCTGTTGATGCTGGTCATCGGCCGCGCCACCAAGATCCAGGATCTGCTGATGAGCGAGGACAAGGAATACGTCGGCACGCTCACGCTCGGCGCGGTGACCAGCACCCAGGACCGCCAAGGCGAAGTACTCGAAAGCAAGCCGGTGCCCGCGTTTTCCGAAGGGGAAATCCGCGCCGCCTTCGATGCCTACAAGGGCGAGTTCGAGCAGATGCCGCCGATGGTTTCCGCGATCAAGAAAGACGGTGTGCCGCTCTACAAACTCGCCCGCAAGGGCCAGGAGGTCGAACGCGCGCTGCGTCCCGTCCGCGTCACCGGCTATCAGGTCACGCGCATCGAACTGCCGGAAGTCGATTTCACCGTCAACTGCTCGAAGGGCTTTTACGTCCGCACCTATGCCCACGACATCGGCGCGAAACTCGGCTGCGGCGGCCACCTGAGCGCGTTGCGCCGCACCCGCTCCGGCAAGTTCACGCTCGAGCGCGCCGTCACCGTGGCCGATCTCAAAACCGCTCCACGCGAGGATCTGCTCAAGGCGATGGTCACCTTGGCGGAAATCTCACTGATGCGCGGAGCTTGAGGGCTTCATGAACCGACATCCGCCGCCTCGAGATCGGTGACTCTGATCCGGTCGCGCTTTTTGAGGAAAAACAGGGCACCGAGCAACGCCCACAGGGCATTGCAGGCAAAGCCGGCGAGCGAGGCGGCCACCGCGGTTTCCGGGGCGACGCCGGCAAGATCGTTGAGCAGCACTTCGAAGAGTTTCTCGCGGACGCCGACGCCGGCGATCGAGACGGGCATGCCGCTGATGGCATCGATCACCGGCATGGCGGACATCACGGTGCCATAGCCGGTATCCCCGCCCACTGCGCGCAGGCCGCAGTAGTAGGACGAAAAATAGGCACCGAGCATCAGGAAGGAAACGGCCAGCCCGGCAAGTGAAAGCCGCCAGTTTTTCCGATAGATATCATATAATTCGGGAATGCGCGCCATCATCGGCCAGCGGGCGAAGCGGCCGTTGGCATGGATCCGGCGGTGGACCGGCGGCGAGGCGCAGATGAAGATCATGGCCACCAGCGCGAGCCCGCCACCGAGATAGAACCACGCGAAGTGAATCACGCCGCGGCCGAGCGCACTGGGGTCCGCCAGCGCCTCGAAGCGCGCGGCTGAGATGATGAAAAACAACAGCGCCAGCGAAACCATGCCCGCGAGGTGATCCGCCATCACCGTCATGGCGATGACCAGCTTGCGGTCCGGATGGTCGCGCATGATGAGGATGATGCGCGCCGCATCGCCGCCGAGACCGCTCACTGAAGCGAGGCTGAAGAGCCCGTCGATCATGATCAGTTCGATGGCCCGGCCGAGGCTCACCTGCATGCCCTGGCCGCGCAGGAAGCACCACCAGCGGACACCCAGCAGCACCACCGAGAGTCCGGCAAGTGCGGCTCCGGCCGCCAGCCAGCGGTAATCCACCGCGCCCGGACGTGTGAACACCGAGTGGCTGAAATCCACTTGGGAAAAGGCCCAGCCCAGGCACAGCGCGGTGAGCGAGAATTTCAGCAGGAAAACAAGAAAAGCCTTCATGCCCGAACGGTCGCCGCTCACGCGGATGCCGCGGGTTTTTCGATCTCAGCAGCAATGGTTTCGACGCTTTCAAGGATGCCCTTGGCGGCTTCCGAATCACCGATTTTCAAACCAAAATGTTTTTCCAGGGCGACGACAAGTTGCAGCGCATCCACCGAATCGAGGCCGAGCCCGTGCGCGCCGAAGATGGCGGTCTTGTTGCCGATCTCTTCCGCGGCGTAGTCGAGCATCAACTCCTCGACCATCACCTCTTTGATTTTTTGCCGCAGTTCCTCGCCTTGCATGATTTGATTTCTAGTAAATTCCGCCGTCGATTTTCAATGCCGCACCCGTGATATAAGCCGCATCGTTGCTGGCAAGGAAATAGACGGCCGCGGCTACTTCGGCGGGCTTGCCGAAGCGGCGCATCGGAATGCCCCGTTGCGCGGTCTTTCGCCCCTCCTCGTCCATTTCGCCGAGCGCCTCGGTCTCGATATAGCCGGGCAGGACGGAATTCACCGTGATGCCGGCGCGCGCCACTTCCTTGGCCAGGGTGCGACCGAGGGCTACCACTCCGGCCTTGGCGGCGGCGTAGTTCGTCTGGCCGAGCGGCGGCAGGATGGCGCTCAGGGATGCAATGTTGATGATCCGCCCGAAGCGCTGGCGCATCATCGGGGCGACCGCCGCACGACAACCGTGAAATGTGGCGTCGAGATTCGCGGCAATCACCTGGTGCCAGGTTTCCGCGGGCATTGCGGCCAGCAGGCAGTCGCGGTGCAGGCCGGCATTGTTGACCAAAACGTCGAGCCTGTCGTCGGTGTTGGTGATTTCCTCCACTGCGGCCTGCCACGCTGCGGGGTCGGTGACTTCCAGTTCCAGCATACGGCAGCGGCCGGGATGCTCCTGCGCCAGAGCGGCGGCATGTTCACGGCGTTCCCTCACGCCCAGCCACACCCGCGCCTCGGGATCGTGGCTGAGAAAATACCGGCCGATCGCGAGGCCGAGGCCGCCATTTCCGCCGGTGATGAGAATCGCACGCACGCCGGAGCCTGAATCGCCGCGGGCGAGAGGTCAAGATGCGGGCGGGCGCTACCCTGCCGGTTCATGGCCGGGCGGATTTCCAGTCGGCCAGAACCCGCGATTCGCCCGCCGTCAGCTCGAAACCCACGCTTTGCCCGGACTGGAAGTCATTCTGCCCCTTGGAACGCCACTGGATCGTGCCGCCCTTTCCGCCGGTGGCGCGCAGGCGCATTTTCACGGTCACCGGACCTTCGAGTTTGAGCTTGGAGTGGGTAAGGAAGGGCGGCGGCCCGCCTGCGGCCGGAGTGATGAGGAGTGCGCCATCCTTGATGGCGGTGCGGGCATTGCGGCACAGCCTGTCATCGTGTGCAGCAGCATGGCCCTTCTCGCCTTTCGAGCGCCGCCCCGCGGACGGGAGGGATTTGTCCACATGATCGGCGAAGAAGGTGATGCCCGCGGCGTTGTGTGGCTCGGGCGGACCCGGCGGCTTGTTGGTGGCGCTCCATTGCTTGAAACGCTCCTTAAGACGGGCGGCGATTTCCGGGTGCTGCCGGATTAGGTTGTTCACCGCCAGCTCGCAATCCGGCCAGGTGACTTTGAAGAGATAGCGCCCTTCCACGCCGAGGTGGACGAGCTTCCATGAAAACTCGAGCACCGCCGCCTGGCTGCGCCAGCGCCAGAACATCGCCTCGTGCGGGGGTGCCTCGTTTTTTCCTGTTAGATAAGGAATCAGATTCACGCCATCGAGCGCGGTGACCGGATGATCATAGACCTTGCCCTTGGGCAGGGTGCCGGGCCATGCGGCGACGAAGGGCACGCGCACGCCGGCATCGGTGAGCATGCCTTTTTCACCGACGAGCGGCGCGTTGATCGAGCCGTTCCAAGCGCCCGGGCGCAACGGCGCACGATTGTTGCCGATGTAGAAGATGAGGGTGTTTTCCTCCTGTCCCATCTCGCGCAGTTTGGCGCGGATCTGGCCGAGGCACTCGTCCATGGCGGCGATCATTGCCAGCGCCTTGTTCTGCGGCGCGCACTACGACGTCATCGACTTCAGCATCAACAAACATTTCGAAACCGGCACCGCCGAATCGAACGCCACCTTCCGCAGCTGGATGAAAATCCTTTCCGAGACGATCCACGGCATCGACCTGGTGCGCGCCCGGCCGGGCATCTCGTTCATTAAAGGGACGCCGCCGGACACCTGTGCTTCGGCGCTCGTCGTCACCGGCCAAAGCCGGCACATCCGTCTGGCGGACGCCCGGGAAAAGGAGGATCCGCAGGCGGGAAACCCGATCGAGGGCTCGTTGGTCGTCAACCTGCCGGAGCAGCGCCACCGCATTCGATTCGCGAGCCCTGCCACTGGCGAGATCCTTGCGGAAACTACGAGCGGCGGCGGCCATCCCGCTGCCCGTCTTCCAGCATGATTTGCTGCTGCACATTTCCTGCGGATAGCGGGCAGGCCGGGAGATTTGCCATCCTGCCCTTGCCAAAGCGCCACGAGCGGTTCAAGGAAGCGGCTCCCCGCTCGGGGCCTCCATCATGACTCTCGAGATCGCCCTCACGCTGCTGGTCATCGGCCTGACGCTCGTCGCCTTCATCCGCGAATGGGCGGCACCGGACGTGCTGGCCCTCTCCATCCTCTGCCTGGTGGTGGCGCTGGGCCTGGTGGATCCGGGAAAAATGACCGAGGTCTTCAAGAACGAAGCACCGCTGACCATCGCGGCCTTGTTTGTCATTGGCGGGGCCTTGGAACGTTCCGGCGCGGTGGACCACATCGGGCGCATGCTCCAGAACCGCCTTTCCGGCAATGTGCGCTGGGCGATCCTGGCCTTTTCGCTGGTCACGGCGTTTTTCAGCGCGTGGATGAACAACACTGCCATCGTGGCCATCCTGCTGCCAGTGACTCTGGGGTTCGCCCGCTCCAAGGATATCCCCGCCTCGCGGTTGCTGATGCCGCTGTCTTATTGCTCGATTCTCGGTGGCTGCTGCACGCTCATCGGCACATCCACCAACCTGCTGGTCAATGGCGCGCTGCGGGACCTCAAGATCGCGCCGATGACGATGTTCGAACTCGCCCCGATCGGTATTCCCATGACCGTCGCCGGCATCGGCTATCTGGTGATTTTCGGGCCGAAACTCATCCCCGCCCGGTCCTCGATCACCGGCAGCCTGGAGATCGACCTGCGCACCACGCCGCTGCACCACATCCTCATCGGCGCGAACTCGCCGATCATCGGCAAGTCGGTTTTTGAAACCCCGCTGGGCAACCGCACCGAGGGAATCCACATCATGGAAGTGCGCCGCAAGGGCGCGCGGGTGATGTTGCCGCTATCGGAAATCACCGTGGAGAAAAACGACCGCTTCCTGGTGGCGCTGCACCGCCGCCGCGGGCGGGCCGCCAAGGTGGAAGCCCTGCTCGCCGGGATCGGCGCGGAAGAGCTTTCCACGGTGGATGGCATCGTTTCCGAGCTCGTCATCCGCGATGAATCCTCGCTGATTGGCCAGACGCTGGCCCGGGCGGACTTCCGCCAGCATTACAACTGCGTGGTGCTCGCCGTGCACCGCAATGGCGTGAACATCACCGACCGCATCGCCGAGCTGCCACTTGAAATCGGCGACACCCTGCTGGTCATCACCGCCCGCAACAATCTGGAGGCACTTGAAGCCACCCGCGACTTCGTGATGACCGACACGCCGGACGAGCCGACGCCGGACGAGGTCCGCCATCACCGGCCGCTGCATGTGGTGCTCGCATGGTCCGCGCTGGTGGGCGTGGTGCTCACCGCCACGCTCACGGATTTTTTCAACCGGATCAACCCGGCAGTGCCCGCCATCCCGATCCACTACGCGGCGATGGTGGGCGCGCTGGCCTTGCTCTGGCTCAAGGTGATGACGCCGCGCGAGGCCTACGCCAGCATCGACTGGCAGGTGCTGCTGATGCTTTACGGGTTGTTAGGGCTTGGCATGGCGATGCAGAACACGGGCACGGCGGTATGGCTGGCGCGCAGCCTGGTGGAGATGGCGGAAAACCTCGTCCCGCCCCAATACATGGCCATCGTGATGCTGTGGTTGATTTTCCTGCTCACACTCTCGCTCACCGAAGTGCTCTCCAACAATGCCACCGCAGTGATGATGATTCCCATCGCCGTCTCGCTGGCCACGCACTTGGGTGTGAGCCCGCGGCCGTTCATCATCGGCGTGACGGTGGCGGCATCCTGCGCCTTCGCCATGCCGATGGGCTACCAGACGCACATGATGGTCTATGGCCCGGGCGGCTACCGCTTCGCGGATTTCCTGCGCGTGGGAATCCCATTGAATATCATCTGCTGGGTCACCTCCTGCCTGATGATCCCGTGGGTCTGGCCGTTCTAAACGGTGATGTCCACGGTGAGATCGCCACCGAGACTCTCGATGGCGGCGGTCAGCGCGGATGGCTCGGCG
>Ga0209391_10001967_pt1 | contig 10736 bp, 9 predicted proteins | sample PPLLak3March2015_FD_187246 | JGI IMG/M metagenome (GOLD analysis project Ga0209391, IMG submission 187246) | Freshwater sediment microbial communities from Prairie Pothole Lake near Jamestown, North Dakota, USA - PPLs Lake P7 Core (1) Depth... | ecosystem: Environmental > Aquatic > Freshwater >... | reverse complement strand
GCGGTGGCGGCGTCTGCCGAGGTGCAGGCGTTGCTCCCGGCGCTGGCCGGCCTGGCTGCGGGCATCGGCGACCCGGCCGTGCGCACGCGCGGCACGCTGGGCGGCAGCCTGGCGCATGCCGACCCGGCCGCCTGCTATCCGGCCGCGCTGCTCGGCCTGGGTGCCACGGTGCACACCGACCGCCGCCAGATCGCCGCCGATGATTTCTTCACCGGCGTGTACGAGACTTCGCTGCAGCCGGGCGAGCTGATCACCGAAGTGAGCTTCCCGCTGCCTGCGCGCGCGGCCTACCTGAAATTCAAACAGCCGGCGTCGCGCTTCGCGGTGGTCGGTGTGTTCGTCAGCCGGGGGCCGCAGGGTGAGCGCGTGGCCGTCACCGGCGCCGGGCCCTGCGTGTTCCGCGCGACGGCCTTCGAAGCCGCATTGGCCAAGGACTGGTCGGCGCGCGCCGTCGAAGACCTGGCCTGGCCCGCCGACGGACTGAACAGCGACCTGCACGCCAGCGCCGCGTACCGGGCGCACCTGATCGGCGTGCTGGTGCGTCGTGCGGTGGTGCAGGCGGCGTAAGGCTGCTGCCGGGGCGGCGTGCTACATTCGCGGCCATGCGTCGCCCCGCGTTCCACTTTACGAGCTACTGGTTTACGGCCCCACCCGGCGGCTGGACTGGCGAGCGCACGTAGCCCCTCACGACGCACCCAAACCAGAAAAACCGCCGGCCACCCCGGCGGTTTTTTCATGCCCTCACCAGATCGACCCCAGGAGCCCGGACCATGAACGCCCGAAGCAGCCACGCCGCAGACAGCCGCTACGCGCTGAGCGAGAAGACCAGCGAGACCGACGACCAGCGCATCAAAGACGTCACGCCGCTGCCGCCGCCGGAGCACCTGATCCGCTTCTTCCCGATCGCCGGCACGCCGGTGGAGAAGCTGATCGGCAAGACGCGCGGCGCCGTGCGGCACATCATGCAGCGCAAGGACGACCGGCTGCTGGTGGTCATCGGCCCGTGTTCGATCCACGACCCGGCGGCGGCGCTGGACTACGCGCGCCGGCTGCTGCCGCTGCGCGAGCGCTATGCCGACACGCTGGAGATCGTCATGCGCGTGTATTTCGAGAAGCCGCGCACCACCGTCGGCTGGAAGGGCCTGATCAACGACCCCTACCTGGACGAGAGCTACCGCATCGACGAGGGCCTGCGCATCGCGCGCCAGCTGCTGGTGGAGATCAACCGCCTGGGCATGCCGGCGGGCAGCGAGTTCCTGGACGTGATCAGCCCGCAGTACATCGGCGACCTGATCAGCTGGGGCGCGATCGGCGCGCGCACCACCGAAAGCCAGGTGCACCGCGAGCTGGCCTCGGGGCTGAGCGCGCCGGTGGGCTTCAAGAACGGCACCGACGGCAACGTGAAGATCGCCATCGACGCGATCCAGGCCGCCGCGCGGCCGCACCACTTCCTGTCGGTGCACAAAAACGGCCAGGTGGCGATCGTCGAGACCAAGGGCAACAAGGACTGCCACGTCATCCTGCGCGGCGGCAAGGCGCCCAACTACGACGCCGCGCACGTGGCCGCGGCCTGCAAGGAGATCGAGGCCGCCAAGCTGGACTGCACGCTGATGATCGACTGCAGCCACGCCAACAGCAGCAAGCAGCACGACAGGCAGCTGGACGTGGCGCGCGACGTGGCCACGCAGCTGAAGGCCGGCAACCGCTGCATCTTCGGCGTTATGGTCGAGAGCCACCTGGTCGAAGGCAGCCAGAAGTTCAGCGCCGGCAAGGACGACCCGGCCAGGCTCGTCTACGGGCAGAGCATCACCGACGCCTGCCTGGGCTGGGACGAATCGCAGGAGGTGCTGCGCGTGCTCGGCGACGCCGTGCAGGCGCGGCGCCGCGCCGCGGACTGATCAGCCGCCGGAGCGCGTGCGTGCCTGGTGCATCGCATGCAGGCTGATCTTGCGCACCTCGACCTTGCTCTGCTCGATGTGCGCGCGCAAGAGCATCTGCGCCGCATCCAGCTTGCGCTGGATCACCGCGCGCAGGATCTTCGCGTGCTCCTGGTAGGTGGCCTCTATGCGGTCGGCGCGGGTGAAATCCAGCCGGCGCACGATGCGGATGCGCTCGGTCACGTCCCGGTGCACCCTGGCGATCTCGGCGTTGCCGGCGGCGCTGACCAGCGTCGCATGGAAGGCCTCGTCCAGCTCGCCCACGGTCCGCGCGTCGGCCGAGCGCAGCGCCGCCGGCACCAGCCACACCGCCTTCAAGGTCTCCAGCGCAGGCGGATCCTCGTGCCGCGCCACCAGCTTGGCGATGGCATCCAGCTCCAGCACGATGCGCAGGTCGTAAAGCTCGTCGAGCTTGCCGAAGTCGATCGGCTTGACGAACCACCCCGTCTTGGACTCCACGTCCAGGAATCCTTCGTTGCGCAGCCGGAACAGCGCTTCACGCACCGGCGTGCGCGACACGCCCACGCGCTGGCCGATCTCGGCCTCGGAGAAACGGTCGCCGGGCACCCAGGTGAAATCGTGCAGCTCGGCCTTCAGCTGGATGTAGACCTGCTCGGCCAGGTTGACGCGCAGGGTGCCCGCGGGCACGGCAGCGGTCGTGTCGATCGAACTCATGAGCGCAATTCTGCAGCGCGCGGCACAGGCGGCTGGCCGACGAAGTGGCAGGCTGCCGAATGGCCCGCCGAGAACGTCACGAGCGCCGGCGCTTCGCGGCCGCAGCGGTCCTCGCCGCGCGGACAGCGGCCGTGAAAGCGGCAGGCGTGCGTCGGCGGGTCGATGGGGCTGGTGATCTCGCCGCCCAGCTTGATGCGCGGGCCCTGGCCCGGGATGGCCGAGACGAGCGCCTGCGTGTAGGGGTGGCGCGGCGCTCGGAAGACCGCCTCGGACGGGCCCACCTCGACCAGCTTGCCCAGATACATCACCGCCACCCGGTCGGTCAGCAGACGCACGACATTCAGGTCGTGCGACACGAACAGCACCGCCAGACCGAGCTCGCGGCGCAGGCGGTCGAGCAGCTGCAGCACCACGGCCTGCACCGACACGTCGAGCGCGGCGGTGGGCTCGTCCAGGATCAGCAGCTGCGGCTGGACGGCCAGCGCCCGCGCGATGCCCACGCGCGCCTTCTGCCCGCCCGAGAGCTGGTGCGGGAAGCGCGACAGCAGCTCCGTGGGCAGACCGACCTGGCGGGCCACCTCCTGCACCCGCGGCTCGATCGCCGCCCTGCCCATGCGCGCCAGCAGCTTGAACGGCTCGGCGATGGTGTCGCGCGCGGTGAATCGCGGGTTGAGGCTGTCGGTCGCGTCCTGGAAGACCATCTGGATGCGCGCGCGCTCGGGACGCCGGGCGAACTGCGCGGCCGGGAGGGCCGCGAGGTCCGTGCCGTCGAAGACGATGCGGCCATCGCCCGCATCGAGCAGGCGGGCGATCAGGCGCACCAGAGTGGACTTTCCGCAGCCCGACTCGCCCACCAGGCCGAGGCTCTCGCCGGGCGCGATCGTGAAGTCGATGTCGTCGACCGCATGCAGGCGCGCACCGCGGCGGCCGGCCACCGGGAAGGTCTTGAGGAGCCGCTCGACCCGCAGCAGCGCTTCAGCCATGGGCTACCTCACAGGACGCCGTGGCGGTCGGCAGCGGCTCGCCGAGCGGATGCCAGCAGGCGACGCCGTGCGTCGCGGCGGCGTCGAGCACCGGGCGCTCGGTGCGACAGCGTTGGGAGGCACGCTCGCAGCGTTCGGCAAAGCGGCAGCGCGGCAGGTCGGTGCGGCGCAGGTCCGGCAGCTGCCCGGGCACCGGCGCGAGGTCGGCCAGCGCGCTGCGCTCGCCGGGCGTAGAGCTGACCAGCTGCGCGGTGTACGGGTGCCGCGCGCTGGCGAAGAGCTTGCGCGAGGGTGCCGACTCCACCGCGTGGCCGGCGTGCATGACGACGATGCGGTCGCAGTGGTCGGCCGCCAGCGCCAGGTCGTGCGTGATGAACAGCGTGGCCATCTGCCGCTCGCGGGCGAGCTCGGTGATCAGGTCCATCACCGCGGCCTGCGTGGTCACGTCCAGGCCGGTGGTGGGTTCGTCGGCGATCAGCAGGCTGGGCCGGCAGGCCAGCGCCAGCGCGATCATCACGCGCTGGCACATGCCCCCCGACATCTCGAACGGGTAGGCATGCGCCCTGCGCTCGGGGTCGGCGATGGCCACCTCGCGCAGCGCCTGCACCGCGTGCGCCTTCAGGCTGCGGCCGAGATCGGGGCCGCGCGCCGCGGCATGACGCCGCAGCACGTCCTCGATCTGCAGGCCCACCGGGCGGATCGGGTTGAGCGCGGTGCGCGGGCTCTGGAAGATCATCGAGATCTCGCGGCCGCGCAGATCGGCGAGCGTGCCTTCGTCGGCGCGCAGCAGGTCGAGGCCGCCGAACAGGGCCGCGCCGCCGGTCACGCGCGCCGCGCGGTCGCTGATGCCGAGCATCGCGTAGCTCAGCACCGACTTGCCCGAGCCGCTCTCGCCGACCAGCCCGACGATCTCGCCTTTGCGCAGCCGCAGGTTCACGCCCTCGAGGGCGCGCACCGTGCCGCTGCGCGTGCGGAATTCGAGGCCGAAGTCGCGCACCTCGAGCAGCGGGGGTTGCGTCGGCTCGGGCATCGTGCGGCCTCCTCAGGTCCGGCGGCGCGGGTCGAAGATGTCGCGCAAGGCGTCGCCCAGCAGGTTGAAGGTGAACACGGCAAGCATCAGCACCAGCCCCGGGAACAGGCTCACCCACCATTCGCCGCTGACGATGAACTGCGCGCCCTCGGCGACCAGGATGCCCCACTCGGGAGTCGGCGGCCGCACGCCCAGGCCGATGAAGCTCAGGCCTGCGGCATTGAGGATGGCCCAGCCCATGTTGAGGCTGACCTGCACCATCGCTGGCGGCAGGGCGTTGGGGAACAGGTGCATCGCCACGATGCGCACGTTGCCGTTGCCCGCGAGGCGCGCCGCCTCGACCCAGCCGGCGTTGCGGCGCACGTTGGCCTCGGCCCGCGCCACACGGATGTAGAAGGGCAGGTTGATGATCGCGGTGGCCAGGATGATGTTGCCCACCGTGTTGCCGAGCGCCGCGACGATGCCCATGGCCAGCACGAACAGCGGAAAGGCCATGACCGTGTCGGCGAGGCGGCTGACGATCCGGTCCCACCAGCCGCCGAGGAAGCCGGCCGCCAGGCCGAGCGGCATGCCGATCACGAACGACATGGCCACCGCTGCAAAGGCGATGCCCAGGTCGAGCCGCGTGGCCACCACCACGCGCGAGAAGATGTCGCGGCCGAGCGCGTCGGTGCCGAACCAGTGGGCGGCCGACGGCGGCTCCAGCGCCCGGCTGGCATTGCTGGCCAGCGGGTCGTAGGGCACCAGCCACGGCCCGACCAGCGCCATCACCACGAAGGCGACGAAGAGCCCGGCCGCCAGCAGCGTGACCGGGTTTTCGGAGAGCACGTGGCGCACGTGGCCGAGCGTGGAGCCCTGGGCGGCCGGGTCGGCCGGGGCGGCGATCGACGGGGCAGCGGTGGTCGTCATGCTCAGGCCTCGATCGTGACGCGCGGGTCGATCAGCACGTAGAGCACGTCGATCGCCAGGTTGAGCAGCACGAACAACAGGCCCATCGTGAGCACGAAGCCCTGCACCGGCGCGTAGTCGCTGGCGGTGAGCGCGTCGATGGCGTAGCTGCCCACGCCCGGCCAGCCGAAGACCTTCTCGATGATCACCGAGCTGCCGATCATGAAGCCGAACACCATGCCCAGCGTGGTCACCACCGGCAGCAGCGCATTGCGCAGCGCATATCGCACCAGCACCGTCGTGGCCCCGAGGCCGCTGGCGCGGGCGGTGCGGACGAAGTCCGACGACAGGACGGCGATCATCGAGGCGCGGGTCATGCGCGCGATCGGCGCGAGCACGAACATGGCCATCGTCACCACCGGCAGGATCAGCTGCTTCAGGCAGGCCCACCACAGGCCCGGATCGCGCGCGATCGCGGCATCGACGAGATAGAAGCCGGTCACCGTGGGCGGCGGCGAGTGCACCGGGTCGAGCCGGCCCAGCGGCGAAGGCGCCCAACCGAGCAGGAAGTAGAAGACGTAGGCCAGCAGCAGCCCGGTGAAGAAGGCAGGCAGCGACACGCCCGCCGTGGTGAGCACGCGCGAGACCTGATCGAACCACGAGCCCGGCCGGGTGGCGGCGAGCACGCCCATCGGCAGCGCCACCGCGCACGACAGCAGCAGCGCCAGCGCGACGACTTCCAGCGAGGCCGGCAGCCGGCGCAGCAGTTCCTCGAGCACCGGCTGGCCGGTGGTCAGCGACAGGCCCAGGTCGCCGCGTGCCAGGTTGCCCAGGTAGATCCAGAACTGTTCGACGAGCGGCTTGTTCAGGCCGAGCTTCTCGCGCACCTGCTCGACCGCCTCCTGCGTGGCCGCGGCCCCGGCGAAGTAGGCGGCCGGATCGCCCGGGATCGCGCGCGTCAGCAGGAAGGTGATCACGATGACACCGGCCAGGTTGGGCAGCGCCCCGACCAGTCGCTTGGCGATGACCCGCGGCAGGCTCACGTCGAACGGTCCCTCAGGCGGCCGACGGTGCGCGCGCGGCCAGCGCCGGCTGCAGCGCGGACAGCAGCGCCGAAAGCGGCGCGGCCCAGCCGACGATGCCGCCCTGGGCCACGATCATCTCGATGGTGGCCGCCTTGAAGGCCGGGAAGTAGCTCGCGGTCGCCTCCTCGACGAGCAGGCATTCGTAGCCGCGGTCGTTGGCTTCGCGCATCGTGGTCTGCACGCAGACTTCCGTGGTCACCCCGGCAAACACCAACTGCCGCACGCCCAGGCGTTCCAGCTCGGCCTGCAGCGGCGTGGCATGGAAGGCGCCCTTGCCGGGCTTGTCGATCAACACCTCGCCGGGCTGCGGGGCGAGCGACGACACGATCTCGCAGCCGGGCTCGCCCCGCACCAGCAGCCGGCCCATCGGACCGACATCGCCGATGCGCAGCTTGGGGTTGCCGCGGTGTCGTTTGGCCGGCGGGCAGTCCGAGAGGTCGGGGGCGTGCGACTCGCGGGTGTGCACGACGGGCCAGGCCAGCGCGCGCCAGGTGTCGAGCAGCGCGCGCGTGGGGTCCACGGCCGCCGCGAGCTGCGACACGTCGTTGCCGAGCGCGGCGCCGAAACCGCCGGGCTCGACGAAGTCGCGCTGCATGTCGATGATGACCAGCGCTGCGCGGCCCGGCTCGAGGCGGAACTCGAACGGGCGCGCGGCCACCGGCAGCGCCGCAGGTGGGCAAGCCTCGACGCTCATGGAACGACCCTGCGCGCTGCGCGCTTCTGGATGAGCGCCTGGGAACGACCCGGCGCGCTCACCGCCCGCCCCGCCGCGCTGCGCGCTTCGTGATGACGGTCCGGCGCACTCATGCCGCCACCTTGACGACGCGGCTGGCGCCGGCGGGTGCCACCGCGCCCGGCGCGTCGGCCAGACCGTGGCCGGCGTGCCCGCCCATGTGGCGGCCGATGTCGTGGCGGTCGGCGCCGGCGGCCGCGCAGGCGTGCACGAGCCGCCCGCCGCTCATCACGACGAGGCGGTCGGCGACGTGCAGCAGCTCGTCGAGGTCCTCGCTCACCATCAGCACCGCGCAGCCGCGGTTGCGCGCGGCAATCAGCCGCTGGTGGACTTCGGCCACGGCGGTGAAGTCCAGGCCGAACACCGGGTTGCTGACCAGCAGCACGTCGGCCTCTTCCGAGAGCTCGCGGGCCAGCACGGCGCGCTGCACGTTGCCGCCCGAGAGCGATCCGATCGGCGCGCCCTCGCCTTGTGTCTTGACGCGGTATTGCGCGATCAGCTCGCGCGCGCGCCGTGCCAGCGAGCCGGGCTTGCGCAGCCCGCCCGCGGCGTGCGGCGGCACGTCGAAGCTGCGCAGGCCGATGTTCTCGGCCACGCTCATGCCGGCCACGCAGGCGTTGCGCAGCGGCTCCTCGGGCAGGCCGCGCACCTTGAGCGAGCGGTACTGGGCGCGTGTGGCGTCGAAGGCGCGGCCGCCCACGCTGACGCGGCCGGCCTCGCGCCGGCGCTGGCCGGCCAGGGCCTCCATCAGCTCACGCTGGCCGTTGCCGGAGACGCCGGCGATGCCGACGATCTCGCCGGCGCGCACCTCGAGGTCGACGCCATCGACCGCCACCTCGCCACGGTCGCCGTGCACCACCAGGCCGGCGAGCGCCAGCCGTACGTCGCCGACGGGGGCCGCCAGGCGGGGCAGATCGGCGCCGGCGGCTTCGCGCCGGGCATCGGCGGCCGCGCCGTCGGGGCCGTCCACGCCCGGCTCGGCACGGCCGGCGGCGGACGAAACGCTGGACGACTCGCCGACCATCTGTGCGGCGAGCTCCGAGGGCTGCGTCTGCGCCACCACCGCGCTGGCCACCAGGCGGCCGCGGCGCAGCACGGTCACGTCGTCGGCGAAGGCGGTGACCTCGCGGAACTTGTGCGTGATCATGACCACGGTGCAGTCGCCAGCGTGCGCGCGGTCGCGCAACGCGCCGAGCACCTCGTCGGCCTCCTGCGGCGTGAGCACCGAGGTCGGCTCGTCCAGGATCAACAGGCGCGGGCGCAGGTACAGCTGCTTCAGTATCTCGAGCTTCTGCTTCTCGCCGGCCGACAGCTGCGCCGGCGTCGCGTCGAGATCGAGCGCGAAGGGCGCGGTGGCCATGAACTCGCCGAGCTCGGCCTTGACGCGCTTCCAGTCGATCACCGCGGGCAGCGCGCCCTTGGCAATGAGCAAGTTCTCGGCGACCGTCATGCCCGGCACCACGGTGAAGTGCTGGTAGACCATGCCGATGCCGAGCTGGCGGGCCACGGTCGGGGCGTGGATGTCGTGCTCGCGGCCATCGACCAGGACGGCACCGCCGTCGGGCCGGTAATAGCCGACGATGCACTTGACCAGCGTGCTCTTGCCCGCACCGTTCTCGCCCAGCAGGGCGTGCACGCTGCCGGGCTGCACCTTGAGCGAGACCTGGTCCAACGCGGTGAAGGCGCCGAAGCGCTTGCCGAGCTCGAAGGTCTCGAGCGACAGCGCGTGCGACGTGCGGGCGCCGGCGGCGGGCCCACCACCCGCCGCTGCGATCGATGCCGGGGCGCTCATGCTCGCCGCCTCACAGCGCCGCGAAGGCTTCGATCACCGCAGCCGCGTTCGACACCGCGCCGAACACGCCGCCCTGCATGGTGACCATCTTCAGCGCCGCCTGGTGGTTGCCCAGGTCGGTGGCGCCGGTGGCGTCCTCCACGATCACGCACTCGAAGCCACGGTCGTTGGCCTCGCGCATCGTGGTGTGCACGCACACGTCGGTGGTGATGCCGGTGAGCACCAGGTTGCGGATGCCGCGGGTGTGAAGGATCAGCTCGAGGTCGGTGGCGCAGAAGCTGCCCTTGCCGGGCTTGTCGACGACCACCTCGCCGGGAGCTGGCGCCAGCTCGGGAATGAGCTGCCAGCCCGGCTCGCCGCGCACCAGGATGCGGCCGCAGGGCCCCGCGTCGCCGATGCCGGCGCCGATGCGCTGCGAACGCCAGCGCTTGTTGGCCGGCAGGTCCGACAGGTCGGGCCGGTGGCCTTCGCGGGTGTGGATCACCGGCGCGCCCTTGGCGCGGAAGGCGGCCAGCAGGCGCCGGATCGGCTCGATCGGCGCGCGGGTGAGCGAAAGGTCGTAGCCCATCGCGTCGACATAGCCGCCCACGCCGCAGAAGTCGGTCTGCATGTCGATCACGACCAGCGCGGTGTTGGCCGCGGTCAGCGCACCGTCGTAGGGCCAAGGGTAAGGGGCGGAGGCGATGGAGGGCATGGTCGGTTCCGTTCGTCAGGCGGCCCGCTTCAGGCTCTCGGGGGAGTGCCCTTCGAGCGGGTTGGGTTCGGCGCCGCGGTAGGCACGGGCGGGCGCGTCGAAGCCGCAGGGCTTGCCGTCGCGCACCTGGATCGAGGCGTCCCAGGGCAGCCGGTAGCGGCCGGCCACCATGTCGTGCATGAAGGTGTAGGGGCAGTCCTGCGCCCCGCCCTTCACCGCGACGTAGCCGCGGTGGAACAGCTGGTACGGGTTGTTCTCGACGCCCCAGTGGGCGCGCGCCTCGCGCACCAGGTCCGGACGCAACTCGGCGGTGATGATCTCGTCGGGGCGGTTGCCGCCTTCGGCCATGACACGGCCGTCGAAATCGCAGAACATGCCCTCGCCCATCGAGTCGAAGCTGCCGTCGCTGCCGCACAGGCACACGCTGGCGGTCTGCGCCAGGTTCTGGAAGGCGTTCGCCTGGTTGGTGATCTTCCAGGCATGGCGGATCGGCGCGGTGTAGCCGGCGGTGCGCAGGATGATCTCGGCGCCCTTGTAGGCCGCCTCGCGGGCCATTTCCGGGAACATGCCGTCGTGGCAGATGATCAGCGCGATGCGGCTGCCGTGAGGGCCGTCGCACACCGGGATGCCCATGTTGCCCGGCTCCCAGGCCTCCACCGGCACCCAGGGGTGCAGCTTGCGGTAGTACAGGCGCAGCGTGCCCTGGTCGTCGAGGATGATTCCGGTGTTGTAGGGGTTGCCGTGCGGGTTCTTCTCCATGATCGAGAAGCAGCCCCAGATGCGGTGCTCGACGCAGGCCTGGCGGAACAGCGCGACCTCGGGACCGTCGAGCGAGACCATCAGCTCGTCGGCGGTACTCATCGACAGGCCCTGCAACGCGTACTCCGGGAACACGACCAGGTCCATCGTGCCCAGGTTG
>Ga0209391_10001964_pt1 | contig 10744 bp, 8 predicted proteins | sample PPLLak3March2015_FD_187246 | JGI IMG/M metagenome (GOLD analysis project Ga0209391, IMG submission 187246) | Freshwater sediment microbial communities from Prairie Pothole Lake near Jamestown, North Dakota, USA - PPLs Lake P7 Core (1) Depth... | ecosystem: Environmental > Aquatic > Freshwater >... | reverse complement strand
CGCGCGCAGCACGGCGCCCGCTCCCGATTACTCACGGCAGATCGCGCTGCCCGAGGTGGGTGCGGCGGGCCAGGCCAGGCTCGCGGCTGCCTCGGTCCTGGTGGTCGGCGCGGGCGGGCTCGGTGTACCGGTCCTGCAGTACCTCGCCGCCGCCGGCATCGGGCGGATCGGCATCGTCGACGGAGACGTGGTCGAGGGGAGCAACCTGCATCGCCAGCCGCTGTACGGCACGGCCGACCTCGGCCGCCCGAAGGCAGCCGTGGCCGCCGAGCGCCTGCGGGCGCTGAATCGCGACGTGCGCATCGAGACACACGCGGTCCGCGCCACGCCCGACAACATCGACGCACTGGTAGCCGGACACGATCTCATCGTCGAGTGCACCGACAACTTCCGCGCCAAGTTCCTGGTGAACGACGCCGCGCTGCGCGCGCAGAAGCCGGCGGTGTTCGCGAGCGTGCACCAGTACGAGGGACAGTTGCAGATCTACCGGCCGTTGCCGCACTGGCCCTGCCTTCGCTGCCTGTGGCCCGAGGCGCCACGCGATGGGCTGGTCGGCAACTGCGCCGAGGCCGGGGTGCTCGGACCCGTCCCCGCCACGCTCGGCGCGCTGCAGGCGATGCAGGCGCTCAAGCGGCTGCTCGGCCTCGATGCCGGCGAGTCGCCGTCGCTGGTGACGGTGGATTTGCTCAGCCTCGAGACGCGGCGGCTCGCGGCGCGTCGCAACCCGGCCTGCGACCACGAGAACCCGGGCAACGTGCACCACTCCGACGAGCAGCCCCTCGAGCTCGAGTTCGAGACGCTCGCCGAGGCCTTCGAGTCGGGCCTCGAGCTCGTGGACATCCGCGAGGCCTGGGAACGCGCGCACGACCCGCCGGGCCTGCAGATCCCGTCGCACCTGCCGCTCAGCGAGCTGGTGCAGGGCTACGCCGAGTTCCCGGCCGAGGGCCGCTACCTGATCATCTGTGCGCACGGCGTGCGCAGCCTGTCCCTCGCCGAGCAGCTGCGCTCGCAGGGCCAGGCCGAGGTGTATTCGCTGCGCGGCGGCCTCGCGGCGCTGCGGAGCTGAGGCCCCTGCATTCCCCGAGGACGATCGTGGCCGGGGCCTTCAGGCCCGGATCTGCCCTGCGCCCCGCACCACGTACTTGTAGCTCGTGAGCTGCTCGACGCCCACCGGACCGCGGGCGTGGAAACGGTCGGTGGAAATGCCGATTTCGGCGCCCATGCCGAACTCGCCCCCGTCGGCGAACTGTGTCGAGGCGTTGTGCAGCACGATGGCGCTGTCCACGCGTGCGAGGAACTTCTCCGCCGCCACCGGATCTTCGGTGACGATGGACTCAGTGTGCGCCGAGCCGTAGCGGGCGATGTGTGCGATGGCCTCCTCCACGCCGTGCACCACCTTCGCGGCGATCACGGCGTCGAGGTACTCGGTGTACCAGTCGTCCTCGGTCGCCGGGCGCACGCGCGGATCCACCGCCTGGACGGCGGCATCGCCCCGCACCTCGCAGCCGGCATCGAGCAGGTCGCGCACGACCGGTGCGAGATGCGTCGCCACGCAGCCCTCGTCCACCAGCAGCGTCTCGGCGGCGCCGCAGATGCCGGTGCGGCGCAGCTTGGCGTTCAGGACGATGGCGCGCGCCATGTTGAGGTCCGCGGCACGATCCACGTAGACGTGGCAGTTGCCCTCGAGGTGGCCGATCACGGGCACCCGTGCCTCCTGCTGCACACGGGCCACGAGGCTCTTGCCGCCGCGCGGCACGATCACGTCGATGCTGTCGGTCATGGCCGCGAGCATGTAGCCCACCGCCGCCCGGTCGGTGGTCGGCACGAGCTGGATGCAGGCCTCAGGCAGGCCTACCGCACGCAGTCCGTCCAGGAGGCAGGCGTGGATCGCGGTGCTGGAGTGGTGGCTCTCGCTGCCGCCGCGCAGGATCGCCGCGTTGCCCGACTTGAGGCAAAGGGCGCCCGCGTCGCAGGTCACGTTGGGGCGGCTCTCGTAGATGATGCCGATTACGCCGAGCGGCACGCGCACGCGCTGGATCCTGAGGCCGTTCGGCCGCAGCCACTCGGCCATCACCGTACCGACCGGGTCCGGCAGCGCCGCGATCTGCTCGACGCCCGAGGCCATCGCCTCGATACGCACAGGATCGAGCCGCAGGCGGTCGAGCATCGCGCCGGAGAGGCCCGCGGCCTCCGCCGCCTTCAGGTCGCGCCCATTGGCCGCAAGGATCTCATCGCCACGCGTGCGCAGCGCCGCGGCCGCGGCCGCGAGCGCCGCATTCTTCTGCGCGGCATCCGCAAGCGCCAGCGCCTCGGCGGCCGCCACGGCAGCCCGGCCGATCGGCGCCATCAAGGCGGCGATGTCTTCGATCGTCACGCCAGCACCAGGTCGTCACGGTGGATCATCTCGTCGCGACCGCGGTAGCCCAGCAAGGCCTCGAGCTCCGCACTGCGCCGTCCGCGGATGCGCTCGGCGTCCGCGCTCGAGTAAGCGGCGAGACCGCGTGCGATCTCGACGCCGCCCGGATCGCGCACCAGCACGGCGTCACCCCGGTCGAAGCGCCCTTTTACCTGCACGACGCCGGCCGGCAGAAGGCTCTTGCCCGCCTGCAGCGCGCTGGCCGCGCCCGCGTCCACCACGAGCTCGCCGGCGGGCCGCAGCAGCCCCGCGATCCACTGCTTGCGGACCGTGACCGGCGAGGCCTCGGCCAGGAACCAGGTGCAGCGCGCGCCCGCTTCCACGCGCCGCAGCGGGCTGAGCTCGCGCCCGGCAGCGATGCACAGGCTGCAGCCAGCCGCCACCGCGATCTTCGCGGCCATGACCTTGGTGGCCATGCCGCCCGATCCGACCTCCGACGCCGAGCCGCCCGCCATCGCCTCGATCTGCGGCGTGATGCGCGTCACCTCGGCGATGAACCGGGCACCGGGGTCGCGCGTGGGATCGGCGGTGTACAGGCCGTCCACGTCTGACAGCAGCACCAGGCAGTCGGCGCTCACCATCTGCGCGACGCGCGCGCCGAGGCGGTCGTTGTCGCCGTAGCGGATCTCCGCCGTCGCGACCGTGTCGTTCTCGTTGATGACCGGGATGGCGCCGAGGCGCAGCAGCGTCGTCAGGGTGTTGCGGGCGTTGAGGTAGCGGCGCCGCTCCTCGGTGTCGCCGAGCGTGAGCAGCACCTGGGCGACCGTGAAGCCGCGCTGCTCGAGGACCTCTTTCCATGCGTGGGCAAGGCGTATCTGGCCCACCGCCGCCGCGGCCTGGCTCTCCTCGAGCTTGAGCCTTCCGGGTGCAAGGCCGAGCTCCCGCCGGCCGAGCGCGATGGCGCCCGAGGAGACCAGCACCACCTCCTGTCCGCGCCCCCGCAGCGCGGCGATGTCCTCGGCCAGCGATTCGAGCCAGGCGCGATTCACGCGTCCGGTCGATCCCTCGACCAGCAGCGCCGAACCGACCTTGACGACGACCCGCCGGGCCGCGGCCAGGCGCGATTCGCCTGCCGCGGCCGCCGCGGTCATGCGAACGCGAAGTGCTCGGCGGGCAGCGTCATGAGCCCGGCCGCGCCGGCGCGCGCCGCCGCCGCGTGGGAGTCGACCCGCGGCAGGATGCGGTCGAAGTAGTGCTTTGCCGTGACGAGCTTGGCGCGGTAGAAGTCCGCCTCGGCATCGCCCTCGGCGAGCTTCTTCGCCGCCACGCCCGCAGCCGCGAGCCAGCACCAGCCGAGGCAGACGTAGCCGGCTACTGCCAGGTAGTCGGCCGCCGCGGCGCCGACTTCCTCCCGGTCCTTCATCGCAGCCGCGCCGAGCTCCATCGTAAGCTTGCCGAGTTGCTCGAGCCGCTTGCCGAGATCGACCGCGAACGGCGTCACCTCGGGCAGGGCGCCGAACTTGTCGATCGCCTCCTTGATGCGGGCGGCCATCATCTGCACGCTCTTGCCGCCCGTGCCGAACACCTTGCGGCCGAGCAGGTCGAGCGCCTGGATGCCGTTCGTGCCTTCGTAGATCGGTGTGATGCGCGCGTCGCGCATCAGCTGCTCGACGCCCGTCTCGCGGATGAAGCCGTGACCGCCGTGGATCTGCACGGCGAGGCTCGTCACTTCCATGGAGGCGTCGGTCAGGAACGCCTTGACGATCGGCGTGAGGAACGCCACGAGGTCGTCCGAGCGCTTGCGCGCGGTCTCGTCGGGGTTCAGGTGCGCGCTGTCGATCTCGCGACCGGTGAGGAAGCACAGCACGCGCCCGCCCTCGACGAACGCCTTCTGCGTGAGCAGCATGCGGCGCACGTCCGGGTGGACGATGATCGGGTCGGCCGGCTTGCCGGGCATCTTCGCCCCGGTGAGCGAGCGGCCCTGCAGGCGGTCGTTGGCATAGGCGATGGACGCCTGCCAGGCGAGCTCCGACAGGCCGTGGCCCTGCAGTCCGACGCCGAGCCGGGCGTGGTTCATCATCGTGAACATGCACGACAGGCCCTCGTTGGCCTTGCCGAGCAGCCAGCCCTTCGAGTCGTTGAAGTGCATCACGCAGGTCGGGGAGGCGTGGATGCCCATCTTGTGCTCGATGGACCCGCACTTGACGCCGTTCAGCTCGCCGAGACTGCCGTCGTCCTTCGGCAGGACCTTGGGAACGATGAACAGGCTGATGCCCTTGGTGCCCGGCGGGGCGTCGGGCAGGCGGGCCAGCACAAGGTGGATGATGTTGTCGGTCAGGTCGTGCTCGCCGGCGCTGATGAAGATCTTGGTGCCAGTGATCGCGTACGAGCTGTCGCCCAGCGGCTCGGCCTTGGTCCGCAGGATGCCGAGGTCGCTGCCCGAGTGCGCCTCGGTCAGGCACATCGTGCCGGCCCATTCGCCCGACACCATCTTGGGCAGGTAGCGCTGCTTGAGTTCCTCGGTGCCGTGCGACTGGATGGTTAGCACGGCGCTCTCAGTCAGCCCCGAGTACATCTTCCAGGCCATGTTGCCCGACACCAGCATCTCGCTGAAGGCCAGCGCGAAGCCGCCCGGCAGGCCCTGTCCACCCCATTCGGGGTCGGCGGTCATGGTGATCCAGCCGTCCTCGCAGTAGCGCTGGTAGGCCTCCTTGAAACCGGGCGGGGTGACGACCTTGCCGTCCTCGAAGCGCAGGCCATGCTCGTCGCCGATGCGGTTGGTCGGCGCGAGCACCGTTTCGGCGAAACGGGCCCCCTCCTCCAGGATGCCCTCCAGCAGGTCGCGGTTGAGCTCCTCGCGGCCGAAGGAACGGTAGTGCTGCTCGAGATCGAGCACTTCATGGACCACGAAACGGATGTCACGGAGGGGGGCGCGGTAGGAGTACACGGTCTTTCCTTCCTGTTCTGGGCTTTGAGACGGATTTTACGCGAGGGACGGCCGCGCTACCGTAAGTGAGTTCCGGTTGCCTGCCGTCTTGGGGCGACCGTATAGTTGTTCGCAGTCCGATTCCGCGAAGTTTCCCGAATATCCTGCCGAGGACCCGACCTTGAGCCGCGATTACGAGCCCGCGAAGGGCCAATGGTACGAGGACCTCGACCGTGAGGACTCCTTCCGCGTCCTGGACGTCGACCCGGACGAGGCGACGGTGCGAATCCAGTGGCTGGACGGCGAGATCGAGGATCTCGACGTGGACCAGTGGCACGAACTCGACCTCGAACTGGCCGCCGAGCCGGAAGGCTGGGTGGACGAGGACGCGGAGGACACCGAGGACGTCGAGGACGACGACGAAGACGAAGAGGATGACTGGGACGACGAGGAGGATGAGGAGGACGACGACTGGGACGATGACGAGGACTACGACGACGACGACGACGAGTACCGCGACCGCGAGTGAACGACTCGTCTTCCGTCGCCCTGCCGCCCGGATATCCCGCTGACCTCGAGCGGACCTGGCAGGCCGCGGACGGCACCGAGGTCCGCCTCCGGCCGCTGCGGCCCGACGACCTCGATCGCGAACTGGAGTTTCTCGCCGGACTGTCCGAGCAGACGCTCTACCTGCGGCTCCATTACACCGCCACCGAAATCAGCCGCGAGGACGCAGCCCGGTTGCTGGCGCTCGACTACCGCGACACCATCGCGATCGGTGCGCTGGTGGGCAGCCCCCCGGACGATACCCTCATCGGCGTGAGCCGTTATGCCCGGATCGACGGCAGCGATCAGGCGGAGTGCGCCATCGTGGTCACCGATGCCTGGCACGGCCGGGGCGTCGGCACCGAGCTCATGCGCAGCCTCGGCCTCGCGGCGCGGCGCAGCGGCATCCGGGCCCTGATCGGGGCGAGCCTCGCGGAGAACCAGCGCATCCACGCCTGGGCACGGCGTTTCGGCTTCGACGTTCGCACCGAGCCCAATTCAGGCGGGCAAGTGCGAGTCACGCTCGATCTGTCTTCGCTTCCTTCCTGAAATGCCGCGTCGCGGCGCGCCAGTCGCGCCAGGCCTCGAGCACCTTGCGGCTGCGCCTGGTTGCACGATGCCGCAGCCGGCGCTCGCGGCGCTCGAGGTCGACCACCAGCCGGGCGGCGCAATCGCGGCCGAGCAGGCGCTCGTTCGACTGCACCCAGTGCGCGGCGAGCAGCGTGTCGCGATGCTCGCCGATGCAGTCCTGTGCGTTGCGCAGCCGCCGCATCAGGCGCGCGGTCGCCTTCGGCGCCACGTCGGCGACCGGCTCCAGCGCGTAGCGGCAATGCTTGAGCGATAGGCGCAGCTCGTGCAGCTCGACCGTGGTCTCGGGCTTACCCTCCAGGAGCCGCACCGACCGCCGCCAGGAACCCGCCACGAGCCCCAGCACGCGCGCCAGGCTCGCGCCGTGGTCCACGAACAGGCCGGCGCCGGCGGCGTGGCGTCCCAACGCCCCCTTCAGCGCTGCCCAGCCGGGCTCGCCCTGGTGCCGGTGCAGGGCCTCGCGGGCCGCAATGCAGGCATCCTCGAGCAGGCCGGCGAGTCGCTCGCGATCGGCCGGGGGGATGGTGCCGTCGTGAGCCACCGCTGCGACCAGGATTTCCCGCCGTACGTCCGCCTCGCGAACGCCTGCGAGCGCCCGGGCGAAGCTGCGCAGGTCCACGCGGTAGAGCCGTGCGCGACGCGGCTCGAGCAGTGGCCGGAAGGTCTTGAGCATCGAGCGCAGGCGCCGCGCGGCCACCCGGCCGCGGTGCACGTCCTCGACGCCGGCGGACTCGAGTTCCGCGGCCGCGGACAGCAGGCGCTGCTGCTCCCGGATCGCGTCCTCGATGCGGCGGGAGCCGTCCGCGGGCACCGGCGGCACGGGAGCGGCGAGCTTGTGGCGGGATGCGGGCATTTGAATACGTTTCTATAGCACGAGCGAATCGACGAATGTCACCGCGGTCCCGACGGGGACGCGGTGACGCCTCGCGGAAACTTTCCCGGGACTCCGGGGGTCAGAGGCAACGTTTCCGGCTTGCCGGGCGCCGGGTATGCTGCGCTCCCGTCCGGACGGAACGGTACCCTCCGGGGTACGGACGACCTTGAACCGGGATTTTTCAGCCCCAAGCATCGGTCGCACCCTTTAATAAGTGCGCTGGAGACTCGTACAGATGAAGCGAATCGCGTTGTTCCTCGCCACCAACCTGGCCGTCATCGTCCTGCTGGGGATCATCCTCCGGCTGATCGGCTTCGAGGGCATCCTCGACGCGCAGGGCGTGGACCTCAACCTCGGCGCGCTGCTGGTGTTCGCCGCGGTGGTGGGCTTCACCGGAGCCTTCATCTCGCTGGCGATGTCCAAGTGGACGGCCAAGCGCATGATGGGCGTGAAGGTCATCACGCAGCCGGCCAACCCGGCCGAGAGCTGGCTCGTGAACACCGTGCGCCAGCAGGCGCAGCTGGCCGGCATCGGCATGCCGGAAGTGGGCATCTTCGATTCCCCGGAGCCGAACGCCTTCGCCACCGGCGCGCGGCGTGATGCGGCGCTCGTGGCCGTCAGCACCGGCCTGCTCGCCAGCATGTCGCAGAAGGAAGCGGAGGCGGTGCTCGCCCACGAGGTGAGCCACGTCGCGAACGGCGACATGGTCACGCTCACCCTCATCCAGGGCGTGGTCAACACGTTCGTGATCTTCCTGGCCCGCGTCGTGGGTCACACGGTGGACCGCGTCGTGTTCAAGAACGAGGAAGGCCACGGCCCGGCGTTCTGGATCACCACGATCGTCGCCGAGATCGTCTTCGGGCTGCTGGCCACGATCATCGTCATGCACTTCTCGCGCCAGCGCGAGTTCCGTGCCGACGCGGGCGGCGCGCGCCTCGCGGGTCGCGAGCACATGATCAACGCGCTCGAGCGGCTGAAGCAGCGCCACACGGGCCCGCTGCCGGACAAGATGGCGGCGTTCGGCATCTCGGGCGGCAAGGCGGCCGGGCTCAAGAAGCTGTTTATGACCCACCCGCCGCTCGAGGATCGCATCGCGGCCCTCCGGTCGGGCCCCGTCTGACCGCCGCCGGCACTCGCCAGCTGGTCGTCGTCCTCGGCGACCAGCTCGACCTCAAGAGCCGGGCGCTCGACTCGTTCGACGCCCGGCTCGATCGTGTCTGGATGGCCGAGGTCGCGGCCGAGAGCACGCACGTCCCGTCGCACAAGGCGCGCAGCGCGCTGTTCCTCGCTGCCATGCGGCACTTCCGCGACGAGCTGCGCAGCCGCGGGCTCCGGGTCGAGTACCGCGAACTCGGCGCGCATGCCGAGCGGACGCTTGGGCAGGCACTCGAGGCCGATCTTGCCCGCCTCCGGCCGGAGCGCGTCGTGATGGTGCCTCCCGGGGAGCATCGCGTCACAGCCGGGATCGAAGCGGCGCTGCAGGCGGCCGCGGTTCCGCTGGAGACGCGCGACGATTCGCACTTCCTTCTCACGCCGGGCCAGTTCGATGAGTGGGCCCGGGGTCGCAAGGAGCTGCGGCTCGAGTACTTCTATCGCTGGATGCGCCGCCGCACCGGGGTCCTCATGGACGGCGACCAGCCCGCAGGCGGCCGGTGGAACTTCGACGCCGAGAACCGCGCCTCGTTCCGCACCGCGGGCCCCGGCTGGCTGCCCGCGCCGATGGCCTTCCCGCCCGATGCAACGACCCGGGCGGTGCTCGATCTGGTCGAACAGGAGTTCCCGGCGAACCCGGGGCGCCTCGACGCCTTCGACTGGCCGGTAACCCGGGAGCAGGCGCTGGCCGCGCTCGAGGACTTCGTCGCACACCGCCTGCCCTGCTTCGGCCGCTGGCAGGACGCGATGTGGCGGGGCGAGCCGTGGCTGTACCACTCGCGGCTGTCGGCCGCGCTCAACCTCAAGCTGCTCTCGCCGCGCGAGGTCTGTGCCGCCGCCGAGCGCGCCTGGCGCGAAGGACACGCGCCGCTCGATGCCGTGGAAGGTTTCGTGCGGCAGGTGCTCGGCTGGCGCGAGTATGTGCGCGGCATCTACTGGCGGGAGATGCCTGGCTACCTCGATCGCAACGCGCTCGAGGCCGGTCGCACGCTGCCGGCGTTCTACTGGAGCGGCGAAACCGACCTCGCCTGCCTGCGCGAAACGATCGGCCAGACGCTGGCGCTCGGCTACGCGCACCACATCCAGCGCCTGATGGTCACCGGTCTCTTTGCGCTCCTCTGGGGCGTTCACCCCCGGGAGGTGCACGAGTGGTACCTGGCCGTTTACGTGGACGCCGTCGAATGGGTCGAGCTGCCCAACACGTTCGGCATGTCGCAGTACGCCGACGGCGGGCTGCTAGCCTCGAAGCCTTACGTGGCCACGGGCAAGTACCTTGCGCGCATGGGCAACTACTGCGACGGCTGCCGCTACCGGGCGGACCGTGCGCACGGCGCGGATGCCTGCCCGTTCACGACGCTGTACTGGGACTTCCTGTCGCGGCATCGCGAGCGCTTCGCGCGCCACCCGCGGCTCGCACTGCAGGTGCGCAACCTCGACCGGCTGTCGGCCGCGGAGCGCGGAGCGATCACGGCCCGCGCGGGCGAGCTGCGGCGTACCCTGGATCCCGACTGATCGGCCTGCGGCGCACGATCCGCCAGGCGAATACGCGCTACGCATGAACGACACCGACACCGCGATCGTCTGGTTCCGCCGCGACCTGCGGCTCACCGACAACCCGGCGCTGAGCGCTGCCTGCGAGCAGGCGCGGCACGTGGTCGCACTGTACGTGCACGCGCCCGAGGAAGAAGCCGAGTGGACGCCGGGCGGCGCCAGCCGCTGGTGGTTGCACCACAGCCTCGCGGCGCTGCAGGCCGCGCTGCAGGCCCGCGGCGGACGACTGTGCCTGCGCCGGGGCGAGTCGCTCGCGACGCTGCTCGAGGTGGCGCGCGAAACCGGGGCCCGTCAGGTGTACTGGAACCGCCTCTACGATCCCGCGCTGGTCGCCCGCGACACGCGTACCAAGTCGGCGCTGCGGGAGGCCGGACTCGAGTGCGAGAGCTTCAACGCGGCCCTGCTGCACGAGCCCTGGGAGATCCGCACGGGCCAGGGCGAGGCCTATCGGGTGTTCACCCCGTTCTGGCGCAACTGCGCCGCGAGGCTCGATACGCTGCCCGGGCCGCTGCCGCCGCCCGCCGTCCTCGCGGGGCCCCGCCGATCGCCGGCCAGCGTTCCGCTCGATGAACTCGACCTGCGGCCGCGGATCCGCTGGGACGCCGGCCTGCACGAGGCCTGGACGCCCGGCGAGGACGGGGCCCTCGCGCAGGTCGAAGCCTTCGCCGCGGACGCGCTCGCGCGCTACGGCGAGGGACGCAACCGCCCCGATCGCCCCGAGACCTCGCGGCTGTCGCCGTACCTGCACTTC
>Ga0209391_10001962_pt1 | contig 10761 bp, 10 predicted proteins | sample PPLLak3March2015_FD_187246 | JGI IMG/M metagenome (GOLD analysis project Ga0209391, IMG submission 187246) | Freshwater sediment microbial communities from Prairie Pothole Lake near Jamestown, North Dakota, USA - PPLs Lake P7 Core (1) Depth... | ecosystem: Environmental > Aquatic > Freshwater >... | reverse complement strand
GACGCTCTTGTACCCGCCGCCTTGCGGAGTCGTCACCGGACCCTTGAGAATCACGCCGTGACGCGCGATCGCTTCCATCACGTCCGAGCCGAATCCGGACGACGCTCCAGCCCGGTAAGCCTTCAGACCGACGGCGACCCGATCGAATTCGAGCGCGGGGTCCACGGCGCGGAGGATCGACACGACGGCGGCGGTGATCTCGGGGCCGATGCCGTCGCCTTCGGCGAGGGCGATGGTACGGGCGGGCAGCGCCAGGGGCGCGTGAGAGAGGGGCCGGACCGAAGCGTTCATTACAGACCTCCAATACGCGATATAGGTGTCGTGTTTTTTATATCGTTATTCAGGGCCCGGGTCAACAGGAGAGGCGCGCATGGCCGCTGAGCAGCGGGAAGGGTCCGGCTGGACGTTCCTGAGCAACCACACCCACGTGCTCGTCTGCCTCGCCTCCGACCCTGGGCAGACGCTCCGGGACGTGGCGGGCAAGGTGGGGATCACGGAGCGCGCGGTGCAGCGCATCGTCGCGGAGCTGGAGCAGGCCGGTGTGCTCGAGCGCGAGCGCGAGGGCCGCCGCAACCGCTACCGCCTCCACACGGACGTGCCGCTGCGCCATCCGCTCGAGGCGCACTGCAGCATCGGCGGACTGCTCGAGCTCGTCACGGAGACGGCGCGCAGGGCGCCGCGCGCCGGCAGGATGCGCTGAAGGGAGCGGGCCCGCGTAAAGCCCGCAAGCCCGTCCGGCTACGACCTGCGCGGAGTAACCGTCAGAACGGGATGTCGTCGTCGAACGGCTCGGCTTCCCGCGCGGGCGCCGCCGCGGCCGGGCGTTCCCCACCGCTCGCGGCCCGCGGCTCGGCCCGGGACTCGGTTCCCATGCCGCCGCCGGAACGCCCGCCGAGCATCTGCATCTCGTTGGAGATGATCTCGGTCGTGTAGCGGTCGCGACCTTCCTTGTCCTGCCACTTGCGCGTGCGCAGCCGGCCCTCGACGTAGACCTGCGAGCCCTTGCGGAGGTACTCGGCGGCGATCTCGGCCAGCCGGTCGTACATCACGATGTTGTGCCACTCGGTCTGTTCTTTCTGCTCGCCCGTCTGCTTGTCCTTCCAGCTCTCGGACGTCGCGATCGAGAAGTTGGTGACGGCCTTGCCGTTCGGCATGTAGCGCGTCTCGGGATCCTTGCCCAGGTTGCCGACGAGGATGACTTTGTTGATTCCGCGTGCCATGGGATGTGTCCGTGGTGGATGCCGGCCATTGTACGGTAGAGGGGCGGCCGGGCGGACCCGGGATCAGGCGGGTTCGTGTCGATATGCGTCGGCGGGAGCGCCGAGGCCGGCAAGCACCGCCCAGCCCGCAGCCACGGCCGCGCTGCCCCAGAACACCCCGGAAATGCCGTAGCGGCCGAGCAGCACGCCGCCCAGGGCCCCGCCCAGGAAGGCCCCGAGGAATTGAGCGGTGGCGAAGATGCCCAGCGCCGCGCCTCGCTCGGTCCCGGGCGCGGCATGGGTCAGGAGCGCCGGAAGGCGGGCCTCGAGGTAGTTGAACGCCGCGAAGAAGAGCGCGAGCGCCGCGAGCACCTGCCAGAGGTGCGCGTGGTCGTGGCCGAGCAGTGCCTGCGCCGCACCTGCGAGCAGCACCGACGCGACGAAGAGCACGTGGCCTCGCCCGCTCCGCTCCGTGGCGACGACGAGCAGGACCGTGCCGACGAGCGAGACCGCGAAGACGCCGAGGTAGACCTGCCAGTGATCGGCCGACTCGATCCCGAGGTCCGTCACCAGGGCCTGGGGGACCGACAGGAACGTCGCGGTCATGATGAAGTGCAGCGCGAAGACACCCGCGTACAGCGGCCGCAGCGACGGCCGCGCCACGAGCGCCGCCAGCGCGGCGAGCGGACGCGCCTCCCGGCCGCCCGTGCGCTCCGGCTCGGGCGGAACCGCGTAGCGCAGCAGCAGGAAACCCGCGACGGCCATCGCGAGCATCACGAGGAAGATTCCGTCCATGCCGATCGCCGCGTCGAGCACCGGTGCCAGTACCAGCGCCACGACGAACGACAGCCCGATGCTGATTCCGACGACCGCCATCGCGCGCGTGCGTACCTCGGGCCGCGTCAGGTCGGCGAGCAGCGCGGTCACGGCCGCCGACATGGCGCCCGCTCCCTGCACGGCCCGCGCGACGGCGAGCGCCGCGACCGACTGCGCGAGCGCACCCATGATGGACCCCGCCGCGAAGAGCGCGAGCCCTACCGCGATCACCGGCTTGCGTCCGTAGCGGTCCGACCAGCGGCCGAACGGGATCTGCAGCAGCGCCTGGGTGAGGCCGTAGGCGCCCATCGCGAGCCCGAGCAGCTCCGGCGAGTAGTCCGGCAGTTCGCGCGCGTGCAGCGCCAGCACGGGCAGCAGCAGGAACAGCCCGAGCATGCGTGTGGCGTAGATGGCGGCGAGCGCCCAGACGGAACGGCGTTCCGCGGGCAGGAGCGCCGGCCGGGGCTTGGAATCGCGCTTTCGGATTGGCTTTGCCTCGAATTCCGATCCTATATTAGCAGGCTGGCCGAACGCCGCTTGGAACCGGAGCCTTCCATGGACGTGATACGCATCCGCGGTGCGCGCACGCACAACCTCCAGGGCATCGACCTGGACCTGCCGCGCGACCGGCTGGTCGTGATCACGGGACTCTCGGGGTCCGGCAAGTCGTCGCTCGCGTTCGACACGATCTACGCCGAGGGCCAGCGCCGCTACGTCGAGTCGCTGTCGGCCTACGCGCGTCAGTTCCTCTCGGTCATGGAGAAGCCGGACGTCGACCACATCGAGGGCCTCTCGCCCGCGATCTCGATCGAGCAGAAGGCGGCGTCCCACAACCCGCGCTCGACGGTCGGCACCGTCACCGAAATCTACGACTACCTGCGCGTGCTCTACGCGCGGGCCGGCGTGCCGCGCTGCCCGCAGCACGGCCAGGAACTCGCCGCGCAGTCGGTGAGCCAGATGGTCGACCAGGTGCTCGCGCTGCCGGAGGGCACCGCGGTGCTGCTGCTCGCGCCCGTGGTGCAGGACCGCAAGGGCGAGCACGCGGACGCGCTCGAGCAGCTCAAGGCGCAGGGATTCGTGCGGGCCGTCGTCGACGGGCAGGTCGTCGACCTCGACGCGCCGCCGCGGCTCGAGGCCCGCCGCCGCCACTCGGTGGACGCGGTCGTCGACCGTCTGCGCGTGCGGCCCGACGCCGCGCAGCGCCTCGCCGAGTCGTTCGAGACGGCGCTGGCGCTCTCGCAGGGCGTCGCGCGCGTCGGCTTCCAGGACGAACCGGGCCAGGCGCCGCTCCTGTTCTCGAACCGCTACGCCTGCACGGCCTGCGGGTACAGCCTCGCCGAGCTCGAGCCGCGCCTCTTCTCGTTCAACAGCCCGAGCGGCGCGTGCGGCACGTGCGGCGGCCTCGGCGTGCAGGAATACTTCGACCCCGCGCGCGTCGTCGTGAACCCGGCCCTGTCGCTCGCGGGCGGCGCGGTCCGCGGCTGGGACCGCCGCAATGCCTATTACTTCCAGCTCATCCAGTCGCTGTCGCGGCACTACCGCTTCGACATCGAGACGCAGTGGTCGGACCTGCCGGAAGCCGTGCGCCACGTGCTGCTCTGGGGCAGCGGCGACGAACGCATCGAGTTCCGTTACTTCGACGCCCGGGGCGGCGGCACGAAGCGCAGCCACGCGTGGGAGGGGATCCTGCCGAACCTCGAGCGGCGCTATCGCGAGACCGAGTCGCCGACGGTGCGCGAGGAACTCGCGAAGTACCGAGGCACGCGGGACTGCGCGGACTGCGGCGGCAGCCGTCTCAACCAGGCGGCCCGCAACGTGTTCGTCGGCGGGCGATCCCTGCCCGAGGTCGCAGCCCTGCCGATCGCGGAATCGCTCGCGTTCTTCGGCGGGCTGCACGTCGAGGGCTGGCGCGGCGAGATCGTGTCGCGGCTCGCACGGGAGGTCACGGACCGCCTGCGGTTCCTGGTCGACGTCGGCCTCGACTACCTCTCGCTGGACCGCAGTGCCGGCACGCTGTCGGGCGGCGAGGCCCAGCGCATCCGGCTCGCGAGCCAGATCGGCTCGGGACTCGTGGGCGTGATGTACATCCTCGACGAGCCCTCGATCGGGCTGCACCAGCGCGATAACCAGCGCCTCATCGACACGCTCACGCGGCTCCGGGACCTCGGCAACACCGTGATCGTCGTCGAGCACGACGAGGACGCGATCCGTCAGGCGGACCACGTGGTCGATCTCGGGCCCGGTGCCGGCGTCCACGGGGGCCGCATCGTCGCGCAGGGCACGCCGGCCGAGATCGAGGCGAGCCCCGAATCACTCACGGGCGCCTACCTGAGCGGCCGGCGCTCGATCGCCGTTCCCGCGGTGCGCACGCCGGCGCAGCCCGGGCGCGTGCTGCGCGTCGTCGGTGCGACCGGCAACAACCTTCGCGACGTAACGGTCGAGATCCCGCTCGGCCTGCTCACCTGCGTCACGGGCGTGTCGGGCTCCGGCAAGTCGACGCTGGTCGTCGACACGCTGTTCCGCCACGCCGCCGCGGCGATGCAGGAGTCGAGCGGTGACCTCGCGCCGGCGCAGGCCGTCGAGGGACTGGAGCAGGTCGACCGCGTGATCGACATCGACCAGAGCCCCATCGGCCGCACGCCGCGCTCGAACCCGGCGACCTACACCGGCCTCTTCGGCCCGATCCGCGAGCTCTTCGCCGAGGTGCCGGAGTCGCGCGCGCGCGGCTACGATCCCGGCCGCTTCAGCTTCAACGTGCGCGGCGGCCGCTGCGAGTCCTGCGAGGGCGACGGCGTCATCAAGGTCGAGATGCACTTCCTGCCGGACGCTTACGTGACCTGCGACGCGTGCCGCGGCATGCGTTACAACCGCGAGACGCTCGACATCCGCTACAAGGGCCGCACGATCCACGAGGTGCTCGAGATGACGGTCGAGGACGCCGCGACGTTCTTCCGCAGCGTTCCCGCGCTGCAGTCGCGCCTCCAGACACTGCTCGACGTCGGCCTGTCCTACGTGCGCCTTGGCCAGAACGCGACGACGCTGTCGGGCGGCGAGGCGCAGCGCATCAAGCTCGCCCGCGAGCTCGCCAAGCGCTCGACCGGCCGCACGCTGTACATCCTCGACGAACCCACGACGGGGCTGCACTTCCACGACATCGAGCAGCTGCTCCGGGTCCTGCTCAGGCTCCGGGACGAGGGCAACACGATCGTCGTGATCGAGCACAACCTCGACGTCATCAAGACGGCGGACTGGGTGATCGACCTCGGCCCGGAAGGCGGCGGAGGCGGCGGTCGCCTGGTCGCCACCGGCACGCCCGAAGCCGTGGCCGCGGTCGACGCCTCCTACACCGGACTCCACCTCGCGCGCACGCTCGCAGCGGACGCTCGGCGGACCGCCGCGGGACGCCGCAGAGCCTGAGCGCTCAGGTCGACGGCACCGCTGGCCGCGCCGTCGTGCGGAACTGGTGACGGACCTCGCCCGAGACCCGGCTCTCGGCGTAGCGTCCCTGGGTCGCGGCGCTGATCACGCGGCGCCAGAAGCCGAGCGCGCCGCGGTTGTGCTCGTCCTCGAGCACCTCCCACTCGCCCGAGAACCGCGCGAAGAGCAGCGCCGCCGCGGCGGCGCCGACGCCGCGGCGGCGCGCGGAGTCCGCGACGTAGAACTCGGCCATGCGGTAGTCGACCGTGCGCCGGGGGAAGGCGGGCGGCCGTACGACGAGTGCGAATCCCGCGCGCTGGCCGTCGAGCAGGATCACAAACGGCTGGGCGGCGGGGTCCTGGAGCCAGCCCGCGAGGAACTCTTCCTCGCGCGCGGGCCATTCGCCGAGCGCCGGGAAAAGGCCCGACCGCCCGACCGACAGTTCGGACAGGTAGCTGCGATAGACGGACCGGATCCACTCCTGGTCCGAGGACGAGATCCTTGCATCGCGGAGCGTGACTGTCATGGCCGGGTCCCGTTGCCGGACCCGGGCGTGCGGCCCGGCGACCGGTATCCACAAACGAGAACGGGCGGGCCCCGTGAGGAACCCGCCCGTTCGATCAGCTCGGAATCCGGAGCCGATTACTTGGCGGCTTCCTGGATCGCCTCGCCGGTCTGCTCGACGGCCTCGCCGGTCGCCTGCACCGCGTCGCTCGCGGTCTCGGCAACGGCGTCGACGGCGGCGCCAGCGGCGTCCACGGCAGCCTCACCGGCGGCGGCGGTCGCATCGACGGCGGCGCCAGCGGCCTCACCAGCGGCGTCGACAGCCTGGCCGGCAGCGGTGGCGGCGTCGGCAGCGGCGTCGGTAGCGGCGTCGGCAGCCTGGCCGGCAGCGGCGGCGGCGTCGGCGGCGGCTTCCTTCGTCTCCTCGACGGCGGCTTCCTTCTTCGCGCAGCCGGCCAGGGCCAGGGCAGCGAGGGCGGCAGCAAGGGCGATCTTCGTGTTCATGGCTATACCTCAGGGTTCAAGTCGGAACGATGACGGAAAATCAGCCGACCGCTCGTACCCCGGGTCTGCACCGCGCGGCACGGTGATCGTGCGGGCGGCATTTTAGGGCCCGTGCGTCGGAGCGGAACGCAGGGAACTGTCTCTGAATGGCGACATGGGCCGGGCTGCGGCAAGATGCAGCCCACGTCGACTCGCTTTCTGGATCGCGCACCATGTTGCAGGAAGTAGACACTCTTTACGCCGCGCACGTCGCCGAACTGGCCCGCCGCAGCGACACGGCACTCGCGGCCACCGGGTTCGACCGCCTGGTCGTGTACTCGGGCCGTCCCCAATACCAGTTCCAGGACGACCGGCCATACCCGTTCGCGGTGAATCCCCACTTCAAGCAGTGGGTGCCGATCACGGACGCACCGGACTGCTGCGTCGAGTACACGCCTGGCCAGCGGCCCCGCCTGCTGTTCCACCAGCCGGCCGACTACTGGCACCGCCCTCCGCAGCTGCCACCGGGCGACTGGCAGCGCTCGATCGACGTCGAGATCCTCCGCGAACCCGGCGACGCCCGAGCCCTGCTCGACGCGGGCCGCGGTCGCACCGCGCTGGTCGGGGAACCGCCACCGGAGTTCGCCGACTGGGGGTACGCGGCGTCGAACCCGCCGGCGCTCCTCGCCCGGCTGCACTACGAGCGAGCCGTGAAGACGCCGTACGAACTCGCCTGCATGCGGCTTGCGTCGTCGATCGGCGCCCGCGGGCACGTCGCCGCGCGCGATGCATATTTCGGCGGCGCCTCGGAATTCGAGGCGCACCTCGCGTACTGCGCCGCGACCGGACTCACCGAGGGAGAGCTGCCGTACGGCAACATCGTGGCGTACGACGAGTCGGCCGCGGTCCTGCACTACCAGCATCTCGACCGTGCCCGTGACCGGCCACGCCGCTCGTTCCTCATCGACGCGGGAGCGCACTTCCGCGGCTACGCGAGCGACATCACGCGCACGTGGTCGACCGACCAGGGCGAATTCGCGGCGCTCGTCGCCGCGATGGACCACGTGCAGCAGGCGCTGTGCGCGGGCGTGCGGCCGGGACGCGACTATCGGGACCTGCACCTCGAGGCGCACCTGCGCATAGGCCGCGTGCTGGCCGAGGCGGGCATCGTCCGCTGCGGTGCGGACACCGCGGTCGCCGAGCGAATCACCAGCGTCTTCTTCCCGCACGGCATCGGCCACCTGCTCGGCCTGCAGGTCCACGACGTCGCCGGGCTTGCGGGCGATCCGTCCGGCACGGAGATACCGCGACCGGACGGGCATCCGTTCCTGAGGCTCACACGGGTGCTGCAGCCGGGCTGGGTCGTCACGGTCGAGCCGGGCCTCTACTTCATCGACCTGCTGCTCGACGAGGCGCGCGCGGACGGCCGCGGCCGCCAGATCGACTGGACGACCGTCGCCAGGCTGAAGCCGTTCGGCGGCATCCGCATCGAGGACGACGTGGCGTGCACCGCCGGCACGCCCGAGAACCTCACGCGCGACGCCTTCGCGGCGCTGGCCTGAGCCGCCCGCGGACGCGCAGGCGGGCCCGCGCGTCGACCCGGCTACCGGTTCTTCAGCAGGTCGCGGATCTCGGTGAGCAGCGCCACGTCGGCCGGCGGCGGCGCGGCAGCCGGCGGCGTGCGCAGCCGGTTGATCGCCTTGAGCGCCATGAAGATCGCCGCGGCGATGATGACGAAGTCGAACATCGACTGCAGGAAGGCGCCGTACTTGAGCAGCACGGGCTGGCCGGCCGGGTCCGCGCCGAGATCGAACGCCAGGTCGCCGAAGCTGGCGCCGCCCACGATCTTGCCGAGCAAGGGCATGACGACGTCGGCGACCAGCGACGACACGATCTTGCCGAACGCCGTGCCGATCACGACGCCGACCGCCATGTCGACGACGTTGCCCTTCATCGCGAATTCCTTGAATTCCTTCACCAGGCTCATGTGTACGCTCCCGGCCGTTGCGCCGTCGTGGTGTGGTTGGTGGGGTACCCCGCCCGCGCGCGACGATAGGCGATGCGCGCAGAAAAAAGAAGCCGGGCGCGCGGCCCGGCTTCCCTTCTCGTCCGATCCGCCCGGCGATCAGGCCGCGGCGGCTTTCTTCTTGCGCGGCGCGCGCGGCTTCTTCTCCGTGGCGCCTTCTGCGGCCGGCGCGGCAGCGGCTTCGCCCGCAGGCGCGGTCTTCTTGCGACGGGCCTTCGGCTTCTTCTCGCCCTCGTCCGCCGCCGGGGCCTCGGCCTTGGCCGCGGACTCGACGAGCGCCATGAGCGCCATGTCGGCGTTGTCGCCGGCTCGGTTGGCCATGTGGAGGATGCGCGTGTAGCCGCCCGGGCGCGCCTTGAAGCGCGGGCCGAGCTCGCCGAACAGCTTCTCGACCACCTCCGCGTCGCGCAGCTTCGCGAACGCGCGGCGGCGGTTCGCCTCGCTGTCGGTCTTGGCGAGGGTGATCAGCGGCTCGACGTAGCGCCGCAGCTCCTTCGCCTTCGGCACCGTCGTGCGGATCGCCTCGTGCCGGAGCAGCGAGGCCGCCATGTTACTCAGCATCGCCCAGCGATGCGTCGTGTTGCGGCTCAGCTGCCGCCCGCTCAGTCCGTGTCTCATCTCTGGGCTCTCGTCAGATAACGTCGCGGTCTTCGTCGCGCTTCAGGCCCGTGGGCGGCCAGTTGTCGAGCCGCATGCCGAGCGTGAGCCCGTGGCTCTCGAGGACTTCCTTGATCTCGGTGAGCGACTTCTTGCCGAGATTCGGCGTGCGCAGCAGCTCGACCTCGGTCTTCTGCACGAGGTCGCCGATGTAGTGGATGTTCTCGGCCTTGAGGCAGTTCGCGCTGCGGACCGTGAGCTCGAGCTCGTCGACCGGCCGCAGCAGCAGCGGATCGAAGTGGTGCTCGCTCGGCTTCGCCTTGTCCTCGTCCTGGCCCTGCAGGTCCACGAACACGGACAGCTGGTCCTTCAGGATCGAGCCCGCGCGGCGGATGGCTTCTTCCGGGTCGATCGTGCCGTTCGTCTCGATGTCGATGATCAGCTTGTCGAGGTCCGTGCGCTGCTCGACGCGGGCCGACTCGACGTTGTAGGTCACCTTGCGGATCGGGCTGAACGACGCGTCGAGCAGGAGCCGCCCGATCGGGCGCGACGTCTCCTCGAACGCGAGCCGCTGGCCCGCCGGGCGATAGCCGCGGCCGCGCTCGACTTTGAGCGTCATCGTGAGCTCGCCGGCCTTCGTGAGGTTCGCGATGACGAGTTCCGGGTTCAGGATCTCGACGTCGTGGTCGCTCTGGATGTCGCCGGCGCGGACGGGGCCCGGGCCCTTCTTCGAGAGCCGGAGTTCCGACTCCTCGCGCGCGTTCAGGCGGATCGCGACCTGCTTGAGGTTCAGCAGGATCTCGACCACGTCCTCCTGGACGCCTTCGATGCTGGTGTACTCGTGGAGCACGCCCTCGATCTCGGCCTCCGTGATCGCGCTGCCCGGCATCGAGGAGAGCAGCACGCGGCGCAGCGCGTTGCCGAGCGTGTGGCCGAAGCCGCGCTCGAACGGCTCGATGACCACGCGGGCGTGGCGGGGCGCCGTGGGCGTCACCTTGACGACGCGCGGGCGGAGAAACTCGGCAATGGCGGAGTGCATTGAGGCCACCGTGCGGATTACTTGGAGTACAACTCGACGACGAGGCTCTCGTTGATGTCCGGCAGGATCTCTGCGCGCTCGGGCAGGGCCTTCAGGACGCCGGAGAACTTCGACTCGTCGACCTCGACCCAGTCGGGAAAGCCGACCTGGCCGCGGATCTGCAGGGCCTGCTGGACGCGCGCCTGCTTCTGCGCCTTCTCGCGCAGCGCGATCACGTCGCCGGCCTTGCACTGGTACGACGGGACGTTGACGACCTCGCCGTTCACCGAGATGCTGCGGTGGCTCACGAGCTGGCGCGCCTCGTTGCGCGTGGTCGCGAAGCCCATGCGGTAGACGACGTTGTCGAGCCGGCCCTCGAGGAGCTGCAGCAGCGTCTCGCCCGTCGCGCCCGGACGGCCCGCGGCCTTCTGGTAGTAGCCGCGGAACTGGCGCTCGAGCACGCCGTACATGCGGCGCAGCTTCTGCTTCTCGCGCAGCTGCAGGCCGTAGCCCGACACGCGCGTGCGACGCTCGCCCTTGATGCCGCCCGGCGGCACCTCGAGCTTGCACTTCGACTCGAGCGACTTGACGCCGCTCTTCAGGAAGAGGTCGGTGCCCTCGCGGCGCGAGAGCTTGCACTTGGGACCCAGGTACCTTGCCATGATCTTGTCCTCGGGGCGCGGCGCGTCAGACGCGGCGCT
>Ga0209391_10001961_pt1 | contig 10762 bp, 8 predicted proteins | sample PPLLak3March2015_FD_187246 | JGI IMG/M metagenome (GOLD analysis project Ga0209391, IMG submission 187246) | Freshwater sediment microbial communities from Prairie Pothole Lake near Jamestown, North Dakota, USA - PPLs Lake P7 Core (1) Depth... | ecosystem: Environmental > Aquatic > Freshwater >... | reverse complement strand
ATGTACGGGCAACGCTTCTATGCGACCAGTGACACGGCCTTCGGTCCGCCCCAGCCGATCGAGGGCGGCCGGGACTTCGGGTTCACGCTCGAGGCGCAGTGCGAGCAGTGACCGAGCGGCAGCGCTCGACGTAAAGGAACTGTTCTGCGGGCGCGCGCTCGAGCACAGGCAGCGCGGCGCGAGCCAGTTCCACGCCACGCACAAAGTAACCTTGATCGACCAGGGCTTCACCGAGCAGGCAGCGTCCGATCGAAGTCGCGAAATGGCCTTCGGGCAGCGTCCGTTCGAGGATGCGCACGGCCTCGTCGGCCGCGAGCGCCGCCTTGGCCGGCTCGTCCTGCTGCAGGTATATGAGCGCACTGGTCAGCCGCGGGAAGGCCCGCCGTGGAGAAGTTGCGGGCAGTTGGTCATCGTAGATCCGCTGCGCCGCGGCCAGTGCCGTCAATGCAGCCGTGTAGTCACCGCTCCTGCCGAGCGATGTGCCCAGGTTCTGGTAATAGTCCGCCACGCCGGGATGATCGTCACCGACGGCCCTGCGCTTGAGCGCGAGCAGGCGCGTGATCTCTGCCTGCTCGCCGCGCCGATCGCCGGCGGCGCCGAGCGCGAGCGCCAGGTTGTTGCGTGCCGCGATGACGTCCGCGTACGACTCACCGTACTCGCGTTCCATGATAGTGATCGCGCGCCGCAGGCTCGCAGCCGAGAGATCGTAACGCCCCAGGCGTCGCTGCACGTTTCCCAGCGCCGACAACGGACCTGCGAGGCGCGCGTGATCGGGGCCGTACAGTTCCTCGGTCAATTGCACCGACTCGAGTACCAGAGCCTCCGCGCGTACCGGATCGCCCAGCTGTATCAGTCCGTTGCCGAGGCCGAACAGCGCTTCGATGAGCGCGTTCGGGTCGGTGCGCGGCGACTCCCGCAGCAGGGATTCGGCTCGTTCGAAATGGCGCACCGCGACTTGCGCATCCCCCGCGTCGATGGCGGCGTGGCCGGCATCAAGCAGGACGGACACTGCTGTAACGGCCTCAGCGCGCGGCAATCGCCCGGCGATGTGCACGGCTTGCTCCAGGTAGGCGGCGCCCGCAGCGGCGTGGCCCAGCTGGGTTTCGACCGAGCCGAGCTCGCCCAGCACGATGGCAACGTTCGCAGACTCCGGGCCGACCGCCTGTCGCTGGATGGACAGCACCTCGAGCAGCAGGTCGCGTGACCGCTCCAGCTGGCCGCCCGTTCGGTAGAGGCGCGCCAGCGTATCGAGCAGCTCGGCGAGCGTGTCCGGTTCGTCCCGGAGCGTGGCGCGCATGCTGTCGGCCGATGCGTCCAGTGAGTCCCACACCGTGGCGCCGCGGCCGCCGACGCTGTCCTGCTCGAGCGGATCGGCGCGCCGGAAGATTCCGAGCAGCAGCTCGTAAGCTCGCGTCGCACGCCGTGCCTGCGCCTCGGCGATGTCACGTTCGCGAGCCACTTCCTGTGAATAGAACTGCAGGCTGACCAGCCAGCCGACCAGCAACGCGAGCGCGAGCACTGCCGCGGCGATGGCGTAGGGGCTGCGCCGCACCAGCCGGCGCAGCAGGTTGAGCGCGCTTTCAGATTGCGCTGCGATCGGTCGGCCACGCAGGTGATTGCGCAGGTCCGTCGCCATGGCCGCTGCCGACCCGTACCGCCTGGTCGGCTCGTCCTGCAGCGCTGTCTGCAGGATCACGTCGAGGTCGCCGCGCAGCCGCCGGGCGAGCTTTGGTCGATCGAGTGGCGGCGCGTTGCCGCTGCTATCGCCACGCGCGATGCGTGTACTCGGGCGTGGCACGGTTCCGGGCGCGTCGCCGCCGGCGCTCTGCGACCGCTCCGGACGGACACCGGTCAGCAGTTCGTGCAACAGCACGCCGAGCTGGTAGATGTCCGCGGCGGTCGTGACTTCGACTCCCGCGAGCTGCTCTGGCGCAGCGTATTCGGGCGTCATAACGATCTGCCCGACGCGGGTCAGCGGCGCCGCGCCGTGCTGCACCGACGGCAGTAGCAGCTTGGCGATGCCGAAGTCGAGCAGGCGGGTGCGGCCGTCGCCATCGACCAGTACGTTGGAAGGCTTCAGGTCGCGGTGCACGACGAGGTTCTGGTGCGCGTGATGCACGGCGTCGATTACCTGCAGGAACAGGTCGAGGCGTTCTTCGACGCCGAGGCCGTGCTGGCGACAATGGTCGGTGATCGGCGAGCCCTTGACGTACTCCGTCACGAGGTAAGGCAGGCCTTCGGCGCTGGAGCCGCCGTCGATCAGTCGCGCTATGTGCGGGTGCTCGAGCGCAGACAGGATCTGGCGTTCGGCCTTGAAGCGGTTGATGCTGTCGGCCGCATCGACCGTTCGTCGCAGCAGCTTGATCGCCACCCGCTGCTGGAACTGGCCATCGTCGCGTTCGCCGAGGTAGACGACAGCCATCCCGCCCTCGCCGATGCGGCGCACGAGGCGATAGGGGCCCAGATTCTGGCCGACACGCGGATCGATGCCCTCGGTCATCGGGTCGTTGAGCAGCTCCTCGATGACGAGCGCGTTGTGGCAGGCCGCCGCCTCGAACGCAGCGCTGCTGGCACGCTCCGCCCGCAGCAGCCGTTGCACGGTGGAGCGCAGCGCCTCGTCGCCGCCGCACTCGCGATCCACGCAGTCGCCGCGTTCCGCGTCCGGCAGGTCGAGCGCGAGGCTGAAGATACGATCGACGGCACGACGATCCGGCGTCAGCGACGGGGTCTCGTCCCTGGAGTCGGGTGGGTTCATCCGCCAGGGAGGAGGGCGTCGAAAAGATAGGCACGCGCCCGTGCCCAGTCGCGTTCGACCGAGCGTGTGGACCGATCCAGCGCCACCGCGGTTTCCTCGACGCTGAGGCCGGCGAAGAAGCGGCACTCGACCACGCGCTCCAGCATGGGGTCGAGCGCCGCGAGGTCTTTCATCGCGTCATCCAGTGCCAGCACATCGAGCGCAGGTGCGGCGCTTGCCGCCGCTTCGCTCAATGTGACGTGGATCGCGCCGCCACCGCGCTTGTCGGCGTGGCGCCGCCGCGCGTGGTCCACCAGCAACTGCCGCATGGCGGTCGAGGCGAGGGCGTAGAAGTGCGCACGGTGCTTCCACGCTCCGTTCCCTTCCGCAAGCTTGAGGTAGGCCTCGTGGACCACGGCCGTCGTGTTCAGCGTCAGGTTGGCGCGATGCCGGCGCAGGTGATTCCGCGCGATTCGCCGCAGGTCATCGTAAACCTCGGGCAGCAGCTGCCCGAGGTTACGGTCCGTCGACGCTTCGTCGGAACCCGCGGCCGGTGGGCGCTGGTCCATGGTGATCCCCCGAGCCCGTGGCTTTGTTCTATCCCCGATTCTAAACGGATCAGCCGCTGGAATTGGCTTCCAGATATCACTTGGCGGCTGCGGCGTCCGTTCTGCGTTAACACCTGCAGGACGAACGTCTGGATCAGCTCGGGAGATTGGACATGCAAAAGCCCCTCGTCGCGATGACGCTCTCGCTGCTGGCGCTGCTTGCCGGCCCCGCCTTCGGCCAGGCACCACTGATGAACCCGGACGTTGGCTACTCGGCGACCCGCGTCATGGAGGCCGAGGGCCAGCGCCTCGAACAGCGTTACTACCACCAGAACATGCGCAAAAACCGCGCCGATTCCGAGCTCAAGGGGCAGAAGTCCAGCATGATCGTGCGGATGGACCGCAACCTCGTGTGGATCGTCGCGCCGCAGCAGAAAATGTACATGGAAATGTCGGTGCAGGATCCAAAGGCACACGGATTGGACGTGCCGGACAACGACCGTATCTCCGAGTACAGCTACGTGTCCAACGAGGACATCCACGGAGTGCGGGCAAGCAAGTACAAGGTGGTGGCCCGCGACGCCCAGGGCGGCACGGTCTCGGGCCACCTCTGGATTTCGGACGAGGACAAGATTCTCGTGAAGATGGACCTCGCCGAAGGCAAGCAGCGTGCGGTGATGGAACTCAAGGACCTGAAAGTCAGCGCGCAGCCAGACGCTCTCTTCGATCCGCCCGCCGGCTACCAGAAAGTCTCTTTTGGCGGCGGCATGGGCGGCATGGGCAGCATGCTCGGCGGCAAGGGGGCAGTTGGCGCCAAATCGGCCCAGGCTCCCGCGTCTGCACCCGCGAAACCGGACGCAGGTCCATCAGACGCGGAAAACCCGGATCCGAGCTTTGCCGAGGAAGTGGCGGTTGATGCGGCAGACGAAGCCAAGCGCACCACCAAGGACGAAATGCGACAGCGGGTGCGCGAGGGTCTCAATACGCTGTTTGGTCGCTGAGTCTTGGCGACAAAAGACCATGGGTCGTTCCGTGCCGAAGCGCATTTCGAATTTGTTCGAGGTCGCGGGTACCGCGCCGGAATCTGTGACCGAGCTGGCGGCTTTTTTCAAACGAAACTCGCGCAGCGCGGCTTCGGTATCGTCGACGTCGATGTGGGTGCTGAGACCGTCATCCGGTATTTCGCGGCGGGGCTCGACGCTGCATCGGTCACGCTGCAGGACGCGGCATCGCCTGGTCGCGGCACGACGGTAACGATCAGGCTCGTCTACACGAAAGAGTGACGCGGCATTAACGTGCAACGCAACCGTCATCGCTGGACCATCAGTGTCGTTGCCTCTGCATTGACAGCCATTGCATCGCCCGTCGCGGCGCAGGTCGTGCAGCGCACGGCTCCTTTCGCCAGGGTAGACCCGCCGGTCCTAAGCGAGACTATTGCCTCGAAAGTGCTGGTCGTCGAGACGGCGGCACTCGCATTCAACGGCGCAGTGATTGCGGAGGCGCCGATGGTCGAGGCGGGGGCACTGGTCTTCAACGGTGCAGTGATTGCCGAGATGCCGGTGGTCGAGACGGGTGCGCTGGTGTTCAACGGTGCAGTGGTCGCCGCAACGCCGGTCATCGAAACGGCGGCAATGATATTCAACGGTGCGGTGATTGCCGAGATGCCGGTGGTCGAAACGGCGGCACTGGTCTTCAGCGGCGTCACGGAAATGACAGCGCCACCGAGTCGGCTCGCATACATCGACGTTCCGACCGAGCCGCGCCAGTCCACCTACCTGAGCCTGTCGAGCGCGAGCGTCGCCGTGGATCAGGCCCTGCGGCTCTCCTATGCAGGCTTGCCTGCGCAGCCAGGAATCATCGGCCTGCTCTACGTGGGCGCCGCCGCACCGAGGTTGCTGGCGTGGAGTTCCACGCGTCCAGATCGCCCTGAAGGTGTGTTCGAGCGTGGTGCGTCGAGCCTGCCGCCGTTCACGGGACCGTGGAAGGCGTGCATCGGCTTTCGTTCCGACCTGCGCGCACCGACCGGCAATCCAGCGGATTATGCGGACTGCCTGGACTTCGTGCTGGCGGGCCCGGGCAGCATTGGGGCACGGCCCGTCGTCTCGTTCCCGGGTGACGAGTTCCGTGCGCGCCGCAACATCACGCTTTCCTACAGCGGTATGCCGCCTGCCAATTGCAGCATTGCGCTCGTTCGCACCGGCGAAACTCGAGCAGTGACGCGCCACATGACCGGCCGGCGCGCAAGCGGCACCTGGGTGTTCAGGGTCGACGCGCCGGGCTCCTACGAAATGCTCATTACCTATTCCGGCGACGCTGTTCGCGCCCGGATGCCATTGGAGATCACGCAATGAAGACTTCTGCGCTGCAGCCCCTCGCCCTGATCGTCGCCGCGGTCGTTGGCAGCCTGCCGGCCATGACTGCTGCGCAGGACATTGAAACGATACGGGTCAAATTAACGAGCGTGTCGGTACCGGTTGTCGTACTCAAGGTTCCGGTCCGGATCACCAACTTTCACCCCACCTGGAAGGGGGAAATGACCGCCTTCAGCAGCAGTTCGACCGCGGAGATCCAATGCACCCTCCTCGATGCCGCTGGCAACTCGATCGGCAGGTCGATGGAGTACATGGTGCCGACCCTTCCAGAGGGCGGCAGCTACACCAAGGTGATCGAGTTCGAGGCGGCAAAGCACAACGACGACTTCAAGGACACTCCCATCAAGGGATATCGTTGCTCGATGAGAAAGTCGTCTGGGACGGAGACTTGCGCGACGCCTGCCGCCGGCGAAGGCTCGGTTTGCACGGTGACCGGCGCGCTCGACCTGCCTTGATCCGGCCCTAGCGGGTCCATACTGAGTACAACTCGCCAAGTTCCTTGTCGGGGTCCTTATTGACGAGTTCTTCCATTTTATGAAACGTGGTGGGAGCATTTGGCCACGTCGCGTAGGTCACTCCCTCCGGAGCCGTGGCGGAATTCCAATATCGCCACAACGCCGTCCACTCACCGTTTCGATATCTGCCGGCAAAGGAAGCCGCGCCCGAGCCTCGGCCGCCGAACTTCTTTTGGTTGAGTAACCAGGAGAAATCGTAGTTTCTGGCTTCTTGAGTTCCACTACCAGCCCTGAGGGAGAGTGCGATACCGCACGAGATGTCGATAAAACGATCGGGGCTGTTGGCAAAATCAGCCCATGTCATGTTATCTGCGGGCACCCCGTTCCTATCCTCGAGCATGTAGACGACTTCAAGTTTTTCCACGGTCGCGCCTGTTACCGGGACTCGTTGTTCCAAAAACGTAACGCGGTACACTCTCTTTGGATTTACGCTGATTGGGGTAATTTGGCAGCGAGACCACGCCGCAAGATTGATGGCGTCGGGGCTGACCGATAACTCCTTCGCCCAGCTGGCTTTCCAATCGTCCACCTCATAGGCAAGGTCCTCGAGCTGCACCGGGAATTTCAGGATCACACTGACGCGTGACATGTACTCAATCGCCTTGTTCCCATCCGTGATCATCTTTGGGTCCAACACGGGTGGAACGGTCGGATCGATGTTCACGGCTCCACCGATAGCAGTTGGCGCCGTTCCGAGGCTCACGGTGCCAGGCTTGATCGCAGTCGTGTCCTGGGCGTTGGCGCCGGTGGCGACCAGCGCGGTCGTCGCAATCGCCGTTGCCAGCAGGCCGGTGCGCCGCGCGCGTCCGCTGTAATGATCGTTCATGGTTTTACCTCCAGTGTCATTCGTGCGCGAATCGCCGCGCCGTGAAAATACAGTCGTAGTTCATGGGTTCCCGGCGTGGCCAGGCGCATCCGCCACGTGCCGGAGGCCTTGTAGGACGTCATGTGCGACGCAACTAGCAACTGCTGCGCGTCGCGGACCTCGATCCGGCAATTGCAGGCAGGCATGCCGTCGTACGACACGAGCGCGTCGCGACCGGCCAGAATGCCCTCTGCAGGCAACACGATCGATGGCTCGGCGCCGATGCTGCCGGGCCCCGCAGCGACGAAGTCGAGGCAGTCGTCGTACAGGTCCGGGTTCGCGTTGTTGGTCGTCACACCGGGCGGAAAGCCGATGCAGGCTTTCCAGTTTCCGGTGAAGGGCGGCAGGCTGGCGCGCGTGTACTCGCCGTCGGGACGATTCGCGGCCGTGTAAAACCACGCAGCCAGGCGCGGCTTTGGCTCGTCCATGAAGAACAAGGCTCCGTATCCGCGCGTGGCCGGCAGGCCGCCGTAGCGCAGCGTCAAACCCTTTGCGATGTCGACGGTGGCGCTGTCCACGCGCAGGTACGTCGATGCACGGGGCTCGAGCGGAAGCTCGACGAGTTCGAGCGAGCCCGTCGGCGCAGCGACCGACGGCTGGGCGCGATAGGACAGCAGCGGCCCGTCGATGGTGATGCGTGCGGGGGGCCGGGCACGATAGGACAGCAGCGGTCCGTCAATCGTGATGCGTGCGGGGGGCTGGGCACGATAGGAAAGCAGTGGCCCGTCGATGGTGACGCGCGCGGGGGGCTGGGCGCGATAGGACAGCAGCGGTCCGTCGATGGTGACGCGCGCGGGGGGTTGGGCACGATAGGACAGCAGCGGCCCGTCGATGGTGACGCGCGCGGGGGGCTGGGCACGATACGACAGCAGCGGTCCGTCGATAGTAACGAATCCCCGGGCGGCTTCCTGCGCACCGAGCGGCGGTGACGCCACGCTTGCGGCAGCCGCAAGTCCCACGGCCAGCACCATGGCCCATGGGGTCCTGCGACAAATGTGTTGCGCCTGGGCGCCTCGGGGCAACTGTGACTTCCTGGGCAGATTCCGTTGAATTCACTGGAAGTACGCAAGCCACCCGCCAAAGCCGCCAGCGCGTCCTCTCACCACGCGGTCGACGTCACGCTGCAATGGCGGGTTTCTCGCCATGCCTGCGTTAAACGGACGGAACTGATCGTTGCAGGCGGTGTGAAGGATGGCCGTGAAGAACTCTCGTGCCGCGGTCCGGCGGTGGCTCTCGTTACTGCTGTTGCTGCTGCTCCTGTTGTGGGCCGCCGCCATCATTCGCGACCGTTACTGGCCGCCGAAGGCGGAGGCACCGCTCGCAGCACCTGGCGCGACCCGGAACACCGACGCACCCGCGACTTCCGGGTCGCAGGCTGCGCCGCGACTCGAGTTCACTGTTGCCGACGGTGGCAAGCATGTCAGCGGCAGCTTCGGCGACGTGCGCTTCGAGGCGCAGGCGCTTGGCGCCAAACAGGCGCGCGCGCGGTTCTGGTTGCCGGGTAGCGACGAACAGCAAGTCACGGTCGCGATCGAGGGCGAGACCCAGGGACTGCTCACCTGGCAGGCGCATGAGATTACCGGGCGAGGCGCCGTCGACGACCTTACCGCCGAGGCACTGGCAGCGCTGGCGCAGGGGCCGATGGCCGCAGCGTTGGCGCGAGTGCCGCTCGACCTGGCTTGCCAGCCCGAGGTTGAACCGGTGCCCGCTGCGCTGGGCGCCGCCTTGCTGATGCCGTGGCAGGCGCTGCTCAAGTACGTTGCCGACGATCCGGCAGCTGCGGCCGAGCGTCAGTCGGAAGCGTCGGTTTGCGGCTACTTCGGCCGCCGTCCTGCGCAGGGCCTGCTCGCGCAGGCGCATCCCAACCTCATGATGCTCAGCCGGGAGGGACGGGTGCCAGCCGTATTCCTGTTCCTGCCTTTCGACGGCGCCGGTCAGCGCGGGGGACGGCGATGAAACACGGCTCACGCAATGCCTGGTGCGCGGCAGCCGCCGTCCTGGTCGCTTTGGCCGCGACGGCGCCGGTCGAGGCCGCCTCGTATCCACGCAATGAGTTTGCCCCTGTTTCCGGCGCGATGTGCCGCGATGCCTGTGGCCCGGACTGTCCCTCCACGTGCGATACCAGGCGCTTCAAGGAATGCATCGACGATCGCAGATATGTGCACGTGACGCGTTACACCTGCGGCGTTCACCAGGGTTGCCGGATGCACGATGTGTGTCTGGACAAGTGCGCGGCTGCCGGCGTGTCGCAGGAAGATTTGGAGTTTTATTTAGCAGACTGTAACCGCACCTGCCACGAGGAGGCGGTCGACTGGGCGACCGAGCGCTTTGGCGTCATCGATGGCCCCGCCAATACCTTCAGTTGGGCTTTTGGCCACGGACCCTATTCCAGCGAAGGCACATGGGATTACACGAAGGACAGTCCAGAACACCCCGAGCGCATTGGTGAGTGCGCTGAATGCACGGAGTGCTGGGACAACGGTCGCTGCCGCGTGCGCCCGGGCCAGAAGTGCGAGCCCTGCCTGTCGTGCGGCGACGTACACCTCCGCACGTTCGACGGCCTGCGCTACGACCTCCAATCCAGCGGCGACTTCATCCTGGTCGACAGCCCGGACGGCGTACGCGTGGAGGCACGGCAAGTACCTTCCGGATCCGGGGCGTCGGTGAACGTGGGTGCGGCCATCCGCATCGATGGCCAGGTGGTGGTGGTGGGCCTGCAGCCGCAACCCTCGGTGCGCATCGACGGTACTCCGGTAACCTTGCTGGACGATGCACCGATACCGCTCGAGGGCGGTGGCGAGGTGCGACGCAGCGGCCGCGCCATCGTCGTCAGTTCGCCGGGTGGCTGGCAAATGACGGTGCGGCTGTACGGCAGCAATCTCGATATCGCCGTGCGGCATCCTGACGCCTTGCGTGGGCGTCTGACCGGTCTGCTCGGCAATGCCGACGGCGACCCGGCCAACGATCTCGTCGCGCGCGACGGCAGGAAGTTCGCCATCGAATTGGAGGAGGGCGAACTGTATGACGGCTTCGGCGGGAGTTGGCGACTCTCCTCGGAAGAATCGTTGCTGGTAGACCTGCCATGGCCCGAGGGCGTGCAGAAATCAGGCACCGGGCGCCCGGCGGTGATCGCCACGCTCGCGAGCTTCAGCGAAGAGCAGGTACAGGCCGCCACCGACGTATGCGTGAATGCCGGCCTCGATCCGGGACCCCGGCTGGACATCTGCGTATTCGATGTCGCGGTCACCGGTGACGAGGAAATGGCCCTGGGCGCGGCGGTGTCTGCGGAGGGCTCAGTCGATGTGATCCTGCGCCCGGCAAGCGACCTGAGCGCCGCGGCAGGGGTGGGGATCACGCTGTCCGCCCCATTGGAGGCCGTGGCCGGCAGCCAGGTCAACGTCGTCGTGAAAGGCACTGTCGACACGGGCGCTTACGTCACCATCGTTCCGGTGGGCAGCCCGGACATCACGCGCGACAACCACGCAACGCCCGCCTCGTCGGGCTCGGTCGCGCTGCAATCGCCGCCGGAACCCGGTTCGTTCGAGGTCCGCTATGTCCGCCAGAAAGACGGCGCGGTGATGGCGCGACGACCCCTGGAGGTTTTGCCGCTGCGCGTGGGTTTGCTGGCAGAGCGGCGAGCCCGGGCCGGCAGCCAGCTTGCCGTGCGACTTGAAGGCGAGGGGCAACCCACGGATCTGGTTGCTATCGTGCCGGCCGGCGCCGCTACG
>Ga0209391_10001960_pt1 | contig 10762 bp, 9 predicted proteins | sample PPLLak3March2015_FD_187246 | JGI IMG/M metagenome (GOLD analysis project Ga0209391, IMG submission 187246) | Freshwater sediment microbial communities from Prairie Pothole Lake near Jamestown, North Dakota, USA - PPLs Lake P7 Core (1) Depth... | ecosystem: Environmental > Aquatic > Freshwater >... | reverse complement strand
GTAGCGACGACTACGACATGATCGTGCTGCCGGGCGGCATGCCTGGAGCCGAGCACCTGAAGAACGACGCGCGCGTGATATCGCTGCTGCGTCGCTTCGCCGCCGACGGTCGCTACACCGCCGCGATCTGCGCTGCGCCGAGCGTGCTTGCGCACGCGGGCCTGCTCGAGGGCCGTGCCGCGACCAGTTTTCCGGGCTTCCTGAATGCCGATTCCGCGCCAGGCATCCGGCTGCGCGACGACGCGGTCGTCATCGACGGTAAGGTCGCCACGTCGCGCGGCGCCGGCACGGCGATGGAGTTCGGCCTCGCGCTGATCGAGCTGCTCGACGGTGAAGCTGCGATGCAGGGCGTGCGGCAACGGCTTCAGATTCCCAGGGGATAGGGGATGGGGGGATAGGGGATAGTCGGAAGGCTGCAACATCACGCGCCGTTCACGACTCCCGGCGCCGAGCGTCATCCGCTGCGCGTCGAATCTGCCACCTTCCGACTATCCCCCATCCCCTATCCCCTCTCAGAGCAGCGCCTTGCCCGCGCCCCACAGCGCGCCGAGCAGCAGGATCACGACCGGGAGCGAGCTCAACGCAAAGCCGATTTCACGCTTGGCCGGGTCGACGACGTAGCCGATCAGGTAAACGACGCGGCCCACCACGAACACCAGGCCGAACCATGCCGCCCAGGTCGGGTTCACGTACGTGCCGAACAGCCACATCGCCGGCACGAACGCCATCAGCTGCTCGAGCGTGTTCTGGTGCACGCGGAAATAGCGCTCGAAGACCGGGTGGCCGCCGATCGCCGGCGCCGGCACGCGATACTTGCCGCGCGCCCAGCCGACGAGCATGCCGAAGACCGCGTACTCGAGCAGGGCGAGCGCGATCACGAAGGCAACGAACTCCATGCACGACTCCCGGTCGAATTGGTGAGCTGCGGAGATTCCTTTACCATGATCCGCACGTCAACGGCCCGCGTCAGCGGCCGGATGCTGGAGAAGGCACCATGGTGGGTTTCCTGTTGCGCGCGGCGATCACCGCCCTCGGCCTGTGGGTCGCGAACGAACTGCTGTCCGGCATGACTTTCGATGCACCGTCGAAGCTGGTTCTTGCGGCCGTCGTGCTCGGCGTGGTCAACGCCGTCGTGCGGCCGCTCGCGTTCATCCTCACGCTGCCGATCACGGTGGTCACGCTCGGCCTGTTCCTGCTGGTGCTCAACGCCGGCATGGTGGCGCTGGTTGCCTGGCTGGTGCCTGGGTTCGAGATCAGCGGCTTCTGGACAGCGATGGGCGCCGCGATCATCGTCGGCCTCGTCTCGTGGGCGGCCTCGAGCGTCATCGGCACGAACGGCCGCATCGAGATCTTCACGGCGAGGCGCTGATGGACCCGAACCTGTTGCTCGGCGTCGCTGCGGTCGTCCTGGCCGCGGTCGTGATGCTCGAGAGGGCGTTACGCGCGCGCAACCTGCCGTGGTTGCGCGCCGCGGCCGAGTGGTCGCGTCCCATGTTGCCGCTGCTGTTGCTGATCTTCGGCGGGCGGGCGTTCGCGTACGAACCGATGCGGGTGCCCAGCGGCTCGATGACGCCCACGCTGCTGACCGGCGATTTCATCCTGGTCGACAAACACGCCTACGGCCTGCGCAACCCGCTCGACAACCAGCGCTGGGTGGGCGACAGGGCGCCGTCGCGAGGAGACGTGGTCGTGTTCCGCTATCCGCAGGATCACACACAGCGCTACGTGAAGCGCATCGTCGGCTTGCCGGGCGACGTGGTCGAGGTCGTCGACGGTGAGCTGATACTCAACGGACGGCCGACGGCGCTGCGTGCGGACGGCATGGTCCTGGACACCGGCTCGCCGGGGCCCGCCGTGCCACGCCAGCGGTCGATCGAAGAACTCGACGGTCACCCGCACCCGGTACTGCGCTGTGTGAACGGCTGCGCGGTCGGGACGCACGGCCGATGGGTCGTGCCAGAAGGCCACTACTTTGTCATGGGCGACAACCGCGACAACAGCGCCGACAGCCGCTACTGGGGTTTCGTGAGTGACGCCGAGCTGGTGGGTCGCGCGGTCGTGGTGTGGTTCCACTTCAAGCGCTTCGGCGACGACTGGGGCCTGCGCGCCGATCGCATCGGGGCGCCGGTGAGCTAGGCAAGCTTGCCGGGCAGCGTGACGAGCGCCACGCCGAGCAGCACGACCAGCATTCCGGCGATCTGCAGGGCGCCGAGCGTTTCGCTGAGCACCGCCCAGCCGAGCACCGTCGCGACCGCCGGGTTCACGTAGGCGAAAGTACCCACACGGTCGGCCGGTACCCGCTTCAGCAGCCACGAATACGCCGTGTACGCGAGTGCCGAGCCGAACACGGCGAGGTACAGCATCGCCACGAGTCCGCCGGGCTGCCATTCCCAGCGCGGCAGTTCGCCCGTCGCAAGTCCGCCCAGCACGAGCCACGAACCGCCGAGCAGCATCATCACCGCGTTGAACGCCACCGGGCCCACCGCCAGCGCCGTGTCGCGATAAAGGATCGTGCCAACGGCCCAGGAGAAGCTGCCGACCAGGATCAGTCCCTGCGCGCCCAGGTGACCGAGCGACACGGGGCCGCGCGGCCAGACGAGCAGCGCGACGCCGACGAAGCCGCACAGCAGTCCGAGCGAGCCGCGCACGGTGAGGGCATGACCCTTGGACCCCAGCGCGCCGAGCGCGGCGATCCACAACGCCGAACTCGCGGCGAGCAGCGCGCCCTGGTTCGACGCGACGTGCTGCAACGCCACGGTGCTGATGCCGTTGCTGAACGTGATCATCAGCAGGGAGAACAGCAGCATCCATCGCCATTCGCGGGCCCCGCCCGGAAAGCGTTCGCGCAGCAGCAGCGCTACGGCGGTGAGGAGCGTCCCGGCGACGAGGAAGCGGAAGCCGCCGAACAGCAACGGCGGCAGCTCGCGTACGCCGATGCGGATGGCGAGGAACGTCGAGCCCCAGACGAGGTAGATCGTCGCGAACGCCGCGATGATCTTGAGCCGGAGCCGCCGGTCGGCCGGCGCGGAGGGGGCGCTGGTCACGTGCGGCGCGTGCCCGCCTTGTAGAGCATCATGGCCAGCCAGCCCACGACAACCAAGCCCAGCCAGCCACCGAACTGCAGGCCCTCCGGCAGCGCCAGCACGTCGGCGCGGCCCGAGGTGACGATCGGGATGGCGATGAAGATGCCCATCAGCGCCTCGCCGGTGATCAGGCCCGCGGCGAACAGCATGCCGTTGCGCTTGGCGCGCTCGGCCTCGGGCGTCTCACCGTGCACGCCGAGCTTCTTCTCGACCAGCCACGCGAGCAGGCCGCCGGCGAAGATCGGCACTGCGAGCTCGAGCGGCAGGTAGATGCCGACCGCCACTGCGAGCACCGGCGCGCGGAACTCGGAGCCGCGCTTCTTGAGCCACAGGTCCCACGCGATCACCGCGACGCCGATGGCTGCGCCGATCGAGATCATCCCCCACGGCAGGTGGCCACCGAACATGCCCTTCGCCACCGAGGCCATCAGCGTCGCTTGCGGGGCGATCAGCGGATCAGGGTGCTCGGCCGTCGGCACGCCGATGCCGTAGGCCTTGAGCAGCAGGTTGAGCACCGGCGCCATGACCAGCGCGCTCGACGCGGCGCCGATCGCGAGCATCACCTGCTGCTTCCACGGCGTGGCGCCCACGATGTAGCCGCACTTGAGGTCCTGCAGGTTGTCGCCGCCGATGCAGGCCGCGCAGCAGACGACCGCGCCGATCATGATCGCCGCCACCGGGCCGAGCGACGCGTCCTTGCCCATGAGCGCCAGCAGTACCAGCGATGCGAACAGGATGGTGCAGATCGTGATGCCGGAGACCGGGTTGTTCGACGAGCCCACCAGGCCCGCCATGTAGGCCGACACCGAGACGAACAGGAACCCGGCCACGACCATGATGATCGTCATCGGCAGGCTCACGCCGATGTTGCCGACGATGGTCTGGTACAGCGCGAACAGCGGCAGGGTGAACAGCAGCGTGCCGATGAGGATCGCGTTCATCGGCAGGTCCTGCTCGGTGTGCGCGACGATCCGGTCCGACCCGGCACGTGCTGCCGCCAGGCCGCTCTTGATGCCCGACAGCAGCGACTCGCGGATCGAGATGAGCGCCCAGACGCCGCCCACCAGCATCGCACCCACGCCGAGGTAGCGGATCTGCGCCGACCAGATGGCGAAAGCGGCGTCCTCGGCGCTGCCCGCGGCGACGCGCGCTGCGAGCTCCGGGTTGCCGTCGAGGAAAAACGCCGCATAGACCGGGATGGCGATGTTCCAGGAGACCATGCCGCCGATCAGCACCAGCACGCCGACGTTGAGGCCCACGATGTAACCCACGCCGAGCAGCGCGGGCGACAGGTTGGTGCCGTAGTAGCCGAGCCACTTGCCGCCGAGCCAGCCGGACACCGACGCCACGTCCGGGAACAGCCGCAAGCCGCTCGCCGCCGCGATCTTGGCGAAGCCGCCGCCCAGCGCGGCAACGCCGAGAATTTTCACGCCCGCCGCGGGGTTTTCGCCGGTCTTGAGAACTTCGGCCGCGGCCTTGCCTTCGGGGAAGGCGAGGCCCTGGTCCACGATCAGCGCGCGGCGCAGCGGCACCGAGAAGAACACGCCGAGGATGCCGCCGAGGCCCGCGATGGCGAGCACCCACATGTACTGGAAGTCGGCCCAGTGGCCGAGGATCACCAGCGCCGGGATCGTGAAGATCACGCCGGAGGCGATCGACGAGCCCGCCGAGGCGCCGGTCTGCACGATGTTGTTCTCGAGGATCGTACTGCCGCCGAGCACGCGCAGCACCGCCATCGAGACCACCGCTGCCGGGATGGCCGAGGCGATGGTCATGCCGGCGAAGAGACCGAGGTAGGTGTTCGCGGCGGCGAGCACCATGGCCAGCACGATCGCGAGCACGACCGCGCGGGTGGTGAGTTGCGGGGGCGAGACGGCGGTCGCGTTCATGGCTTACCTCACCAGCCGCACTGCTGGCCCTTGTTCTGCTGCTTCAGCCAACTCTGCAGCGGCTTGAAGTACTCGAGGATCGCCGACGCATCCATCTGCCGCGTCCCGGTCAGCTCGTACATCGTGTCCTGCCACGGCTGGCTTGCGCCCTTGGCGAGCATCGCTCCCAACCTGCGGCCCGCTTCCTCGTTCCCGTAGATCGAGCACTCCGACAGCGGACCCTTGAAGCCGGCGGCCTCGCACAGCGCCTTCTGGAACTGGAACTGCAGGATGAACGACAGGAAGTAGCGCGTGTACGGCGTGTTGCCGGGAATGTGGTACTTGGCGCCCGGGTCGAAATCGGCCTCGGTGCGCTCGACCGGCGGGCGGATGCCCTGGTACTTCTCGCGGATCGCCCACCACGCGGCGTTGTAGTTCTCGGGCTGCACCTGGCCCGAGAACACCTGCCAGCGCCACTCGTCGATCATCTTGCCGAACGGCAGGAAGGCGATCTTCTCCAGCGCCATCTTCATCTGCTGGTTGATGAGGGCTTCCTGGCTGGTCTTCGCCTCGGGCACGAGCCCGATCTTCGCGAGGTACGCCGGCGTCATCGACAGGTTCACCGTGTCGCCGACGGCCTCGTGGAAGCCATCGTGCGCGCCGTTCTGGAACATGAACGGCTGGTCCTTGTACCAGAGGAAGTAATAGACGTGGCCGAGCTCGTGGTAGATCGTGCGCAGCTCTTCGTAGGTGGGACGTATGCATTGCTTGATGCGCACGTCGTCCTTGCCGTTCATGTGCCACGCGCTGGCGTGGCATTGCACCTTGCGGTCAGCGGGCTGCGCGAGCATCGAGCGCTCCCAGAACGTCTCGGGCAGCGCCGGGAAGGCGATCGACTTGTAGAAGGTCTCCGCCGACCGGGTCATGCGCACCGGGTCGTAGTTCTGCGCGACCAGCGCGGCGTCGACGTCCTGCGCGCTCACGCCCGGGTAGGGCTCGAGCAGGTCGTACACGGCGTCCCACTGCTGCGCCCACATGTTGCCGAACAGGTGTGCCGGGATCGGCTGGCCGGCAGGCACCTTGTCCTCGCCGTACTTCCCGGCGAGCCGGGTGCGCGCATAGCACTGCAGGTCCTTGTAGAGCGGTTCCACCTGCGTGTAGAGGCGCGCGGCTTCCTTGCTGAAATCGTCGGCCGGCATGTCGTAACCCGAGCGCCACATCGCGCCCAGGTCCCTGTAACCGAGCTCGCGGGCGCCTTCGTTCGCCAGCGTCACGTAGCGCGCGTAGTCGTCGCGCAGCGTGCGAGCCTGGTCGTGCCAGCCCTTCCAGGCGTCGAGCAGCTCGTCGTAACTGCGGCTCTCCTCGAGCACCTTCTTCAGCTGCACCTCGTCGCGGCAGTCCTTGTCGCCGTCCTTGCAGTAGGCGGCCGAGCCGTATTTCGCCTCCATGCTGGCGATGAGCGTGGCGAGCTCGGCGCGCTTGGCGGCGTCGTTCGGCGCGGGCGCCGCGACGCCGAGCTTGAGCAGCTCGATGGCGCGTTTCGAGGCCGGGCTCATCGGCTGGCCCTCGAACCGCTTCGCCTGTTCGACCGCCCGGCTGAACGTCGCGAGGAAGCGCTCGTACGCCCTGGCGTTCAGCAGCTGCGTGTCGACGTTGATGTACGTCGCCTGCGTCCAGCCCGCGGCGTTGACCTCGAGCGCGACGTCGGCGAACTCCTTGTTGAGCCGCGCGACGAACTCGTCGGCGGTCTCCGCGGCGGCGACCGCCGCGGGCACGGTGCCGAGGACAGCAAGCGTGGTGGCGGCGACGGCAAGGCGCGCGCCTCGGATGGCATCACGAATCATGGGAATTCCTTACGCGTGCTTCACGTCCTCGGCGCCGTGCATCCAGCGCACCAGCGTACCGGACAGCAGCCACAGCAGGACCGCGAAGACGAACAGCGTGATGGCGAGGCCGCCGAAGATCGAGAGCTCGCCCAGGCTTTCGGCGTACGAGCCGATGATGCCGGCCAGCCAGTTGGCGACGAAGTTGATCAGGAACCACACGCCCATCATCAGCGAGGCCAGGCGCAGCGGCGCCAGTTTCGTGACCATCGAGAGCCCGACCGGCGAGATGCACAGCTCGCCCGTGGTGTGGAAGAAGTACGCGATCACCAGCCAGGACATCGCGGCCTTGCCGCCGCCGGCCGACTCGAGCGCCGCGGCGACCATGGCGAGGAAGCCGATGCCCGTGAGCACCAGGCCGAGCACCATCTTGCGCGGCGTGGCGGGATTCTTGCCCAGCGCACCGAGCTTGCCCCACATCGCGGAGAAGATCGGGGCGAGCAGGACGATGAAGAGCGGGTTGAGCGACTGGAACCAGCCGGCCGGCACCTCGAAGGCGCCGATCATGCGGTCGGTCTTCTCGTTGGCGTAGATGTTCATCAGGCCGCCGGCCTGCTCGAACGCCGCCCAGAACAGCACCACGAAAATGAACAGCATGAAGATCACCCGCAGCCGATCCACCTCGTCGGGGGTGAGCGGCGCGTGCTTGCCGCCCGACTGCGCGAGCGAGCGCTTGGCCGCCGGCACCGTGCCGATCTCGCCGAGGTAACGCCTGGCGAACACGAGCTGGATGATCACCGACAGCACCATGCCGACGCCCGCGGCGAAGTAGCCGTAGCGCCAGCCCATCTCGGGGTTCTCGCCGAGCGTCGAGCACACCAGCGGCGCGAGGAACGCGCCGGCGTTGATGCCCATGTAGAAGATGGTGAACGCGCCGTCACGTCGCGCGTCGCCTTCCTCGTACAGGTCGCCGACCATGGTCGAGATGTTCGGCTTGAAGAAGCCGTTGCCCAGCACCAGGATCACGAGGCCGACGTAGAAGAGGTCCAGGTTGCCGGGAATCGCCGCCGCCAGCGTGAACTGGCCGAGCGCCATCAGCACGCCGCCGATGATCACCGACTTGCGCTGGCCGAGGTAGTTGTCGGCGAGCCAGCCGCCGATCAGCGGCGTGAAGTACACGAAGCCGGTGAACAGGCCGTAGAGCTTGAGCGCTTCCGACTGCGACCAGCCGAAGCCGGGGTTGCTCGCCTCGACCCCGGCGATCAGCGACAGCACCAGCAGTGCGCGCATGCCGTAGTAGCTGAACCGCTCCCACATCTCGGTGGCGAACAGCAGGAACAGTCCTTTCGGGTGGCCGAGCCAGGTCTCCCGCGTGACGGCGGGCAAGGCGGTGCTGGACATGGGTTTTTGCTTCTACTTCAGGTGTTTGCGCGAGGCCGCGCGAGGGCCGCAAGTCTCCGTGATATTGCGGTGCAAGCGCAAGCCGCCTCAGCGCACGCCGCCCATCCAGCGGACGATACGCGGGCTCAGGAGCAGCAGCAGCACACCGAAGCTGCAGCCGTAAATCACGATGAACAGGAACTTGTCCGGCATTGCGGCCAGGTCGTTCGGATCGAAGCTGCCGGCGATCAGGCCGGCGGTCAGCTTGCCGAGCGAACTCGCGAGGAACCACACGCCCATCATTTGACCGACGAAGCGCGCGGGCGCCAGCTTGGTGACGGTCGACAGTCCCACCGGGCTCAGGCACAGCTCGCCGAACGTGTGCACCAGGTAGGTCAGCACGAGGAAATACGCCGGCGACTGGGTGCCGCCCGCGACGAGACTCGCGGCCTTCACCATGAACAGGAAGCCGAGGCCCATCAGCAGCAGGCCGAACGCGAACTTGAACGGCGCAGCTGGGTCGAGATTGCGCCTCGCGAGCCGCACCCACAGCGCCGAGAACACGGGCGCGAACAGGATGACGAACGCGGGTTGCACCGACTGGAACCAGCCCGCCGGGATCTCGAATCCGCCGATGAAGCGGTCGGTGTGGCGCTTGGCGAACAGGTTCATCGAGGAGCCTGCCTGCTCGAAGCCCGACCAGAACAACGCGCAGGCGACGAACATCACCAGCACCACCTGCACACGGCGGCGCTCCGTCGGGTCGAGCCCCGCGCCAAGGAACAGGTAGAGGAAGTACGCGGCCGCCATGCCCACCAGTACGTACGCGGCGCTCTTGGCGAGCGGCGCCGGGCTCACGACGATCGTGCCGCTGAACAGCAGCAGCGCCAGCACGCCGAGTGCGGCCACCGCGATGCCGAGCGCCGTCCAATCGCGCTTCAGGCCGATACCTCCGTCCGGCCGATTGGGGCGCGCCCCGGCGCCGCCCAGCCGTGCGCGCGACAGCCAGAACTGCAGTAACCCCAGTGGCATGCCAATAGCGGCCGCCAGGAACCCGATCCGCCACCCGTAGCGCAGTGCGAGCCAGCCGGCGATCAACGGGCCGATGAACGCGCCCAGGTTGATGCCCATGTAGAAGATGGTGAACCCGGCGTCGCGGCGCGCGCCGCCTTCCGGGTAGAGCTCGGCCACCAGCGTCGAGATGTTGGGCTTCAGGAGCCCCACACCGAGGATGATCACCGTGAGCCCGGCGAAGAACAGCGTCGGCGGGCCCGGGATCGCGAGCATCAGGTTGCCGAGCGTCATGAGCGCGCCGCCCGCGAGCACCGCGCGCTGTGCGCCGATCAGCCGGTCGGCGATCCAGCCGCCGGGCAGCGCGGCCATGAATACCGCGGCGGTGTACAGGCCGTAGATCGCCGTTGCCGTCTTGTCGTCGAGCCCGTAGCCGCCGTTCGACACCGCGTCCACGAGGAACAGCACGAGCAGGGCGCGCATGCCGTAGAACGTGAAGCGCTCCCACATCTCCGTGAAGAAGAGCGTGGCGAGAGCGGGCGGATGGCCGAAGAAGCCGGTGCGCGAGTCACTCACCGGTTGGCGTCGCCTCGTGCTGCTGTTTGTCGGCTGCGCGCCGCTTGCCGAGGAAGGACGACAGCACGATGCCGAACTCGTAGAGTATGTACATCGGTACGGCCATGAACGTCTGCGAGATCGCGTCGGGCGGCGTGAGGAACGCGGCCACCACGAAGATGCCGAGCACCACGTAGCCGCGGTGCTTGCGCAGCGATTCGACCTTGACGAGGCCCGTGGCGACCAGCAGCACGATCGCCACCGGCATCTCGAACGCGATGCCGAAGGCGAAGAAGAGCAGCAGCGTGAAGTCGAGGTAGTTCGCCATGTCGGTCATCATCCGCACGCCCTCCGGGGCGGTGGCGGTGAGGAACGCGAACATCAGCGGGAAGACCACGAAGTAGGCAAACGCGACGCCGGCGTAGAACAGGATCACGCTCGAGGCGAACAGCGGCATCGCGAAGCGCTTCTCGTGCCGGTACAGGCCCGGCGCCACGAACGCCCAGATCTGGTACAGGATGTAGGGCATCGCGACGAAGATCGCGCCGATCAGCGACAGCTTGAGCGGCGTCATGAACGGTGACACGACGCTGGTGGCGATGATCGACGTGCCCTCGGGCAGCTTCTCGATCAACGGATGCGCGATCAGCGTGAACAGCCGGTTGGAGACGAAAGCGAGCGGGACGAAGCAGATCGCCACTGCGATCACCGCGTGCAGCAGCCGCGTCCGCAACTCCAGGAGGTGCGAGATCAGCGTGCCTTCGGCGAGGGACTCCCGGTCACGCGGGCTTTGACTCATCGGTCCTGTCCGGCGTGGCGGGCGGCGCTTCGGCGCCGGCCGTGGCGGCCGGCGGTTCTGCCGCCGTGGCCGGCGGCGGCGTGTGGATGGTCTGCGACTTCTGCGCGCCGCTGTCGAGCGGGTTGCGCAGGTCGTCCAGCGGGTTGCGGATGTCGTCGAACGGCTTGCGCAACTCGTTGAGGCTACCGGCTTCCTGCTCGAGCTGGCCCTTCAGCTGCCGGGCCATCGCCCGGGCCTTGCCGG
>Ga0209391_10001959_pt1 | contig 10764 bp, 8 predicted proteins | sample PPLLak3March2015_FD_187246 | JGI IMG/M metagenome (GOLD analysis project Ga0209391, IMG submission 187246) | Freshwater sediment microbial communities from Prairie Pothole Lake near Jamestown, North Dakota, USA - PPLs Lake P7 Core (1) Depth... | ecosystem: Environmental > Aquatic > Freshwater >... | reverse complement strand
GGGTCCAGCCCTTGGCGTGCAGGCCCGTGTCCACCACGAGGCGCATGGCCCGCAGCTGCTCGTCGTTCAGCCGGCCGAACCACTGGTACGGATCGGTGAACATTCCGAGTTCCTTGCCGAGGTACTCCGCGTACAGCGCCCAGCCCTCGACGTAGGCGGTGTAGTCGCCGCCGAAGCGGCGGAAGCGCGGCAGGTCCTCGAGCTCCTGCTGGATGGTCACCTGGAAGTGGTGCCCGGGCGAGGCCTCGTGCAGCGACAGCGTCTCCATGCCGAACTTCGGCTGCGCCTTCAGGTTGTAGGTGTTGACGTAGAAGATGCCGGGCCGCGAGCCGTCGGCCGAAGGCTGCTGGTAATACGCACCCGCCGCGGACTGCGCGCGGAACGCCTCCACCTCGCGCAGCTCGTAGTCGGCCTTCGGGAACACCGAGAACACCTTCGGCAGCGCCGCGTCGATGCGGACCTTGAGCTCGCGGTAGCCCGCGAGCAGGTCCTCGCCCTTGGTGAAGTAGAACTTCGGGTCGGTCTCGAGATGGGTGAAGAACGCCTCGAGGTCGCCCTCGAAGCCGACCGTCCGCCGCACCTCGTCCATCTCGCCCAGGATGCGCGCGACCTCGCCGAGGCCGACCTGGTGGATCTCCTCCGGGCTCAGGGTCGTGGTGGTGTGCTCCTGCACGTGCAGGGCGTACCAGGACGCGCCGTCGGGCAGCGCGCTCCAGGCCACGGTGGATCGCGTCTTCGGCAGGTACTCGTCGCGGACGAAGTCCCGCAGCCGACGGAAGGCGGGCACCACCTCGTCGCGAAGGGCCGCCGTGTACGCTGCGGTGAGCCGCTCGCGGTCGGCGGGCACCACACCCTCGGGGAAGGCGCGAACCGGCGCGAAGAACAGGCTGTCCTCCGGCCGCTGGACCACCATCGCCTCGAGCTGCACCAGCACCTTTTCCATTACCGGGCGCGGCTGCACCACGCCGCGCGCCGCGCCCTCGCGCATGTTAACGATGGCCTGGTCCATCCACACGACCATGGCGCCCAGGCGCTTCAGCCAGTTGTCGTAGTCCTCGACCGTCGCAAACGGCTGCGCATTCGTGCCGGAGCCGAGCGCGGCCATCGTGGTGAGCAGGCTGCCGGCCTGGTTGAGCGGGAGCATGTACGCGGGGAAGCGCTCGGCGTCGCGCATGCGCTCGCGCTCGTGCACGAAGATCGCGTGCGAGATCCGGTCGGCCGGCGACAGCTGCGCGACGTCGAACGCCTGCGCCTCGGCGAGGTAACGCGCGTTCAGGGCCTGCGCCTCGGCACGGAACTGAGGGCCGATCGAGTTCGGCAGCCGGTCGTCGTAGCGGTGGTCGCCGATGTAGGTGGCGAGCAGCGGGTTGAGGCGCAGCGTGTCCTCGAAGTAGCGCTCGAACATCGCGTGCAGCGCCTGGCCGGCGTCGGCTGTGGGGGCGGCCGCTGTTGCGGGCGCAGGCGTGGCGGGCGCAGGCGGCTGCGACGCGCAGGCGAAGAGAACGGCGCACAGGGCGACGACGATCGGGAGATGACGCTTCACGAGGGAGTCCAGGCAGGCAGGAGGGGCAGCGATTATACGGGCTCGGGCGCCCGGCCTTGCGACGGCGCCGTACGCGCCGCGGTCCGGCGCCGCGCCGGCCTGATATCCTTGACAGTCTCGCCAGCCGACGATTTTTTCCCGCTCCCGGAGCCTTCTCATGAGCACACTCCAGCTGCTGGCCGCCGACGGCAACCAGCTCAACGCCTACCTCGTCAAGCCCGAGGGCACCCCGCGCGGCGCGATCGTCGTGGTCCAGGAGATCTTCGGCGTCAACGCCCACATCAAGCGCGTCGCCGAGCAGTACGCGGCCGAGGGCTACCTCGCCATCGCGCCGGCGATGTTCGACCGCCTGAAGAAGGGCGTGGACCTCGGCTACGACGCCGCCGGCCTGCAGGCGGGCATCGAGCTGATGATGAAGGCGACCAACGAGGGCGCGATCGCCGACGTGAACGCCGCCCTCGGCGCGGTGTCCCACGCAGGCCGCGTGGGCATGGTGGGTTACTGCTGGGGCGGCCGCGTGACCTACCTCGCGGGCTGCCGGACCAACATCGCCGCGGGCGTCGCCTACTACGGCGGCGGCATCGCGCAGCTGCTGCCCGAGACGCCGCGCTGCCCGATGATGTTCCACTTCGGCGAGCACGACTCGCACATCCCGCTGGCCGACGTCGAGAAGGTCCGCACGGCGTTCCCGCACGGGACCTACCACCTGTACCCGGCCGGGCACGGCTTCAACTGCACCGACCGCGCCGACTTCGACGCACGGAGCGCAAGGCTCGCCTTCGAACGCAGCATCGAGTTCTTCCGCCACCACGTGGGATGAGTGCCACCATGACGATCTCGCTCAGCGATCCGACCCTGCTCCGCCAGCAGTGCTACGTGGACGGCGCCTGGATCGCCGCCGACGCCGGCGGCACCGTGGACGTCACCAACCCCGCCACCGGCGCCGTCATCGGCACGGTGCCAAACATGGGCGCCGCCGAGACGCGCCGGGCGATCGAGGCCGCCGCCGCGGCCTTCCCGGCCTGGGCCGCGCACACCGCCAAGGAGCGCACGGCGCTCCTGCGCCGCTGGCACGACCTGATGCTCGCGAACGTCGAGGATCTCGCGTTGCTGATGACGGCCGAGCAGGGCAAGCCGCTCGCCGAGGCGAAGGGCGAGGTCGCCTACGCCGCCGCGTTCATCGAGTGGTTCGCCGAGGAAGGCAAGCGCGTGTACGGCGACGTCATCCCCGGCCACCAGCGCGACAAGCGCCTGATCGTGCTGCGCCAGCCGATCGGCGTCGTCGCGGCCATCACGCCCTGGAACTTCCCGGCGGCGATGATCACGCGCAAGGCGGGCCCCGCGCTCGCTGCCGGGTGCACCTTCGTCTGCAAGCCCGCCATGCAGACGCCCTACTCGGCGCTCGCCATGGCCGAGCTCGCCCACCGCGCCGGTTTCCCGAAGGGGGTGTTCAGCGTCGTCACCGGTTCGGCGACCGCGATCGGCGGCGAGATGACCTCGAACCCGCGGGTGCGCAAGCTCACCTTCACCGGCTCGACCGAGATCGGCAAGAAGCTCATGCAGCAGTGCGCCGGCACGCTCAAGAAGGTCTCGCTCGAGCTCGGCGGCAACGCGCCGTTCATCGTGTTCGACGACGCCGATCTCGACGCCGCCGTGCAGGGCGCGATCGCCTCGAAGTACCGCAACACCGGCCAGACCTGCGTCTGCGCCAACCGATTGCTGGTGCAGGAAGGCGTGTACGACGCGTTCGTCGCGAAGCTGGTCGAAGCGGTACGCAAGCTGCGCGTGGGCGACGGCCTCGCGGGCGCGACCGACCAGGGACCGCTGATCGACGCCAAGGCGGTGGCCAAGGTCGAGGAACACATCGCCGACGCCGTCGCCAAGGGCGCAAAGGTCGCGCTCGGCGGCAGGCGCCACGCGCTCGGCGGCACGTTCTTCGAGCCGACCATCGTCACGCACGTGAAACCCGACATGCTCGTCGCGCGCGAGGAAACCTTCGGGCCCGTTGCGCCGATCTTCGCCTTCAAGGACGAGAAGGAAGCGATCCGCATGGCGAACGACACCGAGTTCGGCCTCGCCTCCTACTTCTACACGCGCGACCTCGCGCGCGCCTGGCGCGTCGCCGAGGGACTCGAGTACGGCATCGTGGGCCTCAACACCGGCCTGATCTCGACGGAGGTCGCGCCGTTCGGCGGCGTGAAGGAATCGGGCATCGGCCGCGAAGGCTCGAAGTACGGCATCCTCGACTACACCGAGCTCAAGTACTTCTGCATCGGCGGCATCGAGAGTTGACCGAGGCGTCGCGGGACCGGGCGCTGATCGTCCTGCTCGCGGCCGTCGCGGCGCTCGGCCCGATCGCGACCAACCTGTACCTGCCCGCGCTCCCCGCGGTGCGAGAGCACTTCGACGCGAGCGTGGCCGAGGTGCAGGCGACGTTCTCTGTCTCGCTGGTGATGTTCGCGTTCGGCATCCTGGCTTGGGGCCCGTTCTCCGACCGCTACGGACGCCGTGCCGCCGTGCTCGGCGGGCTCGGGATCATGATCGCCGGCGCGGTGGTGTCGCTGCTGGCGCAGAGCCTCGACGTGCTAATCGCGGGTCGCGCGCTGCAGGCCTTCGGCACCGCGACCGGGCTCGTGACGGCACGCGCGATCGTGGCCGACCTCTACCCGGCCGAGCGCATGGCGAAGACGCTCGCCTCGCTGACCATGGTGGCCGTGATGGGTAACGCGCTCGCCCCGGTGATCGGCGGCCTGATCACTGTCGCCCTCGGCTGGCGCGCGATCTTCGGAGTGCTGGTGCTCGCCGCCGTGATCGTCGGCGTCGTCGTCTGGCGACGCTTGCCAGAGACGCGCCCGCCCGGCATCCACCCGCCGCGCGGACGCGACATGCTGGGCACGGCATGGTCGCTGGTGCGCATGCCGCTGTTCGCCGGGTGCGTGCTGCAGAGCGCAGTCGTGTACGCGACGTTCCTGGTGTTCATCTCGCTCGCGCCCTACGTAATGGTGTCCGCACTCGGCCGCCCCGCCACCGAGTTCGGCTTCTACTACCTGTTCATCGCCGTGGGCTACTTCCTCGGCAACTGGTCGGTGGGACGCCTGATGGCGCGACACGACCTGCACTGGCTGGTCGTGAATGGCGTGCTGCTGTCGGCCGCCGGGGCGGTCGCGGCGCTGGCATTCGTGGCACTCGGGCTCACCCACCCGCTGTGGATCTTCGTGCCGATCAGCGTGCTGTCCTACGGACAAGGCCTGGCCCTGCCGAACGTCACGGCCACGGCGGTCAGCCTCGCGCCCCAGCACGCCGGGGTCGCCTCCAGCACCATCGGCTTCCTGCAGCAGATCATCGGCGCGGGCTGCGTGCAGTGGATGGGGCACTTCCCGACCGACACCGCCCTGCCGATGCTGGTCTTCTGCGCCGTAGTGTGCGTGCTCGGCGTGGGCATGCTCTACGTGTTCCCGCGGGTCGAGGCCGGACGCCGCCGAGGCTGACCCCAGGGCGGCTGTTCCCGACCCCCGCGGTCCGTCGCGGTCCACGCGGTGCGAGCGCACGGCAGTTGCGGTATGGTGCCCGGCCCATCCCGCGCAGTTCCGCTCCACGATGACCGGTTACCTCGGCACCCCCGACTACCGCCACGGCTCGCCGGCCCGCCTCGGCGTCCTGCTCGTCAACCTCGGCACGCCCGACGAGCCCACGACTGCGGCCGTGCGCCGCTACCTGGCCGAGTTCCTCTGGGACCCGCGCGTCATCGAGGCGCCACGGGCGCTGTGGTGGCTGATCCTGAACGGCGTCATCCTGCGCACCCGCCCCAAGCGGAGTGCGCACGCCTACCAGCAGGTGTGGACGCCGCAGGGCTCGCCGCTGCTGGTCGAGTCGCGGGCGCTCACCGAGGGGCTCTCGAGCCGGCTCGCCGTTCGTTGCGGCGACCGCGTACGGGTCGAGCTCGCCATGACTTACGGCAATCCCTCGATCCCGGACGCCCTCGAGCGGCTGCGCCGGGACAACGTGCAGCGGCTGCTGGTGCTGCCGATGTACCCGCAGTACTCGGCGACCACCACGGCCTCGATCTTCGAGCGCGTCACGGCCGAGCTGTCGCACTGGCGCTGGCTGCCCGAGCTGCGCATGGTCAACCAGTACTGGGAGGAGGACGCCTACATCAGCGCGGTCGCGGACGGCATCGCGGCGCACTGGCAGCAGCACGGACGCAAGCACCTGCTGTTCTCGTTCCACTCCATTCCGAAGCGCTATTTCCTGGCCGGCGATCCGTACCACTGCTTCTGCCAGGGCACGGCGCGGCGCGTGGCCGCCCGGCTCGGGCTTGCCGAGGGCGAGTGGTCGCTCGGCTTCCAGTCGCGGTTCGGGCGCGAGGAGTGGCTCAAGCCCTACGTGGACCTGCTGCTGAACGACTACGCACAGGCGGGTCCGAAGCGCGTGACGGTGGTGTGCCCGGGTTTTGCGACGGACTGCCTCGAGACGCTCGAGGAGATCAACATGCAGAACCGCGAGGCGTTCCTCTCGAAAGGCGGCGAGGCCTTCGACTACGCACCCTGCCTGAACTCGAGCGAACCGCACGTGGCGCTCTACGAGCAGATCGTGCTGCGCCACGCGCAGGGCTGGCCGGAACTCGGGGGGCGGGACGACGCCGAGTCGCGCGCGCAGTCGCGCCAGCGCGCGCTCGCCCTCGGCGCGCCGGACTGACGACAAGCGTGCTCGGACGATTCCTCGAGATCAGCGTCCACGCCCCGGACGTGCCGGCCTCGCTGGCGTTCTACGAATCGCTCGGGTTCGTGCAGGCGGTGACGGGCGACGCCCGGCCGCACGCTTATGCCGTGGTCACCGACGGGCGCCTCTGCCTCGGCCTGCACGGCGCCGGCGACGACGAACCGACCCTGACCTGGGTGCACCCGGACCTTGCGACCCACGCGCCGCGCCTCGTGGCGCTCGGCATCGAGCTTGAGTTCGCGCGGCTGGGCGCTGAGCAACTGCACGAGATCGGATTCCTCGACCCCGCTGGCCAGCGCCTGTCCTTGCTCGAGGCGCGCACGTTCTCGCCGCCGGCCGCGCCGGCGAGCCCTTCGCAGCTCGGGTACTTCGAGGAGTTCGGCATCCCCACGACCGATCTCGAACGTTCCGCGGCGTTCTGGGACGCGCTCGGCCTCGTGGCTTTCGAACCGGTCAGCGAGCCGTTCGCACGAGTCGTCGTTGCCGGCCGCGACCTCAACGTCGGCCTCTACGACCTCGACCTGCGCACTCCCGTTCTCACGTTCTCGGCCACCGACATGCCCGAACGCGTCGCCCGGCTGCGCGAGCGGGGACTGCAGTTTGCAGGGAGACTCCCCCGCGGCATGAGCGCGCGCGAGCACGCGATGCTGATCGCACCCGAGGGCACCTGCCTGCTCCTCACGACTGGCGAGGAATAGGCTGCACCGCCGTTGCGATACCATGCCGTGTTGACGTCGTAACGGAGGCCGGACCGCATCATGCAGTGGCGCAATACGTCGAGCACCTACGGGGCGGTCGCGAAGTTCCTGCACTGGAGCATCGTGATCCTGATCATCTCGCAGTACGTGATCATCGAGGCCGCCGAGGAGATGGCGGACGGCCCCGGCAAGCTCGAGACCATCGGGCTCCACAAGTCGTTCGGGATGCTGGTGCTCGGTCTCGCGCTCGCGCGCATCGTGTGGAAATTCCTGAACGGCCGGAATCCTCCGCCCGTGCCCATGCCGCGTGCTCAGCGCATCGCAGCGGCCGCGGGTCACGGGCTGCTGTACGTCCTGATACTCCTCCAGCCGCTGACCGGCTGGCTGATGTCTTCGACCGGCGGCCATCCGACGAGCTTCTTCGGCTGGTTCGAGTTCCCGATGCTTGCGGCCGAGAACCACGATGTGCACGAGTTCTACGAGGAAGTGCACGAGGCCGTGTTTGCCGTGCTCGCGACCGTCGCCGCGCTGCACGCGCTGGCCGCGCTCTACCACCACTTCTGGCGCAAGGACGACACGCTGAGGCGCATGCTGCCGTTCGCCCGCACGGGCCGATGAGACCGGGCGCTCGACCGTGGCGCGACGCCTGATGGCGAAGCCCGTTTGATCGTCGCGCTGCTGCTCGCCTCGCTCGTCATCCTCGGCGGCCTCTTCCTCGCCGTGCTGCTCGGCACTGCCCGCGCACGCGGGCAGCTCGCGCTGCGCGGCGAGGCCGTCGGACTCGGCGCGGCCACCAATTTCTTCGATACGCTCGGCATCGGCTCCTTCGCCCCGACGATCGCATACCTGAGGCTGCGGCGCCTGGTCCCCGACCGTTTCATCCCGGCGACGCTGAACGTCGGCCACTGCCTGCCGACCGTCGTGCAGGCCCTCATCTTCGTCAACCTCGTGCGCGTCGATCCCCTGCTGCTCGCGGCCTGCATCGCCGCAGCCGTCGCGGGCGCCGTGGTCGGGACGTCGGTCGTGCTGCGGCTGCCGACGCGCTCGGTGCAGGCGGTGATCGGCGTGGCGCTGCTGGTCGCTGCCGCCGTCTACGCCCTGACCAATCTCGGGCTGCTGCCCGGCGGCGGCGACGCCCTCTCCCTGGGCACGGGCCGGGCCACGATCGCCATCACCGCGCACCTGGTGCTGGGCGCGCTGATGACCTTCGGCATCGGGCTCTACGCGCCGTCGCTCATCCTGCTTAGCTTGCTCGGCCTCAGTCCGATCGCCGCCTTCCCGATCATGATGGGCGCCTGCGCCTTCCTGATGCCGGTCGCTGGGCTCAAATTCCTGCGCTCGGAACACATCGACCTGCGCGTCGTGCTCGGCATCGTCGCGGGCGGGATCCCGGCCGTGCTGCTCGCTGCCCTGGTCGTGAAGTCGCTGCCCCTCGACGCGCTGCGCTGGGGTGTCGTCGCGATCGTCACGTATTCCGCCGTCATGCTGCTGCGCACCGCCGTGCGCACGCCCCGGCAGCCCCACGCGGCCGTTGCTTCAAAGTCTTCCCGGAGTCCCGACCCATGAAGATCCCAGCCATCGTCGTCGCCGGCATCGCCGCGATCGGTCTCGCACCGTCCGCCGTCGCACAGGACCCGGCCGCCGCACTCCGCCAGCTCTTCGACGACGAGCGCGCGTTCACCTGGCGCGAGGACCCGCTCGCGGCGACGTACGACGGCGTGCACACCTACGACGACCGGCTGCCCTCGGTTACGCCCGCCGCCCAGCAGCGCCGCGTCGAGGCGGACCGTGAATTCCTGCGACGCCTCCAGGCCGTCGACCGCTCGGCGCTGTCGCCGCAGGAGCAGGTCAGCCACGATCTCTTCGACTTCATGGTCACGCAGCGCCTCGCGCTCGCGAGCCATCGCGAGTGGCGCATGCCGCTCACGAGCGACAGCGGCTTTCACTCCGACGTGCTGTTCATGCACGAGGTCGCCAACCCGGGCAACGCGACCGAGTACGAGCGCTACATCGCGAGGCTCCGGGACCTGCCGAGGTACTTCGACGAGAACATCGCCAACATGCGCCAGGGCCTGCGCGACGGATTCACGCTGCCCGCGGAGATCCTGCCCGGGATCTCGAGCGTCGTCGCGGCCGAGCAGTACGCCAGGCCCGAGGACAGCCCGTTCTTCGCGCCGTTCGCGAAGTTCCCGTCCACGGTCCCGGAGGCCGATCGTGCACGGCTCGCCGCAGCCGGCCGCACTGCGATCGAGCGCGAGGTCCTGCCAGCCTACGCGAGGTTCCGGGAGTTCTTCGAGCAGGAGTACCGACCGGGGGCGCGCAGCACGCTGGCAGCGGCCGACCTGCCCGACGGCCGCGCCTACTACGCCGACCTCGTCCGTTATTTCACGACGCTTCCCGAGGCCACGCCGGACCAGGTGCACCAGACGGGCCTCGCCGAGGTGGCGCGGATCCGGGCCGAGATGGAGGCGATCATCCGCGAGGTCGGCTTCAAGGGCAGCTTCGGCGAGTTCCTCGCCTTCCTTCGCACCGACCCGCAGTTCTATGCCCGGACGCCGGAGCAGCTGCTGCGCGAGGCGGCCTGGATCACGCGGGAGATCGACGGCCGCACGCCTGCGTACTTCGGCAAGCTGCCGCGCACGCCGTTCACGGTGAAGCCGGTCCCGGACGCGCTCGCGCCCAACTACACCGGGGGCCGGTACAACCCGGGAGCCCTGGGAGCCGCGGGCGAGTACTGGGTCAACACCTACGCGCTCGACAAGCGGCCGCTGTATGTGCTGCCCGCACTCACGCTGCACGAGGCCGTGCCGGGCCACCACCTGCAGGGAGCGCTGGCGCGCGAGCTCGTGGGCGTCCCGCGCTTCAGGCTCAACTTCTATCCGCACGCCTTCGGCGAGGGCTGGGGCCTGTACGCAGAGAAGCTGGGCGAGGAGCTCGGCGTGTACCACACGCCCTACCAGCGCTTCGGTCGCCTGACGTACGAGATGTGGCGCGCCTGCCGCCTCGTCGTCGACACCGGCATGCACTGGAAGGGCTGGAGCCGGCAGCAGGCGCTCGACTACCTGGCAGCCAACACCGCGCTCTCGACGCACGAGATCCGTACCGAGGTCGATCGCTACATCGCCTGGCCCGGGCAGGCGCTCGCCTACAAGATCGGCGAGCTGAAGATCCTCGAGCTGCGGGCCCGCGCCGAGGCCGTGCTCGGTGAGCGGTTCGACATCCGGGCCTTCCACGATGCCGTGCTCGGGAACGGCGGCGTGACGCTACCGGTGCTCGACCAGCAGATCGACGAGTTCATCGCGGGTTCCGGTCGAGCCGCGAAGTGATCCAGATCGCGAGCGCGGAGAGCAGGACGCCGGGCACCATCTCGTAGAGCGCGAAGATCGGGCCGCTGCCCTGCTTCCACAGGATCACGGTGAGCCCGCCCACGATCATCCCGGCGAGTGCGCCGTTGCGGGTCATGCGCGGCCAGTACAGCGACAGCACGATCGCCGGCCCGAACGCCGCGCCGAACCCGGCCCAGGCCCAGGCCACGAGGTCGAGCACCTTGTTCTCGGGGTTGAGCGCCAGCAGGTAGGCGAGCAAGGCGATGCCGAGCACCGCGCCACGGCCCACCCACAGCAGCTCGGCGCGACCCGGGTCGCTGCGGAACAGGCCCTTGTAGAAATCCTGCGCGAACGCCGAGGACGCGACCAGCAGCTGCGCCGACGCCGTGCTCATGATCGCCGCCAGGATGCCCGCGAGGCACAGTCCCGCGAGCACCGGGTGCAGGTGCGCGGTGGCGAGCTGGATGAACACCTTCTC
>Ga0209391_10001958_pt1 | contig 10765 bp, 7 predicted proteins | sample PPLLak3March2015_FD_187246 | JGI IMG/M metagenome (GOLD analysis project Ga0209391, IMG submission 187246) | Freshwater sediment microbial communities from Prairie Pothole Lake near Jamestown, North Dakota, USA - PPLs Lake P7 Core (1) Depth... | ecosystem: Environmental > Aquatic > Freshwater >... | reverse complement strand
TCATTCCGATCGAAGGAGTTGAGGAGGCGACGATTAAAATTGGACGATTGGCTTTTTAGACGGTTCTTTCCGATCAATTTCCTGCCATTTTGGAGCTCTGTTTCTGTGGATAAGTATCTCGAAATCTCCGCAAGCTAGCGATCAGACACGCACATTGGCTGTCCCCAGGTTTTCCCCTCATATCACGCCACAACCACTATACTTGGTGTTGACAAAATATCCGAATAGCTATATGTAGTCCATCCGCGATGGTTATCTCACATCACGGTCGTCCCGTACCAGAGAAAAGATCCTCAATTATGACCCCATTCGTACACAGCTACAGAACCCTCTTGAAGGAGGACTATCGTGAGAATTGAGCGGAGATTTACCCGTCGCGGCCAGGGCCCCTACGAGGGTCTCACATTCGTTAAGCGGTCGTCGGAGATTCGTAATCCAGACGGATCTACGGTGTTCAAGCTTGAGAACATTGATGTGCCTGAACAGTGGTCTCAATTGGCCATTGATATTCTTGCCCAGAAATATTTCCGGAAAGCGGGTGTGCCTCAGAAGGATCCCGCGGGCAATCCTCTGGTGGGTCCTGATGGGAAGCCGGTATTGGGTAGTGAGCGTGATGCCCGCCAGGTTTTCGAACGGCTTGCTGGTTGTTGGACGCATTGGGGCAAAGAGTACGGCTATTTTAAGACGCCGGAGGATAGCGAGGCCTTTCAGGATGAGGTCGGCTACATGTTGGCCAGGCAAATGGCCGCCCCCAATTCACCGCAGTGGTTCAACACCGGCTTGCATTACGCCTACGGGCTCTCAGGTCCGGCGCAGGGCCACTATTACGTGGATCCCAAAAGCCGTGAGGTGGTGAAGTCGACCAATGCGTTTGAACACCCCCAGCCTCATGCCTGTTTTATCCAGTCCGTCGATGATGACCTCGTGAACGAAAACGGGATCATGGATTTGTGGGTGCGGGAAGCCCGGTTGTTTAAGTATGGGTCTGGAACCGGAACCAACTTTTCCCGTTTGCGGGGAGACGGTGAAGGCTTATCCGGCGGCGGGCGGTCGTCCGGCCTGATGTCCTTCCTCAAAATCGGGGATCGTGCGGCCGGCGCCATCAAGTCCGGCGGCACCACCAGGCGTGCTGCCAAGATGGTGTGTCTGGATCTGGATCATCCCGACATTGAAGAATTTATCGATTGGAAAGTCATCGAAGAGCAGAAAGTGGCCGCAATGGTCACAGGATCGAAGATCTGCGCACAGCGGTTGAATGCGGTGTTGAAGGCCTGCCATGTCGTTGACAGCACGGGCCAGACGAGGGCAGAGATCGATCCGAAGAAGAATCCGGTTTTGCGGGAAGCCCTGGCTGCGGCTCGCCGGGATATGGTGCCGGAAGCCTATGTGCATCGTATGTATGCCTATGCCCAACAGGGATTTACCCATTTTGTGTTTCATGAGTACGACACGAATTGGGATGGGAGAGCCTATCAGACGGTTTCCGGGCAGAATTCCAATAACAGCGTCAGAATCCCGAATGAGTTTTTCACGGCGCTCGAGAACGACAGCGATTGGCAGTTGAAACGTCGGATCGACGGCAAGGTCTGCAAGACCATTAAGGCCAGTGATCTCTGGGACCGGATTGCCTGGGCGGCGTGGATCTGCGCCGATCCCGGTACGCAATACGACACGACGATCAATGAATGGCATACCTGCCCGGAGGATGGACGGATCAACGCCTCCAATCCCTGCTCCGAATACATGTTTCTGGACGATACGGCCTGCAACCTGGCTTCGCTCAATCTGGCGTTGTTTTATACAGCGGACGGACAGTTTGAACTCGAGAATTTTCGCCATGCTGTGCGTCTCTGGACAATTGTGCTGGAGATCAGTGTTCTGATGGCCTCGTTTCCGAGTAAATCGATTGCGGAGAGAAGTTATCAGTTCCGCACATTGGGGTTGGGTTATGCCAATCTCGGGACGGTGTTAATGCGGCAGGGGATTCCGTACGATTCCCCCAAGGCGATGGCGATCTGCGGATCGATTACGTCGATCATGACCGGAGAGTCGTATAGCACCTCGGCGGAAATGGCCGCGGAGCTCTGGCCATTTCCAGGATATACGAAAAATCGCGACCAGATGTTGCGGGTTATCCGCAACCACCGTCGGGCGGCTTATAACACCGCGGCGGAAGAATATGAAGGGCTGTCGATCGTTCCAATGGGCATTCAGCCGGAGCATTGTCCGCCGGATCTGCTCATCGCCGCCCGCCGGGCCTGGGATCGGGCCTTGGAACTCGGAACGGCCTATGGTTATCGTAATGCACAGGTGACGGTGATTGCGCCAACCGGCACCATCGGGCTGGTGATGGATTGCGATACCACCGGGATCGAGCCGGACTTTGCCTTGGTGAAGTTCAAGAAGCTGGCCGGTGGCGGGTATTTCAAGATCATCAACCAGAGCATTCCCCAGGCCCTCACGACCATGGGGTATTCCGAGAGCCAGATTCAGGACATCATCCGTTATTGCGTCGGCGCTCAGACACTCAAGGGCGCGCCCTTCATCAATCACGAGACCTTGCGCAACAAAGGGTTTGATGATGCCGCGCTGGAACGGCTTGAGAGCAACCTGGTCCAGGCGTTTGAAATCGCGTTCATGTTTAACAAGTTTACCCTGGGCGAAACGTTTTGCATCGAGAAGCTCGGCATGACCGATGCCCAGATGGCCGAAACGAATTTCAACATGCTCAAGGCCCTGGGATTCACCCAGGAAGAAATTGCAGCAGCTAACGAATATTGCTGCGGTACGATGACGGTCGAAGGAGCGCCGCATTTGAAAGCCGAGCATTTGCCGGTCTTCGATTGCGCCAATCGCTGCGGCCGGATCGGCCAACGCTTTATTCATGTCGATGCCCATATCCGGATGATGGCCGCCGCGCAGCCGTTTATCAGCGGCGCCATCAGCAAGACGATCAACATGCCGGCAGAGGCGACACTTGACGAGGTCAAGTCAGCCTATCAGTTCGCGTGGAAGAGTATGGTGAAGGCGGTCGCGCTCTATCGGGACGGTTCAAAGTTGAGCCAGCCGCTGAGCTCATCAAGCGACGGAGAGAAGACCATAGAAGCGACCGTCGATGCGGTGTCGGCTGCGGCGGAGAAGATCACGGAGCGAGTCCTTGTCCGCTATCTGGCCAAGCGGCGGCCGTTGCCAGGCAGGCGGAACGGCTATACCCAGAAGGCCATTGTCGGCGGGCACAAGCTGTATTTGCGGACCGGTGAGTACGAAGACGGCACGGTTGGCGAAATTTTCCTGGATATGCACAAGGAAGGCGCTGCGTTCCGGAGCTTGATGAACTGTTTTGCGATCGCGATTTCCCTGGGCTTGCAGCATGGAGTTCCGCTGGAGGAATTCGTCGAAGCCTTTGTCTTTACCCGATTCGAGCCGAATGGTCCGGTCAAGCTGAACGATCGCATTAAAATGTCGACGTCGATCATCGACTACATCTTCCGTGAGCTGGCCGTGACCTATCTGGACCGCTATGATCTGGCGCAGGTGAAAGAAGAAGACCTGCGGATGGATTCGATGAAGATGGACGAACAGGATCCAGAATGTGTGGACGAAGAAGCGGATCTTGCTGCGCTGGCGAAATCATCGGTGAGCATGGAGCATCTGCCGATTCGCAGGAATGGAACAAAAGAAAATGGGAACGGAAACGGTCATGCGCTGGCGGCGCGTAAAGTCGAGCTGATCCGCGAGACTTTGACGTTGACTGAAGTGCAGAGTGCCAAGGTCAAGGGCTATGAAGGCGATCCCTGTCCGGAGTGCAAACAGTTTACGATGGTGCGAAACGGCACCTGTCTGAAGTGCGTGAGCTGCGGCGCAACGAATGGGTGCTCATAATGGGAAACAAGAAAGTTCCTATGAGATGCCCATATTTGGATTGCGGACATGTTTTCCCGGTAGCCATACATACTACGGCTGGTTTTTTGGGGGCTACGACGAAGGTCAACGCCAATTTGGTCATGGGAATCGTATGCCCCAAGTGTAGACGAGACTTAGGGAATAGAGGCTTTAATCCTTTGTCGGTTGAGAGGCTCTAGCTCTCACAAGATAGCTTGAGAGATTAGGGAGGTTTTTATGAGCCTACTTCTTCGTGAAAAAGGGATCGAAACTGTTCACGATCAGGTCGTCAGTGAGGCGGCCCAGCGATGGGCTCGGGCGTTTCAGTGCAAGGTCACAATTAAGACAGACTCGGATCACAACCCATGGGCTGATCCTGGCCAGCAATCCGACATTGCCGGATGGTCATTTAGTCCGCTGGGCAACAGTATGCAGTGGATGGCAGAGGTCGAGACTGAGGACTCTCTTCAGGATCCCGACACCCATCGCAAGTGGAAGCGCACTGCCGTCGCCGGCGTGCCGATGTATCTGCTGATCCCGCGGGGGAACCGGGCACAGGCCGAAAAGATCGCCGCGTCAGTGAATCTCCGGTTCAGCAGTATCTATGAGTACGGTTTTGTGAATGGTGTAGTGCAGATTCTTTAACGAGCTCTTTGTGCGGCCATGAGTAGTCGCGATCTGTATCTTCCAGTCAGCATTTCATCGATGAGTACCAGTACTTTGCGGATTGGTTGAAAACGCGGATTGAGGATAGGCAAAAGGAGTTGGCTGAAAATGAGCAGTTGGAAGCCGTGGCGTGTCTGCTGTCCGGTAAGGCGGGGGGCGTTGCGGCAATCGATTACGACCATCCGGCGCTCATCACGGTACGACCGTGGGGGAAGGAATCAGGGAAAGACTGCACCGTGCTCGCGTATCAAGCATCTCTATAGGTCTTGGTCTCCCTTGAAAGACTCCAGGTTGGATGAGCACGAAAACTGATTTCCAACGAGCCAGCAAGTACAACTGAATCGTCTCTATCTTTGATTTCGACCGTAACGAGGAGCAACCCCAATGCCGACAACAACGCAGTTAGTTATTAGCGGACAGAGCAAGCCTGGCGTGATGGCTCAGGTGGCGTCTGTTTTAGGAGAGGCGGGGGTCAATATCAAGGCGTTCTCGGCGCCTGAGGTGACGGGAACCGGAAAGCTGCGCTTACTTGTCGCGGATCTTGACGGGGCCCGAGCGGCATTGAAGGCCGCGAAAATTAAGTTTAAGGAGGAAACCGCGCTGTTATTGAGCTTGAAAAACCAGCCTGGTGCGCTCATGGATGTGGCCGACCTGCTGACGCAAAATCGCATCAACATCAAGTGCGGCTATTGCACACCTTCGCGCGAGGGGAAGCGGGCCATCGTCGTATTGACCGTCTCGAATACGAATAAGGCGTTGGCGCTGCTTCAAGACCAATCGCTTGATGAGTTCTAGGCCATGAAGGGCTCCAGGCCCGTTTCCGTCCGTCCTTTTCTTACCTCAGCCGCTGCGCTCTTGGTCTGCACGTTTTTTGTCTCCTGCCAATCCCAACCGCCTCCAATTCACCGATTCCCTGGATATCCTGTCGGGTTCCATGAGCGAGGGGTTGCCTCCTGGTACGGTCCTGGATTCCACGGAAACAAGACCGCGAACGGTGAACGGTACGACATGCATAAACTCACGGCAGCTCACCGGACATTGCCGCTGGGTTCAATCGCCGTTGTGCGATCGGTTTCCACGGGGAGACAGGTGACGGTACGTATCAATGATCGCGGTCCGTTTGCCAGGGGGCGGGTACTGGATCTTTCGCTGGCCGGAGCCGAAGCGATCGGGATGACCGGAAACGGGACCGATCAGATTGAACTTCAGGTGGTCGGATACCAGGCCAGACCGGAGGGTATGGGAGTTTTGCGAGTCCAGGTGGGGGCTTTTGCAGATCCTTTGAATGCGCGTGGATTATTCGAGCAGGTCGGGGCCCAGTACCAGGGCGGTCGTGTGGTGCAGGTGGAGTTGGTTGAAGGTCGCAGATATCGAGTCCAGGTGGGGCAGTTCTTAACTGAAGCCGCTGCCCAGGCTGCCTCATCCCGTCTGGACGCTCAGTATCATCTTCAATCATTTGTGGTGAGAGATGATGGCTAGATCATACGTAGTGGAGCGTAGATTCCTTTCAATAGTCTGCATGGCTACACCTATATGGAGCATTCGAACTGATTGATATTCCTGTCAGTTTCTTTGAATCTCTTGCCCCTTCCCGGTTGGTGTGATAGATCTATCATCCGATGATCATCCTAACCCCCACATGGTCTGTTGAATCTGTTCAGTCAGGGGAAGGTCTTATCTCTCTCTGCTGCAGAATCCACGCTATTCGCCCTTTCAGGCTAGCCTTCGTGGCTAGTCGTCCCTAATCAAGAGCCCTCATGGATATTCTGATCCTGCTAGCGTTGATAGGGTTATCTGCCGTTATTTCGACGGCCGAGATCGGGTTCTTTTCCGTCAATGAGACCCGCCTTCGCGCCCTTGCCAAGAATGGTAACAAGCGCGCCTCTATGGCGTTGACTCTCCGAAGTGACCCGCAAAGGCTCCTCTCGACCATTCTGGTCGGCGACCGGCTGGTAGGAACCGCCATTCCGATGTATGCCACCTTCATCACCTTGAATGCCTATGGCGGGAAAACTGTCTTTGAAGAAGCTATTGCAGTTATGGTCGGGGTCCTTACTTTTGTGTTGTTGGTCTCGGTCGACGTCATTCCGAAGACCTTGGCGGCCAAGTTTGCCGTACCGGTCACCTTGAACATGGCCTATCCGGTCTACGGCGTCCAGATCTTCCTTAAGCCGCTCTTGTTCCTGATGGTACCGCTCATTCAAAAGCTGACCGGTGGCAAGGGACTCACTCTCCCCTTGGTGACCGAGGAAGAACTCAAGATCATGCTGGATGAGGGAGGGAAGGCCGGCGAGTTGGAGTCGGAAGAAGTGAAGATGATCAAAAATGTCTTTCAACTGAAAGATATTACGGCGGAAGACGCCATGACTCCGCGTATCTACGTGTTTTCGCTTGATGGGAATTTACGGCTGAAGGAGGCGCAGGAGTTGCTCTATAACTCGAAGTATTCCCGTATCCCGGTCTATGACGGGACGCTGGATAATATTACCGGCGTGCTCTATAAGACCAAAGCGTTGACCGAGCTGGCGAAGGGGCGTTCAGATGTTCGTCTCAGGGATATTGCCCATCCGGCTCTGTTTGTGCCGGCAGGGAAGACTGCCGACGACCTGATGAAGCAGTTCCAGCAGGAAAAACGTCACATGGGGATCGTCGTCAACGAGTATGGCGGCGTCATGGGACTGGTTACACTTGAAGACCTTTTGGAGGAAGTGGTCGGTGAGATTGTTGACGAAACCGATATTACCGAAGAACTCATCAAGCGAATCGGGAAGAACCAGATTCTGGTCCACGGCAGGACCGAAGTGCGAAAGGTGAATGATTTCTTGAAGGTCGATCTCGGCGACGAGGCCCTGACTATCGGCGGGCTCATTCAGGGCGAACTCGGCCGCATCCCCAAAGCCGGGGAAGAGCTGCATATCGCACATTGCCGCCTGGTTGTGCACGAGGCAGATCCCCGATCGATCCGCAGCGTGAACATTTATAAAGAAGAAAAGACTCCCGCCCCGGTGGAAACGCCTTCACTGAATCCCGTCAGCTAGCCTTCTCTTCTTTGACCAAGTCAGCGAAGCCCTGTTCGTGTAACACCGCTATCCCCAGCTTCTGTGCTTGATCAAGCTTCGATCCTGGCTCATGTCCCGCGACGACAAACGACGTGCGTTTGCTCACGCTTGATGCAACGGTTCCTCCCAGGCGTTCGACCAGGATTTTGGCCTCATCGCGGCTGAAGCGGTCAAGTCCACCGGTAAATACGAAGATCTTCCCGGCAAGGGGGAGTGATTCGGGCGAGGCGGGACGAGCCTGTTCCGTAATCTTCAGGCCGAACTCGCGCAGCTGGGCGATCACCCGACGATTGGACTCTTCGCTGAAATAGGACGCCAGACTGGAGGAGATCTCGGGACCGATTTCTTTGACCGTCAAGAATCGAGCTTCATCCGCTTCCATGATCGCGTCCAGCGTTCCGAACTCCCTGGCGAGCACCTTGGCGATGTGTTGGCCGACCTGTCTGATTCCCAGGCCCATTAGGAAGCGATCCAACGACACGGTCTTGCTCTGTTGAATGGCTTCCAGCAAGAGGGATGTCGATTTCTCTGCAAACCCCTCAAGGGGGAGCAACTGATCGCGGGTCAGGCGATAGAGATCGGCCAAAGTTCCGACCAGTTTATGGTCCACAAGCTGTGCGACGGTCTTTTTTCCCAGCCCCTCGATATTGAGCGCCTGCTTGGAGGCAAAATGTTCGATGGCGCCTTTTAATTGCGCGACGCATCCGGCTTGGCCGGTGCAGTAGTAATAGGCTCCCTCCCGGCCCACCGCCGATCCGCACACCGGGCAATGATCCGGCATCGCGAACGGATCGGACCGGGATTCTCCGGGAACCGGGATACGCTCGGCAATCGCGGGAATCACGTCGCCGGCCCGCTCCACCTTGACCGTATCGCCCGCACGAATATCCTTCCGGGCGACTTCATCGGCATTGTGCAACGTGCCCGGCTGATCGTGACGCCGCCAACCTCGACCGGCCGTAAGAGTGCCACCGGAGTGAGTGTGCCGGTGCGTCCGACCGAGACGACGATATCCTGCACCACCGTAATTTCCTTGCGCGGAGCGAACTTGAAGGCGATCGCCCAGCGGGGGCTGCGGGACTTAAAGCCCAGCTGCTCCTGCCAGTCACGGCGATTCACTTTCACCACCAGGCCATCGATTTCATAAGGGAGGTCGTCGCGCACCTGTTCGGTCTCACGGTGGAATGCGATGACCTCATCGATGGTTCGGCATCGCCGCCGATGGCTGGGAATGGGAAGTCCCCAATCGGCCAAGGCCTCGAGTTCTCCCCAGTGAGAATCCGGCGTTTCAGCGGATGTCGCCATGGTTTCGTAGCAGGTGACTACCAACGGGCGGGCTGCAGTGATGCTCGAGTCGAGCTGCCGGAGAGACCCGGCCGCCGCGTTGCGCGGATTGGCAAAGGCCTCTTCCCCTCGTTCCGTGATCGTCCTGTTCAACGCATGGAAATCTTCGAGCTTCATATAGACTTCGCCGCGCACAGCCAGATGGGCCGGCGGAGAGGAGCCATTGCGCAGGTGAAGGGGAAGGGAGCGGATCGTCCGGAGGTTGACAGTGACATCCTCGCCCATGGTGCCGTCGCCTCTGGTGGATCCCCGGACCAATCGACCCTGCTCATAGACCAGTTCGACGGAAAGACCGTCGAACTTCGGTTCGACTGTATATTCCACTTGCTCCGTTTCCAGTTCCCGCTTCATCCGTTGATCGAATGCCAGGACGTCGGCCGGATCGACGATGGAGTCGAGGCTGAGCATCGGCCGTTCGTGCCTGACCTTACCCAACTCCGCGAGAGGCGGCGCGCCGACCCGTTGGGTTGGCGAATCGCTGGTCACCAAATCCGGGTAGGTTGTTTCGAGATCACTCAGGTCTTTGAACAGCCGATCGTATTCGCCGTCGGAGATTTCAGGACGGTCTTTGACGTAATACAAGTAGTCATGTCTTCGGATCTCCTGGCGGAGCCAGTCGAGCTGTTCTGTGACCGGAGCGGAGGAATCGGGTCGCCGGGACGGCGAGAGGCTATCGAATAAATCTGGCGGCATAACTTCTGATCTCATGGCCGTTGAGCACGTGAAAGCGACGGAGCCGGTCGAGCGTCTGGCTCGAAAATCTCGCGAGTGGAATCGGCACGAGGGTCCGTCCGAATTGTTTGGCAATTCTTCGCCAACTGGCGCGGGGCGGAATGGGCGTCACGAGTGCGATGTGGGTCTCCCGGGTGTGAACGGCTGCCGCCGCAATCAACCGTTCTTCCAGCGTGGTCGCAAACGCGAGCAGGGGATCGCTCCAGATATCCTGAATGGGACGGGGCGGAAACAGAAAAAAGGCGCCGCCGTAGCGTGATTGGGCAATGCCGGGTCCCACCATGTCATCGGCGAAAGGGGTGGCGTAAAAACAGAGGGTGGATTCTTCCTGGTGCTCGGCAAACCAGGTCGCTTGCCAGGAATAGGTCAGGGGGTCTGCGGGAGTATCAAACAGGAAGATCACGACTTCCACATTGCCGCGGGCGGGCGGGATCTCCCGCACATAGAGATCCATGCGCGGGAGTGAACTCAAGGCACTGCCGGACGGGGAGCTGGCCGATCGTTTTCCGCCCAGCCACCGGCGAAGACTTTCCCGGAGATCCAACCCGTCTTTCATCGACGTCGTGAATTTTTCAGTCTTGGCCAAATCCGCGCCGATGAGCGCGGATGCCTGGGCGCGCACGTGGGTGGTGAAGCTTTCAATTCTCTGATCCTCAGGAGGCCAGGAACATTGCCGTTGCGGGTTCCAGAGATGGGACCAACGGCGGCTGGTTTTCCGGTCGGGCTTTGGTTTCAACGACAGCTCTCGCCAGACGAGCGGCGGTCCCTGCAGGCGGTTGGTGGCGGAGGCGATGGTGCCGTCAGGCAACTCCACTTCATTGAGTCCCAGAGTTATCGTATCTAGCGGCGACTGCGTGAGGTCTTTCTGGTAGCCGTAGTCCTTGGCGGTTTTGAGCAGCATCACGGCAAAGTCGTCTCCGGCTGTTTGCTTGGCGGCGACGATGAGTGAGTACAGTGATGGCGTCAGGCGGCGTTCAAGCAGGGTGAGATTCCTGACGTACTGTAAGAGGACCTGGAGGATCTGCGGCGTCACCCAGTCGGGAATGGAGGCGCCTTCAGCTCGATGATGTTCAATCCAACGC
>Ga0209391_10001957_pt1 | contig 10766 bp, 9 predicted proteins | sample PPLLak3March2015_FD_187246 | JGI IMG/M metagenome (GOLD analysis project Ga0209391, IMG submission 187246) | Freshwater sediment microbial communities from Prairie Pothole Lake near Jamestown, North Dakota, USA - PPLs Lake P7 Core (1) Depth... | ecosystem: Environmental > Aquatic > Freshwater >... | reverse complement strand
CGAGGTCCAGATCGGCTCGTCGTCGCGAAAGTACGAGACGTCGAAGCCCGCCACGTCCACCAGCACGAACTCGCCCTTCATCTCGTGCAGCACCCAGCGGGCCCGCTCGAGGTTGATGCGGATCTGGTCGATGCGCTGCTCCACCGGCACGTTCATCGCGGCGCGCGTGGCGGGCCCCACCGCGCCGTCGGCCGTGAGGCCGTGACGTTTCTGGAAGTGCTTTACCGCCGCCTCGAGCTCGGCGTCGTACGCTTCATTGGCCGGTGGCACGACGTCGGCATCCGGCGACCCCGTGCCCGGTGCGACCGCCTGTACGGCATCTGCAGGGCGAGGCTGCGAGGGTGCGGCGGGCGGGCTGGCCTCAGCCGGCAGGTCCCGGGTGAACTGCAGCCGCGACCGCAGCACCGGGACGCGCGGATCGCTCATGCCGGGCTTGATCGTCGGCCCGTCCGGGATCGCGGGCCAGCCGCCCACCGCCGCGAGGCCGCGGTATTCCTTCAGCCGCTCGCGCCCGCGCTGGTACCACACGTGCTGCGGGCGGGCGCGCTCGAACGTCTGGCGGATCTGCCCCGAGGCAAGTGCCTGCGTGAGCGCCTCGAAGCCGCGCTCGACCGAGACCGGACGCGACGCGAAGTTCCACTGCGAGCTCAGCTTCACGGGGTCCACCTTGCCGAGGTAAAGGTGGTAGAGCCCGAGCATCATCGCGTCGGTGGCGAGGATCTCGAGCGCGGCCTGCTCGCCGTCGGGCAGTTGCTTCGCAGCCCGCAACTCGGCCCGATAGCCGTCGAGCGCGTCGAAGTGGTAGTCGTTGGGATCGAGCCCGTCGTTGACCAGCTCGACAATCGCATCGACGAGCTGGCTCAACCGCGCCGGGTCGCGCCACTGGGGGCGGAACTGCTGCGATTCGTAGTAGCGCGCCACCGTGTCGCCGAGCACGATGCGCTCGCCGCGCACCGCGTGATCGCGGTGGTCGTGCTCCAGCTCGTAGCGCAGGTGATCGATGCGCTCGCGGATGGCCTCGCTGAGCGGATCCATGACCACGACTGGTGCGATCGTGGCCGTCGTGATGGGCGACTCCTCACCCGGCGCCGCGAACGGGACCAGCAGTGTGAAGCCGGCGAGCAGGGCGTACAGCAGACGGGAAGTCATCGGCAGCGGTTCCTCGGGTCAGCGGACGGGCGGTGCCGCTTCGTCGGCAGGCTGCGCCTCAGTGTCCGCGAGCGATTTTCGCGGTGAGGTCGTAGTCGTCGGCGCCGGTGATCACGACGTCGGCCCAGTCGCCGGACTTGAGCCGGCCGGGCTTTGGGACCTTCACCGTACCGTCGATCTCAGGCGCATCGGCAGCCGACCGCGCGATGGCGCCCTCCTCGTCCACCCTGTCCACGAGCACGCGCATCCTGTTACCCACCTTGGCGGCGAGCTTGTCGGCGCTGATCTCGGAGGCGAGTTCCATGAAGCGCTCGTAGCGCTCCTGCTTCACGTCCTCCGGCACCGGGTCCGGCAGGTCGTTCGCGGCCGCGCCTTCGACGGGCGAGTACTTGAAGCAGCCCACCCGGTCGAGCCGGGCCTCGGCGAGCCAGTCGAGCAGCACCTGGAAGTCGTCCTCGGTCTCGCCGGGGAAGCCCACGATGAACGTGCTGCGCAGCGTGAGCTCGGGGCACACCTCGCGCCAGCGGCGGATGCGCTCCAGCGTGTTCTCGGCATGCGCGGGCCGCCTCATGAGCTTGAGGATTCGCGGGCTGCCGTGCTGGAACGGGATGTCGAGGTAGGGCAGCACCTTGCCCTCGGCCATGAGCGGGATGACCTCGTCCACGTGCGGGTAGGGGTACACGTAGTGCAGGCGCACCCAGGCGCCGAGCGAGCCGAGTGCGCGGGCGAGGTCGGTGAAGCGTGCCTTCACGGGCTTGCCGCCCCAGAAGCCAGTCGCGTACTTGAGGTCCACGCCGTAGGCGCTCGTGTCCTGCGAGATCACGAGCAGTTCCTTCACACCGGCCTTCACGAGCCGCTCGGCCTCGAGCATCACCTCGCCGATCGGGCGGCTGGCGAGGTCGCCGCGCATCGAGGGGATGATGCAGAAGCTGCAGCGGTGGTTGCAGCCCTCGGAGATCTTGAGGTACGCGTAGTGACGCGGCGTGAGCCGGATGCCCTGCGGCGGCACGAGGTCCACGAACGGGTCGTGCAGCGGCGGCAGCTGCTCGTGCACGGCCGTCATGACTTCCTCGTAGGCGTGCGGCCCGGTCACCTTGAGCACGCTCGGGTGCCGGTCGGTGATGGTCTCGGGCCGGGCGCCGAGGCAGCCCGTCACGATCACCTTGCCGTTGCGGGCCAGTGCCTCGCCGATCGCGTCCAGCGATTCGTGCACGGCATCGTCGATGAAGCCGCAGGTGTTCACCACGACGAGGTTGGCATCCTCGTAGCTGCCCACCACCTCGTAACCCTCCGCGCGCAGGCGCGTGAGGATGCGCTCGGAATCCACCAGCGCCTTGGGGCAGCCGAGGGAGACGAAGCCGACCTTCGGAGGGGCCGTGGACACGGGGTTCAGGGTGCGGCGATCGGGCGTGGCGCGATTTATTCGAACGCGCAGCCGCCGCCACCGCAGGCCGGAGCCCCGCAGGGGCCCGTGTCGCAGGGGCGCTCGTACTTCGCGCCGAGCGAGCCGGTGATCACGTTGCTGCCGCTGATGAGCCGCTCAACTTTGGCCTTGCCGGGCGTGCCGTCGAGCGCGATGCCGGCGCGGCGGCACAGCTCGCCCCAGTTGGCGACCTGCTCGGCCATCTTGTGGCTGACTTCGACGACGCGGCCGTTGGCGGGGCAGAGGTAATCGTAGGTGGGCATGATTTTCGGGGAGCGTCTCAACGGAAACGAGCGCATATTCTAGCGGAACGGCGTTCCGACGCCGGTGGTCGGGCGAGCAACCAGGGGGAGATCAGCGATGAGCGACACGAAGACCTATTCCGGCAGCTGCTTCTGCGGCGCGGTCCAGATCACGGTCACCGGCGAGCCGGCCGCGATGGGTTATTGCCACTGCGAGTCTTGTCGCCGCTGGTCCGCGGGGCCGGTCAATGCCTTCACGCTGTGGCCGCCCGGCGCGGTGAAGATCATGCAGGGCGCCGACCTGCTCGCGAGCTACAGCAAGACGCCCACGAGCCACCGCAAGTGGTGCAAGACCTGTGGCGGCCACGTGCTCACCGAGCACCCGACGATGGGGCTCACCGATGTCTATGCGGCCGTCATCCCCGATTTCCCCTACAAGCCGGGCGTGCACGTCCACTACCAGGAGGCCGTGCTGCGCATCCACGACGGCGTGCCGAAGCTCAAGGACGTGCCCAAGGAGATGGGCGGATCGGGCATCGGTCTCTCGGAATAGCCGATCGAGGGTCCGGCCGGTTCGGTCCGGGCATCGGCCGGCACTCCAGGCGAGCGACGCTCGGCGACTCGATTCGATCTATTAGATCGATTGATCATGGGGTACTTTTTCAACTTTTAATCGAACGGATCGGCCCTATCCTGTGTGGGATCGCACGCAAGGAGGTCCGTCATGGCTGATATTCGACGCGCGGCAGAGCGGGGCTACGCCGACCACGGCTGGCTCAAGTCCTATCACTCGTTCTCCTTCGCCGAGTACTTCGACCCGCAGCACGTCGAGTTCGGCCCGCTGCGAGTGATCAACGAGGACCGCGTCGTCGCCGGCGCCGGCTTCGGCACGCACGGCCACCGCGACATGGAGATCATCAGCTACGTCCTGGAGGGCGAACTCGCGCACAAGGACTCCACGGGCACGAGCTCCGTGATCCGTCCCGGCGACGTGCAGCGCATGAGCGCCGGCCGCGGCGTGATGCACAGCGAGTTCAACAACTCGCAGTCGCAGCCGGTGCACTTCCTGCAGATCTGGATCCAGCCGGACGTGCGCGGCATCGCCCCCGAGTACGAGGAGAAGCGCTTCGAGCCGGCGGACAAGCGCGGGCGCCTGCGGCTCATCGCCTCGCCCGACGGGACCGGCGGCTCGGTCCGCATCCACCAGGACGCGCGGGTCTATGCCGGGCTCTTCGACGGCGGCGAGCACGCCGCACTCGAGATCGCGCCCGGGCGGCGCGTGTACGTGCACGTGGCGCGGGGCTGCATCACGGCCAACGGCGAGGCGCTGGCTGCAGGCGACGCGCTGAAACTCGAGGACGCAAGCAAGATAGACCTCGATGATGGTGCGGAGTCCGAGGTGCTCGTGTTCGACCTGCCGGGCGGCGACGGCTGAGCCGTGCCGCGAGCGTTGCAGGCGTCGTGGCGGGGTTGCTACGGGCGCGCTCGGAGATAGGCGCGCCCTCCGCAACCCCGCCACGACGCCGGACACCAGGCGCCTGGGCGAGCCCGCCTGCGTCGGGCTCGCACGGCGCACGCATCGAGCTCGCAGTCGCGCCGGTGACCACCGCCCGTCACGCTCGATCCGGTAGACGCTCCTTGCGCCGTGCGAGTGGCCGGCTCGGCGGCCACTCGCTCAGGCGCCGCGTGTCCAGCGTCGGGAAAGGATTCGCAGAGGCCCGCATGTAGCGGGCCGGCGCGAATGCTTTCCCGACGCCGGCACCGTGGCGAGGTGGGTGAGCCGGCCGAGTGGGAGCGTGGGCTATGCTCACGCTCCCTTCCCGGAGGCCGGCCTGTGTACACGCTCTATTACTCTCCCGGCACCGCCAGCATGGTGGTGCACCTCGCCCTGCTGGAGATCGGCGCGCCGCACCGTCTCGAGCTCGTGGACTTCGGGAAGGATGCGCAGCACAGCCCGGAGTACCTGCGGCTGAATCCGCGCGGCCAGGTGCCGACCCTCGTCATCGACGGCCAGCCGTACTTCGAGTCGGCCGCGTTGCTCATGCTCCTGGCCGAGCGGCACCCGGAAGCAGGCCTCGCGCCGCCGCCCGGCAGCGAGCTGCGCGGGGACTATTTCCAGTGGATCGTGTTCTTCGCGAACTCATTGGGGCCCGCGTATCGGCAGTGGTTCTACCCGCTGGACTTGGGCTCCGGGGAGCATCCGCCCTTCGTGCGCGAGGCGCTCCGGCAGAAGATCGAGGGCGCCTGGTCGCTGGTGGACGCGCACCTCGCCGCGCACGGTCCGTACATGCTCGGCGCGGAATTCTCGGCCGTGGACCTGCTCGCGCTCATGTACATGCGCTGGTCGCGCAACATGCCGCGGCCGGTCACTGCATGGCCCGCCCTCAAGCCCTACGCCGACCGCCTGCGGGCACGACCGAGCTGGGCGAAGCTCTACGAAATCGAAGGCCTGACGGAGTGGCGCGCCTAGATCCGGATCCGCTGCCAGCTTCCCGAGCGCCAGCGCAGCAGCATGCCTACGGCGAGCAGCACCACGTACGAAAGCAGCGCGAACCAGCCGCCCACGGCGCCGAGCCCGAACTGCGGCAGCAGGTCGAACCAGCCCTGGCCCGGCGCGAACGTCAGCATGTGCGCGAGCGGCACGAAGACACCCCACGACAGCCCGAGGAAAATGAGCGCCGGTACGCGCACGTCGCCCGCACCGCGCAGGGCGAAACCCGAGCCGAGCTGCAGTCCGTCGAAGAGCTGGTACCCCGCGGCGATCCACAGCAGCACGAGCCCGAGCCTCACCACCTCGGACGCCTGCGGGTCGCTCGCGCTGACGAACAGCGGCATCACCCACGGCCCCAGCGCCGCGAGCAGCACGCCGACCGCGCCCATGTAGCCCGTCGTGACCACGATCACCCGGTTGCCGAGCCGCCGCGCCCAGTCGCGATCCCCTGCGCCGATCGCCTGGCCCACGAGCGTCGTGCCGGCGAGTGCGAGGCCGACGCCGGGCAGGTAGGCAATCGAGGTGAGCATGACCACGATCTGGGTGGTCGCGCCGTCCACCTGCCCGAGCCGCACCTGCATGAGCGAGAACAGCGCCATGCCGAACAGGTCGGCCGCGTACATCGCGCCCATCGGCAGGCCGAGCTTGAATTCGCGCCACAGGTTGGCGGCGTCCGGCCGCCACGTGAGATGCGTGCGATACATCCGTCGCAGGTCGGCACGCAGGAACACGCCGAGCGCGAACAGCAGGCCGATCAGCATGCTCACGTTGGTGGCCCAGGCCGCGCCCGCGATGCCCCAGCCCAGGTCGAAGATGAACAGCTGGTTCAGCACGGCGTTCACCACGCCCACGATCGCGGTGGTCATCACCGTGACCCGCGGGCGCGACACGCCGTTGAAGAACCCGAGCAGCGCCCACAGCGCCACGCCGAGCGGGGCCCCGAGCATGCGCGGCCACCAGTACTCGAGCGCGTTGCGTTCCACCAGGGGATCGAGGCCGAAGAGGCCGAGCAGCGCGCCGCCGTACCAGCCGAGCAGGGCGAAAAGGGGCAGGGTGACCGCCGCCCCCCAGAGGCCCACCCAGGTCGCGTGGCCGGCCCGCCAGCGCCGCCCGCTGCCCTCGTACTGCGCCACGAAGGTCTGCACCGACAGCCCGATGCCGCCGACCAGCATCACGAAGAAGAACACCAGCCAGAAGATCGCCGCCATGCCGGCCATGGCGGTGGTGGAGATGTGCCCGACGAACCACGTGTCGGTGAGGTTGATCACCGCCTGCAGGCTGCTGTTCACCATGAGCGGCAGCGCGAGCGCGGCGATGGCGCGGTAGTCGATGCGCGCACGGCCGTCGGCGCCGACGCGTCGCGCCGGCAGCGGCCGCTCCCCGCCCGGAGCGGCGCGTTCGGGCGGGGAGATGGCTTCGGTCACGGACCCCGCCTCAGCGCCGCATGTGGCGGTGGACGAAGAACCAGTAGAGCGCGGCGAGGAACGCGGTGATCCCGCCGACCCACAGGGAGATCCGGTGCACGCTGCCGGCCATCAGCTCTGGGTCCTGGCCGGCGGTGACGCCCACCCAGGCGAGCACCGTGCACCACAGGGCCGAGCCCGCCAGCGTCACGAGGGAGTACCAGCGGAAGTCGAGGCGCACGATGCCGGCGGGAATGCCGATCAGGTGGCGGATCACCGGCAGCAGCCGCGACACGAATACGCCCATCGTGCCGTAGTGCGCCGACCACGCCTCGGCCTTCTCGATCTTCTCCGGCGTGATGAGCAGGTAGCGCCCGTAGCGCATCAGCAGCGGCCGCCCGAGCAGCCGCGACCCCCAGTACATGACGCTCGCGCCCACCCACGAGCCAAGCGTGCCGGCCACGACGACGCCCGTGAGCGACATGCGGCCGTGCGTGTAGGCAAGGTGCGCCGCCGGCGGGATCACGAACTCGCTCGGCAGCGGAATGATGGAGCTCTCCATCGCCATGAGCAGGGCCACCAGCAGGTAGCCGCCCTGGTCCAGCGCGCCGAGGTACCAGTCGAGCAGGGACGAAAAAAGTTCGCGCATGGGCCGGTGGCGTCTCGCGATGGAAGAGGGGGAATCCACACCAGCCGGCGCGGACACGGGGCCGGCATTTTGCCAGATTCCCCGTGATGCTCCGGGTCGCCGGTGGGAGCGCCTCCCGACTGGTGCGACAATCCACGCCCCAGCCGGGTCGCAACGGATCGGAGCCTGCATGCGTCGTCGAGATGGATTCCTTGCCTGCCTGCTGGCCGCGCTGGCGCTCGCCGCACCGTTGCTCGCGACCGCGCAGGAGGCGGCCGCGCCGGCCGTGCCGGCTCGCCAGGGCCCGGAGATCGTCCCCCAATCCGAGATCCCGGTGCGTGCGGATGCCGATGAGCGTTATGCGCAGGACGTCATGCAGCGCAGCAAGGCCCGTGATCCGATCGAGCGGCTGGGGCCACCGCTCGAGGCGCTCGGCAAGTCCGTGGCGGCGACCGCCGAGCTCTTCAAGGGCGAGAACCTGCAGCTCCTGTCGGTCATCCGGCTCGAGAGCCTGTCGCGGCACTGGAACTTCCATGCCAAGCAGCTCGAGGAGTGGCGACGCGACCTCAAGCAGGTCGTCGCCCAGTACACCGAGGATGCTGCCGAGCTGGCCAGGCGTCGCGCCAACTGGGAGGCGACGCGTGCCGCCGCTGCCGAGGCCGGCGGCATGGCCCCGGCCCTCGCCAATCGCGTCCAGAGCGTACTGGCCCAGCTCGCACTCGCCGAGCAGGCCGTGTCGAGTCCGATCGACCAGCAGATCCGCCTGAGCCGCCGTGCCAACGCGATCGAGAACAGCATCCGCGCCGGGCAGAAGGCGGTGTCAGCCGCCATCGACTACAACGACCTGCGCCTGACCCGCATCGATTCGCCACCGTACTGGAAGACGTGGGAGGACAGGGGCGACTCCGAGGACGCCCTGCAGTCCGTCCGGGTCGGCCTCGAGATCGAGCAGAGCTTCCTCGAGGAATACAAGGCCGCGACCGCGGGCGCGCACCGCGTGAAGAACCTCCTGGCCCTCGCGCTCCTGCCGTTGCTGCTGTGGCTGAGCCGGCGCAGCCGCAGGATCGACACCGACGATCCCGAGATCCAGGCCTCGACGCGGGTGCTTCGCCGACCGATCTCGTCGTGGATCCTGCTCGTGCTGGTGAGCGTGCTGGTCTTCGACCCGGATGCGCCGCTAATCCTGTACCAGGTCGCGCTGCTGCTGGCGCTCATCCCGGTGCTGCGTCTGCTGCCCGCCAAGGTCTACGAGGTGCTGGGACCCTGGCCGTACGTGGCCACCGGACTCTACCTGCTCAAGCAGTTGGGGTTCCTGTTGACGGCCAACCCCCTTTACCACCGCACGTACCTGTTGTTCCTGACGGTGCTCAGTCTCTTGCTGATGGTCTGGCTGCTGGTCCGCCGGCGCCGGACCGTGCAGGTCGAACCCGCGCAGCGAAGCATCAGGCTGGTCCGCGGCATCGGATGGCTGGCCGTGGTGGCGCTCGGCGTCTCCGCAGTCGCGAACATCGTAGGCAATGTGTCGCTGGCAGAGATGCTGACGACGGGCCTGCTCGACGCGGGCTACGTGGGGCTCGTGCTGTACGCGGGCGTGACCGTGCTCGCATCGGTGCTGCGCCTGCTGCTTGCGCGTCGGGTCTTTTCCAGGTTCCGCGTCGTGACGCAGCACGCCGGGCCGCTGCTGCACAGCGTCACTCGCCTGCTGCAACTGGGTGCGGCAGTGGCGTGGGTCCTCGTCGTGCTGAACCAGTTCCGGCTGCTCAGACCGCTTCGCGACGTCGCGACTGCCGTGCTCACCCACGAGCTCAGGTTCGGCCAGATCTCGATCACGCTCGGCGGCGTGCTGCTGTTCGGCTTCTCGGTGTGGCTCGCCTTCTGGGCCGCCCGGACCGTCCGCGTGATCCTGCAGGACGAGGTGCTGCCGAAGATGTCGCTGCCGCGGGGCGTCGGCAACAGCATCTCCTCGCTCACCTACTACGCGATGGTGATGCTGGGGCTGATGGTAGCGCTGGCGGCCGCGGGCTTCGAGGTGAGCCAGCTCGCGATCGTGGTGGGCGCGCTCAGCGTCGGCATCGGCTTCGGCCTGCAGAACGTCGTCAACAATTTCGTCTCCGGGCTGATCCTGATGTTCGAGCGTCCGATCCAGCCGGGCGACGTCGTGGAGGTGTCGGGCACCTCGGGCAAGGTGCGCGAGATCGGCATGCGCGCCACCACCCTCTCGACCTTCGAAGGTGCGGACGTGGTGGTGCCGAACGGCGTCCTGCTCAACGAAAAGCTCATCAACTGGACCCTGAGCGACATGGACCGTCGCATCGACGTCAACGTCGGCGTGGCCTACGGCAACGACCCGCGGCGGGTGCTCGAGCTGCTGATGGAGGTGACCCGGTCCACGCCGGGAATCGCAGACGAGCCAGCCCCCGCGATCCTGTTCACCGGTTTCGGTGCGAACTCGCTCGACTTCGCGATCCGTTCGTGGACGAACAATTTCGGCGACTGGGTGAAGATCCGCAGCGACCTGCACGTGCGCGTGTACGAGGCTTTCCGTGCCGCCAACATCGAAATCCCCTTCCCGCAGCACGACCTGCACCTGCGGACCGTCTCGCCCGCGGCCGGCGAACTGCTGGCCGGGCGGCAGCCGTCGCCCGCCGCGGCCGGGCCCGTGCCGCCGGAGCCTGCCCCGGCCACCTGATGCTGATCGAGGCCGAACTGCTCGGGCCAGGCACGCGGGTCGTCACGGCGGTGTTGTCCGGCGCCGTGCTGGCGCTGGCCGCGCTCAGCGCGCCCTGGCGCGTGTGGCTCGAGGACCGCGAGCGGCAGTGGGTGTGGCTGCTGAGCCTCGGGCTGCTGGTCGGCATCTGGTCCATGAAAGCCGGTATCACCCCCGGTCTCTCGCTGCGGTTCCTGCTGGTGAGCGCGCTCACGCTCATGCACGGGTGGCAGCTTGCCGTGATCGGGGGGGCGATGGCGCTCGCGGTGCTGTCCGTGGTGGGCGCGGCGTCGTGGCCCGCCTTCGGCGCCGACCTGCTCTGCGTAGTCGTGGTGCCCGCGATGTTCACGGCCTGGCTGCACGAACTGGTGCACGATCGCCTGCCGCACAATTATTTCATCTACTTCTTCATCACGGTGTTCGTAGGCTCGGCGCTCGCCTACAACCTCGCCGGGCTCGCTCGCGTCGGCATCCTCTCGGCCTCGGGCTCGCTCGACGCTGCGCACGTCGGGCCCGAGTACTTCGCGGTGCTGCCGCTCATGAGCTTCGGCGAGGCCTTCGTCAACGGCATGGTCATGGCCATGACGGTCGTGTACCGCCCGCAGTGGGTGATGAGCTTCGACGACCGGCTGTACCTGCGGAGGCCGGAGGGCTGACTCCAGGCCGCTCGCGCGCGACCCTTCCGTCCCGCAAGTGAGAAGGCCCCGCAGGCCGATGAGCTTG
>Ga0209391_10001954_pt1 | contig 10770 bp, 9 predicted proteins | sample PPLLak3March2015_FD_187246 | JGI IMG/M metagenome (GOLD analysis project Ga0209391, IMG submission 187246) | Freshwater sediment microbial communities from Prairie Pothole Lake near Jamestown, North Dakota, USA - PPLs Lake P7 Core (1) Depth... | ecosystem: Environmental > Aquatic > Freshwater >... | reverse complement strand
CGCCCTCGTCCAGCTCGCCGTCGAAGTAGTTCTCGAACAGGTAGATCAGGATGTCGAGAACGCCTTCCTTCATTCCTCACTTCCCCGCCAGTCGCCGGCAGTACAGTCCGCCGGGTTGCTGGGCCACTCGTCCATCGAGCTCGAGGATGAGCAGCATCGACGCGATCACGTCGGTCGCGAACCCGGTGCGCGCGACGAGCGTGTCGATGCCGGCCGGCGCGAAGCCGAGCGCATCTAACAGGATTTCGTAGTCCTTGTCCAACGCGGGGCCGGAATCCGCTTGCGCGTCAGGTGCTTCGACGCGCGCGCCCGCGCGCAGGCCGGCGAGCAGCGCGCCCAGCTCCGCGAATATGTCATCCGAGGTCTCCACGAGCTTCGCGCCCTGGCGGATCAGGCGATGGCAGCCGCGCGCCATCGGGTTGTGGATCGAGCCCGGAATCGCGAACACCTCGCGACCCTGCTCCGACGCGAGCCGCGCCGTGATGAGCGAGCCGCTCTGCAGCGCGGCTTCGACGACGAGCGTGCCGACGGAGAGCCCGCTGATGAGGCGGTTGCGTCGCGGGAAGTGGTGCCGGAGCGGCGGCGTGCCGGTCGGCATCTCGGAGACCAGCGCACCGGACGCCGCGATCTCGCCGGCGAGGCCGGCGTGCTCGCGCGGGTACACGGTGTCGAGGCCGCAGCCCAGCACGGCGACGGTGTGCCCGCCGGCCGCGAGTGCACCGCGGTGCGCCGCGGCGTCGATGCCGAGCGCGAGCCCGCTGGTGATCGCGAGCCCCGCGCCGGCGAGGTGCTCGGCGAACTGCTGGGCGGTATCGCGGCCGAGTTGCGTCGGGTTGCGGCTGCCCACGATCGCGAGCTGGGGCAGGGACAGGGCGGCCACCGTGCCTTCGACGAACAGCACCAGCGGTGCGTCGGCGATGGTGGCGAGCAGCGGCGGGTAGTCTGGCGAGCCCCAGGCGACGAGCCGGCGATTCGCACCCGCGAGCCACGCTTCGTCGCGGGCGAGCGCGTCCGGCTCCGGGTGGCGCAGGGCGCCGATCGCCGCCTCGCCGAACCCGAGGCTCGCGAGCCCGCTGCGCGATTCGGCGGCGAGCGCGAGCGGGTCGGTTACGGGCCCGAGGTGCCCGGCGTGCAGGCCCGGCACGCGCGCCAGCGTGAGCCACGGTCTGGGGTCGTCCATGCCCCCGAGACTACCGGCAAAGCCGCCGGCCGGCGCGCGCGAATCGCGTGCGTTCGTCGAATTCCGCGCCGAGCCCGGTCAGCGGACGAAATAGTTCTCGCGCCCGGCTTCGCGGTGCCCGTAGCGGGGATGCGCCACGAAGTCGCCGCGCCGGATCGTCTGCGACGATTCCACCACGAGCCCGTAGCTCATGCGGTCGTACACACGGAACAGCAGCACGGTGGCGCTGCGCTCGTCGGGCAGACGCACCTGGCGATAACTCACCGATGGCGAGAACCAGCTCGTGCCAGCGCCGAAGCGGTCGCGCACCTGCTCGCCCCGGTTGAAGACGCCGAGCGCGTTGCCCGGCGCGAGACCGTGGCGCTTGCCGCGATTGAAGGCCAGCACCTGGTAACGGCCGGCCACATACACGCCGTCCACGACGGCGATCACCTGACCGATCACGTCCTCGTTGGCCGGGGCCGAGAGCACGAAGTCCTCGCCGACGTCCACCTCCGTCGGGAACAGCTTGTCGCCCGGCAGGATCTCGCGGCCGGTCTCCAGCACGCGCAGGTGCGTGAGCTCCTCTTCGCGGCTGATCTTGCGGATCGAGGTGGCGCCCGGAACCACGGCGCCGGAGGTCTGGATGACCTCGGCCGTGCCGACGTGATGGCCGATGTAGCCGAGCAGGTCGCCGTCATCCGGATCGCGCAGTTCGTCGCCCACGTTCACCATGGTGAACCGCCGGCCGACGGCCGGTTCCCCGAGGCCCATCGCGTAGACCTCGTTCTGCGTGGAGCCGATCAGGTGCCGGTCGCGCATGCCGACCACGTAGGGCTGGTCCCGGACCTGCGAACGGTCGAGCAGGGTGGGCCGGCCGACGAAGTCCATGAGCAGGTCGTAGGGGATGGCCCGGATCGCGTCCTTGAGTGGCTCGGTGCGCACCTGCGGCGACAGCCGGGTTGCGCCGCTGCTGCCCACCGTCACGCGCGGACGGCCGTCCACCCAGACGAGGTTCAGCACGTCGCCCGGGTAGATGAGGTGCGGATTCTGGATCTCCGGGTTTACGTACCAGATCTCCGGCCAGAACCAGGGGTCGCGCAGGAACACCCGGGAGATGTCCCAGAGCGTGTCGCCTTTCTTGACGACGTACTGCTGGGGCGCATCGGGCACGAGCGGCACCGACATCGAGGTGCCGGAGGCCTGTGCCCGGGCCGGTTGGGGGGCGGCCGTGCCGAGCGTCAGCCCGAGGGCTGTCACGGCGGCCGCCACGGCGGTGGCGCGGATCCAGGAGCGGCGGCCGCCCGAAGTGCTGGTTACGAGACGCAGGGTACGATCCATCCCTTTCTCCGTCGGGTGTCGGGCTGGTGACCGCCGCCTTATAATCCGCCGCGGCATGGCCCGGCTGCCGACCACGTCTCAGTCGGAGCGGTTCGCGGGACGGCGGTGGTGCCCTGCGGCGGTGCACAATTTCAAGCGCGACTTAACTTTAGCAGCAAATTCAAACGAATGGCGAAGCTCACCATCCTCGAATATCCGGATCCCAGGCTGCGCACGCGGGCCGTGCCGGTCGCTGCGGTGGACGATTCGATCCGCAGGCTGATCGACGACATGCTCGAGACCATGTACGCGGCGCCTGGCGTCGGGTTGGCGGCCACGCAGGTCAACGTCCACAAGCGGGTGCTGGTCGCGGACGTCACGCGCGAGCAGAACCAGCCGCTCGCCTTCGTCAACCCGGAGATCATCGAGCGGGACGGCAAGACCGAGGCCGAGGAAGGCTGCCTGTCCGTCCCGGGCATCTTCGACAAGCTGAACACCCGTTCCGAACGAGTCGTCGTCCGCGCGCTCGACCGCGACGGCAAGCCCTTCGAGCTCGAGGCCGACGGCCTGCTGGCCGTGTGCATACAGCACGAGATGGATCACCTGGAGGGCAAGCTGTTCGTCGACTACCTCTCCGAGCTCAAGCGCAGCCGCATCCGCAAGAAGCTCGAGAAGGAACGCCGCGAGCGCGGCACCGCCGAGGCGGGACGCGAGCGCTCCAAGGTGCCGGTCATCTAGCCGTCCGCGCGGCCGCGGGCCGCGCGACCCCCACCCATGACGAACCGGCTGCGCATCGTCTTCGCCGGCACGCCGGATTTTGCCGTACCCGCGCTGGAGGCGCTGCACGCCGCCGGGCACGAGGTCGTGGCGGTGTACACGCAGCCGGACCGGCCGGCCGGCCGCGGCCAGGCGGTCACGGCGGGCCCGGTGAAGCGCTGCGCGCAGGCGCTCGGGCTGCCGGTCGAGCAGCCGGCGACACTGCGTTCCCCCGAAACGGTCGCGCACCTGCGCGAGCACGAGGCGGACCTGATGGTGGTCGCGGCCTACGGGCTCATCCTGCCGACTGCCGTGCTCGAGGTGCCGCGGCTCGGCTGCTGGAACATCCACGCCTCGCTGCTGCCGCGCTGGCGGGGCGCGGCGCCGATCCACCGCGCCCTGCTCGCGGGCGACGCCCTCACCGGCATCACGATCATGCAGATGGATGCGGGACTCGACACCGGGCCGATGCTGCTCAGGCGCCCGCTGCCGATCGGTGCGCGGGAGGACGGCGGCTCGCTGCACGACCGGCTGGCGGCGCTCGGGTCCGAGGCGATCGTCGCGGCGATCGCCGAGTTCCAGGCCGGCCGGCTGACGCCGGTGCCGCAGCCGGCGGAGGGCGTCACCTACGCCTCGAAGATCCGCAAGGACGAGGCCCGGATCGACTGGACCGCCCCGGCCGACGCCATCGACCGGCAGGTCCGGGCATTCAACCCCTGGCCGGTTGCCGAGACGCGCTGGCAGGATCGCCAGCTGCGCGTGTGGGTGGCCGAGCCGGTGTCCGCAGCGTCCGGGGCGCCGGGCGAGGTCCTCGAGGCGGCGGGCGGGCGAATCGTCGTGGCCGCGGGCGAGGGTGCGCTCGGCCTGACGCGCGTGCAGCTCGCCGGGCGGCGCGCCATGACGGCGGCGGATTTCCTGAACGCGCACTCGCTCGCCGGGGCTCGGCTCGGGTGACGGCCTCAGGGCCCAGCCCGGCGCAGATCCGCGCGGCGGCGGCCGAACTCGTGGCCGCGGTGGCCACCGACGGCCGCTCACTCGACGAACTGCTCGCCGGCGATACCGACGAGGGCTCGGCGCGCGGCCTCAAGCGGTCGCTGGCCTATGGCACGTTGCGCTGGCACTTCCGGCTGGTCGAGATCCTGCGCCGCCTCGCCGACCGTCCGCCGGAACAGTTGCCGCCGCGGCTGCGCGCGCTGCTCGAGGTGGGCCTCTACCAGCTGCTGTCCGGCGAGACGGCGCCGCACGCGGCGGTTGCCGAGACCGTCAGCGCCGCACGCGAGCTCGGCTTCGGCCGCGCGGCGGGGTTCGCAAACGCCGTCCTGCGGCGCTTCCAGCGCGAGCGCGAGGCGCTGCTGGCGGAGGTCGATGCCGACCCCGCCGTCCGCACCGCGCACCCGCGATGGCTGGTCGAGGCGCTGCGGCGGGAGCAGGGCGAGCGGGCGGAGGCCATCCTCGAGGCCAACAACGCGCATCCGCCGATGTGGCTGCGGGTCAACCGCCACCGCTCGAGCCTGGCCGATGCCGCGGCCGCGCTCGAGGCCGGCGGGTGGCAGGTCTACCCCCACGCGTTCGCGCCGGATGCCCTGCGGATCGAGCCCCCGGCCGACGTCCGGCTGCTGCCCGGCTTCGCGGAGGGGCGGATCTCGGTGCAGGACGCGGCGGCCCAGCTCGCGGTCGAACTGCTCGATCCGCAGGCCGGTGAGCGCATCCTCGACGCCTGCGCCGCGCCCGGCGGCAAGACCTGCCACGTGCTCGAGCGAGTCGACGGACCCTGCGACCTGACCGCGCTCGACGTGTCCGAGGCGCGCCTCGCGCGGGTGCGCGGCAGCCTCGCGCGACTCGGGCTTGCCGCCGACGTGCGGGTGGGTGACGCGGGTGAGCCCGGGACCTGGTGGGACGGTCGCCCGTACGACCGCATCCTGCTCGACGTGCCGTGCTCTGCCACCGGAGTGATCCGGCGCCACCCCGACATCAAGCTGTTGCGCCGCGCGCGGGACATCCCAGCGCTGGCGCGCGGCCAGGGGCGGCTGCTGGCTGCTGCCTGGCGCCTGCTCGCCCCCGGCGGCACGCTGCTGTACACGAGCTGCTCGGTCCTGAAAGCTGAAAACCAGGCCGTCGTGGGGGCGTTCCTGGCCGCGACCCCCGAGGCGCGCGACGTGACCGCCGAGCTCGCCGTGGGCTGGCCGCCGCGCCCGCCGGCCGCGGGGGCCGGGTACGCGATCCTGCCGGGGGAGGCCGGGATGGACGGGTTCTATTATGCTTGCCTTCGCAAGCACCCTTGAATGTTGGTGATGAGCAACACCCAGGCCCGGACCGGCGGCTTTGACAGGCGATTGCGCCGGCTCCCGTTCGCCTGGGCTTTCTGCTTTTTCGCAACGCTGGTGGCGGAGCCGGCCCGGGCCGACACCACGGTCGAGGTGACCCGCGCCGCGATCGCGCTCGACGAGGGCGTGTACGCCCTCGATGTGGATCTCGGGCTCAACCTGCCGGGCGGCGCACGCCGCGCAATCGAGGCCGGGCTCACGCTGCGGCTCAACTACGAGATCGAGATCGATCGCACGCGCCGCTACCTGCCCGACCCCGACGTGGCGTCGCTGGTGCAGAGCTACGAGCTGAGCTACCACGCTTTGAGCCAGCGCTACCTGCTGCGCAACCGCAATTCCGGCGAGCAGCAGGATTTCGGTGGGCTGCCCTCGGCCCTCGACCGGCTGACCACGGTGCGCGGCCTGCCCCTCATCGACGCCTCCCTGCTCGAGTCCGGCACGACCTACGAGATCCGCGTGCGGGCCGAGCTCACCCTGCGATCGGCACCCGACACCCTCAGCTGGCTGCTGTTCTGGACGGAAGACTGGAGCGCCACCAGCGAGTGGTACGCATGGACGCACCGGCCCTGAGGCGCGCCGCGGCTGCGGCGGCCATGGGCGTCGGCGGACTGCTGTGGCTGTCCGCGATCCTGTTCATGGCGCGCACGGCGCAGCACTCCGAGCCGTTCAGCCGGCTGCACCCCTGGATCCTGATGATCAACGTCGCGGGCCTCGTGGTGCTGCTCGCCCTGCTCGCGACCAAGCTCACGCAGCTGGTGCGCGACTGGCGTGGCCACGTGATCGGGTCGCGGCTCAAGGCGCGCATGGTGTGGACCTTCGGCGTGCTCGCCACGCTCCCGATCCTGCTCGTGTACTTCTTCGCCGTGCAGTTCCTCAACCGGGGGATCGACAGCTGGTTCAACGTCGAGATCCGGCAGAGCCTCGACGATGCACTGGTGCTGTCGCGCTCGGCGCTCGAGACTCGCATGCGCGACCACCTCGCCGCCACCGAGATGATCGCCAGCGAGCTGTCGCTGAGCGGTGGGCCGCTGCCCGGCAGCCTCGAGATGCTGCGCCGCCAGTCCGGCGCCACCGAGGTCATCGTGGCCACGGAATACGGCGTCATCATCACCATGAGCAAGGGGCTGTCGCACGACGTCGTGCCGGACGAAGTGCCAAGCGAGGTGCTGCTGCAGGTGCGGCAGGGTCGCCCCTTCGTGAGCCTCGAGCCGCTGGCCGAGGGCGGCTACCTGATCCGCACGGCCGTGCCGCTCGGCGCCTCATCCGGGGACCGCGGCGGCATGGTGGTGCAGGCGACCTACCCGGTCGCAGAGCGACTCGGCGCGCTGGCCGATACCGTGCAGGCCGCCTACCAGCAGTTCGGCGAGAAGGACTACCTGCGCAAGCCGCTCAAGGCGAGCTTCATCCTGACGCTCACGGTGGTGCTGCTGCTGTCGCTGCTCGCCGCCTGGTACGGCGCGATCTTCACCGCGCAACGCCTCGTCCAGCCGATCCAGGACCTCGTCAAGGGCACGCGCGCCGTCGCGCAGGGCGACCTCGACACGCGCCTGCCGCTCACCTCGCACGACGAGATGGGCTTTCTCGTGCACTCGTTCAACGACATGACCAAGCGGCTGCGCCGCGCCCGCGAGGACCAGCAGCAGGCCCAGCAGGTGGCGGAGACCGAGCGCGCCAACCTGGCGATCGTGCTGGCGCGGCTCTCCACGGGCGTGATCGCGCTCGAGCCCGACCTGCGGATCCGCACCGCCAACCGGGCGGCGGGCAGCATCCTCGGCGAGGAGCTCGACGGCTGCGAGGGCCGCAGCTTTGCCGGAATCGGCGGGGCCGAGGGCCTGCTGCGGCAGTTCAGCGAGGCCTGTCGCAGCCGGCTCGCGGCCGGCGAGACCGAGTGGCGGGAGCAGCTGGTGTTTCCACTGGAAACCGGCCGACGGGTAATCATGTGCGCGTGTACACCGCTGCCCCGGGAAGGCGCGACGCATGGCGGCTACGTGCTGGTGTTCGACGACATCACCGCCATGCTGCAGGCGCAGCGAGAGGCGGCCTGGGGCGAGGTTGCCCGCCGCCTGGCGCACGAGATCAAGAACCCGCTGACGCCGATCCGGCTGTCGGCCGAGCGCATGCGCCACAAGCTGATGCCGTCCATGAACGAGCAGGACGCGAAGCTACTCGACCGCGGCACCGAGACCATCGTGCAGCAGGTCGAGGCGATGAAGGAGATGGTGAACGCCTTCAGCGAGTACGCCCGGGCGCCGCGCTTCGAGATGACGGAGGTCAACCTCAACCAGCTCGTCTCGGAGCTCACCGACCTCTACCGCGCGCAGGTATCCGGCAGGGGCGTCACGCTCGACCTGCGCCTCGACCCGGCGCTCGCCGGCGTGGTCGCCGACCGCGGGCGGCTGCGTCAGCTGCTGCACAACCTGCTCACCAACTCCGTCGAGGCGCTCGAGGGGCGGACCGGGGGAAGGATCTCGATCCGTACGCGGCGGACGGGCGTCGGCGACGACGCGGTGGTCGAGCTCGCGGTGGAGGATAATGGCCCGGGGTTCCAGCGCGAGCTGATGGGCCAGGTGTTCGACCCGTACGTCACGACCAAGGCGCGGGGAACCGGGCTCGGGCTCGCGATCGTGCGCAAGATCGTCGAGGAACACGGGGGGCACGTCGAGGCGGAAAACCGGCCCGACGGCGGCGCACGCGTACGGGTGGCACTGCCCCTGAACGGGGCGATACGGGGCGAGGCCGCGCGGCGGGAGCCGCACCGGTCCGAGCCCAGGAGGGAGCGCGCATGAGCACGGCGCGGATTCTGGTGGTGGACGACGAGGCCGACATCCGCGACCTCGTGCAGGAGATCCTGTCGGAGGAGGGCTACGTCGTGGACGTGGCTGCGAACGCCGCCGAGGCGCGCGCCGCCTGCGTGCGCCAGCCGCCCGACCTCGTGCTGCTCGACATCTGGATGCCGGATACGGACGGCATCAGCCTGCTGCGCGAATGGCAGCAGTCACAGTCGTTGTCCGCGCCCATCGTGATGATGTCGGGCCACGGCACGGTCGAGACCGCCGTCGAGGCCACGCGGCTCGGCGCGGTGGACTACGTGGAGAAGCCGCTCTCGCTGGCCAAGTTGCTGCGCACGGTCCGTACCGCACTCGACGAGGGCCGCAGCCGCCGGGTGGCGGCCCGCAGCGTGCTGCCGCCTCTGCTGGCGCCGGTCGGCCGCAGCCGGCTGATGCGCGACCTGCGCGAGCAGGTCAAGCAGCTTGCGCCGCACGACGTGCCAGTGCTGATCGTGGGCGAGCCGGGCTCGGGCCGCGAGGCTTTCGCGCGCTACATCCACACGCTGAGCCCGCGCTCCGGCGGCCCGTTCGTGACGGCGGTGGCCGCTGCCGTATCCGAGGCCGGCCCGGAGGTGGCCCTGTATGGCTCGGAAGAAGGCGGTGTCGTCCGCAAGGGGCTGCTCGAGCAGGCCGAGCGCGGCGTGCTGTTCATCAACGAGCTCGGGGACCTCGCCCCTCCCGCGCAGCGGCTGCTGTTCGCCGCGCTCGATGCCGGGAGCTTCCAGCGCGCCGGGAGCGGCACGCGCGTTCCCTGCGAGGCGCGCGTGATCTGCTCGGCCCAGCCGGGCTTCGAATCGCGCGGGACGGAACCGTTCCGGCAGGACCTGCTCGCACACCTCAACGTGCTGAGCCTGCGCGTGCCGCCGTTGCGCGAGTACGCCGAGGACGTGCCCGACCTGCTGCGCTATTACGTTGACCGGCTGGTGGACGACCAGCGGCTGCCGTTCCGCCGCTTCAGCGTCGCGGCACAGAACCGTCTGCGCAACTACCCGTGGCCCGGGAACATCCGTGAGCTCAAGAACCTCGTGCATCGCGCGCTGGTGCGCGGCGGCCCGGAGGAAGTGGCGCTCGAGGAGATCGAGCGCGAGATCGCCTCGCAGTCTTCCCACAGCGAGCCGCTGGTGAAGCAGGACCTGCTCGCGCTGCCGCTGCGCGAGGCGCGCGAGCACTTCGAGCGTGCCTACCTCACCCAGCAGCTGCAGCTGTGCAACGGCAAGGTTGGCCAGCTCGCCAAGCGCGTGGGCATGGAGCGCACGCACCTGTACCGCAAGCTGCGCTCGCTCGGGGTGGACTTCCGCCAGTCGGAGGATTGATCAGGGCGCCGGTCGCGACGGGAAGTCGCGCATCGCCGCGGACACGGCGGCGGTGACGGCCGCGGGTTCGAGGCTTCCCTTGCCGATGCGGCTGGACACGCGGCCCTGCCAGACCTCGGCGTTGCGCCCGGCATCGATGGCGTGGATGACGAGCGTGCCTTCCTGATAGTTGCGCACGCTCGGGCTGCCGACGTTGACCGAGCCGCCGAAGTTGCCGCCCCAGCTTCCCATGCCGATGCCGACCCGGACAGGGTTGCTCTCGACCTTCTCCTGGCTCGCCGTGTCGTAAGCGATGCGCAGGTCGGGATTCTCGGCCGACTCGACGTAGCCGCGACGTTTCAACTCCGCAGCGATCGCGGCCCGGATGTTCTGGTCGAGCAGGCGAAGCGGGGCGTCGACTTCGCTGAGGCCGGGTGCCGGCGCCCAGTAGAAAGACCGGTAGGCCGAGAAGTCGGCGCCCGGGTCGCGCATGGACTCCGGCTGCGGTGGCGCCGAGGCGCAGCCCGCCGCGAGCGCGGCCGCGAGCAGCACCAGGATCCCGACGGGGTTCCGGCGCCCGAGGCTCATGGCTACTTCGAGGCAGCGACCATGTAGTCGACCGCGTTGATGACCGACTGGTCGGACAGGTCGGTGCGTCCGCCCTTCGGCGGCATGTAGCCGGCCTTGCCCTGGTAGCCCTGCAGCGAATGCGTGTGCAACAGGTCCATACCCTGCGCGATGCGCGGCGCCCAGGCGGCCTTGTCGCCGAACTTCGGGGCGCCGGCGATGCCTGCGCCGTGGCAGGCCACGCAGGCCTGGTTGTAGACGGTCTCGCCGGGCAGATCCGCCACCGCGGCCACGGGCTCGGCAGACGGCGGCGCCAGCGCGGAATTGTCCTCTCCGGCCACCGCGACGCGTCCGACCGGCGCGATCCGCGCGGCGAGCTCTCGCTGGAACACTTCGTCTGCGGCGCGGTTGGAGCTCGTGGTGTGTCCCGCGATGAAACGGGCGAGGATGATCAGGCCGATGGTGATGCCGAACAGGATGCCCAGCACCAGCATGAAGGTGTCGAAGAACGTGCGATCGTGCGA
>Ga0209391_10001953_pt1 | contig 10771 bp, 7 predicted proteins | sample PPLLak3March2015_FD_187246 | JGI IMG/M metagenome (GOLD analysis project Ga0209391, IMG submission 187246) | Freshwater sediment microbial communities from Prairie Pothole Lake near Jamestown, North Dakota, USA - PPLs Lake P7 Core (1) Depth... | ecosystem: Environmental > Aquatic > Freshwater >... | reverse complement strand
TGGCACAGGCCCGCCATGTCCTTGATGCCGAGGATATGGGCACCCGCCTGCTCCAGTTGCTTCGCCATCGCGACGTAGTACCTGAGGTCGTACTTGGTCTGCCGCGGATCGCTGAGGTTGCCCGTGTAGCAGATGGCGGCCTCGCAGAGCTTGCCGGACTCGCCAACCGCGTCCATCGCGACACGCATGTTGTCGACCCAGTTCAGCGAATCGAAGACCCGGAACACGTCGACGCCGTTCTTCGCGGCCTGCTGCACGAAGTAGCGCACGACGTTGTCGGGATAATTCGTGTAACCGACCGCGTTGGCTGATCGCAGCAACATCTGCAGCAGCAGGTTCGGCATCGCCTCGCGGAACGCGATGAGTCGGTCCCACGGGCATTCGCGCAGGAAGCGCATCGCGACGTCGAAGGTCGCGCCACCCCAGCATTCCACGGAGAAGAGGCCGGGGGCCAGCCGCGCGTAGGCGGGCGCGATGGCGACCAGATCGCGCGTGCGGAACCGCGTCGCGAGCAGCGACTGATGGGCATCACGGAACGTCGTGTCGGTGAACAGCACCTGCGGCTGCTCGAGCATCCACTGCGAGAACTTGCCTGCGCCCAGCTCGTCGAGCCGCTGCTTCGTGCCGGCCGGTGGCGTACCGACGGGCAGCTTCGGTGGACGTGCATCCACGATGCGGCCCGGACGGGCGCGACCAGTTACTTCGGGGTTGCCGTTGACGATCACGTCCGCGACGAAGCGCAGCAATCGCGTCGCTCGGTCGCGCTTGCGCGGAAAGCGGAACAGCTCGGGCGTCTGGTCGATGAACCTGGTGGTGTACGAGCCGTCACGGAAGTGCTCGTGCGTGATCAGCTGCTCGAGGAAGCGCAGGTTGGTGCTGACGCCGCGCACCCGGAACTCTTTCAGCGCGCGGTCCATGCGCGCGATCGTCTCGTCGGACGATGGCGCCCAGGCAGTCACCTTCACCAGCAGCGAATCGTACGAACGGGTGATGAACGCGCCCGAGTACGCCGTGCCCGCATCGAGCCGGATGCCGAAACCCGCCGGGCTGCGATAGGCCGTGATGCGGCCGTAGTCCGGGATGAAACTATTCTCGGGGTCTTCCGTCGTCACGCGGCATTGCATCGCGTGGCCGGTAATGCGGATGCCTGCCTGCACGGGCACGCCACTCGCAGGCGTGCCGATTTCGGCACCTTCCGCGATGCGGATCTGCGCCTTGACGATGTCGATGCCGGTGACCACCTCGGTCACCGTGTGCTCGACCTGGATGCGCGGATTCACCTCGATGAAGTAGAACTGGCCGGTGCCTGCGTCCTGCAGGAACTCGACGGTGCCCGCATTGAGGTACCCGACGGCGCGCCCGATGCGAAGCCCCAGCTCGCAGAGTTCGAGCCGCTGCGCGTCGTCCAGGAAGATGGACGGTGCGCGCTCGACGACCTTCTGGTTGCGACGCTGCACAGTGCAGTCACGCTCGTAGAGGTGCACCAGGTTGCCGTGCGAGTCGCCGAGGATCTGCACTTCCACGTGACGCGCGCGCCGCACCAGTTTTTCGAGGTAGACCTCGTCGTTGCCGAACGCGGCCTTCGCCTCGCGCCGCGCGGTGGCGACCATCTCGATCAGTTGCGAGGCGTCGTCGATCGCGCGCATGCCGCGGCCGCCGCCACCCCAGCTGGCCTTGAGCATGACGGGGTAACCGACCTTCGCGGCCAGCTCGAGCACCTTCGCGTCGTCGAGCGGTAACGGCGGCGTGGCCGGCATCACCGGCACACCCGCCGAAATCGCGAGATCGCGTGCGGTCACCTTGTTGCCGAGGCGACGCATTATTTCGGGCGTCGGACCGATGAACAGCAGACCCGAGTTCGCGCAGGCTGCGGCGAACGCGGGGTTCTCGGAGAGGAACCCGTAGCCGGGGTGGATCGCATCGGCACCGCATTCGAGCGCCACGCGCACGATGTCGTCGATGTCGAGGTAAGCCTCGACCGGCCCCTTGCCCTCACCCACCAGGTAGGCCTCGTCCGCCTTCATGCGGTGCAGCGAAAAGCGGTCCTCCTGCGAGTAGATCGAGACGGTCTTGATCCCGAGTTCGTGCGCGGCGCGCATCACGCGGATGGAGATCTCGCCGCGGTTGGCGACGAGCAGGGTCTTGATCTTGCGGTGGTGACGCATCGGGTCGGGAAACTCGGTCGAAATGAGCCAGTGGGCGGACGCGTTCCCCCGTTCGGCCGGGCTGCGCGCTGGGCCCGAAATAATACGTGGCGCGGCGCTCTGGTATGTTCGTTTCCTTCGACCGACCTGCCGCGAAGGAATGACATGCCAGCGATCGCCGTCCACGGAGGCGCCGGGGACATCCCGCCCGCCGAACTCACGCCCGAACGGGAAGCCGCCTACCGCGCTGGACTGGAGCAGGCGCTGCGTGCCGGGCAACGAATCCTGGAGGCGGGCGGCCCGAGCCTCGACGCCGTCGTCGCCGCGGTGCAGGTGCTCGAAGACAACCCGCTCTTCAACGCCGGCCGCGGTGCCGTCATCGCGGCCAACGGGATCTGCGAACTCGACGCGTCGCTGATGGACGGGCGCGACCTGCGCGCAGGGGCGGTGACCGGCCTGCGCCACGTGAGAAGCCCGATCGGCCTCGCCCGCCTGGTGATGGATGTGTCGCCACACGTGATGCTGTCCGGCCAGGGCGCCGAGGAATTCGCCCTCGAACAGGGGCTCGAACCCGTGGCGAACCGCTATTTCGTCACGGAGCGGCGGCAGCGTGAGCTGGCGGCCGCACTCGATGCGAGTGCAGGCAATTTCCGTGAATCCCTGATGGGAACCGTCGGCGCCGTGGCGCTCGACGCCGCGGGCGACCTGGCCGCGGCGACGTCCACGGGCGGCATGACTGCCAAGCGCTGGGGCAGGGTCGGCGATTCACCGGTGATTGGCGCAGGCACGTATGCAGCCAACGACTGCTGCGCCGTTTCGGCGACGGGGCACGGCGAATACTTCATCCGCGCGACGGTCGCGCACGAGATCGCATCGCTGATCCGTTACGCGGGCAAGAGCGTGCGTGAAGCAGCCGATATCGTGGTCCATCAGCAACTGCAGCAGATGGGGGGCGCAGGCGGCGTGATCGTCGTCGGCCGCGACGGCACGATCGCGCTGCCTTTCAACTCTCGCGGAATGCTGCGCGGCTCGATCGACGCGCAGGGCCGGACGACGACTGGAATTCTCTGACTACCCTCTTGCCCGCTGCAGCAGGCGAGGGCTGGAGCGAGGGTTCGGGGCTCTCACCCGACCTGGCTCTGCTCGCGCTGCAACGATGACCTGGTTCAACCCGAGAAATAGCGGGCGAGATATTCGTCGAAGGAAATCGTGTCCGACGCTTCGATACGCGCCTGCTGGTCGATCGACTCGGCCGCCTCGGCGGCAAACTCTTCCTGCCTGGACGAGTTCGGGGAGAGCAGGTCCTTGAAGTAGGACTGGTGGACTTTCGACATGCGCAGCGCAAAATTGAAGAACGATTCCTCGTTCGTGCGCATTTCGTGCAACGAGCGTGCCGCCGGAGTCCGCGAGACATCGGGGATTTTTTCCTCCTGCAACTCGAGTGCAGTGAGGTATGGACGTTGCGCATCGCCTTCGTCCAGCAGTTCGCAGAGGCCGCGCATGGAATCGATGATTTCCGCGGCCCAGTCGCTCAACCTGACCTCGCGACCAGCGCGTCGCAGCATCAAACCGGGCCGGCGGCCTTCGCGCGCCACGATGGCGTGGTTGCCGTCGAGTTCGTCCTGCTCCGAGTTCTCGATCGGACGGCTGTCGCGCAGCACACAAAAAGCCGCGAACGCCTCGAGGAACCGCAGCTTGTTCTGGTTGACGCCCACCGGGTCGAAGACGCTCACGTCGAGCGAGCGCATCTCGACGTATTGCACGCCGGCGCGCTGCAGCGCCTTGGTCGGACGCTCACCGCTCTGGGTCACTCGCTTCGGACGGATGAAGCTGTAGTACTCGTTCTCGATCTGCAGGATGTTGGCGTTCAGTTGGGCGTATTCGCCATCGACCTTCACGCCGATCTTCTCGTAATCGGTATTCGGCGTGCTGATCGCGGCTGTCAGGTCACGCACGTAGTGATCGAGGCTGTTGACCGAGACGTTGAGCCCCGCCTGGCTCTTGTTGCGGTAGCCGAGGTCGCTCATGCGCAGCGAGGTCGCGTACGGAGCGTACAGGCTGCCCGGTTCCAGCGGCTCGAGACCGTCGACCTTGCGTCCCTGCAGGAATGACGGGCACAGCGCAGGGGAATTCCCGAACAGGTACAACACGATCCAGCCGTGCCGCCGGTAATTCCGTAGCAGCGAGAAGTAAGACTCTGAACGGAAGGCCTGCCCGGAGTCCCTGGGCTGCAGCACGTCCGCCAGTACCGGCCAGAATTGATCCGGGAACGAGTAGTTGAAGTGCACGCCCGCGATGGCCTGCATCACGCGACCGTAGCGATGGCCGAGACCTTCGCGATAGACGGTTTTCATGCGCCCGACGTTCGACGAGCCGAACTGGGCAATCGGGATGCTTGCTTCACCCTTGATTGCGCACGGCATGCTCGTGGCCCAGAGCAGTTCATCGTCGGGCAGGTTCGTGTAGACGAAGTGATGCAGGTCGGCGAGGTACTGCACCAGTTCCCAGGTGTGGGCGAACGGAGGCGTGACCAGCTCGATCAGCGCTTCGGAGTAGTCGGTCGTGACGTGCTCGTTGGTGAGCGCCGACCCCAGGGTCCGTGGATGCAGCGCCTTCGAGATCTGTCCCGTCGGCGTCACCCGCAGGGATTCCCGCTCCACACCCTTGAGCCCGCCCTGCAGCACGCCACGCGCGCGGGCGTTGATGATGCCGGCGAGGCGTTTTTCGAAGGCTCGGTCGAGGGACATCGTGGGCTCAGCCGCCATTCCGGGGCCGGGTAGGTTAGCAGAACGGCCCGAGGGTCCCGGTCACGCGCTGGGCATGACGATAGACGTCGATCGATGATCACCGCGATTCCTGACTGGCCGGTCGCCGACCAGGCAGCGGTCCTGGGAAATGAACCCTGAATAGTCATTTAGCGCAATAATTTCAAGAAGTTATGCGATTCCGGGTGGATCGGCGGCCAGCGGCGCCGGCGGCCAGCGGCTATGCTTGCGCTGTGCGCTACCTGAGAGTCCTCGTTTTTGCGGCAGTGGTCGTTGGCACGCTGGGAATTGCACCTGCGAGCGCCGAAGACTCCATGCGCTGCGGCAGCAAGCTCGTCACCATCAGTGACGGCAAGGACAAGGTTCGCGCCCTGTGCGGCGAACCGACGAGCGTCAGTTTCCAGGGCGTGATCCGGCGCGCGCCCCGCTACGAATACGGTTACGGTTACAACCGGTACGACTACTACGGCCCGGGCGTCATCGAGATGCCAGTGGAAGTGTGGACGTACAACCTCGGCTCGAGCAAGTTGCTGCGCAAGTTGCGCTTCGTGGGCGACGAACTCGACGACATCCGCACCGACGGCTACGGCTACTGATGCGACGCCAGGCGCGGCTCAACTGCGCGCTTCGATCCAGCGATTGATCCTGGTCTCGAGCACGGACAAGGGCAGGATTCCGTTGCCGATAACCTGTTCGTGGAATTCGCGCAGGTCGAAGCGTTCACCGAGCCGCTGCTCGGCGCGACGGCGCAGTTCGAGAATCTTCAGTTGCCCGACCTTGTCGGCAAGCGCCTGGCCGGGACAGGCGACGTAGCGATCGAGTTCGGCAGCAATGTCCGCCTCGCCGAGCGCCGTGTTCGCGCGCAGGTACTCGCCCGCGCGCTGGCGGCTCCAGCCCCGTGCGTGCAAGCCCGTGTCGACGACGAGAGCCGCCGCACGCCACAGCTCCACGTTCAGTGCGCCGAACTGGCTGTACGGATCCGCATAGAGCCCCAGTTCGGTTCCGAGCGATTGCGCGTACAGGGCCCACCCCGCGACAAATGCCGCGTCGTCGCCGAAGCGACGGAACCGCGGCAGATTGGATGTCTCCTGCGCGATCGCCGCCAGGTAGAAGCGACCGGGTACGGCCTCGCCCAGGTACAGTGCATCCATCGCATAGGACGGGCGCGATGCGAGTTCAACTGTATTCACGTAAAGGACGCCGGCATGTCCGCCAGCGGCACTCTGCGGTGAGTACGACGCCGTCGTAGCAGAGGCCGCGCGAAAACCTTCGACCGGACGCACTTCGAAAGTCGCCTTCGGCCGGCGCAGGAACAGCGAGGGCAATCGCGCATCGACGCGATCGTGCAGTGCCGCATAACCCGCGAGCATCGACTGGGCATCGCCGAACTGGAACCGCGGGTCCGCACGCAGCGCATCGAACACGGTCCGCGGCTCACCCGCGATGCCAAGCGCTCCCTGCAGGCCCACGAGACTTGCATGCAACCGCGCCACCTCGCGCAGGCCGAGATCATGCACGTCCTCCGGAGTCATGTCCGTCGAGGTGTAGTACCGCACGAGGTGCGAATACCAGAGGTCCCCGCTCGGCAGGTCCGACCACGACACGGTGTCGCGCGCCCTGGGCAGGTATTCCTGGGCCAGGTAATCGTGCAGGCGCCGATAGGCGGGCAATACTTTCGTCCGCAGCTTTTCGTCGTAGGCCTGCAGCAGGCGACGGCGGTCGTCTACGCTTGGCCCGGCCGGGAAGTTCAGCAGCGGCTGCCAGAACACGGTCTGCCGCGGGTCCTCGAGCCGGCCGAACGCCTCGAGCTGCGGCAGCGTGCGCTCGACCACGTCCTGCGGCAGCACCACGCCCTTGGTGACGCCGGCACGCAGGTTGTTGATGGCCTGATCCACCCAGGCTACGAAGCCGTCCATGCGCGCGAGGAAATTGTCGTAATCGCGCGTCGTCCTGAACGGATGCGCGCCCTTGCCGGAACCGAGCTGTGCGAAGGCACCCGGCCAGTTCGCGAACGAGTTGATCGCCAGCAGTTCGCTCGGATACCGGTACCCGCCGATGCCCAGCTCACGCTGGCGCTTGAAGGCCGCATAGGTGACGAGGTCCTCGCCCGCGAGTCGCTTCGGGTCGATCGCCGCCAGCTTCTCGAGCGATTCCTGTTCAATACCGAGCGAATCCGCCATCCAGCTCATGCTGACGTAGTCGCCGAAGCTATCGTCGAACCGATGGTCGCCGAGCTCGCTGGCACGAATGGGGTTCAGCGCGAGGTACTGGTCGAAGTACGTTTCGACGACGCGATACAGCTCGGCCGCATCAGCGTTGGACGCGCGCAGCGGGGCGGACAATTCCGAAGGCTTTTGTTCGGGTCGCGTCGACGGCTCCGCAGCGAATTCGCACGCCGCCAATGCCAGCGTGGCGACCAGCAACGGCAGCAGGAAATGGTTTCGCAGCATTCGCTGAAGCTTCAGCGGCGAGCCGCGATCCAGCGGTCGACCTTCGCTTCGAGCGTGTCCATCGGCACGGCACCGTCGCTAAGAACCTCACGGTGGAAATCGCGCAGGTCGAACTTCGGCCCGAGCGCCTGACCGGGCCGGGCGATGTAGCGCTCGACCTCGGAGACGACGTCCGACTCGGCCATCGTCGAGTTGTCGAGCATGAACCTGATCGCCTGTTCCCGTGTCCAGCCTTTGGCATGCAGCCCGGTGTCGACGACGAGGCGCATCGCACGCAACTGCTCGTCGTAGCGATGGTCGCCGATGTACGTCGCGAGCACGGGGTTGGCACGCAGGTTGTCCTCGAAATAATTCTCGAAGAGCGCATCGAGCTGCTGCCTGGTGTCGGTCGCCGTCGCCGGCGCCTGCGTGCCGGTCGGGGACGGGGGCGCCGAGACACAACCGTGCAGGGCCAGGGTTACGGCGAACACAAGGATCGAGGTATTGGTGCGGAAAGACATCAGTGCGGATCCATGCCAGCGACGGGTCGGCGATTATAAGGTCTTCAGCGTTCGACGATTGCGGTGACTCCCATGCCACCGGCCGTGCAGATCGAGATGAGCCCACGGCCGCCGCCGCGCTGATCGATCAACTTGGCGAGGGTCGCGACGATGCGTGCCCCCGTCGCTGCAAACGGATGGCCCGCGGCGAGGCTGCTGCCGTTCACATTGAGCTTCGCACGATCGATCGAGCCGAGCGGCCGCTCGCGACCCAGCCGGTCCCGGCAGAATTCCGCCGACTCCCACGCCGCCAGCGTGCACAGTACCTGCGCGGCGAATGCTTCGTGAATCTCGTAGAAGTCGAAGTCCTGCAGGGTGATGCCCGCGTCGTCCAGCATGCGCGGCACGGCATAGGCCGGCGCCATCAGCAGCCCTTCGTCCTGCAGGAAGTCGACGGCCGCCACCTTGCCGAACGTCAGGTATGCCTGCACCGGCAGTCCCCTGGCACGAGCCCAGTCTTCACTCGCCAGCAACACCGCAGCGGCGCCGTCCGTCATCGGCGTCGAATTGCCTGCGGTCAGCGTGGCACTGCCATCAACCGGAAACGCGGGCTTCAGCCTGGCCAGCTTTTCCAGCGACGTGTCGCTCCGCAGGTTGTCGTCGCGCCTCACACCCTTGAACTCGAACACGAGGTCGTCGAAGAAACCGGCATCGTAGGCGGCGGCGGCACGTTGATGGCTGGCGAGCGCGAGTTCATCCTGCGCCTCGCGCCGGATGCCCCAGCGTCGCGCCATCAGTTCGCAACTCTGTCCCATGTTGAGCCCCGTTCGCGGCTCGGTCACCGCGGGAAAGCTCGGTTTCCAATGGCCCGGCCGCAACGACGCCCACGGCGCGAGCCGCTGGCCCAGCGACCGGCCCCGCACGCTGCGCAACATGATCCGGCGCAGATTCTCGTTGATGCCGATCGGGGCGTCGCTCGCCGTGTCGACGCCTGCCGCAATCGCGCTGTCGATCTGGCCTGCCGCGATTTTCAGGCCGAGCAGTATCGCCGTTTCGAGGCTCGTGCCACAGGCACGTTGCAGGTCGAAAGCCGGTGTGTGCGCGTCGAGCGTCGTGCCAAGCACCGCTTCACGCGTCAGGTTGAAATCGCGTGGGCTCTTCAGCACCGCCCCGGCGCCAACGTCGCCCAGGCGTTCGCCGGCAAGTCGGTACTTGTCCGCCAGCGCCTGCAGCGCGGCGGTCAGCATCTGCTGGTTGCTGCATTCCGCATAGGCGCCCATCGAGCGCACGAACGGGATCCGGGCGCCACCGACGATTGCGACACGGCGCATGGTGTTTCCGACGAGCATGGAGCGTCCCCGACTGTCCCTGGAAGACGCCAAGGGTACCCCTGGACGGCCCGATCCTCACCCCGGGTAGCGCCTCCCTGATATCCTTGGATCCCTTCCCGCAAGCGAAAACCCTGCACCGCAAGGCGCGCAACGCACCATGAGCCACCTGCAGCTGAGAGCGGCCGACGGCCACACTTTTTCGTCCTACCTGGCCAGGCCGAATGGCCTCGCGCGCGGCAGCATCGTCGTGGTCCAGGAGATCTTCGGCGTAACGGGACACATCGAACGCGTCACCGACCAGTTCGCCGCCGAGGGCTACCTTGCGATTGCGCCGGCCGTGTTCGATCGCCAGGAACGCGGCGTCAACCTGGCTTACGACGAGGCTGGAATTGCGCAAGGCGTCAGCTACATGCAACGGGCAGACTTCGGCCAGGTCATGACCGACCTCCAGGCAGCGATCGACGCAGTGGCCCACGCGGGCGCCGTCGGCATGGTCGGCTATTGCTGGGGCGGGCTCGTCACCTACCTGGCCGGCAGTCGCACCAGCATCGCGGCGGGCGTTGCTTATTATGGCGGGGGTATCGCTCGCTTCCTCGAGCCCGTGCCACGCTGCCCGATGCAGTTCCATTTCGGCGAGCAGGACACGCACATCCCCCTTAGCGACGTGGAGAAGATCCGTGCCGCGTTCCCGCAGGGCGAATACCACACGTACGCCGCGGGCCATGGATTCAACTGCACGGACCGCGCCAGTCACGACGCGGCCGCCGCGCACCTCGCCTTCGCGCGGACGAAAGAATTTTTCAGCAAGCACCTGGGCTGACACAGGGAAGACTCATGACGCTCAATCTCAAGGATCCCACCCTGCTGCGGCAGCAGTGCTACGTCGACGGCCAGTGGCTTGACGCGCGCAGCGGCGGCACGAAGCCGGTCACGAACCCGGCGACGGGTACAGTGCTCGGCACGGTGCCCTACATGGGTGCCGACGAAACGCGCGCCGCGATCGAGGCAGCCGCAGCCGCCTTCCCCGCCTGGGCTGCACGCACGGCCAAGGACCGCTCCACCTTGCTGCGCCGCTGGCACGACCTGCTGCTCGCCAACGCGGACGACCTCGCCATCCTGATGACCGCCGAGCAGGGCAAGCCGCTCGCCGAGGCCAGGGGCGAGATCACCTACGCGGCCTCGTTCATTGAGTGGTTCGCTGAGGAAGCCAAGCGCGTCTATGGCGATGTGATCCCGGGCCATCAGCCCGACAAGCGCATCTTCGTGCTGCGGCAGCCCGTCGGCGTGGTCGCAGCGATCACGCCGTGGAATTTCCCGGCGGCGATGATCACGCGCAAGTCCGGTCCCGCGCTCGCGGCAGGTTGCACCTTCGTGTGCAAGCCGGCGATGCAGACGCCCTACTCCGCGCTTGCCATGGCCGAACTTGCGCATCGTGCCGGCATTCCGCCGGGCGTATTCAGCGTCGTCACCGGCTCGGCCACCGCCATCGGCGGCGAGATGACCTCGAATCCGATCGTCCGCAAGGTCACCTTCACGGGCTCGACCGAAATCGGCAAGAAGCTGATGGTGCAGTGCGCCGGCACGCTCAAGAAGCTCTCGCTC